>Ga0193952_1000032_pt1 | contig 62096 bp, 53 predicted proteins | sample BB_3_MG_FD_140368 | JGI IMG/M metagenome (GOLD analysis project Ga0193952, IMG submission 140368) | Microbial mat bacterial communities from the Broadkill River, Lewes, Delaware, United States - BB_3_MG | ecosystem: Environmental > Aquatic > Freshwater > River > Microbial mats | place: USA... | reverse complement strand
CAAACAGGAGCCGAGGCCTCAATGATTTATGTGCCGCCAGCGTTTGCAGCGGATTCTATTATTGAAGCGATTGCCGCAGGGATTAAAGTGATTACTTGTATTACTGAAGGTATTCCTGTCGCAGATATGTTAAAAGTCCGTGCGGTATTGGAAAAATCGGATGCCTACCTTATTGGTCCAAACTGCCCAGGTTTGATTACTCCCGGAGACAATCAAGATGGTTGTAAAATCGGGATTATGCCGGGTCATATTCATCAGTCTGGAAAAATCGGTATTGTGTCTCGTTCAGGGACCTTAACCTATGAAGCTGTTCATCAAACGACGATGAATGGTCTAGGTCAATCGACGTGTGTGGGAATTGGTGGTGACCCAATTCAAGGAATGAATTTTATCGATTGTTTAAAGTTATTCCAAGATGATCCTCAAACTGAAGGAATTATTATGGTCGGTGAAATTGGTGGTCAAGCGGAAGAAGATGCCGCAGAATTTATTGCCGCCAATGTCACTAAACCGGTGGTGGCTTACATTGCTGGTGTGACAGCGCCTCCTGGAAAACGTATGGGGCATGCTGGTGCGATTGTGTCGGGTGGTAAAGGAACGGCTGAAGCGAAATTTGCCGCTTTACGTGCCGCAAATGTGACGGTTGTTGATTCACCTGCAAAACTAGGTGAAGCAATGATGGGACATTTTTCTTAATTTCAAGAAAGTTAATGGCTTGTTAATTTTTTTAAAAGGCGCAAAATGAAATCCATGCGCTGCTTTGCTCAGGAAGTCTTGGGCTTTAAAGCTTTTAAAATCATTATCAAGCATTCCTATGCTTATAATTCATTTTCAATCTCTTGTTTAAGGTGTTCTGTATGTCCCAAACCGTCCGTATTGTAATGGCTCAAATAGACCCAAAAGTTGGGGATATTGCGGGTAATGTGAAGTTGATTCTGCAAACATTGCAGACAGCCAAGTCAGAACATAAGGCCGACATTGTTGTTTTTCCTGAAATGACGATTACTGGTTACCCACCGGAAGATTTATTGCTTCGTGATGAGCTCTATTTGCAAGTGAATTCAGCTTTGGAGGAGATCTCTAACGCTTGTGAAAACATTGCGTGTGTGGTCGGTTATCCAATGATGGATGAGTTAGGAGAGCGCTTTAATATGGCCGCTTGGATTGCTGATGGGGCTTATCAGGCGAGTTACATTAAACAAAATTTACCTAATTACAGTGTATTTGATGAGCAACGATATTTTAATGCCGGTAACCAACCATGTGTTGTTGAGTATAAAGGCGTTAAGTTTGGGTTGCTCATTTGTGAAGATATTTGGAAAGTCACTCCAGCTATTCAATCGGTCGAAGCAGGTGCAGATGTGATTCTGAATTTAAATGCTTCGCCATTCTCAGCTGAAAAACATCAAGATCGGCTGCAAACTCTACAAAGACGAGTGGATGAAATCAACAAGCCGATTATTTATGTCAACCAAGTTGGTGGTCAAGATGAATTGGTGTTTGACGGTGGTTCATTTGCGATGAGTGCTGACGGAGAAGTTTGTGCGCAAAGCCCAGAGTTTGTTCCTGCTTTAACACCCGTTGAAATTTTTAAACAGGCTGACTCGATTGTACTCATGCCAAGTTTGTTGGCACCTTTGCATGATGATGAACCAAGAGTTTATGAAGCGCTAAAGCTTGGTTTACGAGATTATGTTCGTAAAAATGGATTTCAAGGGGTTGTGCTAGGGTTGTCGGGCGGTATTGATTCAGCGTTGACATTGGCCATTGCCGTAGATGCTTTAGGCGCAGATAAAGTAAAAGCAGTGATGATGCCGTTTGAATATACTGCAGAAATTTCAAAAGAAGATGCTCAAGCTCAGGCTCAAGCCTTGGGGGTTGAATTTGAATCCATTCCCATCGCACCCATGTATCAAGCATTTGAAAATGCTTTGAGTCAGACGTTGGATGATGAAGTGGGAATTACGGAAGAAAATTTACAAGCCAGAATTCGCGGTACCTTGCTAATGGCGATTTCCAATAAAACGGGTTATATGGTTGTGGCAACCAGTAATAAATCTGAGGTGGCTGTTGGGTATTCAACTTTATACGGTGATATGGTGGGCGGTTTTTCGCCTCTTAAAGATGTGCCAAAAACTTGGGTTTATCGATTGGCTATTTACCGTAACACCTTGTCAGAGGTTATTCCTGAGCGAGTAATTACGCGTGCACCATCCGCAGAATTGCGACCTGATCAAACAGATCAGGATTCGTTACCGGACTATGATCAATTGGATGCGATTATTAATGCTTATGTAAATGAAGATTTATCTCCGAGTCAAATTGCTCAATTAGGCTATGAAATCGATGAAGTCAAACGAGTGATTCGTTTGATTGATCGAAGTGAATATAAACGTCGTCAAGCTGCACTAGGGGTGAAAATTTCACATCGAGCCTTTGGTCGCGACCGGCGTTACCCAGTGACGAATGGCTATTCTGAATCATAACTAAATTCATCTGTTTGTAAGGTTATAAAAACAAAAAAAGGATTGTAACCGGCCGGTTACAATCCTTTTTTATTAAGATATGGAAATATGTCGAAAAGGTTCTAGAAAATGCCTTGTAAGCCTTCCATTAAACCATTCCACCAGCCACCATCTTTATCAGCTAATTCTTTCATATCTTCGAGCGTTTTTTCGCTAAATTCAATCTTATCTTGGTTAAGTTTGTAAACTTCTTCTACACTCGTTTTGTTTTCTTGCATCCCGAGTTTGTCATAGGCAGTTACTAAGATTTTCAATGCTTGAGCGGTTGAGGCTGAACGAGGAAAGTCTGTTAAAACAACTTTTGCTCGATTGGCAGCCGCTAAATAGGCCATTTTATTCATATAAAATTCAGCGACTTGAATTTCATGACGAGCTTGTTGATTTCGCAAAACAATCAGGCGTTCTGCGGCAGCAACGGCGTATTTGCTGCTTGGGAAGCGCTGAATGAGCTGTGTATAGTAATCATAGGCCCGAATGGCAGACTTGATGTCACGGGTAGCTGGGTCTGTGATGAATTTATCCAACCAGCTTCGAGTGATAGAGTCTGCAGAGACGGCTCTTAGGTAATAGGCATACGCGATTTCAGGATGGTTAGGATAGAGTCGAATAAACTCATCCAATTCTCGAATCGCAGACTCTGATTCATCGTATTTGTAGTAAGCATATGCCAATTCAAGGTATGTTTGCTCTGCATAAGAGCCATAAGGGAAATACGCTTTTAGCTTTTCATAGTTCTCAATGGCAACATCCCATTGTTTCTCTTCAAAAGCTTCCATAGCTGAGCCATAAAAGTCTTCAACCGTTTTTTGGTCATCAGGTTTTTCAATTAAGTTGGATAGAGTTGAGCAACCAGTCAAACTTATTGAGCCAATCAGTAAAGCGGATAACAGCGTTTTTTTCATCATTCTTCGGTACAATAGCCAAATTAAAAATTGTCAACGAGTATATCACAAAGAAGTCAATGGATAGCGTTGCTCGACAGTTTGTCGAACAGGTTTTTTTAACATTGGTTTTGTATCGTTCACGTTCAAATAAATTAGCTCTACTAATAAATATAAGGACTCTATTTTGTCGTCAAGCCATATTGAAACTCTGCAAGCCATTATTCCTCTCGGTGCGATGAATCAACGGTTGGATGTTGTCCTGTCGAATGCATTTCCAGACTATTCGCGTAATCGAATCCAGCAGGCAATAAAAGACGGGATGTTGACTTTGGATGGAGAGATTCAGAAGAAACCTCGCTATACGGTTTTAGGTGGAGAAACGGTTGAGTTAAAAATTGAGTTGCAAGATGACCAGCGTGCTGAAGCGCAGGATATTGATTTAAACATTGTTTATGAAGATGATTCGATTTTAGTCATTAATAAACCGGCCGGTTTAGTTGTGCATCCAGGGGCTGGCAATCCAGATGGCACACTACTCAACGGGCTTTTGTTTCACTATCCTAATTTACGAGCAGTGCCAAGAGCCGGGATTGTTCATCGTTTGGATAAAGATACCTCTGGCTTAATGGTTGTGGCGAAAACCGTTCCAGCGCAAACCCATTTGGTGGAACAACTTCAACGTCATGCCGTAGAACGAATTTATGATGCGGTAGTAGTCGGTATTGTGAAACAGGGTGGAACCGTTGATAAACCGATTGGACGTGACCCGAAAGATCGTAAGAAAATGGCAGTGCGTGCGATGGGTGGCAAACCTGCGGTCACTCATTTTCGCGTATTGGAGCACTTCAGAACTCACAGCCGCATTCGCGTGAAATTGGAAACAGGGCGAACACATCAGATTCGTGTACACATGACTTACCAAGGGTTTCCGTTGGTGGGCGATCCGGTGTATGGCAAGAAATTTCGTATTCCTGAAAAAATGGATCCTGAATTTGTCGATTTTTTACGTCAATTTAATCGTCAGGCACTGCATGCCGGAGCTTTGAGTTTTACGCACCCATCAACTGGAAAAACCATGAAATGGCGCGCTCCAATGCCGGACGATATGTTGGAGTTAGTCGATATTCTTAGAGAAGACCTCGAGATGTACCAATCCTCTTTCAATGGCTACAGCGATTATGACTATGAATACGCTAATGATATTCAGGTTGAGTATGTCACGGATGAGGATATTCCTGATTAGACCTCAACCAAAGATACCGGCCGGTAGCGTTTAAGAGTTGCTTATGGAAATTTCAGATATTTCTAATTTAATCCTTCCAGACTGGCCAATGCCTGCCAATATCAGAGCGTGTGTGACGACACGCTTTGCGCCAAACTCCCAGTCGCAAAACTCGTTTTCTTCAGATTATGATTTTTTTAATTTAGCGACTCATGTTGGGGATCATTCTGATTCTGTTGAACAAAATAGACAAGCGCTGCAAAAAGTATTGCAGTTGCCTTCTCAACCTTTCTGGCTCAGTCAACAACACACAGATAAATCCATTTGCTTGCCTATTGACGCTCAGCCGACAAATACGGTTTTACCACCGATTGCCGATGCCAGTTGGACACAAAAATCAGGTATTGTTTGTGTGGTGATGACTGCGGATTGCATTCCAATCTTGTTATGTGATTCGCATGGGCAAACAGTCTGTGCTATTCATGCAGGCTGGCAAGGTCTGGAAAATCAAATTATAGCCAAAACACTTAAAAGCCTACCGGCCGGTGATTATTTGGCATGGATTGGGCCAGCTATCAGCCAAAAACGTTTTGAAGTTGGGCAGGAGGTGTTTGATAAGTTTCAACATTTACCGGCCGGTACTTGTACCCGAAAGGGTGTTGATGCCCCTGAGGGTAGAGATTATGAATCGCTATTTAAGCCAAGTCTTTCTGAAGAAGGTAAGTATTTTGCAGATTTACCTATGATTGCTCAAATGCAACTAGAGGCTTGTGGTGTTCAGTCTGTTTACTTGTCGGGTTTGTGTAGCTACGACGATGAACGGTTTTATTCATATCGCAAAGCCTGTCATCAAGGCGATGGAAAAACTGGCCGTATGGCCAGTTTGATTTGGATTGAATCATAGAAAATTCAGTTTAGTGGGTTTAAAGATCACCTGTTTTTAGATATTTTTCAATGGTTTGTACATCTTCTGGTAAACCACTAATGACCACGTTATCTTCCACTCGCAAGCGAGTATCAGGTGAAGGATTGTCACCACGAATATGACCGCGTTTGATAGCTTCAATGCCAACTTGATGTTGTTCAAATGGAATGTTTTTTAATTCGGTTCCAATTGCAAAATCATTTTCTTCAAGTGCGACAGTATGAATAATTCCCTTCATTAACTGATGCGGTTGCAGCGGGTTGGCTGGATTCTCTTCTTCACCTGGGTAGAAACTTTCTAACAGTCGATAACGATCTTTTCGTACCAAACGTGTCTCACGTAACACTTTACTTGGTGGCTGACCAATCATTAACAATAGGTGAGAAGCCAGCATAATACTGGATTCAAATGTATCGGGGACAATCTCCGTTGCACCAGCTTCTTGTAATTCAGTGATATGCGTATCATCAATGGTTCTTACCAAAATCGGTATTTCACTATGGATTTGACGAATGGTTTTTAGAATTTTGATTGAAGCGTGATAATCACTGAAGGTAATAATGACAATCTTAGCTTTATCAATAGCTGCTGCATGCAGAATGCTTTGTTTTGCTGCGTCACCATAAAACACGTTTTCACCGGCATTTCTGGCTTCATTGACACGTTTAATATCCATGTCGAGTGCAATAAAGTTTTCGTTAGCATTATGCAACATTCGGCCAACGGTTTGCCCCACACGACCAAACCCACAAAGTACCACATGATTTGCAAGATGTGGGTTATGAACGGCAATATCCTCTTCACGTTGTTCTTGGGCTTGTTGGTAAGTTGATTTGTGAAGCTTCATCGCAATACGGCCATTGAATTTCACCATAAAAGGGGCTGCGAGCATACTGACAACGGCAGCTGTCAGAAGAATTTTACCTTCATATTCTGGTAGTAAATTGAAAGTAAAAGCCAGTGTCATTAACACTAGACCAAACTCACCGACTTGTGCTAGCGAGAGAGAAATTCTTGCCGCGACTCCGGGTTCACTGCCAAAAACTCGGGCAATGAAATAAAGAATGAAGCCTTTCAATGCAATAATCGCAATACTCAATGCAACCACTAACCAGAAGTTTTCAAATAGGATTTCCAGTGAAATCAACATGCCGACGGTCACAAAGAAAAGACCAAGCAAAACATCTTGGAAAGGGCGGATGTCGGACTCGATTTGATGACGATATTCGGTCTCAGAAAGCATCATTCCGGCTAGAAAAGCCCCGAGTGTCATTGATAATCCAAGTTCCTCGGTGAATGCAGCAGAACCAAGGGCAACCGTGAGAACAGTCAAAGTAAACAGTTCTTGTGATTTAGCGCTAGCCACTTCATGGAATAGTGGGCGTAATAAGTAGCGAGCGATGAGATGGATTGCAAAGACTACAGCAATCCCTTTTAAGAAAGCGATGCCCATTGCAAGTGTTAAATTACTTTCTCCGCCGCTGCTCGTCATCGCTAAGGTTGGGATTAAAATCAAGAATGGAATGGCCATAATGTCTTGAAAAATCAGAATGCCAACGGTTGAGCGACCATGGCGTGACTGAATTTCGGACTGTTCGGTTAATTGTTTAATGACGATTGCGGTTGAAGATAGGGCGAAAGCACAAGCAATGACAATATTAGTGTTGGTGTCGAGACCTGCAAGATACCCGATCAGATAAACGACACCTCCAGTGGTAAGAACCTGAACACTTCCCATTCCAAACACCAAACGGCGCATGGAGATCATTTGTTTGATAGAAAATTCTAAGCCGATGGCAAACAATAAAAAGACTATTCCGAATTCCGCCAACAGAGATATGGTTTCTTCCGTTTCAATGAAGGCCATGCCACTAGGCCCCACAATAATTCCGACAATGATATAACCCAAAATAGGAGGGAAATGAATGCGGCGAAAAAGGGCAACGGTTGCAACGGCAACGCTGAGAAGCAGAACGATATTCATTAATAAATGTTCTTGATGCTCTGGCACTGGAAGTCCTTTATTTTTTAAGGTTTAGTTTTAAATATGTATTTAATTAATTGAATTTAAAAGGGTTACTTGCTTTTAAATCGCATCGAAAGATCAATGGCTCGGCAGTGTTTTGTTATCGCACCCGTTGAAATAAAATCGACACCGGTTTTTGCCAACTCTGGTAAATGCTGAATTTCGACGTTACCAGAGACTTCAAGTTTGGCTTTGCCGTGACTTAGATTAACGGCTTTTTCCATCATTTCAAGCGTGAAATTATCCAACATAATAATGTCAGCTCCAGCGTCTAATGCTTGTTGAACTTCCTCAAGGTTTTCAGTTTCAACTTCGACTGTAATTTCAGGGTAAAGTGATTTTGCCTGAGACACGGCATTAGCAATCGAACCAGCTGAAAAAATATGATTTTCTTTAATAAGAATCGCGTCATAAAGTCCAATGCGATGGTTTTGTGCGCCTCCACATGCCACGGCGTATTTCTGAGCTAAGCGCAAACCTGGCAGCGTTTTCCGAGTATCCAGAAGTTTGGTGTGTGTACCCTCTAGATGTTTTGCATAATCATTGGCAACGGTTGCGGTAGCCATTAATGTCTGTAAAAAATTGAGAGCGCTCCGTTCGGCAGTCAAGATTGAGCGTGCAGGGCCTTGTAAAGTGAAAAGAGTTTCATCTGCTTCGACAGGTTCCCCCTCAGCCTTAAACCATTTGATTTTAATCGATGAATCCACTTGCTTGAAGACTTCATCCACCCAAGGACGGCCACAAACAATGGCTTTTTCACGGCTAATAACCGTTGCTTCTGCTTGGGTTGTCTTTGGGATTAAACTTGCCGTCAAGTCACCGGTTTTAATATCTTCTTCAAGTGCGTGGCGTACGTTTAGGTTTAGATTCTCAAAATAGTTAATTTTTTTCATAAGGATAGGGTGAACTTCTAAAAGTTAAATTAAGTATTGTTTACGATGGTGCAAGCCTACGACTGACTGCCAATAAGTGACAGGTATGAAACTTACTGAATAAATTTTAATTATAAAGGGAAGCGGTACAATATAGGTCGTTTAATTTAAAGGAATCGAAAATGTGGTTTGATGAGTCGGGTGACTATCTTCAAGGGGTTGAAGTTTGTTTAAGTCCAAACTGTGATGACCGTCCAGACGGTGTTCAACCAAACCTGATCGTGGTGCATGGTATTTCATTGCCGCCAAATCAATTTGGAGGTGGCTATGTACATCAGCTGTTTTTGAATCAATTAGACCCAGATGAAGACCCATACTTTAAAAAAATTGAAGGGCTAAGGGTATCGGCACATTTTTTTGTTCAACGTGGTGGTGAGGTAACGCAATTTGTTTCCCCTAAAAAGAGAGCTTGGCATGCTGGGATTTCTTCATATCAAGGGCAGGAGCGTTGTAACGACTTCTCGATTGGAATTGAACTTGAAGGAACTGATGATACGCCTTACACCGCGATTCAATACCAGCAATTAGCGCAAATCATTTTAGCTTTGCAAAAAAGCTATCCAAACATTCCAAAAGCTGCAGTTGTCGGTCACAGTGACATTGCACCTGGCCGAAAAACTGATCCAGGTCGTTATTTCAACTGGCCAGCGTTATGGCGACTAATAAACTTAACGAATTAAGGTGTTTGTTTAAGGTTTTTTATCTTCTACTCTATTTTTGTAAAAGTTTACCGGCCGGTTGAGTTTTGATTTAAGCCGTCCAACCTCTTTTTTTTGGCGCTTTCTTTTCCTGTTGTTTTTTGTGCTCGTCTTTTAATTCAAACTTCAGGCATTTTTCCCCAGAGTTTTCAAACACAACCACACTGGGCATTTTCTTTGTTTTAAAGCCGAATGCGCGACAACCTTTTGGGTTGTTTTGATCCCAGGTGACGTAAAAATGCTTGCAGGCAAAACAATCAATAAAATCAGTTTTTTTCATTTCAAATAATAAAAAGAGTCTGTTCAAGGAATAGAATGTGAGTGCTATTATCTCTTCTGATTTTAGGGTTGTAAAATTTTGATGGCGTTTCACACCGAAAAATTTAGGAAAAATCTGACGGAAAGTTACGAAACCGATCTAAATCAACTCTTAGTAATTGAATTTCGTTTGGCTTTAAGATTCAATAACATCATATGATATGCGGCTGTGAACGGTTTTGGCTGGCGTGGTTCGCTTTAAATGACTCTTAAAGATTGCTTTATAAAGGATAGACTCATGAGCAAAATTGGCCTTTTCTATGGAACGGATACAGGAAATACTGAGCGTGTTGCAGACTTGATTAAGGATGCAATTGGTGCAGATAACGTGGATGTACATGATATTGCGACCGCAAAAGCGGATGACTTTGCACAGTATGACAAAATTATTTTGGGTCAGCCAACTTGGTACTATGGCGAATTGCAGAGTTCTTGGGACGACTTTTGGGAAGATTTCAAAGGTATTGACTTTACTGGCAAGACGGTAGCTTGTTTTGGTTTAGGCGATCAGGCAGATTATTCGGAGTACTTTTTAGACGCAATGGGTTTGATGCACGATGTAGCGGTTGAAAATGGTGCGATGCCGGCCGGTTATACCTCTACTGATGGCTTTGAATTTGATGAATCTAAAGCGATTACTGAAGATGAAGAGTTTTTTGTTGGGTTAGGAATTGATGAAGATCAGCAACCAGAATTAACTGACGAGCGTGTAGCTGCTTGGGTTGCACAGGTCAAAGAAGAGTTTGAAATGTAACCGATTTCAGAACCCTCTGAATTGACATGAGCCAGAGTCGACGTTTGTCGGCTCTGGCTTTTTTGTTTTTAGTTGGTGATTCAAAGTCGACTCTATAGGGGGGTGCATATGCTCCAAATTCTTTGCTGAAGCAGTCTTTGTTTGATAAGGTGAAAGAACCTTCCATTTTATTTTCTGGGGTGTTTGACATGCAATGGCAAGAGGTTGTTAATAAGGCGGTTGATTTACGGCAATGGTTTCATCGTCATCCAGAATTAACTTGGCAAGAAAAGAATACCGCGGCAAAGATTCGCCAGTGTCTAACGGACTGGCAGGTGGAATGGCGGGCATGTGCCACCTATGGAACGGTTGCGACGTTGGGTAAAGGAAAGCAGGGTGAACATATCGCACTTCGGGCGGATATGGATGCTTTGCCAATTCAAGAGCAAACCTCGTTGGACTTCCAATCGGAAGTGGACGGTAAAATGCATGCATGCGGTCATGATGGACATATGGCTGCTTTACTGGGAACGATTCTGTGGTTGAAACTCAATGAGGTTCAGTTGAAACATCCGGTTTCCTTTTTGTTCCAACCGGCTGAAGAGGGAGGTCATGGTGCAAAGCATATGACTGATGAAGGTGCCTTGGAAGGCATTGATTTTATCTATGGATGGCACAACTGGCCTGCAATGCCGTTTGGAACTGCTGTCTGCCCAAACGGTGCCGTGATGTCGGGGAATGGCAGTTTTCATATTCAAGTCAGTGGTTTGGGAGGACATGCCTCTCAGCCAGAAGTCTGTCAAGATCCGGTACTTGCTGCTGCAGCGATAACACTGAATCTACAGCAAATCGTTAGTCGAAAAATGCCGCCACAGGCAGCTGTGGTGTTAAGTGTGACCCATCTTAATGCAGAGAGTTCCGTCACAGTGATTCCTCAAACTGCTGAAGTCAGTGGTGGGATTCGTCTTTCCGATCCTAAATATCGTCCTCAAATCAATCAATTGATTACCGAAATCGCCCAACAGACAGCAGCGGCTTATGGTGTGACTGCTCAAGTAGAGATTCGTCCTCGATATGAAGCAACGATTAATCACCCGCAGGCTGCTCAAAATTATCGTCAAGTCCTTGCAGAAGTGTTTGGTCAGAACTGCGACCAAGTCGACTTGATGTTGCCGATTATGGCGTCAGAGGATTTTAGCTATTACTTACAACAGATTCCTGGAGCCTTTGCTTTGTTAGGTATGAGTGATCAAACGAACGCTTCATTCAGCTACGCTTGTCATAGTCCGCATTATCAATTTAATGATCAGCTTATTGAGAGAGTTATGCGTGTGTTTATTAATTTAGCGATCAAGTATTAAAAGGTGGCTTAATCTATGCTTTAAAGTCGTTACTGCCCAAAAATGGACGGTATTTTTTGAATGAAGGAGGGAGTTATGGACTGGTTTACAAGCTATGAATCAGAGATTAGAGCCTACAGTCGAGCCTATCCAGCGGTGTTTGTTAAGGGTGATAATGCAAAGCAAGTCGATGAGGAGGGAAAGGTTTATATCGACTTTTATGCTGGTGCAGGCGTGCTCAATTTTGGGCATAACAATCCTAAGATGACCAAGGCAATGGTCGATTACCTAAATCAAGGGGGGGTTATTCATACACTGGATATGATGACGCCAGCCAAACGAGACTTTATTCAAGCCTTTGTTGAAACCATTCTCCAACCGAAAAACTTAGATTATAAATTGCAATTCATGGGGCCGACGGGGACCAATGCGGTTGAAGCCGCTTTGAAGTTGGCTCGCAAAGTGACCGGCCGGTCAAATATTGTCGCTTTCACGCAAGGCTTCCACGGTATGACACTGGGTGCTCTTGCCTGTACCGCCAATGAATATTTCCGAAATGCTGCCGGTGTAACCTTAAATAATGTCTCTCGATGTCCTTTTGAAACTCACTTTGGAGGTGGGCTTTCGACCATTGAAACCCTTAAAGCGATGTATCTCAACACGTCTAGTGGTGTAGAAGCACCTGCCGCATTTATCGTAGAGACCGTTCAGGCAGAAGGCGGGGTCAATGTTGCTTCAAAAGAGTGGATGCAAGCCTTGCAAAGTCTTGCGAAAGAGGTGGGAGCGTTATTGATCGTTGATGACATTCAAGCAGGTTGTGGCCGAACAGGAAATTATTTCAGTTTTGAAGATTTAGGCATTAATCCTGACATTATTACCTTGGCAAAAGGAATCGGTGGCATGGGGACACCAATGGCAATGAATTTGGTGAAACCGGAATTCGATAAGCACTGGCAGCCAGGTGAGCATACCGGTACTTTCCGCGGGCAGAACTTGTCGTTTGTTGCTGGACGTGAAGCGCTTCGTTATTTTGAAGATGATGAGTTGATGAGCGAGGTTCGCCGTAAGGGCGAAATTATGCATCATTTCCTGAAAGACATTGCCAAACAATACCGTGACAAAGGTTTTGAAGTTCGAGGCAAAGGCATGATGCAAGCACTGGATGTGAAAGACGGAGTGCTTTCGAAAGCAATTGCTAAGACCTGTTTTGAAAATGGCATGCTGTTTGGCCCTTGTGGTATTGGCGGTGAGGTTATGAAGTTGATTCCGCCACTGACGATTCCTGATGAGGATTTACATGCTGGTTTGGAAATCTTTAAGGCAGCGATTGATGAGCATTTGCGCTTAAACACGGCAGGATAGGAGAAGTGTTATGAGAGAAAGAGACGATATGACTTTTCCGTTTTCGGAATATATGCGCCGTTTGGGAGAGTTGCGTGAGCGAATGAAAGAGCGGCTGTTGGATGCGGTTATCATTTCGGATGCTGAAAATATCCTGTACCTAACCGATTACCAGACCACCGGTTATTCATTTTTTCAAGCCCTTGTGGTGCCGCTTGAGGGTGAACCATTCATGGTGACTCGTAAGCTTGAAGAGTCAAACGTGATTCATCGGACTTGGGTCGAAGTGACTCGTCCCTACCCGGACACCGGTGATGCGATTCAGATGTTAATTAGCTCCTTGGTGGAATTTGGTCTCGCTGGCGGTACCATTGGCTATGAGCGTAATTCTTATTATTTCAATGCCTATCATCAAGATGTCTTCCGCACTTCTTTTGTCAGAAGTCGTTTAATGGACTGTTTTGGGATTGTCGAGCAGAGTCGAATTTGCAAATCAGACTATGAGCTTGAGGTAATGAAAAAAGCGGCCATTGCCACCAAAGCTGGAATGCAAGCCGGTTTGGATGCGGTGCAAGCAGGGGTGACGGAAAATGAAATCGGTGGTGCGATCAGTCAGGCGATGTTTTCCGCCGGCGGGGAAATTCCCTCGGTCATGCCTTATGTGACCTCCGGGCCAAGAACGATGATTGGGCACGCTTCTTTTGAGGGTAGAGTGGTTAAGCCAGGTGAACATGTATTTATCGAGGTGGCAGGTTCATACCGTAAATACCATACAGCAATGATGCGTACGGCCGTTTGTGGTGAACTAAGCGACAGTATGTATCAAGCGCAAGAGGTTATGAAAAAGGCGTTGAGTTGGCTGAAGAACGAGCTGCGACCTGGAGTGACGGTTTCCGATGTCGACCGAATGGTACGTTCCATTTTGCATGAAAACAAAGTGGGGGCGCGTTTGATTACGCGTTCTGGCTATTCCATCGGCATTGCTTTCCCCCCTTCATGGGACGAGGGATATATTTTGAGCTTGACCCAAGGTCAGTCGGATATTTTGAAGCCCGGGATGACATTCCATATTATTCCTTGGCTTTGGGGAGTGGATGGTGACAAGACCTGTGGTATTTCAGATACCTTTTACATTACCGAAGACGGCTGTGGATCTTTTTTTGATGACTTTGATCGCGATTTTGTGGTTAAGCCTGCTCAAACTCAGGTCAATGAAAAAACTCTCAAAACGCTTGAGGGCATGAGTGCAGAAGATGACCGGAAGTCGAAAGCGATCCAGACGTCCGCCAAAACCAAGTCAAAGTCAGGAGGTTAAGATGCTAATTGCAACCAATCCAACGACTGGTGAGTCGATTCTCGCCTATCCACCCATGGATGAAAATGAGTTATCCCAAGCTATTGAGCGTTCACAAGAGGTGTTTCAGTCCTGGAAAGCTACCGGTTTTGCTCAGCGTGCGGCAATGTTGAAAAAAGTCGCAGAGTTGATGCGCGCTGATCGTGAACGTTTGGCTAGATTGATGACGATAGAAATGGGCAAGCCGATTAATGAGTCCTATGGTGAACTGGAAAAGTCAGCGTGGTGTGCCGAACATTACGCAGAATTCGGAGAGCAATATCTATCTCCAGTGGATTTGCCTTCGGATGCGGCTCACAGTTACGTCCAACACCTGCCTTTGGGGTCAATTTTAGGAGTGCTACCTTGGAATGCCCCATTCTGGTTGGCATTTCGTTTTGCTGCGCCAGCTTTGATGGCTGGAAACGTCTGTTTAATGAAGCATGATGAGCATGTGCCAAAATGTGCGATTGCGATTGCCGAGTTATTTGATCAGGCTTGTAACTGTTTAGATTTACCGGCCGGTATTGTTCAAAACCTCCCCATTCATCGAGAGCAAGTGGCGCAAGTCATTAAAAGTGAGGTCGTGCAAGCAGTTTCCTTGACAGGTTCTAGTGCTGCCGGGAGTGCCGTGGCTTCCTTGGCCGCCAGCCAGATTAAACCAGCAGTATTGGAGCTAGGTGGCTCTGACCCAAGTATTGTTTTGGCGGATGCTGATATTTCCAAAGCTGCAGAGACTTTGGCAATCTCTCGTATTATTAATGCGGGGCAGTCTTGTATTGCGGCCAAACGGTTGATTGTTGAAGCGAGTGTGTATGACGAGTTTATTTCAAAACTCAAATCGCATTTAGAGAAGCTGAAGGTTGGCGATCCATCGCTACCGGAAACGCAAGTCGGGCCAATTGCTCGAGAGGACTTAAGGGACGCATTGCACCGTCAAGTGTCCACCACTATTAATCAGGGGGCAAGATGTCTTCTGGGGGGAGTGATGCCAGAAGGGTCGGGTTTCTTTTATCCGGTCACTCTATTGGTTGATGTGACACCTAAAATGCAGGCTTCTTGCGAGGAGACCTTTGGGCCTATTGCAGTGGTAATGAAAGCGGATTCTGCCCAAGAGGCGTTAGAGATTGCCAATGATACCCCTTATGGTTTAGCCGCTTCCATCTGGACATCGGATACCCAAAAGGGAATCGAGATGGCGAATCAAATTGAAGCCGGACAAGTGGCAATCAATGGCATAGTAAAAACCGATCCAAGATTGCCCAGTGGCGGTATTAAGCGATCGGGGTATGGTCGCGAGTTGGGGCCACACGGTATTATGGAGTTTGTCAATGTCCAGCAAGTTTGGATAGGTGCCTGAAACAATACTGATGTCATCAATTAATCTCTAAGTGAAATACACGGCCAGCCTTGTTGTTGGCCGTATGTCACCAGTTTTTCATCTCCGTCGACCACCACGGGATGATCAACGATTTTCAACAGTGGCAGGTCATTGTGAGAATCTGAGTAAAAATAGCTACCTTCAAGTGTTTTATTATTTTCTTTTAACCATTCATTTAAACGCACGACCTTGCCTTCCTGGAAGGTTGGTGTACCAGCCACTTCACCCGTATATCGGCCATCGATGATTTCACCTTCTGTTCCCAACAAAGTTTCAATTCCATAGCGTCGTCCAATCGGGCGAGTGATAAAGGTATTAGTGGCAGTAATAATCATGAGTTCATCACCGGCATCCTTGTGCTTTTGGACTAATTCAAGTGCTTTGGGAAGTACAATCGGTTCGATAAATTCGGCCATAAATTCCTGATGCCATTTTTCCAGTGTGTCTGAAGTGTGTTCACTCAGAGGCTTGAGGGCAAATCGTTGATACGCATAGATGTCCAAGGTGCCGGCTTTGTAATCTTCATAAAACTGGGCATTGGTCGCTGCAAACTCTTTGGCATCCACATAGCCTTTTTGCACTAAAAACTCGCCCCACAAATAATCACTGTCGTTGCTAATCAGTGTGTTGTCTAAGTCAAAAATTGCTAAGGCCATGGAGAAACTCGCTCATCTAATAAAATTGCAGTCATCCTAGCGAAAACAAGGCTTTTGTCAATTTGATCATGCATAAAAAGCTACCGGCCGGTAGAGATTGAATTGAAAATAGCGAGAGGTTTAAGTCAATTTAAACGATTTATTATCTTGAGAAATGTTCTGGGGTGATTTTTAAATTGAAAAAAAATGGTTTTTTCGGCACTATTAGCCCATTAGAAAATTTTAAATACAGAATTCAATGATAGATGAAAACGGGTATCGTCCAAACGTCGGCATAATAATTGTCAACAAACAAGGTAGGTTGTTCTGGGGAAAACGAGTCAATCAAGAGGCTTGGCAGTTTCCTCAAGGTGGCATTCGAGAGCATGAGACACCACAACAGGCTGCATTTCGCGAATTAAAAGAAGAGGTAGGTCTAGAACCGGCGGATGTTCGGGTTTTAGGCTGCACCAAAGATTGGCTGCACTATGACTTACCGAAACATTTGATTCGGCATTACAGTCAGCCGGTTTGTATCGGTCAAAAACAGATTTGGTTTTTGCTAGGGCTGGAGTCTGATCATGACCGAATTGATTTGACTCGCCACGACACGCCTGAATTTGAAGATTGGCAATGGGTCGAGTATTGGCGGCCGGTTCAAGAAGTGGTTAATTTCAAGCAAGCGGTTTATCAGCAAGCTTTAACTGAACTTGAAGCCGTACTTGAACGATTTTGGCTACCGCAAATTGAGCCTTATGAACAAAGAGTACAGACGGAAGAGTCATAACCAAGAAGCGTTTAAATCTGTCAAAATGATTTCATAAACCCCACTGAAGTGGGGTTTTTACTGTGTATGGAAGGTTTTTTTACCGGCCGGTGAAATGTGAAATGTGAATAAAAAATGGTATGATGCACGCACTTTGTGAATCCGCAAGTGGTCGTTGAAAACCATAACAATTGCATAATCAATAACTTAACCGCCATGGTTAACGAATTAAAATTGATGAATATGCGTTTAATCAGGTGTTTGAAAGCTCAAAATGAAACACCTGTGTGCGAATTCAGCGTTTTGGAAATACTAAGTAGCTGGAACCCGAAACGAAAAAAGTTGTTGGCGATCTTGATATGAACTATCAAGATTGAAGGCCCTTCAGGCTTACCCAGCTCCTGAAGACAAAATTCCAACCCATTGAGGAAAAAATTATTATGAGCGAACAGTTTGTAGATCAAGATCCACAAGAAACTCAAGAGTGGATCGATGCGCTTGAAGCCGTTGTCGAATTTGAAGGAAGTGATAAAGCTCAGCACATCATTGCATCTCTTATCGAAAAAGCCCGTGTCCACGGCATCGATATTCCATATTCTGCGAATACACCGTATATCAACACCATTTCAGTTGAAGAACAAGAAAACTACCCTGGTGATTTAACGCTAGAGCACAAACTTCGTGCACTTCTACGTTGGAATGCGATGGCGATGGTGGCGCGTGCGAATAAAAGCACAAGCGTTGGAGGGCACATTGCTTCTTACGCTTCAAGCTGTACGCTCTATGAAGTGGGGATGAACCACTTTTTCAAAGGACCTAAACATGAATTGGGTCAGGATATGGTTTTCTTCCAAGGCCACACAGCGCCGGGGATGTACTCACGTTCGTTTTTAGAAGGCCGTTTGAATGAAGACCGCTTAAAGAATTTCCGCCAAGAGGTGGATGGTGAAGGACTTTCATCCTACCCACACCCTTGGTTAATGTCGGATTACTGGCAGTTCCCAACCGTTTCAATGGGACTTGGGCCTCTAATGGCTATTTACCAAGCGCGTTTCATGAAATATATGCAAGCGCGTGGTCTAGCACAAACAGACGGTCGTAAAGTCTGGGCATTCTTGGGTGACGGTGAAATGGATGAACCGGAATCTCGTGGTGCGATTCAATTAGCGAAACGTGAAAAGCTAGATAACCTGATTTTTGTTATCAACTGTAACCTCCAGCGTCTTGACGGTCCGGTTCGTGGTAACGACAGCATCATCCAAGAACTGGAAGGTATGTTCCGTGGTGCTGGTTGGAACGTCATTAAAGTTATCTGGGGTTCTGGTTGGGATCGTCTGTTACAAAAAGATAAAACTGGTAAGTTGGTTGAGCGTATGGGCGAAGTGCCTGACGGTGAATACCAAGCGTATAAAGCGAAAGATGGTAAGTTTGTTCGTGACCACTTCTTTGGTAAGTATCCAGAAACCGCAGAATTAGTAAAAGACATGACTGATGATGAAATCTTCGGTCTAACACGTGGTGGTCACTCGCCACGTAAGATTTACAATGCCTACAAACGTGCGACAGACCACAAAGGTCAACCAAACGTTATCCTTGCGAAAACGGTTAAGGGTTATGGTATGGGTAAATACGGGGAAGCTGCTAACACGGCTCACCAACAAAAGAAATTAGACAAAGAAGGTCTGAAATATTTCCGTGACCGTTTTTCGGTACCGGTTTCAGATGAAGCTTTGGAAAAAGATATTCCTTTCTATCGTCCAGATGAAAATTCTGACCTGATGAAATATATGAAAGCGCGTCGTGAAGAGTTGGGCGGTGATATGCCATCCCGTCACGACAATGCTGAGCCATTGCCAGTACCAGAGCTATCCACTTTCAAGATGCTGACAGATGGTACGGGTGATCGTGAAATGTCGACCACTATGGCATTTGTTCGTATTATTTCTATCTTGCTACGTGACAAAGCGCTTGGACCGCGTGTTGTACCGATTATTCCAGATGAAGCGCGTACATTCGGAATGGAAGGCTTGTTCCGACAAGTGGGTATCTACGATCCGGCTGGTCAGTTATATGAGCCAATGGATAGTGACCAGTTGATGTGGTACAAGGAATCAGCTAACGGTCAGGTGTTTGAAGAAGGGATTAACGAAGCCGGTTCTATGGCGAACTGGGTGGCTGCGGCAACAGCTTATGCCAACTATGGCGTGAGTATGATCCCGTTCTACATCTACTACTCGATGTTCGGTTTCCAACGTATTGGAGATTTGGCTTGGGCGGCCGGTGACTCACGTGCACGTGGTTTCTTAATCGGTGGTACTGCCGGTCGTACGACGCTTGAAGGTGAAGGTCTACAACACCAAGACGGCCATAACTTAATTCAGTTTGACCATGTCCCTAACTGTCTGTCTTATGACCCAACGTTTGCTTATGAGTTGGCGGTAATTATTCGTGACGGTATCAAGCGCATGTTCCACGATAAGGAAGACGTTTATTACTACATCACAGCGATGAACGAAAATTACTCACACCCTGCAATGCCTGAAGGTTCCGAAGAGGGCATCCTAAAAGGTCTTTATAAATTTAAAGATTCAACGGCGAAGCATAAAACAAAAGTTCAGCTAATGGGTTCAGGGACAATTTTCCGTGAAGTCATTGCTGCGGCTGAAATGCTTGAATCTGATTGGGATGTGGCAGCTGATATTTGGGGTGTTCCAAGCTTTAACCTATTGCGTCGTGATGGAATTGAAGTCAAGCGTCAAAATATGCTAAACCCAGAAGCGGAAGCACAAGTGCCTTATGCGACGCAAATGCTAAGTGGTTCAGAAGGACCATTTATTGCTGCAACGGACTATATCCGTGATTATCCTGAGCGTATTCGTCAATATGTTCCTGGTGAATACTATGTATTGGGTACAGACGGCTTTGGTCGTTCTGATACTCGTGAACAGCTTCGTAAGTTCTTTGAAGTGGATCGCTACTACGTTGTGGTGCAAGCACTTAAAGCACTTGCGGATGCTGGCACAATTGAAGCATCGATTGTGACCAAAGCGATTGAGAAATACGAATTGGATACCAACAAGGTTTATCCAATTTATGCTTAAAACGAAGTCGCTCGCATGTTCGTGAGCGGCTTTTTTCATGCTAAGTCAAAACATAGTATTTAAAAATTTACCGGCCGGTATTTATGTTCGAATGGGTGGAAAGTGAATAAAAATTCACCCACTCGGACAAATACCGGCCGGTAAATCAGATAAGGAAAATTCCCATGGCGATTACACAAGTTAATGTCCCAGATATTGGTGATTTCGACTCGGTTGAAGTCATTGAAGTTTTGGTTGCCGAAGGTGATCAAGTTGAAGTGGATGATTCACTCATCACACTCGAATCCGATAAAGCGACGATGGAAATCCCATCACCGTTCTCAGGAAAAATTACCAAAATTGCAATTTCAGTGGGTGATTCTGTTTCAGAGGGCGATTATCTTCTAGACATTGAAGCGTCTGACGAAGCTGCGGAAGCACCGAAAGAAGCACCAAAAGCAGAAACCGTCTCAACGGCAATGCCAGCACCAACTGAAGCACCGACTTCTTCACCAACGCAAGCACCAGCGACTGCACAAACCGTTTCTAATGCAAAACCTGTTAATCCACAAGCAATGGGTGCAGCTTTCCACGCCTCTCCATCGGTTCGTGCTTTTGCACGTAAATTGGGTGTCGATCTAACGCACGTTGAAGGGAAAGGGCCGAAAGGTCGTATCCAGCAAACCGATGTTGAAGCAGCAATTAAAGCAGTGATGTCTGGTCAAGCGCCAGCACCGGGTCAAGGTGCAATGTCTGGTTCAGGCATTCCGCCGATTCCGGGTATCGATTTCTCTCAGTTTGGTGACACCACCACCGAAGAGCTTGGACGTATCAAGAAAATTTCCGGTAAGTTCCTGCACGCGAGTTGGTTAAATGTTCCGCATGTCACACAGTTTGACGAGTGCGACATCACGGAAATGGATCAATTCCGTAAAGACCAAAAAGCTGCGGCTGAAAAACAAGGCATTAAGCTAACGCCATTAGTGTTTGTCATGAAAGCGGTTGTCAAAGCCTTGCAAGATTTCCCAAGCTTCAATGCGTCACTCTCTGAAGATGGCCAGTCGATTATTAAAAAACACTACTACAACATCGGTATTGCCGTTGATACGCCAAATGGTTTGGTTGTACCCGTCGTCAAAGATGTCGATAAGAAGGGTATCTACGATCTTTCTCGCGATTTGATGGAAATCTCAGCCAAAGCACGTGACGGTAAATTAGGGCCAAAAGATATGCAGGGTGGTTGCTTTACGATTTCTTCACTCGGTGGAATCGGTGGCACGCAATTTACGCCAATCGTTAATGTTCCAGAAGTGGCAATTATGGGATTGTCAAAAGCGAAAATGCAGCCAGTTTGGAACGGTTCAGAATTTGAGCCACGTTTGGTGATGCCGTTTAGCGTCTCTTATGACCATCGTGCCATTGATGGTGCGGAAGGTGTTCGCTTTACGACCACGGTTGCCAACTATCTTTCTGACCTACGCCAGCTAATTCTATAAGGGTGAATCATGAGTAAGATTGTAGATATTGTTATTCCTGATATTGGTGATTTCGCGGCAGTTGAAGTCATCGAAACGCTTGTTAGCGCTGGCGAAGAGGTGATGCAGGATGATTCACTGCTAACGCTGGAATCGGATAAAGCCACGATGGAAATCCCAGCACCGTTTGCCGGTAAGATTGCAACCTTTACCGCAGAAGTGGGCGATAAAGTTTCTGAAGGTTCTATTATCGGAACCATGGAAATTGCCGACATCGATACGGTTACGGATAACGTTGAGCACAGTGTGGCTGCAACAGCAGCTCCTGCGGAAGAGACACCTCAACCAACGGCTGTTTCAAGTGATGGCATTGAAGCCGATATGAACTGTGAAGTTTTAGTATTGGGCTCCGGTCCAGGTGGTTATACTGCGGCTTTTCGCGCGGCAGACCTTGGTAAAAAAGTGGTGATGATTGAGCGCTACGAAAACATCGGTGGTGTTTGTCTAAACGTCGGTTGTATCCCGTCAAAAGCATTGTTGCACATGTCAGTGGTACTGAACGAAACCCGTGAAATGGGCGCACATGGTATTACTTTCGCCGATCCAGAAATCGACGTCAATAAAATGCGTGCCTACAAAGATTCGGTGATTGGAAAATTAACCGGCGGGTTAGCAGGGCTAGCCAAAGCGCGTAAAGTGGAAGTGGTTCACGGTTACGGAAAATTCAGTTCAAGTAACACGGTCGAAGTTGAAGCGGCTGATGGTTCTAAGAAAACCATCGCTTTTGAAAAAGCGATTATTGCCGCCGGTTCTCGTGTAATTAAATTGCCGTTTATTCCTCATGACGACCCTCGTGTGATGGACTCGACCGACGCGCTGGAATTGGAAGAAGTTCCAAACCGTATGCTGGTCATCGGTGGCGGAATTATCGGTTTGGAAATGGCGCAAGTTTACGATTCACTGGGTGCGAATATTACAGTGGTCGAATTAGGCGATACCATTATTCCGGGTGCTGACAAAGATATCTCCAAGCCATTGCTTAAACGCATTAAAAAGAAATATGAAAACATCTACCTAAACTCGAAAGTGACCAATGTGGAAGCCAAAGAGGAAGGGTTAGAGGTAACGTTTGAAGGCAAAAACTGCCCAGAGAAAGATACCTTTGACCGTATTCTAGTTGCGGTTGGTCGTTCGCCAAATGGTAAATTGATCGATGCGGAAAAAGCCGGTGTTGCAGTGAACGATTGGGGCTTTATCGAAGTCGATGAACGTCAAAAAACCAATGTGGATCACATTTATGCAATCGGTGACATCGTTGGTCAACCAATGCTTGCGCACAAAGCGGTACATGAAGGTAAAGTTGCGGCAGAAGTGATTTCTGGCATGAACTCAGCCTTTACGCCAATGGGCATTCCATCAGTTGCCTATACTGATCCAGAAGTGGCTTGGGCAGGTAAAACCGAAGACGAACTAAAAGCTGAAGGCATTGAATACGAAAAAGGCGCTTTCCCTTGGGCAGCGTCTGGTCGTAGCTTAAGTCTTGGTCGTGACGAAGGTCTAACCAAAGCAATGTTCTGTGCCAAAACTCATCGTCTATTGGGTTGTGGTATTGTCGGTCCAAACGCTGGTGAACTGGTTGCCGAAGCCATGCTAGCTATCGAAATGGGCGCGGATATGCAAGATATTGGTCTGACGATTCACCCTCATCCAACGCTAAGTGAAACACTTTGTTTCGCAGCTGAGATGGCGGAGGGGACAATCACCGATCTAATGCCACCCAAAAAACGTAAATAGTTTGGGGTGCGTCTAAAACACTCAACTTCTTTGTTGGGGAAATGGTCACATGCATGAGCATGCTCAACATTTCCCCGCCGCGAATCTGAGCGTTTTATCTCACAACTTAGTGCTTTAAAAAGAAACCCGCTTTATGTGGGTTTTTTTGTGTTCAAGTGGTTTTTAATTCTTAATTTTGCTTAAATTGGAGGTTGTAATAAATAAACCTGAGAAGGACGTATTGTGGCTGCACCTAAAGTATTTGTAAGTTCTACTTGTTATGATTTGTCTGAGATAAGAGAGCAGTTAAATAGATTTATTATTTCTTTTGGATTTGATCCTGTTTTAAGCGAAAACGGCGATGTTTTTTTTCATCCTGACCTTCATACCCATGATTCATGTATTCATGAAGTTTCTAATTGTCAGTTATTTATTTTAATAATTGGTGGTCGTTTTGGTGGGGAGTATGTTGCTGACTGTAATAAATCAATTACTAATGCTGAATATTCAGCTGCTAAGAAACAAGGTATTCCAGTGTTTACATATGTGAGGAAATCCGTTTTAGGAAATCACCATATATATCAGCAAAATAGAAAAAAAGATTTTGCTTCAAAGATTGAGTACCCATCTATAGATAAACAGGAGTTCGCTGTTAATATATTTGATTTTATTGATGACGTGAGAAAGTCACCAATTAATAATTCATTTGAAGGGTTTGACAACTTTCAAGATATTGAAAGCCATCTCAGGAAACAATGGGCTGGGATGTTTTTTGATTTTCTTAAAAATAGGGAGGTTAATGCTCAAATTGATGTAACAAATCATCTCATAGAAGGGTTATCCTCATCTGGGCGAAAGCTCGAGGAATTGATTAAAAGCTTTTATCTGTCATCAAATGCTGAAGATGCTGAAAAGAGCATCAAATCTATCGATATTTATAGTGAAGTATTAAAGTTTTTTCAAAAAACTATCACTCCTAATTGGTTACCCTTGAAAGATTTTTATATTGAAACTATCGGTCTTGATGCAAAAGACTTATCAAATATACCTGTTGAAGATAAAACATGGTCAGAATATTTAATCGATTTAGGACTCTTTGAAAATGATATAGATATCCAAGAGAACGAGTTCATTGCAATCATTAGATTTGTCAAAAACACCAAGATTGTATTTACACTGAATCAAAACGATAAAGAACTTACCATGTTATATGAGAACAGCATCAAAAAATCAACGCCAGAACAAAGGCAGAAAGCTCTTGAGGTTATTTTTGATGAGCATGGTATTCCATTCTAGGGGAAAAGGGAGTAGAGCACTTTTTGCAAATATCTTATGAATCCAGAAAACTTAAAAAAGCTTGTTGAAGTGACGATGCCTTTTGGCAAATATAAGGGGCGTGTTATTGCGGATTTGCCAGGAAATTATCTAAATTGGTTTGCGGCTAAGGGATTTCCTGAGGGGAAGTTGGGACAGTTGTTGGCTTTGATGCATGAGCTTGATCACAATGGTTTAAAGTATTTGCTTGAGCCTTTGAGAAAAAAAGAATCTTGAAGGTCACGTCTTAGTTTTAAAATCTAAATAATATTTGAAGCTTATTAGTGGAAATCTCATGAAATTTGCAACACCAAAACCTTTTTCACAATCGAGTGAAGAGAATAAAACTGTTATTTTTGAGTCGATTCATCCGTATTTAGCGAATAAATCTTCGGTGTTAGAGATTGCGAGTGGAACAGGGCAGCATGCTGTGTATTTTTCTAGTCAGTTGCCGCATTTGACTTGGCAAACTTCCGATTTAATCGAGTCACATTCTGGCATTTGTCAGTGGTTGGATGAGGCGGATTTGCCAAATATTCACCGGCCGGTAGAGTTAAATGTTTCTGAATCCGTGTGGCCTGATTGCAAATATGATGCGGTATTCAGTGCGAATAGCTTTCATATTATGAGTCAGCAAAATGTGGTCGATTTTTTTGCCAATATTGCAGGTGTGTTGCAAGAGGGCGCACATGTTTTGATTTATGGGCCCTTTAACTACAACAATGCGTTTACCTCTGAGAGTAATGCAAATTTTGATGTTTGGTTAAAGCAGCGCAATCCACAAAGTAGCATTAAAGATTTTGAGTGGTGTCATCAATTAGCAATGGATGCTGGACTGATACTTGAAAATGATATTGAAATGCCAGTCAATAATCGGATTTTGGTTTGGTCAAAATCTGAGTAAATGAATAGAGTTTGCAATGGTTTCACATCTGAAACGATTGTCACTTCTGTTTGAGTGTTTATCGCAGGTGATAATTTAGAATGGAAACTGGCACAGTTTTACGTACCGGGAACTCTTCAAATTCTTGGCGCTCGATAATGTGACCTAAAAGGCTTTCGATCATACAGAGGTTTTTAAAGTCGTCTTTGGAAACCAGTGAAACCGCTTCTCCGGATTTTCCAGCTCGACCGGTACGACCAATGCGATGGATATATTCTTCCGGAGGGAAGGGCAAATCGTAGTTGACCACTCGTTCGAGATTGGTCATATCTAAACCTCGAGCCGCAACACTGGTTGCCACCAGAAATTGTAACTCCCCGTTTTTAAAGGCATTCCAAACTTTTTCACGTTGTGCTTGTGACCGGCCGGCATGAATTGAGTCAGCCGTTATTCCGCGTTTTCCAAGCTGTTCGACGAGTTTGGCAGCGGAGTGTTTTTTCTCGACGAAAATCAGTGCTTGTTTCCAGTTTTGTTCTTTAATTAAAAAGCTCAGAAGTGAGGATTTTGTGTCTTTGTCGACCGTGACCAGCCATTGCGAAATATTGCTGGCAGCTTTATTTTTGGGTGTTAAGTCTATTTCGATGGCATCGTTATAAACGGTCTCAGCTAGGTAGCGAATATCCGAATCTAATGTGGCGGAAAATAACATGCTTTGACGTGAAGCCGGCAGTCGTTCAATGATTTTGTTTAAATCCTCGATAAATCCCATATCAAGCATTCGATCGGCTTCATCGATAACAAAAAACTCAAGGTCATTGAAGAACACAGCGCGTTGATAAGCCATATCCAGTAATCGTCCGGGCGTTGCAACCAAAAGATCAATTCCTTTAGCCAGTTCGCTTTTATTGTCTTCAATATTGGTTCCACCATAAATTGCCAGTGAACTGATTGTTAGATGACGTCCATACTGTTGCACATTGGCCAGTACTTGCATGGCCAATTCTCGAGTTGGCACGAGAATTAAGGCTCGAATCGAGCGACCACGAAGCGTTTGCCCTTTTTCAATTTTTTGTTCGATTTTATGCAGAATCGGCAAAACAAAACTTGCCGTTTTACCGGAACCCGTTTGAGCGGATGCAATGATGTCTTCGTCTTTTAAGATGTGAGGAATCACTTTGGCTTGGATTTCCGTTGGCTTCTCATAGCCGGATTCTGAAAGTGCTTGAAGAATAGGGGCGGATAATCCAAGTTTGGCAAATGACATAGGTGTCTCACTGCTTGAGGTCGAATAAAATTGAATGGCTATTATTCCATATTGGATTTCAACATTGAGTTTTTTAATGAAGTTGATGGGCAGTGTTTAAAAAGAGAAATAATGAAGTTTTCGAAGATGTTAGTATTCTACTCTGTTACGCCCAAGGTGTTTCGCTTCATAAAGCTTTTTATCTGCTTTAGAAAGAAAGTCGTCAAAACTGTCATTTTCTGAAAATTGAGCTACTCCAAAACTACTAGTAATAAAAAGTCCCTCTTTAAATTCAATTTTTTGAACTGAATTGCGTAAGAATTCTGCAAAAATATGTGCGGTTGTTAAATTTGTATTAGGCAGTATTATTGTAAATTCTTCCCCTCCCCAGCGACTAAAATAAAAATTATCTTTTAGTTTTTCTTTAATTTGAGCTGCGAGCATTTTTAAAACTAAATCACCTATTTCATGTCCATTCTTATCGTTTAAATGTTTGAAATGGTCAATATCAAAATAAATTAACGACAGTGGATATTGATATCGTTTAGCTCTAGCAATTTCTTTAGATAATTTTTTTTCAAAAAATCTTCTGTTTCCTATGCCTGTTAAACTATCTGTTAATGATAAAAACATAACTTCTTGAATTTTTTGTTCAAGTTGTTGATTTTTGTTTTTTAGTTCATTGTTTTTTTGCGCTAATTTTTTCTCTAAAGTGGCATTGCCTTCTAATAGTAGTTGATTTTGTTTGGTTAGCTCAATTTGGGCGATTTTCTGCTCATGAATATTTTCATGAGAACCAATCATTCTTAGAATATTTCCATTAGTGTCATATTCTATAATTTCGGCTTTATCGACTATCCAAAGATAAGAGTTATCTGCTTTTTTACATCTATATTCAATACGGTATTCGTCAATTTTTCCTTTAATGAAGAGCTCAAAATGAGTCATAACCATTGAATAGTCGTCTGGGTGAATAATAGTTTCCCATGTAAAAACGTTTTTTTCGAAACAGTTTACTTGATAACCTAGCATTTTGTACCAACTTGGACTTCGATCAACAAGTCCTGTATTCGCCTGCCAATCCCAAATACCTTCATTAATAATATTTATTATAGAATTCAATGTTTTGTCTGCTTCTTCAACACTTTTGTGTTGATACATGTTATCCATTGTTATGAGACCTTTTTACAACGTTTTAATTTAGGTTTTATAATAAATTATTTTTTCAGTAGCCCAAGTTTTAATCAAGTTCCTTGTAGGTAAATTAAAGACAAAAAGTGTCAAAATAAAGTCATAAAAGAACTAGGTTTTAGAATGTCGTCATATCTTTACGATTAGGAGGCCATGAAAACGTATAAAGCGTTTAACTCTGTCACAATAACTATTCTCGGTTGAATAACCATAACCTTATCTACGCAAAATAATGCGAATTTCATCTGGTAAAAGATTTTTATTTTTAATATCATGCAGGAATGTATTTGGTTTTGGTCAATGTTGTCTCGTAATGTAAGGGAACCTGTCTATGTGAAAGGTTTAATCAAATATGAAGTAAATAATGCCTGAAAATACGCTATAAATTTAAAAAGCCCCAATCAATCCGGCACTGAGTTTTACTTTTTATTGAGCAACGATCAAAGTGTGCTGGGCATTAAATGATTTCGATATCCAAGAAACTTTAGGATGATTATGAATGAACATGAACTGTCTTTTTTCACCAATATAACCCGCAAGTTGCCTGAAAAAAGTCTTGAACAACTAAAACAATTGATAGATACCTATGATTATGAAGAGGGTGAGACTTTTATAAATGCTCTATTTTACGCATTGGTGTCGCTGAATCCCGAAGAGCATTGGTTGTTGATGCAATTGGACGTTAAGGGGTTGGATGAGCTGGTTTGGCAAGCAAATGCTATGGCTCGTACTCACGAGTTGACGCCAGAATTTACCTTGGATGGTGAAGATTCTGTTGAGGAGGGTTTGCAGGCTTTTAACGACTGGTTATCTCTGAAGCAATTTGTCTTCCTACAATACAATGATTGTAGCGATTCTTATTATGGTTTTATCTCTCGAAAAAACCAATCTAAAAGAATAATCGAATCTGCTGCAAATGCAGGTATTACTCTTGCAGCTATGCCCGCCAGACCCAAGCTCAGTGGTGATTTTATTTTTACCCGGACAAAACGTTCGCCAGCCACCATGAAAAACAGCGTCATCAAGCAATTGACAGAGCGTGCTAAGAAAAAAGAATATCGGGCTATTATGTATATCGCGATGCCAGACTGCGAGCCCTGTCAGGCGTTTGAACGGCTATTGGATCATCCCGTTCTGAATGAAGCATTAAAACATACCAGTATCTTCAGAGTGGACGCTTTACATTGGCTTAATTATATAAATCAGCAAGGCCTTGATCCGAAAGTTGCGCCTACCTTTATTGCTTTCACAAAAGAAGGTGAAATATCTGAAAATATGTCACTTAAAGACTCGCTTTGGAAAGAAGATACAGCCCGCCAGATGGCAAGTTTTTTTAAACGCTTTCTTGCGGATGAAAGAAATGATGTACCGCTTAGGCTTTCCCGAGAGGAGCGCTGCAAGACGCTACAGTATGCGCTTTTAAACCAAGATCTAGCTGAGATTCGCCGCTTAATCGAGGTTGATCAGTGTGATTGCGATACTCTGATTTGCTACGGGAAAACGGTTCTTCATTATGCCGCTGAATGGGATCAAACAGAAAGCAGCTTACAGCTAATGGCGTTTCTGTTAGAGAGATGCAGTCTTCTGGATGCACGGAGGGATAGTCAAGGGTACACAGCGCTCCATTTGGCGATCGGAAAACTTAATCAGCAGGCTGCAATTCAACTGATTAAAAAAGGCGCCAGTGTTCAACTAGGGGACGACGCTGGAAAAACACCGCTTCACGCAGCTACTCGCAATGCAGACAGATTTACCGATGAATTATTTGAGCTGTTAATAGAAAAGGGAGCCAATGTTAATGCTCAGGATAAAAAGGGCGACACACCTTTGCATGAGGCGAGCTCTTTTGGACAACGGCTCGCACCATACCTGCTTGATAAAGGTGCAGATCCGAACTTGCAGAACAATCATGGTGATAGTCCTTTACATCGGGCCGCTCGGTTTTTTAATCGCGATAAAGCGCATGCACTCATTCGTCTCTATCTACAATATGGCGGTGACCTGAATCTAAAAAATATAAAAGGCCAAGCTGTCCGTGAACTGATAGTTGAAAAAGACGGTCCCGAGGTTTTGGAAATGTTTCTCTCCGAGATCAAATAAGACCCCCAGATTTGTGAGCTTCACGTGAGGTCGTTATCTATTATTTATGCTTTTATCGAAACGAGGCAGGTTTTGCTCTGTTATCTAAAGTTTGGTTTTCAGCTTTAAGACATTGATCAATGTATTGATTACAACAATAACGACCTGAGTAGCTAGAGTGTTCGATTTATCGGGGAAGAAGATCTCGCGCAAAAGCGCTCGAGGTTTGTTAGACGTTAGCTAGTTATTGCTATTATTTTAAAAAAAGGAATTCATAAGTATGAGTAACGCTATTCACGATGCTATTTTTGAAGGCGATATAGATCGCGTCAGGGCCATTTTAAATAGCGGTATAAATATTGAAACTAAAAATGGTGATGGTGACACTCCTTTCCTAACTTGTTGTACATATAGACCTCTTCCTGAGGTGATAAATTTACTCATTGACTATGGCGCTGATATAAACGCGCGTAATATGAAGGGGGAAACTTCCTTATCTATAGCAGTGAATAAAAAGAAAGGAGCTTTAATTGATATTCTTCTTAAAAATAAGGCTGAAATTAATGTTGTTAGTGACGATGGTGAAACACCTCTTTTCCGAGCCATTTATAAGAGTCAATTAGAGTTGGCTAAAGAACTGTTAGGGCGAGGAGCTGATCCTACACTTAACCCGAGCGATCCAAAAAACGGGACTGCATTGCTTTGGGCGGCTGGCTCAGGTGATCTTGAGCTTGTAAAGATGTTAGTAAATTATGGTGCAGACATTAACTCACCTGGTGTATTACATTCCGCGATTAAACATATCCATATTGTAAAGTATTTAATTAATGAAGGAGTGGACCTTAATAACAAAGGGGCATGGGGTTCTACTGCTTTGCATATGGCTGCGTATAAATGTGAAAAAGATATTGTTGAGCTGCTTATTAATAATGGTGCAGATGTAGGTGTAAAGGATGATAATGACGGCCAAACTCCTGGCGAATGGGCTCTTGAGGGGGAGTGCAAGTGTGAAATTATAAGGGAACTTTTGAATAAAAAAATCAGCTAACAATGCACTTTTTTATCAACATATCCTATTGCTATAAGGTGAATTATGTCAACGCATTATAATCTATTATTATCACTTCCTCTTAATATACCTTCAGCTGTTGAGCATTCCGCTGTACTGGAATTTGTTCTCAATGGTCATGATGTTCCGCCAACACATTTTCCTAATCATCCGTTCTTTGAAAACTTCAATCCAATATATCGTTTTCATAACTCTTATAAGAGCTTCGTTTCAGGTGCATGGAAATCAGAGTTCTGGCTGGAGCAGGATTCAAGCGGAAGATTTTGTAATGCTGGGGTCAACCTTTGTCTACCAGGCAATAAGCTAGAAGGAGTTTGGGAAGATACTCTTCCTCTGGTTCATTGGTTGGCCTCAATGTCATCAGTAAACCGAGCTGTCGGTATTGTCGTTGCGGAAGAGTTAAGTAATGATGAACCAATGGTGTTATTTGTTCGAGGTTCGAAGCTCTTTATTTCCGTATTGAAGCATGAAGAATTTTACAACTTTGACGATGCACTAGTTCAGTAATGATAAAGCTTAAAAAAACACTCGAAGCTCGTTCACTTAGTGGGCTAGAATCTCCGCTTGGAGTTTGGCGACAAGCCACATTCACTTGTTATGTTTGCCTAGAGAAGTGCACGGTATTAGTAAGGTATTGCAATCTATTTTGCTACTTTACTCAATATCAACGCACAGGTACTTTCTTGTATAAGAGTTAATGAAAAGAAAGGGATTCTGTGCGTTGTTTTTAAGTTCTTTATATAGAATTTAATAGCGATCCTTATTTTTTCACAAAATAATCAATAGATTATATCCATTAAATTGCGGAATCAGTAAACGGTTTGGAGCAGTGGCTATATTCATGTCGGTTGAGGGATTAAGGTCTTCGCCAAAAGCTTCTAATTTATCCAGAATTCAAAAAGATCAGGTTTCATTTCTTTAAAAACTTTTTAGTGCGTTATTTAAATCCATTAAGATATCTGGGATACCAAGCTTAAAGGGTGTTTGCATGTCTTGTCTAAACGTTGATATTTTTCCCGAGCCATGTCTCGTGACAGATTTGGATCACAGTATTGTTCATATGAACCTTGAAGCCAGAGAGCTTCTTTTTGGTTCCAATTCATCTGAAACAACTCAAGAAAGAACTGATTGGCAGAGCTTCTTAGAAATGGATATCAACAATGCATTGAAATTGCTTGATAGCAAACAGATACCTACGGAATCGACATTCAAAACTCGTTTGTTGACGAATAATGCAATTAACATACAACTGAAATTCAAAAAAGTCCTGATTGAAAAATCTTTTTATCTCATCTACACCATTCGAGATTTAAGCGAAGAAACGCTATTTGAAAATGCTTTAAAAGAGCAGCAGAAATTGTTGCGTACAGTGATTGATGAAAGTCCCGATGTAATTATCATGAAAAACTGGCAAGGTAACTTTGTTCTTTGTAACCGCACTGTGGCGAACCTTTATAAAACAACCCCTGAAGAGATGATTGGCCGTGATGATGGATATTTTACTGGTAATGAGCAGCAGAACCGTTTCTTTCGTGAAAATGTACAAACAATCATGCGCAAGATGGAAACAGAAATTGTTTATGAGAACTCCACTAATGCTGAAACAGGGGAAATTCGTCATTTCCAGTCGATAAAAAAACCTCTGTTAAATGATAAAGGTGAAAAGCAGATATTGGTTATTGCCCATGATATTACCGATATTGTTCGTGCTCGGGAAAGTATTGAGGAGAGCGAAAAGCGTTATTCCTATGTCATGGATGCAACATTGGAAGGTATTTGGGATTGGGATGTCACTACTGGCGCGCTTCGGCACAATGATCGTTGGTACGAAATCTTGGGTCAAGAAGAGCTTGAAACCCCATCAACCGTTGAACGATTTATTAATAAACTTCATCCAGAAGATCGCGAATTAGTCATGCAAAGAGTAAAAGCCTGTTTGGATGGTGAGCAAGAATATTATTACTCAGAGCATCGAATGCTCAAGGTGGATGGCAGTTCTACTTGGGTTCAAGATCGAGGCAAAGTTGTAGAACGTGCAGAAGACGGAACCCCTTTGCGCATGGTTGGGTCTTTTACGGAAATTAATCGTCGAAAAATTGATGAACAAAACTTACGTGCTGCTAAAAAACAAGCAGAAGCCGCCAGTCGTGCTAAGAGTGAGTTTCTGGCCAATATGTCGCATGAAATTCGTACACCCCTTAATGGAGTTTTAGGACTAGTAGAGCAATTGCTAGACGAGCAGCTTACTCCAGATCAGCGTCAGCGACTGGATATGGTTCATAGTAGTGGCGAACTTCTATTGAATATTCTGAATGATATTTTAGATTTCTCAAAAATTGAAGCAGGAAAAGTTGAGCTAGATGAGCACAGCTTTTCTTTGAAAGCAGCGATAGAAGACACTGTGGGCTTAATGTTGGCACCAGCTAAAGCAAAAGGACTAGAGTTATCTGCACAGATATCCCCGAAGATTGATTGGATACTTGGTGATTCCCATAAAATTAAGCAAATATTGACTAATTTAGTTGGAAATGCGATCAAGTTCACTGAAAACGGCGAGATTAAAATTCGTGTTAATCAACTTGATCAACGCTATCGAATTTCAGTGGAAGATACTGGCTGTGGTATCGAAGAAAATGAAATTCAAAAATTGTTTCAGGACTTTCAACAGGTGGATGCTTCAACTACACGACGTTATGGAGGAACGGGATTAGGTCTATCGATTACTAAGAAGTTGGTCGGCCTTATGCATGGTGATATTGGAGTGGAGTCAACGGTAGGTGAAGGCTCTGTTTTTTGGATAGACCTTCCTTTGGTGGTCAGCGAATTACGCACTGCTTCGATTAATAAAGAATCAGAGAAAAAAGATGCTGCACCTAAGAACAAATTAGTTGGCAAGAAAGCTCTTTTAGTGGAAGACAATATCGTTAACCAAAAAGTCGCGGAGGCCTTTTTACGCAAATTGGGCATGCAGTGTGCCGTTGCTGAAAATGGTGAACAGGCAATTAAAATCGTAGCGGAACAATCATTTGATTTGGTGTTAATGGATTGCCAAATGCCAGTAATGGATGGTTTTGAAGCTACGGAAAAGATTCGTAAAGGGGACGCAGGGGAAGAGAGTCGCAATATTCCGATCGTTGCTCTAACCGCCAATGTCATGGATGAAGATAAGAAACGATGTGAGGCATCCGGTATGGATGGCTTGATTCGAAAACCTATTAAACTTGAACAAATGATGTCTGAAATTCAAAAAGCGTTTCAAATTCGATCTTAAGTAAATTGAAGTTTCTTAAAGAAAATTTCTATAAAAAAATTGTTATGTGGAGTCTGACTTGGAATTTCTCACAGCATTTAAATGTGAGAACCCGCATTGATAAATACGGGTTGTTTTATAGGCAAGGCTTCCATAAACGGGGTCTTTGATTTCACTTTACTACAATGGCAAAATCAAGACCTTATCTTCATTAAATAGCGGAATCAATAGTCGGTTACGTTTGGTGTCTACATCCATGTCAGCAGGGGAGTTTAGGAATTCGGCAATAGTTTCGTATTCGCCATTTTTATAGACATCAATTGATGAGCTCTCCCAGCTAGACATCGCAAGGCTACCATCTTTCAGCTTTACTAAACCATCTAATCGAGCTCCGTAGGGTTCAGGCATTTCTGTGACTTCACCTTTGTCATTCATTTTGATCATTTTTGCGCTGGTGAAAAACACCACGTAAATGTCGCCATTGTCATACAGAATCCCGTTTGGTCTTCCCATGTTAGGGTCTTTTAGAATGGTTGCCACTTTGCCGTTTGTTGACACTTTATAGATGGCATCGGTGCCAGAAGCTTCAAATCCCGGTTTCATACCGGTATCGGTTACATAGACGGTATTATTCTCACCGGCTGTAATACCATTTAGAAAACTGCTGCCTTTCACGTCAATGGAAGAAAGCTGTTTTCCGCTTGGTAGTTCAAATACTTGTATTTGCGTGATGTCGGCCACAAAGAGTTTATTACCGATAATCGTCATGCCTTTGGGAGCATGTAATTCAACTTTTTCATTTGCGCCATCAATCCATTTAAGGTCAATTACTTTACCGTCAGGGCTCAGTTTGGAGATAAAACCGTTGTCATCCGCATCGAATGGACTGCCGTTAATATTGGTGACTAAATAAACATCCTGATCGGCATAATATTCGACCGATTCTGGCGTTGCAAAACCGACATCGCTGACCATGATTTTGGTGCTTTCTGGACTAGCGGTAGTAGTTGCAGACCACAATGCGGTCAGTGATGCCAAGAATAACGTTTTAATGCTTTGGGTAGATTTCATAATCAACTCCTGAAAGATGAATGCTCGTGAGGGTGCTGGAAACAGCTTTTTACTTGTTTATTTTAGCGTGATTTTTATTGATTATAGTTATAGAAAATACCTCATTATATTGAAGTATTTATTCACAATTAACCTAAATATCAATGCTTTTACGTATTAAATTTAACTCTGATTATGGTGTATTTAAATCATTATTTATTGGTCCGTAGACGGAGAGTCTATATAGCCTTGATCATCTAGTGCATAGAGTATCTGGACCTATAATATATAGTTCGGTGCCAGCTTGCTAGACTTCATTTCCTGATTAATAAATACCTTGGCCTTTTTTCCTAAGAGAAGTTATATCAATAATATAGATGTGAAATAGTTTTGATACTCTGAATTTATTTACCCAGTAATTTTTTTTGTGATAGTTGATATTGATACTAATGTAGATAGTTATTACTATGGTTAATGATAGTTTGCTTAATGCAGCTCTCGTTAATTACAGAGGGTTAAGTTGTATCCATTTGATTGGGTCAGGATAGTGGCTTGATCTCAAAGGCTCTTGGCATGTATAGGGTAAGTCCTTTGAGTAAGAATAAGAGGTTTCTAAGAAAACCCCGAAAATAAAAACAGCGACAGTTAAATGTCGAAAGACTCCGATCTGTTGAGTGTTTAACGATTTGAGTCGTTTTCATTTTGATCAACCCTATTAGCTCGCTTAAACCCTCGGTAAAAATATAGATAGAGGAGTACTCATTTAATGAAAATGAAAACCAATAAGATCTTAATGGCATCTATGATTACAACTGGTTTGTTTTTAACTGGCTGTAATAGTGATTCAGATTCTAATCTTAACCCAGCAGAAACCACTATTGAAACACGTACTCTGAGCAGTCTAACTTCTCGAAGTGCGAACGACATTAACCAGAACCAAAGTGGTTTGGTCAGTGCTAATACCGTATATGATTGGGTCAATAACTGGGAGCAAAGTCGCCCGGAAAACATACAGGGCCGACTGTTTGTTTTGCAGTTGAACTCAGCGGGAGCTGAGGATGAATTCAACTTCATCAAGCATGACGATGAAAATGTTTTTACGATCGACTATTTGGACTGCTGTAGCACTCCGACTTTTTCTAACACTCGCAATGATGGCGTGTCTAACTTGCCTTCCTCTTTGCCGGACGGTGAAACTATGGATGGAATTCTGGCGACTCTAGGGGTTAATCCAAATGAGGATATGATTCTAATTGTCTCTGGTGATGGTGGCGGAACAAATTTAAGTGCTACTCGTTTATGGTTGACGATGACCTACTGGGGGGTGACACCTGAACATATTGCTATTATGGATGGGTCGGCGACCCATCAGCTGCATCCAAATAATAATGCCAGCGTCAATGCATTATCGGACATTTTTGTTGCTAATGCGTCGACTCCTCCGGGTAATGGAACGACTTCGGTCAAAGATATTCCATATGATGCCACGGTAATTAATGCCACTATGGGAGATATCATGACCGTTGCTAGCGGAGAGCAGCCAGGGTTTATTGTGGATGCGCGTAGTGAAGATGAATACAATGGTATTGTGGCACTTAAAAAATCTAAAGCCGAAGAAAAGACTTGTGGTGCAGACGGAGTAAGCCAGTGTTATACGGCCTTTGAAGGACATATTAAAGGGGCTGCTCGTATTGAATGGACAACTCTTTTCAATACAAATGACCAGACAGTGGATGTGAATGGAGATGGTATTGTCGATAGCAAAGATGCTTCTCACACTTATAAAAACTTGGCAGATTTGGAGCAGCTCTATATAGACGCCGGCTATCAAGAGGGGGATACTTTGTACCCTTACTGTCGAACAGCCACTCGTGCTTCAGCCAATGCTTTTGTGCAAATGGCTATTCTGGGCTACCCAACCGCCGTTTATGACGGCAGCTGGACTCAGTGGGGCAAGATGGCTGATGCGCTCGATAAAAACGGTAATCAGATGTTGGCATTTGATAATCAGTGGCGCACTGATGTTACCGATTATTCAGAATCAATCACCTACAACCCGGACTACCTGAATGTTCAACAAATCAATGGGTTGAATGCAGATGCTGCTTCAACTAATGCTATTGTTGAAGAAGATAAGGCCTATAAGCAATAATAGGACAATTTGACTGCCTACTCTATTTGGGTTGGCAGTCATTATTGATCACTTACCACTCATTCTCATTGTTTCTCTTTTTTACACCTTTTCTCTATCTTTTCGGCTTCCAAGCTTGCTTTTATCAGATATTTATTCGTTTTAATAATTAGGAGTATTTATGGGAATATATGGGCATGCGCCTGATTTCAAGCAATAAATTCTGTAAGCGTTCTTCAGTAGATAGTGTTTGTTTAGTGGAAAGGTAACAATTAATGAGTTAGATCACATTTGTTTGATTTTTACCGTTATTTTTTGCCAGATATAAAGCTTGATCGACTCTTTGCAATAATTTAATGGGAGTGTCATTTTTATTAAGTGATGTAACACCAAAGCTACAGGTTTTTATCTCGGTATTTTTCGGAGGACTTTGTTCAATAAGTTTTCGTAACTTTTCTGCAATTTGGCCGGCAGATGCAGAGTCTGTTTCAGGGCAAATGATCAAGAATTCTTCTCCTCCCCAGCGCCCAACTGTGTCGAATAAACGTGTATTGTTTTTAAGCATTGTGGCAATATGAACAATCACTTCATCACCTATGATGTGCCCATAGCTATCATTTACGGATTTAAAATTGTCAATATCACACAGAATAATAGATAGTTCGTTCTGGTAGCGGTTGGCTCTTGCTATTTCCGCGTCTAAAGTTTTATCTAATTGAAATCGGTTATTGAGTTGTGTCAAAGTGTCGGTTGTGGCAAGCATTTCAAGTCGTTTTTCATTCTGTTTTTGGTCTGTGACGTCATAACATGAGCCGATATAGCCGAGAAAGGTTTCATCCAAATCGTAATAAGGTCGGCCGATATCCAATATCCATCGGTATTCTCCTGAGTGATTTTTCAGGCGGTATTCCATCGAAAATGACTTTCGTTTATCAAAATGAGTAGTGTAAATTTCAATGCATCGATCTAGATCGTCGGGATGAACACCTTCTAACCAACCAAAACCATATTCCTGCTCCATGGTTCTTCCGGTAAATGCTAGCCACGTTGAATTAAAGTAGTCACAGAGTTTGTCAGTGTTCGCTCGCCAAATAAGAGCTGGAAAGTCTTCAAGGATGCCAATATAAAGCTCTTTTGCTTTTTGGATATCGATTTGATGTTGTTTTAATTCAGAATTTTCACGTTGCAGATCAGAAATCTTTTGTTGTAATGCCTCGATTAAAACCTCATTTTGGGATTCCATATTACTTCCTTGTTACCACGACTAATCACACTCAAACACAAAAAACTTCAACCATGAATCTAAAAAGAGACCATCTTATTACACAGTTAATTAATCTCATAAAGCTATGGTGAGTCAAGAATTATATTTCTTTTTCATAGAATCATTTTTTTGAATCATTCTTTGAATGTGTTTTGTGTGTGATTTATGCCACTTTAGTGTGTGCGTAAAAAACTAGATGGATTTTTAGAGGCAATCATTGTTCCTTAAAAACCTTTAAGGTCGCTGTATTTATCCCAGGGGAAAGTCGTGTTTTGTAGGATTGCTATGACAGCAAATAAGTGACAGAGTGCACCCAGTTAGATATGGTAAAACTCGAAGGGTTTATTGGATTTTTTAGCTAAATACATGGCCGCGTCAGCTTGTTGAATAATTTTTTCAACATCTGTTTCGGGGTCATTAAACAGTTGTACACCAATGCTTAACCTGCAGAGAAATTCGTCCTTTCCAATGTTGTAAGGTTTATTTACCTCATCAACAATCTGTTTACAGGTCGCTTTTGTTTGTTGGTGTGCTTCATATTGGTTGGCTGATAATCCATTTATCAGAATAATAAATTCATCACCACCCCAGCGAATTAGCATATCCTCTTCACGAACTACAGTATTTAGGCGTTGGGCGACAGATTTTAATAATTGGTCTCCAGTGTGGTGGCCTTTTTGATCATTAACTTCTTTGAACTTATCCAAATCTAGAAACAAAATGGCGAAGTAATGTGCTTCTGCTTGTTGTGCAGCGATTTTCTGTACTAAATTATTTTTGATAGCGTAGCGGTTTGGAAGATTAGTCAGTTGATCGTGATACGCTAGTTTTTCTGCTTCTAAAAGTGCAAGCTTACGTTCATTGATATCTCGCGACAAAACAATAAACCGAGTGCCTTTTGGTTTAGCCGTTTCATCATTTGTGGTTTCTTTGCGAGCAATAGAGATTTCAAACCAGAGTTTGCCAAGAGGGGTTGGTAAAAGAATATGTTTACCATGAGAATAACCATTTTGTTTAGCATCTTTGAGTGCTCTCATGACTATCTGAGCTGCTTCTGGAGGTAAAACCTCAGTAACGGTTCGACCTAACAATTGCTCTTCGGGTGCGACAAGTAGCTCTGGACGTAAAACCCTTGCATCCCAGTGAAGTCCTTCTTCATCTAGCTCAAACATCAAATCTGGAATAGCACTTAAGGTTGAAGACAGCTCATCATAGGACGGCTGTGCAATCGCTAAGTTGGCTGTAGCGCGTTGATCGCTAATCATAAGGCGATGCAAAACACGATTCCAAAATTTAATTAGTTTAAATTTAAAGGTTTGGAGCATGCTAATAAGCTACCTGTTATTCACTTTTATAGGTTTCTACCAGTAAAGAATATAGCAAATAGCTCATTTACCGTTAATTAATTTGCAACGAGCTTATGCAAACAGAAAAAGTATTCACGACTTTTAGTTGAGCATATTGGTTGTCGTCTATTTAAAGTCTAGATTGTGTTGAAGTGTTTCTGTTTCAACTTAATCAGGGTGTTTTTCTGAACGGATTGAACTAAATCAATTGCGTTTTCCAATGAGACAATTTGGCGATGGCGATCACGCATTTCAGGCCACTGGTCGAGAATTTGACTCACTTCTAGGGTGTAAACTTTGACTGACATATTTCCACCCCATTTTTTGTGCTGGTATTCATCGAACTGCACAGGATTAATTTGTCCTATTACACCTGCTTCCTCGAAAGCTTCTTTGGCAGCAGAGTCAAATGCGGTCATATTTAATTCCACCTGACCTTTTGGAAAAATCCAATTATCGTTCTTTTTGGGTTTAGTGGTGATCAAAACAACTTTGATTCCATCATTATCGATAATCAGTGGAATGGCGGCAGAGCGCTGTTGTAGCCAATCAGGTTGGTTTGCCATAGATTTTTTTCTCTATTTTTTATAAAAAATAAACGTTACCGGCCGGTAAAGATTATTGGGTTTGAGAAGGAGCCAGTTCTTTTTTTATCATTTCTAGAAGCGGATCTGGGTGCATCAGTGTTAAAGGTTTTCCATTAACAAAAAAGCTCGGAGTTTTTTGACTGCCAGATGCCTTAAAGTCTTGTTTGTCAAGTTGAATGATCTGAGAAATCTCCGTACTTTGCGCATCAGTTTTGGCTTTTTCTATCGCCAATTTAGAGCCTTCAAATAACGTCCAAGGATCAATTCCTTGTTTGCCATGCGGAGCCCAAGCCGGTTGATAAGCCATTAAGACTTCCAGAACTTCGTTAAAATAGCCTTGCTGTCGTGCAGCCTCTAGAATGCGGATTGCTTGTTCAGATTCTTTGTGAAAATCCACATAACGAATGACTAATTTGACATCATTCGGGTATTCGCTGAGTATCTGTTTGACATAGGGATACATTGCTCGACACGCTTCACAAGCTGGGTCAATAAATTCAACCAGTGTTACACGAGCGTTGCTGTTCCCTATTACTGGCGAGTGTTCTGCTGCCCAAAAACTGGATTGGCCTGTTTTTGAACTAGAGGCTTTGACTGAAGTATGATTCTCAGCTGTATTAGGGATTCCGCTTACGGTATAAATGAGTAAACCAACTAGAATGGCTAAACTTGTATAAATGAATTTTTCAAATTTATTCATATGGTTACATTTAATAGTTTATTTGCTGTCTTAGGGTCTGTTGACAATTCATAATTAAGCTCTGCTCAAACCATTTTTCGTTCCAGTAAGGCAGAAAGAGCGTGAAATAGTCATTCTATTTGAGCGAATTTCTAACACGACTGGGGCAAAAATGGCTTGAGCCCTTCGGGTTGCGCTTAAAAATGTCGCACTCTTTGTTGCCCATCGCTTATTTGGAATAACCAAACTACGCTCTGAGCGTCGCGATTGCTGCATTTTTAAGCAGCAACAGAGTCAAGTCTGAAATGTCAACAGACCCTAGTAGTGTTAGTTATATTCACCAGGTGTTGCAACTTTTTGAACCGTCACTTTGCCGACTTTTTGCCCTGTCATGCGTAACAGCTCATCGCCAGAGAATTCATAACCCAGCTTGTAGCCAATACGTGCGACATCATCCGCTGTTGCACAGGCTAAAACTTTTGCTTTAAGTTCAGGATCATCTTGCATGATTTTAATAAATTCGCGTAATTGATCTAGTGCCATAATTAAATTCCTCTTAATTAGATGTATTGTTCGTTTTTTTAGCCGCTGGGAATTTTCTTCGGTTTTTGTTTTGTGGACGATTATTCGGTTTATTAGAAACTTTACCGGCCGGTGAAGATTGATGATCACCAGGGCTAGTCGATTTTCCACGGCTATTTTCAGATTGCTTCCTACTTCGGTTCGCACCACTGGTCTGTTTTTGTGGTTTATCCGTTTTTCGCTCTGATGAGGGTTCATCCCAGACTTTGTTCTTTTTGGGTTTTTTAGGTTTTTTCTTTTTAAGTCCAATACGTGATTGAGGGACTTCTTGTGCTGGTTCAAAGCCTTTAATAATTTCACGAGGCAAATGTTGGTTAATCAGATTTTCAATACCTTGTAATTCTTTTTGCTCTTCAATACAGACTAATGAAATCGCCTCTCCGTTGGCACCGGCTCGACCGGTACGACCAATTCGATGGACATAATCTTCTGAAACATGAGGAAGTTCAAAATTCACCACGTGTGGCAATAAATCAATATCAATCCCACGAGCAGCAATGTCGGTAGCGACTAACACCTGAATTTTGTTTTCTTTGAATTCATTCAGCGCGCGAATTCGGGCGTTCTGGCTTTTGTTGCCATGAATCGCTGCAGCACGAATTTTGTGTTTTTCCATTTGAGTGGCTAAACGGTTTGCGCCATGTTTGGTGCGCGTAAAAACCAGTACCTGAAACCAAGCATTGTCTTGGATGAGTTTAATCAGTAGCTTGGTTTTTTGGGCCTTATCTACGGGATAAATTTTTTGTTTAACCGTTTCGGCAGTCGAGTTTTCAGGGGTGACTGAAATCTCTACCGGCCGGTGGACTAAACCTTTTGCCAGTTCACGAATTTCTGGTGAAAAAGTGGCTGAAAATAATAGGTTTTGACGATTTTTGGGAAGTAGTTGAAGAATTTTTTTGATATCACGAATAAACCCCATGTCCAACATTCGATCTGCTTCATCCAACACTAACACTTCAAGGTCATCAAATTTCACTGCGTTCTGTTGATATAAATCCAGTAAACGGCCGGGCGTGGCCACTAAAATATCTACCCCTTTACGTAAGCGCTGCATTTGTGGATTGATTTTCACGCCACCAAAAACCACACTTGAGGTTAAGGGTAATTCCTTTCCATAGGTTTCAACACTTTCGCTGACTTGCAAGGCAAGTTCTCTCGTTGGTGTCAGGATGAGTGCTCTGGCTTGATTGCCTTTGGCTTTGGAGCCTTGAGAAAGTCTTTCTAAAATCGGTAGCGTAAATCCGGCGGTTTTTCCTGTTCCGGTTTGTGCCGCTGCCATGACATCTCTACCCCCTAAAATCGCTGGGATTGCCTGAGCTTGAATGGGTGTTGGAGTGGTATAGCCGGTGTTTTCGACTGCTTTTAAGATTTGGGCGTTTAGCCCAAGTTCGGTAAATTTCATATAAGCGCTTTAAATGCCTTTCATAGTGCTAAGCGCAATACAGCGCATAAATTTCAAATAGCCGACTAGCATACTCTTGAAACCAGAAAATTTAAACTAGAATTCATCAATATTGTTGAATTATCAGTGTTTTAGAAGGTTTAACGAATTTTGAGGCCTTGAAGTTTTATTCGGATGTCGTCAGAAACTTGTCTATCAATGAACTCTTATCAATTAAATCTCAAAATATGCCACAATAGCGCCCATTCTAAACATGAACATTTAAGAAGAATTTATAAGGAACTTGACGTGTTATCGACCGCAAACATCACGATGCAATTTGGCGAAAAGCCGCTTTTTGAAGATATCTCAGTGAAATTTGGTGACGGAAATCGCTATGGTTTAATTGGTGCGAATGGCTGCGGTAAATCCACGTTGATGAAAATTTTGGGTGGAGACCTTGAGCAGACGAGCGGCACAGTCAGTTTAGATCCCGATGAAAAGTTAGGTAAATTGAAACAGGATCAGTTTGCTTATGAAGCGTTTACGGTGGTAGACACTGTGATTATGGGTGATCCTGAATTGTGGGAAGTGAAAAAAGAGCGTGATCGTATTTATGGCCTAGCGGAAATGTCTGAAGAGGATGGCATGAAGGTGGCCGATCTAGAGGTGCAATTTGCAGAAATGGATGGTTACACTGCGGAATCACGTGCCGGTGAATTGTTGTTGGGGGTTGGAATTCCGGTTGAGCAACACTTTGGACCGATGAGTGAAGTGGCTCCAGGTTGGAAGCTTCGTGTACTTTTAGCGCAAGCGCTATTTGCCGATCCAGATATTTTGTTGCTGGATGAGCCGACGAACAACTTGGATATCGATACGATTCGCTGGTTGGAAACGGTATTGAATGAACGTAAAAGCACGATGATTATTATTTCTCACGATCGTCACTTTCTGAACTCGGTCTGTACACATATGGCCGATTTGGATTATGGTGAGTTGCGTGTCTATCCAGGAAACTATGATGAATACATGGTGGCTGCAACGCAAGTTCGCGAGCGCCTCTTGTCTGAAAATGCTAAGAAACAAGCTCAAATCAATGAATTGAAAACGTTTGTGAGTCGTTTCTCGGCAAACGCCTCTAAAGCTAAGCAGGCGACGTCTCGCGCAAAACTGATCGATAAAATCGAATTGGAGGAAGTGAAACCTTCCAGCCGAGTCAATCCGTTTATTCGCTTTGAACAAGAGAAAAAGCTGTTCCGCTTGGCGTTAGAAATCGAAAACCTAGGCAAAACGTATTCGGACGAAGATGGTGAAAACGAAGTCATTAAAGATTTCAGCATGATGTTGGAGGCCGAAGAGCGTCTAGCTGTCATTGGTGGAAACGGTGTTGGTAAAACGACTTTTTTGAAGTGCTTGGTCGGAGATACGGAGCTAACTTCAGGCGTGGTTAAGTGGTCTGAAAATACTAAAATTGGCTATTACGCTCAGGATCATGCTGCTGATTTCGAAGAAGATTTGAATTTGTTGGATTGGATGAGTCAATGGAAACAAGAAGGCGACGATGAGCAAGTGATACGCGGTGTTTTAGGTCGCATGCTGTTCTCGCAAAAAGAAATCGATAAATCGGTGAAGGTACTTTCTGGTGGTGAACAGGGGCGCATGTTATTTGGCAAGCTCATGCTACAAAAGCCAAATGTGTTGATTATGGATGAGCCGACCAACCACTTAGATATGGAATCCATTGAATCTTTGAATATCGCACTTGAAAATTTTCCAGGTACAGTTATTTTTGTGTCGCATGACCGTGAGTTTGTTTCCTCGATTGCAACGCGTCTATTGGTGATGACAGAAAATGGTATTGAAGACTATCGCGGTGATTATGAGTCATATTTAGAAAAAATGGCTGACTAAACACGACGAGTCATACAATCAGTTTATAGGTTTATGGTATGAGTAAAACCGAGCGAGAGGCAGTATCGGCAAGAACGATTTGGGTAGATGCCGATGCATGTCCGGTGGTGATTAAAGAGATTTTGTTTAAAGCTTCTCAAAGAACCAAAATACCGTTGGTGTTGGTTGCGAATCATTTTATGCGAGTGCCTGCGGTTGCGCAGATCCAGTTTCGTCAAGTTGAAGCTGGGTTTGATATTGCAGATAACTGGATTGTTCAACATTGCCAACCAGGGGATTTGGTGGTGACTGCCGACATTCCATTGGCGTTTGAAGTGATTGAAAAGGGTGCTTTAGCGCTTAACCCACGCGGTCAACTGTATACCGTAAGTAATATCAAGCAGCGGCTAAATATGCGGGATTTTATGGAAACGCTTCGTTCAAGTGGTGTGCAAACCGGTGGGCCAGATGCTCTTAACCAAAAAGACCGACAAACCTTTGCCAATGAACTAGATCGCTGGTTAGGTAAAAATAGTCCCAAAGTATAGTCTCTCTTAATTTAAGCATGAAAAAATTTAGATTCTAGAAGGAAGTTGTATGGATATTTTAGATGCGGCAAAACAGCGTTATGCGACCAAAAAATTTGATGTGAATAAAGCGTTTTCCGATAAGCAAATTCAGCAAGTGAAAGACCTACTGCGTTTGAGTCCTTCGTCGATTAACTCGCAGCCTTGGCACTTTATTGTTGCCACTACTCAGCAAGGCAAACAACGCATTGCAAAATCGGCCCAAGCGCCATACAACGCAAATGAGCCGAAAATATTAGAGGCTGCTATGGTTGTCGTGTTTTGTGCAAAAACGGACATTTCAGATGAGTATTTACAGCACATCACAAACCAAGAAGCTGAAGATGGACGCTTTCCCAAAATAGAGGGTAAGGACGTTGCGATGAAAGTTCGCCGGTTTTATGCAGATTTGCATCGAAATGATGAGCTGGAACTGGTTAATTGGACACAAAAACAGGTGTATTTAAATGTCGGCAATTTATTGTTGGGGGCTGGCGCACTTGGTATAGATGCTGTGCCGATTGAAGGTGTAGATTTTGACGTTTTGAATCAAGAGTTTGGCTTGGCTGAGAAAAAGGTAACTGCTACGGTTGTTGTCGCATTAGGTTATCGTAGCGATGATGACTTTAATGCAAACCTACCAAAGTCACGTTTACCGGCCGGTGAGATTTTTACGGATATTTAATCCAAAAAGGCTTTGTGGCATTGGTTTTGCAATACCGATGGCATAACGATAGTTATTTTCTTACAAATAAAAAAGGAAAAGTTATGTCCATTGAGAATCTGAAACAGATTTATATTGAAAATTTATGTTTTATTATGCCGCTGAAAAAGTTACGAGAAACGCCTAATGTGTCGTTTTTTCAGATTGATGGTGTGGTGAATGATTTATCTGGAATTGATTTAGTTATTCATGGAGAAGATGGACGAAGCCCTACGATAGAAGGAGATGATACTTGGTATTGGTATATGCATACCGATCAAGAGGACAAGCTTGTGGTGCATGAAGGTGTGAGATTGGTGCAGTTGTATTCGAAAAAGCATGGTAAAGTCGAAAATTTTAAAGTGACACCTAATGCGATTTTTCATAATGATAAGAAAATCTTTGAAGGTTCTGCAATTTTAGGCTGGATGCCTCATGTTTTTCATCGCGTGCATTCTCCTCATGGCAGTGTGTCAACCAATTATGCGACGCGCGCTCAAACCTTCGATATGGATACTAATTTTAATATTTACACTTTAGATGTGAGAAACGGTAATCATGAGGTCGCTCGTATTGGCTCTGAAGATCAACCCAAACCTTAAATTAGAATCCTGCAATAAATCAAGACTTTGTTGGGCTAAGGAATTATTCGCATAAGCTATTTGGCGAGTTTATAATACTCAAATTTCATATAAAACAACTTTTCAAGATTCCATTGAGTTTGGAACAAAACACTAACGTTGGATGTCATTCTATGCCTGCAAAGATATTTTCAATTGCCAACCAAAAGGGTGGCTCTGGAAAAACAACCTTAAGTATGAACTTCGCTGCTGGTCTGAGCCAGAGAGGTCGAGTTTTGATTATAGATGCCGACCCTCAGGGTTCTGCTGCACAGTGGTCTAGTTTGTCATCAGATGATAAGCCGTTTCCGGTTTCGGTCATTGCTGTAGGTGGCAATTTAGCTCGAGAGGCTGAGCGTTTTGCTAAAGACTATGATTATATTGTCATTGACTGTCCTCCAACGCTTGAAACCAGTACTATGTCACTTGCTATGCAGGTATCTGATGTCATTCTTATTCCGGTTTTACCTTCGCCGGTCGATTTATGGGCTAGTATTCGATTGGCAGATTCGATCGAGCATGCCAAAATTCGTAATCGCAAGCTTAAGCCATATATTGTGATTAATCAGTTAGAACCAAGAAGCGCTCTGTCGAAAGCGATGAAAGAAGCGCTTGAAGAATTTGATATCCCAACCTTGTCGACCAGTGTTCGACGACGTGCTATTTATCGTAATGCTGCGGTTGAAGGTGCCAGTGTATACTGTATGGGTAAACGCGGCGAATCGGCTGTGGATGAAATTAATTGTATTATTGAGGAGGTGCTATGAGCACAACAACTGGATCTAAATTAGCCAATAGTATTCGTCGCGCAAAGGACGGAAACGACACAACTGAAACGACAGCGGAAAAAGCGCCTGCGGCGACTGAAGCTCCAAAAGCTGCTGCTACGACAAAAACGACAGCAAAACCGGCTGCTAAGAAAACGACCACTCGCAAGGCACCTGCTCGTAAAGCACCTGCCAAAAAATCCCCTGCAAAAACAACAGCAACAAAACCTGCGGCTAAAAAAGATGAAACAAACGAAGAAGCTCCAAGAGCATTTGTTTCACGCCGTGTTTGGCCTGACTAATTAGGAATTAACGAATTTAGTAAAATATCAAAAACCTGCCTAGTGCAGGTTTTTTTGTCTTTGTGTTTTATAGGTTTGGAGTTTATATGGATTTTTCGTTAGTTTTGATCCTAGCAGTTTTTGTGATCGCGTTGTTTGCTTACTATTTCACACGTAATCGATAGTTTACCGGCCGGTATGCTTTGGGTTAAGAATGAATAAGGAGACAGCGATGTTAAGAATCACGAATTCAATTAAGAAATATTTATTGCTGGTTATGCTTGTTTTGCTGCCGACTTACTCACAAGCAAAACCTCAAGTTGAGCCTGTTCAAATAAAGGTTGAACAGTTGACGAACAATCTTGGTGTAATTTGGTCAATGGAGTTTGTGAGTCCAACTGAAATTCTATTTACAATCCGTTCTGGCAAGCTTGGGATCTACGATTTGTCGTCGAATTTGGTGCAATGGGTTGAAGGTTTGCCAGAAATTCACGCTCACAGTCAAGGTGGTTTATTGGATGTTGCCAAATCACCGGATTATGATCAGACTGGGTGGCTGTATTTTACTTACAGTAAAGAAGACTTTGATACCAGTAAAACGACTTTAGCACGAGCCAAGCTAGTCAATCATCAATTAAAAGAGTGGCAGGAGATTCTGGTCACCGATTCAGCGAGTCACCGAAATATTCATTACGGCAGTCGTATTGCATTTGATGATCAAGGTCACCTGTTCTTTTCTGTGGGAGATCGAGGTTTACGTGCGCCAGCTCAGAATAATGAAAATCATATTGGTAGCATTATTCGTTTGAATCTTGATGGCAGTGTTCCCGATGACAATCCCTTTGTGGGGCATTCTCGCTTTAAACCGGAAATCTGGAGTTATGGGCACCGTAATCCACAGGGGTTGGTATTTGATATGCAACGTAATATGTTATGGGCAATAGAGCATGGACCAAGAGGTGGAGATGAGATTAACCGGATTGAAAAAGGGAAAAACTATGGTTGGCCGGTTGTTTCGCAAGGCCAAGAGTATGGATTTGATAAAGCCGTTGGCGTGAAGCAGAAGGCTGGTATGGTAAATCCTGAATATGTTTATATTCCCTCAATTGCACCGAGTGATTTACTGGTTTATTCAGGTGATGAGTTTTCCATGTGGCAAGGCAGTTTATTAACGGGTGCTTTGGTATTACGGCATCTAAATCGTGTTAGCCTTAATCAACAAATGTTACCGGCCGGTGAATACCGTGCTTTAACGGATCTAAATGAACGGATTCGCTCTCTAGCTGTTGATGATAAAGGGCGCGTTTATGTTGGCACCGATTCCGGGAAAATTTTGCGCTTAACTCAAGCTGAGTATTCATTGAGAACACATGAAAAAGAAAAGAATTAGTTGGGAGTGAGTTCGGAATTAGAGTGTTTGATTTAAAAGACGTTGCAAGATCATCCATGATAACTCTCTCGGTTCATCCCTGAACCTCAAAGCTTTTAAATCTAACCTCTAATCCCTTGAAAGCTCTTGGTTGAGTTTAGCGAACCACTGCCAAGAGTTCCACATCAAAAATCAACGCAGAGTAAGGTGCGATTCGTCCAGAACCTTGCGCGCCGTAGGCTAATTCCTGCGGGATGTATAAACGCCATTTTGAACCTGCCGGCATTAATTGAAGTGCTTCTGTCCAACCTGCAATCACACGATTCACAGGGAATTCTGCCGGTTGTCCACGTTCAATAGAGCTATCAAATACTGAACCATCCACTAAAGTTCCATGATAGTGAACTTGAACTGTTGAGTCTTCAGCAGGTTTTTCGCCATTGCCTTCAGAGATAATTTCATATTGAAGACCTGAGTCCAAAACCACTACTTCATCACGATCTGCATTTTCAGCTAAAAACGCTTCACCGTCTGCTGCGGCAGCTTTTGCTTTTTCTGCTTCTTGGGCCTGCATGATTTCATTAATTTCTTGGAATGCTTTTTGGAACTGCTCATCTGCAATCGGACTTGCTTTACCTTGCATTGCATCAAGCAAGCCTTGTGCAATTGCATCAGCATTGATTCCTGTAAATGGATCACTGCCTAATTGATCACCAAACTGACGGCCTAGACCATAGCTGACAATATCAGGAGTCGTTGTATAGTTTTGAGACATATCAAAATCCTATTGTGTGGTTGAAAACTGGCGCGAAGTTTAACACAAACCTTTCAGGTCGTCAGAGGTGCCCGTGATTTTCACGACTTGCATTGCAAATCATTAAGTTAAGTGATTCTAAAATTAAAAAAATTTTATCTGAATTTAGCGCGTTTTTTCCCTAAAGGAGGCAAAACATGAATAATTAGATAGGTTTATAAATTAGATTAAATCTGCAACCTTTGTCTTATAACTTAACCATAAAGACAGCAAGGAAAAACGTAATGATGATAAAAATTCCTCGTTTAACTCAGAGCATCTTTCTAGATCAACTCATTTATATGCAGTTGGCAGGCGTTCTGATTGGTTTAGCTTTTCCTCCCTTTTTGGTTTGGTATGGTTTTCCTAAGCACGAAGTGTTTAATTGGCAGTTTTTTGTCGTGACTCAAATTGCAGGCCAGTTGGTTGGTTTAATCAGTTTTTTATTGATTTCTACGGTTGTGCGGCCACATCTGAAACTTCTTTCCAAAAAGATGCAGGAAATGACCAGTGGTCTTGAAGGTAAACATTTTGTGGACTACAAGGAAAAATGCCAGGTAGATGTTTGCCATTTAGATGTTGTCTCAAATGATGAAATAGGAATTAGTGCAAGCTCTTATAATCAGTTGTTGACGGCTTTAATTGAAGCGCATGAAACAGAAAAAGTGTTTAATCAGTTTACTCAAGTGATGACTGAGAATTTAGAAGTGGAAGCTTTGAGTGAAAAAACGGTTGAGCTGTTAATTAAATCGACAAACTTTAGTGCCGCTGCGATTTTGATTTCAAAAAGTGGTGAGTTAGACGTGGTGGCAAATAAAGGCATTCTTGAACCTGAAAAACTAGGCAAACGTGCGGTATTAAAAGATGCCTTGGAAAAAGGTGAGTTTGTACACATCCGCTTGCCTGAACATATTCAGTTGGATGGTGTTTTAACGCAATTTACTCCATCAGAAGTATTAGTGGCTCCGATTGAATTTAAAAGCGTACATTTGGGGTTGATTGTTGCGGCTAGTGGTAGTCTTAGTTCGCAAGAGCATTGCCGAATGATTTTGGATATTTTCAGTCGCAGTGTTGGACTGGCACTTAATAACGCTTTAACACATTCAAAGTTTCAGCGCCTTGCTGCCTACGACAGTTTGACTAATGTTTACAACCGTCGATTCGGTATGGCGCGTTTAAAAGAAGAGTTTTCGAAAGCCGAACGGGAAAGTTCTCCTATTAGTGTCATTATGGTGGATATCGATCATTTTAAACGTGTTAATGATACTTACGGTCATTTGACTGGTGATAGAGCCATTATCTTAATTGCAGGTATCTTAAAGAATATCTTACGAGAAGGTGACACTGTCGTTCGTTACGGTGGTGAAGAGTTTTTCATGATATTAAACGGTGCGAATTGTGATAATGCGAACAGAATAGCTCATAGGATTCGCAACCAAGTTAAAGATACTGTATTCAAAGAGGGCGAACAATTAATCCCTCTGACGGTAAGTTTAGGTTTGATTTGTTATCCTCAAGTGACAGTGAACAGTGAAATTGAATTGCTAGATAAAGCCGATCAAGCACTGTATCACGCGAAACAAAATGGGCGCAATCGAGTGATTGAGTTTGGTAAAACGGGCGAAGAAAACATAAATTTTTGAACAATTTTTCTGAGGCTGTACGAAGGTTAAACCTTATTTTAATTCTAAGTTGAGAGTGAGTATTGGCATGACAGGTTTCGTTATTTTTTTAGTTGCAGTGGTGATAATTATTCTTTATGTCATCTCGATTTATAACCAATTGGTAAAACTTAAAAATCGATTTCAAAATGCATTTGCGCAAATCGATGTACAACTTAAACGACGTTATGACCTGATTCCAAATCTAATTGATGTCTCCAAACAGGCTATGAGTCATGAGCGTGAAACCTTGCAAGAAGTCATTGAAGCAAGAAATATGGCGCACTCTGCACTGCAAGAAGCGGCAAGTTCTCCCGGCGAACCAAAAATTATGCAACAGCTGCAAAAGGCTGAAGCTCGTTTACAAAATGCAATGAGTGGCTTTAATGTTGTTGTTGAGGCCTATCCGGATTTAAAAGCGAATCAAACATTAATGCAGCTCAACGAAGAATTGGCTTCTACTGAAAACCGCATTGCTTTTGCACGTCAAGCGTTTAACGATGCGGTGATGTTTTACAATACTTACCGTCAAAGCTTCCCTCCCATTTTGTTTGCCGCGCCTTTTGGTCACCCAATGGATGCAGCACTTCTTGAATTTGAAGACAAAGCCAAGATTGAACAAGCTCCTAAAGTGAGTTTTTAGTTTTCCTTGATTTGTTTTCGGTTTGTTTAAATGAATTTTTTCGAAGAGCAGGAAAAAGCAAAAAAATTAACACGATGGTTAGTTTTTTGGTACCTGGTGATTCTCACTGTTGTTTCTGTGCTGAGCACTTTTGTTTTAATGCTGCTTGTGCCGCTGTTTATACATGAACAAGCGAATGGTATGGCTTCCATTTATCATTTTGATAATTGGCCTGTCTTCATTGCCGTTTCGGGATTTGTATTTATAGGCGCTTTCGTTAGCTCTTATTTAAAAAGTCGAGAACTTTCCAGTGGTGGTTCAGCCGTCGCAGAAATTTTAGGCGGAACCTTGGTCTCAAGTAACACACAAAATCGATTCGAACGTCGTGCCTTGAATATTGTTCAAGAAATGGCGATAGCTGCAAATTTGCCGGCCCCTCCATTGTATTTGTTGAAAGAGGAAACGAATATCAATGCCTTTGCAGCCGGATTTGACTCCTCCGATGCAATTATCGCAATTACTCGAGGAACTTTGGAACGCCTAAACCGAGATCAGTTGCAAGGGGTGATTGCTCATGAATTCAGCCATATTTTAAATGGTGATATGCGTTTAAATCTTCGTTTGATAATGTTGCTTCAAGGGATTGAATTTGTAGGCGTTTTAGGACGTTTTTTTACCGCAACAAGAAGAACAAATAGAGTTCGACGTGGTTCCAAAAAAGGAGGTGCTCTGATTGTATTGGTTGGAATTTTGTTGCGGATGATCGGTTGGATTGCTGAATTTTTTGCCAAAATTTTGCAAGCGGCAATCAGTCGGCAGCGTGAATTTTTAGCTGATGCCAGTGCTGTGCAATTTACCCGAAATCCAGAAGGTATCGCCGGTGCTTTAAAGGTTCTCGCACATCCTGTAGTTCATCATCAATCTGCTGAGCAAAAAGGATCTCATCTCAAATCTCAAAACTCTGAAATTTACGCTCATCTATTTTTTGCTCAAGGTGTCTTGTCTAAATTAGATTGGTTTGCCACTCATCCTTCTCTGAAGGAGCGTATTTTAAAAATTGACCCTAAATGGGATGGAAGTACATTAAAAGGTTTTGATTTAAAAGAACCCCGAGTCAGTGATAAGACCGTTGAAGGTAAAACTATGCCGGCCGGTAATGAATCTTTTAATCCCGTTTTAGGAGCAAATCCAGAATTTGCATGGGGACAATTGGGTTTGCTTGCTGGAGTGTTTGGCGTTCAGTGGCTTCAGTCCTTTCAAGTAAAGCGTTCTGCTACAGATACAGTAACGGAAACCAATTACCAGAAACTTATTCAAATTTTACAAGAACCGTTAGATTCAGTGGCACTTGTCGTCGTTTTAATTCTACAAAAACAGCAGCAGTCAACTGAGTTTGTTGCAAGGCTCCAAACCATTGATTGGCACGAAGCACAGTTTCCAGGCATTGAAAGTAACTTAATTAACATTGAAACTTTGTTAAGTAAATTACCTAAAGTCAATGCATTAAGTTTGATTGAGGTGGCAATGCCAACCCTGAAACAACTCTCTGCTGAACAAAAAGGCGTATTTTTAGAAGTCTTGGAGCAGGCCGTTAGGTTGGATAAAGAAGTCAGTGTTTATGAAACAGCTTTAATAGAAATTTTAGAACTCCATCTAGCAGAAAAAAAACGTTCTGATGACTCGATTTTTAATACTTTTAAACCTGTAGATTTGGAGCTTCGTTTAGTTTTAGAGTTTATGATTGGCCAGTTCGTCGGGTCGGAACAACGTCAAGATTTTTACGATAAAGTTTGTCTACAGTTAGGCATTTCTCAGCAGACCTTTAGACTTGATGAAACGGTTAATGATTTGATGATTCAGTCAGCATTAAAAAAAATTCGTCGGCTCAATGATCGTTTAAAAGATCAATTTATTTCTGAACTTGTTTCAATTGTTGAAGGTGATCAACAACTCGACAAGAATGAAGAGGAAGTGGTTTTGGCAATAGCAGTGAGTATTGAAGCCCATCTACCAAGATTTCAGCTCCAGGTTGATTAAGTTTGGATGATCTTTTGGTAAAGCTGATAGAAATCATTTAGTCACCAGTTATTTCGTGAAGTTTTATCAAACTTGGACAAGTTCTTAAAAATTAAAAGATTGACTCAGGCATAATGATTTAATGGTTAGTAAACTATTGGAGTGTGTCACTATGAGGCTCTTTGCTTTATCTCTCGTCTTCTTATCTGTCATCGGTTGCTCGAAATCTCCAGAACCGGAAGTGAAGTCAAATTTATTGATTTATTGCGGCATTACCATGATTCCGCCTATGCAAGAACTTGCCAGAGAGTTTGAATTAGCCCACCCTGTCAATGTCACTTTAACCCAAGGTGGTTCTCAAGATCTTTATGACTCAATCAAGTTGAGTGGCGAAGGAGACTTGTATTTACCGGGTTCGCCACAATATCGTTCGGATAATCTTAAGGATGGTATTCTGCTTGATTACAAGTTCGTCGGATACAATCGTGTTGCCATGATGGTACAAAAAGGTAATCCCAAAAACTTAACGGCCGATTTAGAAGCATTTGTCTCTCCGGGGGTTAATACGGTGCTGGCCAATCCTCAAACAGGCAGTATCGGCAAAGCGAGCCAAAAAGTGCTTGAAATGTCAGGCCTTTATGAAAAAGCTTACGCTCATGCCGTGTATTTAACGACAGATTCGCGCCGTCTTGTTCAAGCTATGAAAAATAAAGAAGCGGACGCAACTCTAAACTGGTATGCCGTTGGAACATGGGATAAAAATCAAGATTTTATCGATACTCTGTTATTGCCTGAATCAATCTCTCAGCCAAGAGCGCTAGAAATTAGTTTACTTAAATATTCATCAAATCCAGAGCTGGCTAAAAAGTTTATCGAGTATGCCGCTAGCCCGCATGGTCGAGATGTTTTTAAGCGTTATGGCTTTTTGACTCAGGAAGAATACGATAAGTTAAAACAATAATGTTACCGGCCGGTAACGTTTAAACTTTGGTTTAAAAATTAAGGTGTTAAAGATGTCTCATTCTCTTTCAAAACATCGCAAGACATTGGATTACCCGTCGATTTCAAAACAACTACGACTGGTCTATATTGTTTTTGCTATTGGTTTTGGCTCTTTAGCACTGATTAATTATTTGAACTCGTATTACCAGGACAATTTAGATAAACAACTTGAAAATGTCCAAGCAAAGCGAGTTTTAGGCAGTGAAGTCATCAATCATATTAGCCAGCTTGAACGTATTTATTATCGGATCACCACTCAAATTAATCCCTTAGCTAGAAAGCTTTCACAAGATGAAGCATTTGAGCACGTCGCAAAAATTTATCAGCTATTAGATGTATTTGATAAGGGTGGCGACTTTCAGCAAACATTAATTCTAAATTTGCCAGAGCATGATAATGTCACTAAAACTTGGCATTATGAACCAATTCAAACTCAGACATTTGATGTGCTGAAAATCGGACTTTTACCAAAGCTCAAAACCGTTGAGGAAAAATTTCTTGAATTGGATCGCCAGATGGCAATTGCAGACGATTTGTACCAACAAAAAAGTCCGATCTTAGCTGATCACATGTCTAAGGTTCAATCCATAATTAAAAATACCTTACCGTTATTCATTCGCTTGTTAGAAGAAACGAATCGGGTTCAATTTGAGCAACGTCAAAATCAACAAGCATTAACCGAGCAAGTCCTAACGCAAAAACGTTATTTTGAATGGGGAAGTTATTCGGCGACCCTATTTTTGTTTATTTTAACGATACTTGCGGTGCGCGTGATTAGCCGCCATATCACAGAAATGGCTGTTGATTTGAATGATAAGAAAAATCAGGCACTTGAAGCGACGAAAAGTAAAAGTGTATTTCTGGCCAATATGTCTCACGAAATCCGAACGCCGTTAAATGCCATTACCGGATTTTTAGGCTTGCTGAAGCAAGAAGAGACCAACCCAGAAAAAATTAAATATCTGACAACGATAGAAGAGTCGAGTCATAGTCTTGTAGGGATTATTAACGATATTTTGGATTTCAGTAAAATTGAAAGCAATAAATTAGAAATCGATAAAATTGATTTTAATCCTCATACTGCGTTTAACTCAGTGGCAGATTTGTTTCGAGCACGTTGCCTTGAAAAGAAGCTTAAACTCAATGTGTCCATTGCAAAAGACATTCCTGACTCTTTGCATTCTGATCCTCTAAGAATCAAGCAAGTATTAACGAATCTATTATCAAATGCGGTTAAATTTACACAATCACATCATTCTATTTATCTTGATATCGATTATGAGCACGAAAAAAAACAATTGGTTTTTTCCGTCAAAGATGAAGGGATTGGAATCACTCCTGAACAGAAAAAAAAGATATTTCAACCGTTTGCACAAGCTGAAAACGATACAACGCGGAAATTTGGTGGGACAGGTCTGGGGTTAACCATCTCCAGAATGTTGGTCGAATTGCTTGATGGAGAACTTTCTGTAGAGAGTGAATTAGGAGCCGGCAGTCAGTTTAAATTTCGAATTCCTGCAAGTATTGGTAAAACTGTTTCTAAGCAGAAATCCATTGATTCTGTTCAAAAAAGTCAACAAAGACATGGGAAATTACTGTTGGTAGAAGATAATAAAACTAATCAGTTGTTAATGAGTGCCATTCTAAAAAAACAGGGAATTGACTTTGATTTAGCGGAAGATGGCTTGCAAGCGATTAAAGCTGTCAACAGACAAACCTATGATTTGGTATTAATGGATGAGAATATGCCAAATATGAGTGGTTCCGAGGCGACTCAAAAAATCCGAGAAATGGAGGCGCAAACTAAATCACGACGTTTACCGATTGTTGCATTAACGGCAAATGCTATGAAAGACGATAGAGAAAGGTTTTTAGCTGTTGGCATGGATGATTATTTGAATAAGCCGTTAAACCTATCGGAATTACATAGAATTTTAGACAGCTATCTTTAGTTTTCCTTTCTTAAGCTCTAGCATTTGCTTGCACCAAAGTAATTGTTTTTAGAGCTTTAAAAATGACATGAAAACTTTCTTAAATTACTAACTGAATGAACTTGTTGTTAAATTTTTATAAGGTTGAAAACTTGCTTTATCCTTCGAAAATTTAGGAGGCAGTTATGCAGGAAAATATTCAACTTTATCAGCAGCATCATCAAGACATTGAAAAGTTTATGGTTGAAACCATTCTTATCAATGGTCAATACCTCCATCCTAAAATTGAAGATTTACGAGCGTTCTACAAAATTCTTCCAAGTTTAGAGCTAATCTACGTCACGGATGAAAATTATCAACAAGTTTCCGTGAATCAATTTCGTGATCGAACATTAAAAGAAGCGATTGGCAAAAATCGTCGTTATTTGGTCGAAAAAGTTCATGAGAAAGATTCCAATATTTCGATAAGTGATCCATATATTAGTTCTGCGACAGGGGAGGCTTGTATTACCTTGATCGCTCAGGTTGAAGGGCATTTTGTATTTTTTGATTTTAATTTAATTCGTCTATTGTCACGTTTTGGCTTTATTGAGCGGCATGAGTTATTTAATAAAACCACGAAAGGCTTTTATTTCCTTATAGGCGCTTCATTGATGTTTTTTGCTTTGATGTCGATTGGCTATGCGTTCTATGATTACACGGTTCACTTTTTTGGAGAGCAGGGCTATTCGATTGATAGCGTCTTTAAGCCTATTATCGCTTTAACATTAGGGTTGGCAATTTTTGATTTATCAAAAACTCTCATGGAAAGAGAAGTATTTTTTAAAGCCTATTCTGATAAAAAAGATGACGCAAAACTGCTTAGTAAATTTTTAACAGCGATTATTATTGCTTTATCGATTGAAGCATTAATGGTCGTGTTTAAAATTGCTTTAAGTGATACGACTCAACTTTTAAATGCTCTGTATTTGATTATTGGTGTGGCATTAATTATCGTGTCCTTATCGATTTATCATTATCTTGTTGTAAAAAGTAAAAGAGAGTAATTTGGAGAGAGATGTGCGCAAGAGTTTTCCTTTTTTAATCGTGTTTATAGTTGGAATGATTTCAAGTGGTTGCACTTGGATTAAAGAGGCTCCTGAGTCTAATACTGTACGCTTAATGACGATTGGAGATATTCAGTCGTGTGAAAAACTTGGTGAAATTAAAACCAGTGTTTTGGATAAGGTCGGGTTTATTGAACGTGATAAAGAGACCGTGGTAGAGAATTTGGTGATGCTTGCTAAAAATGAAGCGGTTAAGCTCGGAGGAGATACCATTGTTCCGGCAAGTAATTTGAAAGACGGTGAAATGCGTTTTTGGCTCTATCAGTGTGCAGAACGATAAGATTTGATTTATCGATTGTTTTTGATAGGTGTTTAAAGAAATGGTTGCGTTTGATTTGTCATTAATGCCCGTTGAAGTTCAGTGTCCGTATTGCTGGGAAACGTTTGAAGTCGTGATTGATCCATCTGTTGATAAGCAAACTTACACTGAAGATTGTTTTGTGTGTTGTCAGCCGATTGAATTTCATGTTGTAACTTCAGAAGCTGGAGTTGTTTCAATTGATGTCGTTAGGGAAAACGATTAGATTTCTAGATAGACAACAGGGCAGGTGTTAAAACATCCTACCGTGTTGATCTAATAGGGTTCAAACAAGTCTAAGGGTTGTTGCTTTGCATCCCTTCTAAGGTTTCCAGCGGAAATAGAAAATCAAACAACTGTCCTAACCCAAAAACAAATACAAAAATTAGAACGAACACTATCAAAATCGATCTCGCAGTTTTATTTTCAATAAACTTTTCTTTCCAATTTTCACTCTTCACTAACGGCCAAATAAAATACAAAAATATGATTAAGGCGAATATTTGAAGGCCTATTAATAAGTATTGAATACCGGCCGGTAAAGCTTCTTCTGTCAAAATTATTTCCTTTCAATTGTTCTGTTCTATCAGCTTGTGTTAGCTCTAGAAGCTGAATTACTTCGTTAAAATATTAACGAGAATTTGGTAATAAACCTGAGTTAATTTTTCTAAATCAGAAACGCTGACACATTCGTTGACCTTGTGGATGGTAGCATTAATAGGGCCAACCTCGATCGTTTGAGCCCCTGTGGTGGCAATAAAGCGTCCATCAGAAGTTCCGCCCCCTGTGGAGAGTTCAGGTTTGTAGCCTAAAACGGTTTCAGAGGCTTGCTCAACGGCATCAATTAACTCACCGTTTGCAGGTGTGATAAATGGTAGTCCGGATAAATTCCATTCAAGTTCGTAATCCAATTCATGATGGTCAAGAATGGCATGTACACTTTCTTGAAGACTTTCTGGTGTGTGTTCAGTGGAAAAGCGGAAATTAAATAAAACTTCAAGCGCACCTGGAATAATATTAGTTGCTCCTGTGCCACCATTGATATTTGAGATTTGAAACGAAGTCGGTGGGAAATATTCATTACCGTGATCCCAAGTGACATTTGTTAATTGTTCCAAGGCAGGTGCAAAAGAATGTATGGGGTTTTCTGCTAAATCAGGGTAGGCAATATGTCCTTGAATTCCTTTGATGGTTAATTTTCCTGAAAGTGAGCCTCGGCGCCCATTTTTAATGGAATCAAGTAATTTGTTTGAACTCGAAGGTTCACCGACAATGCAGTATTCGAATTTTTCGTTTCGAGATTCAAGTGTTTCAATGACTTTCACGGTTCCATTGATTGCAGGACCTTCTTCATCACTGGTAATTAGAAAGCCGATTGAGCCTTGGTGCTTTGGATAATCGGTTACAAACTGTTTAGCAGCGACCATAAAGCATGCAATTGAGCTTTTCATGTCGGCTGCACCACGCGAGTAGAGCATGTCACCATCAATATGTGCAGAAAAAGGTGGATATTCCCAAGACTCAACAGGACCTGTAGGAACAACATCCGTGTGACCTGCAAAAACTAAAACAGGAGACTCAGTTCCTTTTCGAGACCATAGATTGGTAACTTCTTCAAATGGCATCGATTCGCTCTTGAAACCGAGAGGTTCCAAGTAGTCGGTAATTAATGATTGGCAACCTTTATCTTCAGGCGTTACAGAATCGATTTGTAAAAGTTTTCGCGCTAAATCAATGGTTTCACTCATGATGTCGTTCCTAGTATGTGTTGGGTGTTAATCTGTCTGCTCATTCTTTTTCAAGCAGTGCTTGATAGTCAGCTTCTTTAAACCCGACAAGAATATGTTGTTGGTGAATGAGTACCGGACGTTTTATTAAGGTTGGATTTTTGACCAAAATAGCTAAGTTTTGATTTTCAATCAATTGGTGTTTTTGCTCATCCGTGAGTTGGCGCCATGTGGTGCTACGCTTATTGATAAGTGTTTCCAATGAAACGGACTTTAACCATTGTTCCAACGTAACCGTATCGATACCACTTTTTTTGTAGTCATGAAATGCATAGTCAATTGAATTGGCATCAAGATACTTTTTGGCTTTTTTTATCGTGTCACAATTGGAGATTCCGTACATTTTCATTGTTGCTCCTTTTGGAAATCATTCGCTATACGAGCTGGAATTATAAAACGATATAAAATCAATATAAAAAGATATAGCGTTCTTAATCAGAATAATCGCCTAAATTAGGTAAATGAGACGCAACGCCTAAACAAGTTTAAATCAAAATCATGAAACTCTGTAATGGATCTTGGTTGTTTTTCTGAGCATATTAGACCAGTCCTTCCCTAGGCAATTTCCTGGCAAGAAGGTATACTTTGCACGTTATTTTTTATTGGTAAAAAATTAAGAGAAAAGTTATGACAATTAAGCGAATTGGGCATCGTTATACAGATGCAAAAACCGGAGCAACCCTTGATGTTTGGTTTCCACGTTCAAATAAAGAAATTGCGCGAAACTGCTTAGCGTTAAAAGCAGGTTTGATTAAAAGTGATTTTGTAACGGTTGAAATCGAATCTGTAGATGATGCTCCCAAATCTGCGGAAGATGCATATTTACGTTTGCACCTTTTGTCTGAATGCGCTTATAAACCCCATAGTATTAACTTAGATGGTGTGTTTGGTCTATTAAGTAATGTGGCATGGACAAGTGCTGGTCCTGTATTGCCAGCAGAAGTTGAAAACCTACGTGCAGCGATTGCGGAAGAAGAAATTAATTTAACGATTACTTCAATCGATAAATTCCCTCGAATGGTCGACTATGTGATTCCAGAAGGTGTTCGTATTGGTGATGCGGATCGTGTTCGTCTAGGGGCTCACCTTGCGCCTGGAACAACAGTGATGCATGAAGGCTTTGTAAACTTTAACGCTGGAACTTTAGGCAATTCAATGGTTGAAGGTCGTATTTCTGCCGGTGTGGTCGTTGGAGACCATTCTGATATTGGTGGTGGTGCATCTATTATGGGCACGCTTTCTGGTGGT
>Ga0193952_1000031_pt1 | contig 62937 bp, 49 predicted proteins | sample BB_3_MG_FD_140368 | JGI IMG/M metagenome (GOLD analysis project Ga0193952, IMG submission 140368) | Microbial mat bacterial communities from the Broadkill River, Lewes, Delaware, United States - BB_3_MG | ecosystem: Environmental > Aquatic > Freshwater > River > Microbial mats | place: USA... | reverse complement strand
TCATTCGGTTGAAAAAGATGCTTTGAAGGCATTGCTGGAAACTGACTGTATTCCCAAGCGTGCAGTCGGCCAATGGTTATGGGACAGCGCACAATTTTATTTAGATCAATTACCGGCCGGTAAAGAAGATCAAGTGGTGTTGCGCTTGAATGCAGATTTGTTGAATTCAGAAGAGTTTTCGGCAAGTATCTTGTCAAATCCATCTGAAAATATGGCGGTAATGCTATCGCAAAGTGAATGGGAGGTTCTCACAAATCAAGGCCTTGATAAATTAAATACATTCAATCAAATGGGGTTGGTGTTGATTTGCGAATTAGAAACCCCTTGGGCCTTAGATTGGTCAATGATGGAACAATTTGATGTGCAAGGTTTTGTGATGCCAGCCGAAGTGACAGAGGCCTTTGCAAAACAGGCGACTTCGATTCATACGCTATTCGACATGGCGGTCAAAAATTTTAATTTAGATGTATGGTATCCCGCCGTTAAAAGCTGAGAAGGCTAAGCTTGATACCAGTTCTTAGAGTTTTCCAGTCATTGGCCAGCGATGATGGATTTCAACCGGCCGGGTAGGAATCGCTCCGAATAAGTCATCATGAAAGCTTTGTTCTTGAAGGTAAGGTGTAGACTCTTCTGGCGGTTCCGATGTCATAACATAGACTCGCCAGCGATTCTCTATAATGAGTAATAGCCCGCGAATATACTCATTGGACTGCAAACTAAACCAGTGGGACTTCCCATTTTGATCTTTTTCCATAAAATGTGGAACGGCAATTTTTACCTCTTTATGACGAAAGTTGCGCCAAGAAGATTGAGGGTTTAGGTAGCTTTCATACCGAACCCAGCCATTGACGGGAAAGCCCTCTGCTTCTGGGGTGTTTTCCTCAGTACGTCGACCCCAGGTCACGAGTTCTAATTGACCATCTTTTCGAATGACTGGTAACTGTGCATTGGGGGTCGGGAAATAGATACGCATTGCCTGATCATTCCATTGATATTCCACTCCTCCACACATTGGTTATCCCTTTAGCACTAAAAATTTCTGAGAATTATAGTTTTTTCGACAAAAACAAAAAAGCTCTGACAGTGAGAATTCAGGACATGCATCCTTTGCAACGCTGTGACGTAGGTCTCATTTGGGATCAAAGAAAAACGATACTTAGTGGTTTCCGTGAGCTGTTGAATGTTTTGAATATTCGGATCGTACTGGGCATAAAAAGTTATCGTTTAGTTGATCAAAGTAGGTGTTTATGGTTTTCAACTAATTGGGATACAAACTGCTCAATCAAATAGGCATTTTTAGAAAGTCTAATCATTAATGTTTTTAATTAGAGAAGATAAGTTCAATGTCCCTACCGGCCGGTTAATTCTTTCGAAATGAGTAAAATTCTTTACCACCCTTGTTAGACAAGATACACTTGGGCACTATTACTTATTCCTCTAAAATCGGTAGGTTTAATTGTTATGAGCGAATCACATTCCAAATTCAAGAAAACTATCTTATGTGTCGATGACACGCCCGCGAATTTGATGTTGCTCAATGAATGTCTTAAAGAACGCTACCGAGTGAAATTAGTTAATAGTGGAGAGAAAGCATTACAGTTGTTACAAACCTCTGAGCAAGCGAAAGACATCCACATGGTTTTGCTTGATGTGATGATGCCCGGTATGGATGGGTTTGAGGTTTGTCGGATTCTTCGCAGCCAACCTCATACAGAATTTTTACCTATTATTTTTATTACGGCAAAAAACACTCCTGAAGATGAAAAGATGGCATTAGGTGTAGGTGGCAATGATTTTATTACTAAGCCTATTAACCCCGAAGTTCTGCTATCTCGCATTTCAACTCAGCTTCATTTGGAAGATTATCAAGCTTTTTTACGCTCGGAAAACTCCGCTTTGGAATTCAAACTTGAGCAAACGTTGTTAGACGCCGTTCAATTGCAAGAGGCAACCTTATCGGTAATGGTCTCTTTAGCTGAGTTTCGTGATGAAGAGACTGGGTATCACATCAAACGCACGCAACTCTACATACAGGCTCTCGCTAAACAGGCTTCAAAAGATTATCCAGAATTAGGCATTACGGAAAACCAAATTGCGATTATTTCCAAATGCGCACCACTGCATGATGTTGGCAAAATCACAACACCAGATGAAATTTTACTCAAGCCTGGAAAGTTGACTGAAGAAGAATTTGAAATTATGAAACAACATACCCAAAAAGGGTACGACATTTTGCGACGTGCAGCCGACCAAATGGGACATTACGGTGAATTCTTATCCGTTGCGCAGCAAATCGCTTTAAGTCACCATGAGAAATGGAATGGTCAGGGCTATCCAGAGAATCTATCAGGTGATGCGATTCCCCTACCTGCTCGATTAATGGCACTGGTTGATGTCTATGATGCTCTGAGGTCTGAGCGTACCTATAAAAAATCATTTACTCATGAAAAATCTTTAGCCATTATCAGCGAAGGTAAAGGCAGTCATTTTGACCCATTGCTTGTTGACTCATTTATGAAAATTGAGAAAAACATTGAAGCGCTGAGTGAAAAATTTAAAGATAGTATTTAGCGCTAAGGATAGCTGATGAAAAAGATTCGTGGTGAAAATAGCTTCATGATGAAACGTGATTTTTGGTTGATTTTGTTACTCATCTTTCTGATTTCTGCAGTTGTCTTTTTTAATTTGGGAAGCAAGCTTTATACGGAAGCGAAGTTTGTCAATGCACTTTCGAAAACACCATATCTAATCGAATTGAATCAACGTCTGTCTGATGAAACGGCACGCAGAGTTGCTCTGCATTTTTCTAAAAACCCTGTTCAATACCAAGAGGTTATACAGTTAGAAGAGCTGACAAACCGTTCGATAGAATCTTTTTTTAAGGCCTTTCGCAGCCAAGACACTGTTGAAACTTTAGCAAATTTAGAACGAAATTTAGACCAGTTTGTTATTTTGAGAGATGCGCAAACACACTGTTTAGATCAGACTGGTTGCTTGCGTGAAATCCGCCAATTAAGGCAGATTCAGGACTGGATTCATAATGATTTAACCAGCCGGTTAGAAAGTATTGTTGTACAACTTCCTGTTGTTGACCCCGAAGTTTATGGTCCGCTGATGTTTTTAGATCGATTATATCGTTGGCGTTATTTTATGCATAAAACGCTGATTACGGTTCGTGCGTTTCAAGAGACCAGTAATGCCGATATCATTCCTCTGTTGTATGAATCCTATTTCAAAACTCAAGCGAAAAAACAGGTTTTAGAGCAGTCTTTAACCGAGTTTGAAACCTCATTTCCAATTGAGTTTCGTCAACAAGTATTCGATATGTTGATTTCTTTTGAAGAGCTTGATGAGCGATACATTCAGCCAATTTTACAATTACAAACTCCGGCTTTCAGTGAATACCCGTTTCGTTCTTCCGTGGCACTCCCTTTATTGGAAGCAAACAATAACCTGTTGAACGAAAGTTATGCATTAGTTGAGGCGCGTTATCGCTCTTATTTTCAAAACGCTCAAATCAGTTTTGTCTTAATTATGGTAATCGTTTTGGTTTTTTGGGTGGTTGTCGTGTTAGCCTTTCGAAGAATCCGCAATCAGATTGTATTGCCATTGCAAGAAAACCAGGCGATTTTGGATAATGCTGCATCAGGAATTATTCAGATAAATCGGTTTGGAATCATTACCCGTATTAATAAAAAAGCCAGCGAAATTTTTAAATACAGTGAATCGGATCTAATCGGATTTAATGTAAACAAGCTGATGCCAGAATCTTATGCGCAACATCATGACAGCTATATACAGTCTCAAATTGAGACAGGAATCAACCGAATTATAGGTACTGGTAGGGAAGTAACAGGTCTGCGATCTGATGAGCAGGAATTTCCGATGCATTTGGCGATTAGCCGCGTGCAAAATGGTGGGGAGATTAATTTTATTGGCGTGGTTTCTGACTTATCCGATTTAGAACAGGCGAAAAGAGAAACTGAACTACAAAATAAATTGCTGGCCGCAGTGCGAGATGCTACTGCAAAATTTGTAGTTGAAGAGAATGCTGAGAATGTCTGGGATGACTTACTCGGAGCTCTATTAGATATTACGGATAGTGAGTATGGCTTTATCGGAGAAGTTCTGCACCATAAAGATGGAACTCGCTGTTTAAAGCTGCATGCTTTGACGAATATCTCTTGGAATGATCAATCCAGAGAACTGTTTGCCAAACTTAAAAATCAAGACATGATGTTGTGCAGCGATCAAACATTAATTGGTCGAGCTATGTACACCGAACGCTTGGTCATTAGTAATGATGTGAACAATGACCCCAGAGGAGGACACACGCCTCCAGGCCATCCAGATTTGAATAAATACATGGGAGTGCCGATTTTTCAAGGATCAGAATTGGTGGGGGTTTATGGTATTGCCAACCGAGAAGAGGGCTATAGCGAAGCTTTAGCACAATTCCTAGAACCGTTTCATGCCACTTGTGGGGTTATGATTGCTGGTTTACGTCAGCAAGATGAGCAGCAAAAACTTTTAGTGAATTTAGAGGCAGCCCGACAACAGGCCGAAGCAGCCACTGAGATGAAATCGAATTTTCTCGCCAATATGAGCCATGAAATTCGTACGCCAATGAATGCTATTTTGGGAATGGCATATCTGGCGTTGAATTCAGATTTAAACCCTAAGCAATACGATTATGTTGAAAAGATTCACCGATCAGCCAACAGTCTCCTGAATATTATCAACGACATTTTAGACTTTTCAAAAGTAGAGTCTGGAAAGATTGAGTTAGAAAACTTACCTTTGTCGATTGAAGAGTTAATTGAGAACAGTTTAGTTTCAGTCAGCGGTTTAGCACAAAGCAAAAATCTTGAAGTGATTGTTGAGCTGCCGAAACAGTTACGCAACTGTCAACAGCCTCTGATTTATGGAGATCCTGTTCGTGTTAGTCAAATATTGATTAATTTACTTGGGAATGCGGTGAAGTTTACAGAAGCCGGTTATGTTGCGTTGAATGTACAAGCTACGGCACAGGCCGAGGGTGTTTGGTGGATTGATTTTCATGTCCAAGATACTGGAATTGGTTTGACAAAAGCACAGCAAGCAAAGCTATTTCAGGCTTTTTCTCAGGTAGATGCTTCGACAACTCGTCAGCATAGCGGATCGGGTCTGGGTTTATCGATTTCTCAAGGATTGGCTCAAGAAATGGGTGGCGACATAGGTGTGAACAGTGTTTATGGTCAGGGGTCTGAATTTACTCTAAGTCTGCCCTTTAAAGTTGATTTGTCGGAAGCCCAAGCTCACTGTCCTGAAGCATCTATGAATGCAATTGTGATTGACGATAATGATTTGGCAGTGTCGCAGATTTCGGGAGTATTATCAGAATTTGGCATTGTTTCTCAGACTTTTCGCAGTGCTCAATTGTTCAAGTATCAAATTCATTCCTTAAATCCGCAAGAGATTGACTGGGTATTTATCGATTTAGTGATGCCGGATGAGGATGGAATTGAGCTTTATGAATATCTCTCTAAAGAGTATCCAAAGCTTGCTCAGAAAGTTGTCCTCATGTCCTTTTACGATTGGAGTCGACTTCAGCAGTTGGCAGGGCAATATCGAATCGACCGTTTTTTATCCAAGCCGATTTTGCCGCAGCATATTGTTGCATTATTAGGAGGAGAGGGTATTGATCGCTTGGCCAGTAACCCGTCTTTGAAAATTCCAAACTTGCAAGGACGAACGCTTTTAATTGTGGAAGACAATTATCTTAATCAACAAGTTGCAATGGAGTTGCTGAAACCAACGAATGCAAAATTGATTGTTGCTGAGAATGGTGAACAGGCTATTTATCAGATCGAGCAGGCAGAAACTTCAATTGACTTGGTTTTAATGGACCTTCAAATGCCAATTATGGGCGGTGTGGAAGCGACGAGGGTGCTTCGAGAAGAAAAAGGCTATAGAGCTGAGAAGTTGCCAATCATTGCCATGACCGCGCATGCATTTACAGAAGAAATTGAACGGTGTCAGCAAGCCGGTATGAATGGTCATATTTCCAAACCTATTTTGCCGGAAAACCTTTACCAGAAGTTGTCAGAGTTGTTTGCGGTTTCAAGTTTTATTGAGGTCAACGAAATGTGTCGCCAGAATCGCACCGAAACAAAGCCAAAAACTATTTTTCCAAAAGCCTCTGGCCCTGTGAATGACTGGAAGACAGTTTTAGGTGAAATTTCAGGGGCACACATTGATCGAGCGATTGAACGTCTAGCAGGAAATGAAGAATTATTTAAAAAATTGGTGTGTGAATTTTTTGAAACATACCAGAATGCCGTAGATGAGATGCTGCCACTGATTGGCTCTACCGATGAAAATGAAAAAGCGATGCGTTATGTTCATACCTTCAAGGGGCTTTCAGGAACAATGGGGTTCTATGAATTGGAAACAGAGCTGCTGGAAATAGAAAAAGCGCTGGAAAGAGGTTCGACTCCAACAGACTTTGTTTTCAAACGTTTTGTTAACCTTCACCAACAGATTTGGCAAACTTTACAAGTCGCCTGTCAGCAAGCTGGGGATGTGAATGTGCAAGAGGTTACGACTGAAATTTTGGACTCCACAGAATGGCCTGAAATTTATCAGCAGCTAATGACGTTATTGACAGAGTTTGATGGTAAGACAATGGATGTTTGGAAAGACAATAAACCGCTTTTTACAAAATATTTATCACGAATTACGTTCAATAAAATTCAACGGGCACTGGATGAATTTGATTTTATGGAAGCGCAAAGTCTACTTGAAGAAGTGGATGAGCAACTTAAGAGTCATTCTGCCGGAAGTTCAACAAAGGATCTCTAGCCGGTGTGCTGAGAATTTTGACCGGCCGGTGAAGTTTTATGCAAATTAAGAAGAGAATGATGATGGATGTTTATAAGCTAGTTAATATTCTATCAAGTGCATTGCTTCTTTTCTTGGTTCTGTTATTTGGCTGGATTGTTTATTCAGATGCTGAAGATTTAGTTGAGCAGAAACGATGGTTTGTCCAAAATGAGAAAACAGATGCGTATTTAGATCTTTTGGATTCAATTGACCAGGAAATTTTTGCCACCATGCGTTTCAATCATGTTGTCTCAAAAGAGACTGAAAACGTAAGGCGTTTGCAAATTTTACAGGCAGATAAAGCGTTTATGAACTTGATGGGGTTGATTCCTAATCAGCAAATCTATCAAGAACTGTATCGTGATCTACAGCAGCAAAGGCAGGATTTTGAGCGCTGCATGCAAGCATTTCCTAAATGTCGATATGACATTCAGCAATGGGGGATTAGCCAAAATAATTTACAGGTGATGATGCAAAATGATCTGCAAAAGCATCAGGAATCTTATGCCTTCAACTCTCATTTAGGACGCTTAAAAGATTTAAGTCAGCAAATAACGCGCTGGACCAGCCAATTTCACCGTCTTCTTACTTATATTGAGCTCTATCAAAAAGAGCCAACCGAACCATTGCGGAAAATGATTTTGGACCTTTCTCTGGTACTTGGTGAAAGTTCAATTTATCTTAACTCCGATACCAAATTAATTGAAAAGATTCCCGTCTTTTGGAAGCAACTTTTAGAGTTTTCGTCTCTTTATCAAGAGCTGAGTCAGCAGATAGTAGTGCCTTTGCAATTTGATCGTCAAGATTGGCTTAAGCCGGTTTCTATAACGACTTTAAATCAACTGAGCCGAATGGCCAATGAGCTTCGTAATACTGTATTTGACAGAATACAGTCGCAATCTAAACAGGTCTATGACCAGAACTCGATTCTTTTTATCGCAGAATTGATGATTGCTTTTGTGATATTGATTCTCTTAGTTTTCGTTATTTTTGTCATTCGAAACGCCGCTCTGTTGCCGTTGGCTCAGAATGAAGCCATTTTGAATGATGCGGTTATCGGGATTATCCAATTGGATAGAAAAGGAAGGATTTTCAGGGTAAATCGGCAGGCGGAGAAAATTTTTGGGTATGTTGCTGAGGAGTTGGAGCACCAGTCGATTTTAACCTTGATTCCTGTGATTGATCGACGGGAAATTGAGGAATCTTTGAAACCTTACTTGCAAGGTGATACGCCGCATCAACTCTCTGAAATACGTGAGATTGAAGGTCTACGAAAAGACGCGAGTACTGTTCCAATTGAGATGAGAATTTCTGAGTTACAAGTGGGGACAAAAAAACAATTTATTTTGTTGATCACCGATTTGACCGAGCAAAAACGTGCTCGCCGTTCGGTGTCTGAGCATAACCAGTTTTTGGATACGCTTAAAGGCGTGAGTGAATACAGTGTGACGCATCCGACTGAAGTGTCGCAGAATTTGCAGAGATTGACTGAGAGCTTAACCGATTTGGTGAATGCGGAATTTGGTTTTTTTGCCCGAGTGTATGAGGATGAAGATAAAGAAACTTATATGGCGTTGGAAGGATTGGTTCACCAGAAAGATAAAGCGTCTGCAGATAGCTTGCTGAATAAAACTCGGAATCAAAAGCTTTTTAAAGGCAGCCGCCCTAACTTACATGAATTGTTTACCACTCCTCGTCATGCTCGAGATTATCCTTATGTAAAAGCTATATTTGATGAACTTCTTTGTCCATTACCATATGAGCATCAAATCATCTTGCCATTGAGTGAAAATCAAGAAGTTTTTGGGTTGGTTGGGTTTGCCGGTATTGAACCTTTTAGCCAAGAATTGGAAAGTTTTTTAAAACCTTTGGAATCAACTTGTAATATTTTGCTTTCAAATGCGCATTTTCATGCACTTCAGAATGAATTGATTGAGCAGCTGGAAGAACGGAAAGACCAAGCTGAAGAAGCTCAAAAAGATGCCGAAATTGCGGCGCAAGCCAAGTCGAGTTTTTTAGCGAATATGAGTCATGAAATCCGCACACCAATGAATGCTGTTATTGGCTTAACACACCTGTTATTGAAAACAGAATTAACCTCAACACAAAAAGATAAGGTTGAAAAGATTGATCGTGCCAGTCATTCTTTGCTCGGTATTATCAATGATATTCTCGATTTCTCGAAAATTGAATCAGGTAAATTGGCATTGGAATCGATTAGTTTCAATTTAGAAGAAATGGTACGGAACTTAATTGAAACTTTAAAAGTAACGGTTGTTAAACCTATTGATTTGTCGTTAAGTTATGACGTAATTCCTGATAATCGAGAATTTCTTGGAGATGAATTGCGGCTTAATCAAGTTTTGACGAACCTGCTCTCAAATGCCATTAAGTTTACTGAAAAAGGGTCTGTAGAGCTAAAAGTTTCCAACGTAGCGGAAGTTGTAGAACACCAAAAATGCGTCTTACGTTTCGAGGTCAAAGACACGGGGATTGGCATCACTAAAGATATTCAAGAAAATTTATTTGAAGAGTTTATTCAGGCCGATCAGTCGACAACACGGAAATTTGGTGGAACGGGTTTAGGTTTAACAATTTCACAGCGTTTTGTTGGGTTAATGGGGGGGGGAATTCAATTAGAGAGTGAAGTTGGTCAGGGAAGTACCTTCTGGTTTGAGATTGAATTGCCGATTGGTAAGCCGGTTAGCCTGCCAATGGAGCAACTTCAAACCTTGGAAGGGGATTCTAAGGAGTTTATCAACTGGCGATTATTGGTGGTAGAAGACAATATTATTAACCAAGAGATTACGACAGAGCTGTTAACCACCAAAGGTGCGGAGGTCTTCTTGGCGGAGAATGGTCAAGAGGCGTTGGATGTATTGCAGTCCAAACCAGATGACTTTTTCGATGTCGTGCTTATGGATATTCAGATGCCGGTGATGAGTGGAGATGAGGCAACCAAGAAAATTCGAAAGCAAATACAGTATGATCAATTGCCAATTATTGCCATGACTGCTCATGCATTTGGGGATGAGGTTGAGCGTTGTTTGACATTGGGTATGCAGGATTATGTCACGAAGCCTGTTGTGCCCAAGCAACTTTATAAAGCGCTTCGAAATGTAAAATTAGACTTGTTGAAGTTGTGAGTAAAGTTTACCGGCCGGTGGAAAGAGTGGGGCTATTTAGTTTAGCTAGCCCCTGCACTGACTCTAGGAAGAAACAGCTCAGAGGAGGTCTGAGCGAGTTCAGCTTAGCCTTGTTGCAAAATGAGTTGATTCAATAACTTCACAACTTTATCGCTGTATTCATCCAGATCCTTAACGCTAGATTCAAGTGTGTCATAATCGTCTTGCTCAAACGCATCCATGATGACGCCAATCGTACTATGCATTTTTGCATGTGCAGGTTCAAGCGTTTGCATAATGCTTGAATCTATCATGTTTTGACCTTCTGAGTAGAGCCATTTACCGAGAACACATGCGGTATGATCAACCGCATTTTCTTGTGTCACGCCAATTTCAGCGCCACTGATAAATTGACGAATCCGTTTTTTCCATGCCAAGTGTGCATTAATCATTTCATCAAAGCGCTGGGCAAGTGCAGAATTTTTGAGGATTTTATTTCGTTTAGCGGCTAAGATTTCAGTTTCACTCATGTACCCTTTAATGCCTGCTTTTTCAAGAAGTTGCTTGAGTTCCATCGGTTTGAGAGGTTTATGTAGAATGCCAAGCATACCAATATCTAGACACTCTTGAACATCAGAATCTTTATGGCCAGTGTAGGCGAAAATTGGTGTACGATTTCCATTAGATAAAATACGTTTGGTGGCTTCGATACCATTCATTCTTGGCATTTCAATATCCATTAAGATGGCATCCGGTTTGTATTGAGAAACCTTATTAACCGCACTTTGGCCGTCAGAGGCATTCAGAACGCGGTATCCAAATTTTTTCAAGACCATCTCTGCGACTTTTTGGTTAGAGAGATTGTCATCCACAACTAGAACGCGAGGTTTCTTAGGATCAGCCTTACCAGTAGAAACCAGTTGATCACAATCGCCTAATTCAAACGATGACACCAAATCATCCATTGTGTCAGCCACTTCTTGTAAGTAGTTGGACAATGAACTATTTTCCATCACCAGAGCGGCACTGGTTTCGGCCGACTGGTCAATTTCTTGAATAGAACGACTAATTTGGATAATTTCTTGGGATTGTTCATGCGAATTATTGGAAATTGTCGAGATGCGTGTCGCCATTTCCTGAACGTGCTGAATGATTTCAGACAGGTTTTCACTGGTTCGGACAACTTTTTCGGTTCCGGATGAGATTTTTTCAGCCGTTTGATCTATCAAAGATTTGATTTCTCGAGCGGCATCGGCTGAGCGTTGGGCAAGACTTCGAACCTCGCCAGCTACCACTGCAAAGCCTCTACCATGTTCGCCCGCACGAGCGGCTTCAACCGCAGCATTCAATGCTAACAGGTTAGTTTGGAAGGCGATGCTGTCAATGAGGCTGACAATGCCGGTAATTTCTTCACTAACTTTTTCAATTTCATTCATCGCTTGAACGGCTTGAGCCATATTCTGATTGCCGGTTTCAATCTGTTTTTGAGTGTTTATGGCCAATTCATTTGCTTGATGTGCTTCTTGAGAGGTACCTTCAACTTTCTCAGTAATTGCATTCATGGCTTGAGTGGTTAATTGAAGTTCCTTCACTTGATTACGAATCGATTCGGACAGTTCTTCATTACTCGCAGAGACACTTTCTGCTGATTGGTAGACTTCTTGTGCCAAATCCGATGCACCACAAAATGAGGCTCTGAGTGATTCAAAGCCATCAACGAGGTTTTTGACTGTCCAGTCAAATTGACCTGAATGCGTAAACTTTGGCTGCATGCTTAAATCTTTTTCAGAGAGGCCATTAATCATGATGCTGATGTCTTTCATCGTGGCTTGCAGGTTGTCCATCAATAGATTAATGCCTTCCGCCATCTCTAAGAAAAAGCCATCCAAACCTTCAGGGTTCATTCGAGAATGTAACCGGCCGGTGCGAGCATCGGCGACAATGTTTTTAAAACCTTCTTGAACATGTTGTTTTTGGTAAATATCTTCCCATTCCAACGCGGTTCCAAGCTTTTGATTATCAATATTAATTGGACTGACGGTTAGGCCGACATTGGCGCCAAAAAATTCAAACTCAAAATTTTTGGGAGCTGTAAGTGTGAGAATTTCATTGAGTAGGTTCAAGTCATGTTTAAACAAGCAGCCGGTAGACTTATTGATTAGGCTTTCAGTTTGGAAATCTGGCACTTCTTGGCGAATGTTTTCTTCTAAAGGCAGTAAGAAATCTTTTAGAGATTGGTTCATGTAGGTAATCGTACCGTTTTGGTCGGCAAGCATCATCATGGATTGTTGGTTATCAAGGCCTGCGGATAGACGTTGAGCACTTTTGAGGTTGATGCCAATCTCATTCATTTGGGCACCTAGGCGCGTTTGCAGGTTTTGTACTTGGCGATTGATGACACCAGAAGTGTTTTCACCGTGAATATCAATAAAGCTGAAAAAATTGCCGTCACGAATACTGCGGATAGCGCCAATTGCATCTTGAATACGATGCAGGTAATACAAAATGTGAATGGTGGATAGGACGGTTAAGAATACGGTGATTGCATTTAACCATGATGGGATTTCTTCCCATATAAAAACCGAAAAACCGGCAAGAATAGCAACTAAGGTCGCTGGGATGACTGTGACTAAAGGGTTCCAGTGTGCAAAAGGATTTAGTCGACGCCATAAGCTATCGACTTGACCGTGTGTAAGAGAAAGTTTTTCTTCGGAAATGGCTTTGTAAGCTTCTGCGGCGGCTACCTTTTGTTCATCAGAAGCCGCTTTTCGAACACTCAAATAACCAATGATTTTGCCATTTTCATAAATCGGAGAGGTATTTGCGATTACCCAGTAATGATCTCCGTTTTTGCGTCGATTTTTGACCACTTGTCGCCATGGTCGTCCTTTTTGAATGGTTGCCCAAAGGTCGGCAAATACTGCTTCAGGGACATCAGGGTGGCGCAAGATGTTATGGGGTTGACCGATTATTTCGTCATAACTATATCCACTGGCTTCAATGAAATCTTCATTTGCATAGATGATGGTTCCTTGAAGGTCGGTTTTAGAGACCAAGACGAGTCCATCACTTAACAAGTATTCATTGTTGGAAACTGGTTGATTATTACGCATGAGCTTGTCCCCGGTCACACCTGAAATTGTTTTTATCTTAGCAATTTTTACATTTTTATACGAAAAACAGCATGTGGCTATGTTATCAGATAATTTATTGATGCTAATTAACAAAACTCTATAACAAGATTCGTACCAGTTTTTCTTAAAGCCATATTGTGGATTTGATAGGTGTGATTCATCCTTTCGACACTAACTCTGAAGCAATCCTGTCAGTTACCGTTTGAAAATCAAACTCTGGTTTTGGTTAGACGAATTTCCTTTAAATTAAATAGTCGACTAAATAGAATCGGCCGGTAAATTGGAGGAAATTGTGAATCTTTTTCAGAAAATTCTAAAGGTTGGATTGGTTTGGTTAGCCTTGATTCCGGTTTCATGGAGTTCGTCTGCTGTTCCAGCCAATCAGGTTTTGGTTGGCAAGGGGGTTTACACCGTACTGTTTTGGGAGGTTTATCAAGCGGAACTATTCGCCGAAAGTCGTCCTTGGCAGAGCAACCAAGAGTATTCATTAACCTTAACCTATTTAAGAAATTTTGAAGGCAAAGCGATTGCACAGCGTTCAGTAGAGGAAATCCGAGGGTTAGGTTTTCAAGATGAACAAAAGCTGAAAAGTTGGTTGGAAGTCATGCTAGAGATATTTCCAGATGTGGTAGAAGGGGAGTCTTTGACCGGGGTTCGACAGGCCTCAGGTTCGACGGCCTTTTTTAAAGATGGAGAGGCGATTGGTAGGATTGAAGATCCTGAGTTTAGCCGTTGGTTTTTTGGGATTTGGCTCGATGAAAATACTTCGGCTCCCCAGCTGCGCTTACAACTTTTGGGACAATCTTAAATGCGGAGTTATGGTGCCTTCACTGTTCAGTCGTTGCCAATTCTTCTTTGACTGGTGATATACCCATGCAAGATACGAACGTACTAAGATCAAAGCATTTGATTCAATATGGTTTATTGGCTTTTCCCTTAGCTTTTGTCGGTCTGCCTTTGTATATGCATGCGCCTGAATTTTATGCTTCAGAACTTCAGCTATCATTGGTCAATTTGGGAACAGCGTTACTGGTATTGCGCTTAATTGATGCCATTCAAGACCCTTGGATTGGCTCACTCAGTGATCGTTATTCTGAAAATAGATTGGCGATTGTGCTTTTGGGTGCTGGGTTATTAGCTGCTGGATTTTGGCTACTGTTTCACCCTTCTGAAAGTGCTCCTATGCTTTATTTCAGTCTGGCTGTGTTTTTAAGCACAACAGGTTTTAGTGTAATGAGCATAAATTTCCAATCTTTGGGTGGGCTTTGGCAGTGTTCGCCTGCCGAACGAACAAGAATTACAGGTTGGCGTGAAGGTATTGGACTTTTAGGATTGATCGTTGCTGCCGCATTACCGACTTGGCTGAGTCAAAATTATTCACCGGCCGGTGGATTTCACCTGTTAACTCTAATCTTTTTGCCCTTACTCGCATTGGGTTTTTTGAGTTTTTGGCTTTGGTTTCGCAAAGTAAAGCTTTCTCCGGTAAGCAATACGAATAACTTACCCTCTAGTTGGCAATCCATAAACACTTCTTGGGCAAAAAGCTTCTTTGGGATTTATCTGATTAATAATGTTGCAGCGGCGATTCCAGGTGTCTTGGTGCTATTCTTTATTAAAGATCATCTGCAGGCTGAACAATGGATAGGTCTCTTTTTACTACTTTATTTTATGAGCGGAGTGTTGGGAATGCCGCTTTGGCAAAGATTGTCGAAAGTGCATGGGAAAACAGTCGTCTGGTTTTGGAGTATGTTGCTTGCCGTTTTGGTGTTTGGTTGGGCGTTTACTTTAAAAGAGGGGGATGTAGTGCCTTTTGCCATTATTTGTGTTTTGTCTGGTTTGGCTCTCGGCGCAGACTTGGCGTTGCCGCCAGCGATTCTGGCAGATAATATTCATCAATCCAATACTCAGCATCTGTCGAGCAGAGCCTTTTCCCTCATGAACTTTTTCACAAAATCATCGTTAGCACTCGCCACCGGTATCAGTTTGCCTGTGTTGGGGTTTTTGGGTTATCAACCTGGTGTTGCAAGTGGAGCATCTACAGAGCCTTTAACGTTGATGTATGCTTTGGTTCCTTCCATCATTAAGTTATTGGCAGTAATTTGGTTGTGGCGTTTTATTACTCGAAGATAATTTTCTTGAGTGCTTTCTCATCAAACAAAACGGTTTGAAGACAACTACCGTCTTAAGAGTCGTTTCACCTCTTTTTTCTTGTCCTCTTTTAGACGAATAAAGACATCATTCGATTTTGAATGTATGCGAAGAATACTTATTTTGTGTTAAATAGTAACTTAATGATATGGTACAGATGTTCGGTGGACATTTTTCCAGGTTTTTTCGACGAATGCCCAATAGCGGTTTTTAATTAGGGCGCTACATTACTCAAACACTCAATCAATGAGATTCATGAGGATTTGTATGTATTCAACGCTCACCAAATTGATTCAAATGCTTGTCATTTTCAGCAGTCTGATTTGGGTGAGTCCAAATTCTTTTGCTTATGCTGAAACCTTAACACTGCATAAACTTTCTCCAGAATTACAAAACTATACCGGCCGGTGGATTTACTTGGATTTTTGGGCTTCTTGGTGTGCGCCTTGCCAAGCTTCTTTTCCTTTTATGAATCAGTTGCATCAACAAATGCAATCAAAAAATTTTACTGTGGTTGCCGTTAATGTCGATGAAAACCGGCAAGATGCCGACATTTTTTTGCAAACCACTCCCGCTAGTTTCCCAATTCTTTTTGATGCTCAAGGCACCTTGCCAAGCGCTCTGCAAGTCCAAGCCATGCCGACGTCTTATTTGATTAATCCGGAAGGACAAATTGTTTGGCAGCATCAGGGGTTCTTAAAGAAAGACGCTGAAAGTATCCAGCAACTTATCCAACAAAAAATTCAAGGAAATTGACTCACTATGAACTGGAAAAGAAACCTTGCCTTCGGGGCTTTGCTTGCAAGTCTATTTTCATTAAATGGGTGTAGTGCGCTGAGTGAAATTGGCGTAAAGCCTTGGGAAAGAGGTATTTTGGCGAAACCTGAAATGCAAGAAAACAGTATGGATCAGGCGTTTGACGACCATATCTATTTTTCGAAAGAAGCTGCGAGTGGTGGCTCTGGCTTTGCGGCAGGAGGCTGCGGATGCAATTAACAAAATCGAATCTTATCTCGCAATTGACCATTGCTTCAATGACTTGTTTAGGGGCGAGTGGTGCTGTGCAAGCCGAGTGGGAAGTGGACTCGGCGATGCTTATTTATGATGAACAAGATCGTGTTTCAGCGGTTGAGCCGGCGATAAGCTTAAAGAAAACCCAAGAAGATGGTTCTGTGATTGGTGTGAAGGTTGTCGTAGACGCTCTTACTGGTGCGTCTCCGAATGGTGCGACCGCATCCGATCAGCCGCAAACCTTCACCCGACCGAGTGGCAAGGGTAGCTATACCACACCAGCCGGTGAGATTCCTTTGGATGACACCTTCAAAGATACGCGTGCTCAAGTCAGTGCAAGCTACGACGCACCACTTGCTTCCGGTGAGCGTTACAACCTTGGTCTCAGTGTTTCGAGTGAATATGATTTTACATCTTTATCACTGAATGGCGGAATGACACATTATTTTAATCAGAAAAACACCACCTTAAATTGGGGTGTTTCTCTAACCCAAGATATGATTCGTCCGGTGGGTGGTGCGCCAATTGGCAGCAGTGATATCTCTCTACAGCGTAAAGACGGCGATGAGCAGAGAACTACTGCAGAGGCGAGAGTTGGAATCAGTCAAGTATTGGATAAAAGAAGTCTCATTCAGGCCAGTGTGGGTCTTGCGAGCTCTTCAGGTTATCACACAGACCCTTACAAGTTTGTCAGTCAGTTGGATGATAACGGACGTCCTGTGGCTTATTTTTATGAAAACCGGCCTGATAATCGTTTAAAAACCTACTTACATACTAACTACCGTCGTCACCTTTCTTGGGGCGATACCTTTGATGCGTCTTATCGTTTGACCTCAGATGACTGGGGGATTACGTCGCATACCGTAGAGACCAAGTATCGTTGGAATTGGAATGAGAAATTCTCGCTAACGCCAAAGGTTCGCTACTACCAGCAAACGGCCGCTGATTTTTATCAGCACCACCTTGATGAGTCGCCAGAATTTGGTGATCACTTAAGTTCAGACAGTCGCTTGTCGGAGCTTTCAGCCTTCACCGTGGGAGCAAAGCTGGCTTACAGAACAGAAAGTGGCAGTGAATTCAGTCTTCGTTTAGAGCAATACGAACAAAGCTCGGATGATAAGCATGCCCTTCTGGGCGTGCAAGAGAGTTTGCCACAAAGCTCCGACCTCTCGGCTACCATCGTTCAATTTGGTTATAAGTTCACTTTCTAATGCTGAAGCGTGAGTTGTGCCTATCTCAAACAGAAACCGGTTATCGTGCCAGTTTCTTTGCTATGGCGAGTGATTGTGAAGTCTTGATTGAGAGCGATTCGTGGGCCGTTGCTAGTCAAATCGGTGGTTTGGTTGCAGAGGAAGTCTGGCGTTTGCAAGATAAGTATTCACGCTATCAGCCAGAATCTTGGCTGTCTCAACTGAATCAGTCAAGTGGTCAGTGGTGTTCACTCGATAGTGAAACGGCTGGACTGTTCGATTTTATCGATCAAATTTATGATCTTAGCAATGGTTTATTTGATCCCACGAGTGGCATTTTGCGACGTGTTTGGCTCTTTGATGGCCAACATTCAATTCCTGATCAATCAGAAGTTGAGCCTTTATTGTCCTCTATTGGTTGGAGAGAGGTGAAAAGAACGGCTGACAAAATCAAACTACCAAAAGGTTTTGAACTCGACTTAGGAGGCTTGGTAAAAGAATGGGCAGCCGATAAAGCCTTGGCGATGTTACAAGCTGCCAGTCTTAATGAACCAGTGTTGATTAACCTCGGTGGTGATTTAAGAGTATCAGGGCCACGCAAAAACCAGCAGCCTTGGAGCGTCGGCGTGCGAGACCCCCAGAAGGAAAGTTCAACCGTTCAAGTCGCGCTTTCTCAGGGCGGAATAGCGACGAGTGGTGATGAACATCGTTTTATTGAATATCAAGGGAAACGTTACGGCCATTTGCTTAACCCAAAAACAGGCTGGCCTATTCCTGATGCGCCTAGAAGCGCCACTGTTGCAGCGCCAACATGTTTACTGTCCGGCGTTTTATCGAGTCTTGCGTTATTGAAAGGGGGCGAAGCGACCTCTTTTCTTGAACGTCAAAATGTTTTGCACTGGGTGCAAAACGCGTGAAATCAATAACTCGCCAATATTTTCTTGGAAACACTATGACTGTCTTTGCAAAACGTCTCTCTAATTTTTCGATTGAACTGTCTTACCCAATGCTTTTGGTTCTTTTGGCCGGTTTCTGGGTAATGTTTGCCAATCAATCGTTTTATCAAGCTTTATTCAAAATTTACCCTCTTTCTGTCGATGAAGGACTTTTTTTAGCGGCCGTTAGTTTGTTGCTTTGGGCGAGTTTGGTTTTGGTGTTATCGCTGTTTGTTTTTCATCGGTTTTCCAAAGCAACCATCATCATATTGCTGATGGTCACCGCGAGTTCTGCCTATTTTATGGATAGTTATCATACGGTGATTGATGAAGATATGATCACTAACATTCTTAAAACGGATCAAGCCGAAGCTTTTGATTTGCTAAACATGAAGTTATTTGGATATCTGTTTTTCTTAGGCATTATTCCAAGTGTGTTTTTACTCTATGCAGTGAAGCTCAAACCTGTTGGGTGGAAAAAAGCGTTATTACAAAGAATGGGTCTATTTTTTGTGAGTCTGATCATTGCATTAACTGCTGTTTTCAGTGCGAGTGAGCAATTTAGTAGCTTTTTAAGAGAACACAAATCGGTTCGTTACTTCTCGAATCCAAGCTTTTATCTCTATTCGAGCGCCAAATTTATTGGGCAATCTTTTAAGGCGGAGGCGGCGCCGTTTCAAAGTATTGCAATGGATGCTAAAAAAATCCCTTCAACCAGTGCTCCAAAGCCTAAATTGTTAGTCATGGTGGTTGGAGAAACCGCTCGTGGTGATCATTTGCAAATCAATGGTTACCCTCAGCCTACTACTCCAAACCTTGAAAGGTTGATGCAGTCTGGAAATTTAATCAGTTTTCAACAGGCAACCAGTTGCGGTACTTCAACCGCCTATTCTGTTCCCTGTATGTTTTCCGCTTTGGGGGAAGACGACTACTCACCCACTAAAGCCAAACAGCAAGAAAATGTTTTGGATGTGCTTAAACGGGTAGGGATTGAAGTGCTTTGGCTTGATAATAATTCGGATTCCAAAGGGGTTGCAGATAGGGTGGCTTATCAGTCTTATAAAAACTCTGACATCAACCCAGTCTGCGATGTTGAATGTCGAGATGAGGGCATGCTTGCCAATCTAGATGAATTTGTCGGTCAACATCCACAAAAAGATATGGTGGTTGTGCTTCACCAAATGGGGAATCATGGGCCGGCATATTTTAAACGTGTTCCAGAAAGTTTTCGGCGATTTACTCCTACATGTGATACGAACGAGTTATCTGAATGTACTCAAGATGAGTTAAAGAATACCTATGATAATGCGATTCTGTACACAGATGAATTTCTTCAAAAAACGATTGATTGGCTAAAAAACTATTCTCAGTATGAGACCGCGATGATTTATGCCAGTGATCATGGCGAATCTTTGGGAGAAAATGGTATTTACTTGCACGGTTTACCTAACTTTATGGCACCGCAAGAGCAAAGAGATATCCCAATGCTCGTTTGGATGAACGATACCAATAATGCAAAGTTTGCCAACGCTCAACAAAAACAAGCGTTAGCAACAAATCATGATGCATTGTTCCACTCAATTTTGAGTTTTATGGACGTCGATACGCAACTCTATCAAGCTGAGCTTGATTGGTTTGCCAATCCAACAGGGCGTTAAGCCGTGAAAATAAGGTCATTGTTGTTAGAGTAGTAAATCTTCAAAGAAAAACGCAGCTAGCTCGTGGCGACCACTAACATTCGCTTTCTTATAGCAACTAGATGCTTGCTGTCGTACTGTTTTCGATTTGGTTTCACGAACTTCCGCAATTTCATCCAAACTCAACCCTTTAAGTAAAAGTAGTGCGACTTCTTTCTCGCTCGGAGTGAATTTCCATTCTGTGAATTGCTGTTGAATGATTTGTGAGAATTCGTGCATCAAAACTGAAGTGCGTGATTCATATTCATCGAGCTTTTCAGTGGTGTGATGCAGTCTTACTAAGGTTTCAGAGAGGTGTTCGTCTTGGTTTCGTGCAGACTTCAATAAAACCACTAAAGCAATCAAACACAAAATCGCCAGAAAAGCTTCAATAGACACATGGTCACTCCAATGGCCGCCCATATCGTGGATGTCTTCAACAATATTAAATATCGATGTTACTAAAACGAAAAGTAGAATGACCAAGGTCAAATGTGTCATTGAGAGTTTTTTCACAAATCTTATCCAGAGTTATTTGCAGCAACTGTTGTGTAACAGAGCTAGGTTAAATTTTTATTCGGGCACAAATTCATTATTTAATGCCTTCCTGTTTGCCTCCCCATCATTGGCGATTGCATGGTTGGTGAGCCATGTCGAGCCGGGCTTTGGAAGTGTCCATTTGAGCTTTTGTGCATATTTTTATTTGCAGTAGAAGGTATTTGGTTTTGCTGCCCCATTGAGCTAAAACGACCTGAGCGCATAATTCGCTGGTTCGGAGCAAGTCGTTTTAAGCTGGGGGATAGGCGTGATGTTAACGCATTTTCTATGATAAACCGGTTTGGGCGCTGGTGAAATGGCCAAATGATTTCTGGTGCAAAATGCTGAGTTTTTTGAGGGTTTGCAGATAAACGTGTTGCGACCCAAGTGCCACTGTCTAATTGATAGCCGCTGACAATGACAAATTCTCCAAGCCTAATTTTCTCTGGATCTTGCCAGTTTTTATCGAACTGTGTTTTTGTATTCCAGCGAACCCAGTGGTTATTAACTAACAAATGTTGTCGTTTGATGTCTGTGACTTTTCCTGCCAGAGGGAAGTGTAGGACTAACTCATGGCTTTGGATTGTTTGCCCTGTTTGCTCGGCTCGGAGTAAGACTTGATGACCAATCGCAATGGGAAATTTTCCAGGTAAATTGGCGGTAACCTTTCGTTGATGGTCAAATTGGATGTGAAGCCCATTCACCCAAATGCTGCCAAAAGCCTCCACTGTGCCAATAACGCCGGTTCCACCGAATCCTGATTCTTCTTCGTAAGCTAGCGACTTGCCTGTGCCACCGAATCCATTATCGATATTTTCGATTGGGTTTTCTATCTTCGCAGTATTTGAGGTTGGTGTTGAACAGGCAGTTGCGCCAAATGCAAAAATTAAAAGGAGTAGGAAGCTTTTCATTTTAAGACTCCATTGGCATCGTCAGGTATTTTAAGGTCGTTTTTTGAAGGCTCTTGGAGTTCTCTTAGAAAGTAAACGCCTAAGTGGAAACCATAGATATTATTGGAATCTTTACCGGCCGGTAAGGCTTGTTTGGCGTTTGCTGCCATGTCATTAATCTTGGTTAAGGTTTCAAGATTTCGAAGCTTTGCTTCTTGCTCAATTTCTGAGACAGATTCTTTGGATAAGCCTCGATAGAATACTGCTCTTTCAAACATTGGAAATGAATCGGTTTGCAAGTTTTGCGTCACCGTTTCAATATGCGCTCCGAGGTTTTTGCCGGCAAAATAAAGCTTTTCGGCTTCGTCTTCCGAAGGCACAAATCCTTGTTGTTGCAACATTAGAACATTACCTTCAAGGGCGACAATTTCCTGGGCTAGCCAATCATCTAAAAGGCTTCGATAATGTTTGTCTTTAGATACGCTATACACAAGCGCCTCAAAAGAGGGCGCTTTTCCGGTTCGAGGGATTTGACGAGGATATCCGGTATCCTCTAAATAGTCAGGCGACGATAACCATTTCGCCATAACCGCTGCGCTTAAGCTGGCTTGTAGTTCGCCTAATGACGGTGTATCACCTTGTTGCAGATATTCACGTAAACGTTTGACTTCTTTACGATGGATGCCTGTCAGTAAGCTGATACGACTGTCTGTCATCCGTTTGGTTTCGAGTTGACCTGACTCAATCGTTACTTCAACATAAAGTGACTTTAAGGCTTCTTGCAGAGCGGTGTAAGTAATTCCATGTTTGAGCAGAAATTTAACCAATGGTTTTAACACGCGTTTCAGCATTCGCTCAAAGCGATTGTTGGAAACTTCATTTTTCATAAAACCAATACAACCTTAAAATTCATCTTTCATTACAACGCGATATTGTAACGCTTAATACCCTTGACCATTACCCTTGGTTACTTGAGGATAATCTTGATCATACTCAGCACCTAAAATACCACAGCCTTGTTGAATGCCTTGCGCAATAAGAGCACCATCAAAAGCCCAATAATGGTTATAGCTTCCTGAGCGTAAGCTCTCAAGAGCAGCCTCCAGTTCATAAGCACCCAATGCATTCGCTTCATCAATGCTGGTATTCAGGTCATTTACATCGACCACTTCGACCATGCAAGCTGCTTCAAGTGCACTGATTGCGGTCGCATTACCTTCTTGATAGTGCGCCCACAAACCGTCATACAGGCTTTGCACTTCGGGCAATATAAATTCGGCGTTTTCAACGGCAGCTAGTGCTACTGCATCATATCCATAGATCACACTTGATGCATCAGAATTGGCAAACGTAATTAAATCTAAATCGTATTTTTCGGCCAAATTTTGCATTGTTTCTTGGTGCTTAGTTTCAGAATTTGTTGCCACATTGTAAAGTGATTTGATTTCTACACCACGAGCTAACAAGTCGTTATACATATTTAAGTATAATTCCTTGGCCATTTTTTCTTCATTCCATGAGAAGGCAATCAGTTCTTGAGTCTCAGGAACAATTGTCATTTCAGTAAAACCTTGTTGCGTAATATCCAAGCTACCATCAGCGATTAAAGTCTCAGCAGTTATGGCATCAATTGGTTTCACAATAGATTCTGCAGCCAACTCATTAATCAAGTTTTGTTCTTGCTCAATAGCGGATAATCCTGAGCTTTGATAGAGACTGATGCGTGTGGCAATTTGATCTCGAATTAGATTCAAATCAATTTGCGATAAGTCGGTGATTTGATTCCGAAGTGCGTAGGCAAACACTTCATCACTTAACGCGGCAATCATTAAGTCTGTGGAAGGTGTTTTGGAAGTAAGCTGTTCGTAATTAAATCCTAAAGACGCAAGCACATCTAATTGTTTATCCGCTAGGGTGCTGGCAATGGTTAATGTTGAGCCATTGTATGTTTGCAGTCGAAGATCTCCCATTTTTAAATCGCCTGCGCTTAAGTTTCCAGATGTATCTAAGTCAATATAACCACCGGAAGTTGAGATTGGATAGTTTGGCGTCAGATTGAACCGATAGCGATTCGTTGGTTTTCCATTCTCATCTTGAACAGGGGTAGCTTTTATTCCGGATGAGTCAATAACATGTGCATAAAGAACTGGCCCACGCTCTATTGTGATTTCATAGGCTTGTTCAGAAGTTGTTAGAGTATCCATCGGATTTATGGAGTCAGTGGTTGAAGAGCCTCCGCAGCCACTTAAAGAAAGTGCAATTGCTGTAGTTAAAACAGCCAATTCAAAACGTTTTTTTATTTGCATATGATTTCTCCCAATTCACTATATCTATAAAATGTAATAATTTTACATTTTTGACTTGAATAGATCATACTCCTGAAAAAGCAAACTCACAATAAAAATGTGATTTTTTTACATTTTTAAGCTAAAAGGGTTTAATGAGTAAAAAGGTAAGTCTTAATTACTTGGTTTGGCAAAAGGTCAAACGCTAAGGACTTATTGACGTTAATGATCTATGTCTTGATACAAGATACAGTGGTTGTGATGTGTGTTTTTATCCTGCGACGGGCAGCGAGGAGAGTAGTTAATGGATGAGAAAAATGGATCTATCAGTATCTCGTTTGAGTTTTCATTTTCAAGTGAGTCGATCTAAATGAAATGATAGTGAGATGATGCCATTAAATTGTTCTCGACAGCTTAATAAAAGAGGTGTTCACGACTTTCATGAATATTTTTAATTTTTTCAAAAAAAGATTTGACAGCCTTTAAGCCCGTCTATACAATACGCCGCACATCACGGAGGCCACATAGCTCAGTTGGTAGAGCAAAGGATTGAAAATCCTTGTGTCCCTGGTTCGATTCCAGGTGTGGCCACCACTGCGAGCGTGGTGGAATTGGTAGACACGCCAGATTTAGGTTCTGGTGCCTTTGGTGTGAGAGTTCGAGTCTCTCCGCTCGCACCACATTTAAACCCTAAGCTATTGATATGCTTGGGGTTTTTTATTGCCTGAAATTTACGATACTGTAAATAATACTGTATTTTGTTTTATTTCGCGCCTTCCTTTAGCTTTGCTATTCTTTTGTTATGCTGTGCAGTGCCAATTAAGTGATTTATTTGCATGGGTAGTAGATACATTGAAAAACGCAATAAGACTCCATAAGGAGGAGTTCGGCATAGAGCCGGTGATTATTGGTGCTGAACGTGATGACATCATCGGGGCTATTGTCGAATCGATTGAAGACGGTGTACCTTATGACGAATATAAACAGCTAACACCAGAGGCAAGAGAAGCTTTCGACAAAGGCGAATTGGTCTTTTGAAAACCTCGTTTCTCGTACTGGTGACAAAATTCTTTAATTAAGAGACAGGAAATTCACTCAAGCGGCTATTACCTGTTCTCCAAATATGGGATTTTGATATAGTTTCATTGCTTAGGGGCAAATAACCTCCTTGCGAATGCTGAGGCATTGCTCATGCCAATAGGTTCTAAACTCAAATATTCGTTACATGGTGAGTACATTTGATTAGAAAGCCGAATATTTGGGGTAAATCGGTAGTGTTAGGAGCCTACCGCTCTAAGCAATGACCAAGGATTGAGCAACTTGGTCACTTTTGATATTCTCTATATGTCTAGAGGCAAAATCTCCGAGCGATATGCTGAGAGTCTGCTCACCTCAAAACGTCCTAAACCTATCTTTCTTGCTAGGGTAAATTGTCGGGTTCGGAGTCCGACACTCTAGATAACGGCTAGAATTGAGCAATCTAGCCACTTTTCGCCATCAACCTAAATCCTCCACTGTGACAAACCTAACCAAACCTTGTTTAATTCTCGTTTTGTTCACTTTTCAAGTCTGCTACAACTGGAAACTTAGCCGGTACTTTGTAGGCCGCACCAGTGTTATAACCTTGCCGTTATTCAGCTTTGAACCTTAACATTTATCAACTTGTATGAGTTTTTTCGAGTGGTGGAAGTGTATAACGAATTGATGGGCTTTGAGGAGGCTAAACGCATGAAATACGCGCCCAACCTTCGTTGCGACCTTGTGGTGGTATGAGTTTGCACCTAGTCTTTTTACCGTAACAAGAAACTAGGGTTTTAATGTCAGGTTTTATTAAGTTGTATTAGAGTTTTTATTACTGGCTTTCAATCGCAACTTTAACCCGTTCAATGAGCTTTGCCGTTGGCTTTCGTCTAGGGCACTCGATTTGTCCGATATAGGATTGAGAGACACCCATACGTTCAGCTAGTTCGGTTTGTGTTAGTTCTGCCAGTGTTCGCATTGCCTTAATTGGGTTCTTTACTTCCTTTGGTATGTCACCATGTTCAAAGTCATAAAGCCGGTCTGCCATGTTGGAATATTCCTTCCAAGGCAAAACCACATAATCTGGCATTTTCGTTTCTTCGTTGTAGATGATTTGTGCATTCATTATTCTAAAAACCTGTTTTCTCGTATTGGGTGCAAAAGTCTTCTTTTACCAGTTAGGTCTTTGCTCGTTTTGTGTGCTTCTTCCTCAAATGTACCTTTTAAAGTGGTACAACGGTACAAGCCTTTATTCATGGGGGCTACAGCGTTTTTCAAAGCGGTACATGATTTCTACTTGTACCATTTATAAATTCTTTGTAAGCCTCTGTTTATCAGGGTTGTACCGTTTCAATCGGTACTATCTGGAAGATAACGCGCAAAAGCGTCATCAAAAACCGACTTATCAACCCCTCGTTTTCTGGTTGTAGTGTTTTAAAGTGCTACAATGCTACACTCCTTTATTCATGGGAGCTACAGCGATTTTCATTGTGCTACATGGTTTTAAGTTGTAGCGTTTCCAAAATCTCTGTAGGCCTCTGTTTATCGGGGTTGTAGCACTGTAGCACTTCAAATGCTACTCACTGGAAAGGTAACGGGTGAAAGCATCGTCGAACTGCGATTTATCAAACCCTCTTGCGACCTGTCCAAAGTAACGAATATCTTTAGATTTGATTTTAAACCCGTTCAATATTTTGGCTAGGCTGTTTTGAGTCATTGGCGAACCTTTACGCCATTCGCGCCACGGTCGTTCCTCTAATCCAATCAAACAATCAACTAGCTCTTTAGATGAAATCCGCTCCCCTTGATGGGTTTTGAATACTTCTCGAATATCTGATAAAAGCATGATTTGGGCGGTTGGTTCTTCATCATGGGAATTCAAACAGGCATAGGATGACATCACCTTTTCATGCCATTGACCACCTGCAAGATTCGCCAAACTAAACAACGGAATCCAGTTATCTACTGCTCTGTCGTTTCCAGCGTGGGGCGGCTCAATCTGTTGCGCTCGAATTACTTCTGCATGGTCTAACGCCCATCGCATTAACTTTTGTCTAATGGGTTTCATTAAGGTGTTTAAATCGGCTGGGATTCGCTTTACCTTTTCATGGTTCATCTTTCGCCTTAGCTCGATACAAATACCTCTGTCCATAATTGTTCCCTGTAATGCCTTGATAGAAGCCAGAACCATAGGCGACCAAGTAGAGAATTTAGTAGGAATGTTATTGTCACCCTCTGAACGAATTACAAAGGCGCGATTCTTTGCATGGCCACTGTTAATAATGCCTACCATTTCATCATTACGATTAGCAATAAAGGTGTCTGCCTCATCAATAATCAAGGTCGGTTGATGGGCTTCAATGGTTCGGTAGATTGCCGCTTGTGAAATGCTTGAAGCAAATAACGCTCGTGGGCTAAATGCTTCCACCAAATCGAGTACGGTAGATTTACCGCATCGCTTCTCTGGGCTGAATACCACCAACTTTGGAAAGATACGAAACTCATTCATTAGGTAGGCACTGGCAACCCATAATGTCACCGCGTGAATACCACCCGTCGGTAGAATTGCATGGTCATTGATATGGCTTTCGATTTCATCTAACACCGTGGCAAGGCTGACAGGTTTTGACCAAGGCTCAAGATTCTCAACGACGTCGGGCGTTCTGTCTTTTATCCGCTCATACTTCACTAACTTGTCTAGCAATGTGGCGCGAATCCCCAAATTTTCGGCCTCTTTTTTCCTACAGCGTTCATATTGAATTTCTGTAAGCGTTGAAAGACGTTGCGCAACTTCTTCCTCTGTTTCAGCTGGTTTATGAATTGACTTTTTGAATTGGCTTTGGGCATCAATAACGGCTTTTTTCTCATCCATGTTTCACCACCTTTTGAGAATCCAATAAATAGCGGTCATTCCAATCACTGCCCATTTCATCGGGTGCAAAGTATGGGATTGAGATTTCAGCGTTAATGAGTTTGGCGGCTTTGGTCGCGGCTTCAATACCGGTATTTTTACCGGCCGGTAAGCCTTCCTTAGTGAATCGGTCATTGTCACCGGCTAGAATAATTTGGGCGGTTGGGTATTGAGCTCTAAAGGCTTTAGCCACGGGTAATAAATTACCGGCATCAAAGGCACAAATCACAGAGCTGAAAGGCGTGTAGTGTTCCGCTAAGGTTGCCCCAGTGGAGAATCCTTCACAAATGACAATAGGCGCGCCCTCTATCCATTGAATCGGATAATAACCACCGGCTTTTTTACCGGCCGGTAGAAAGTATTTATTGCCTTTGGCGTTAATGCTTTGCACGTTCTGCACTTCACCAATGAAAGGCGATTGAGTGCCATAGATGGGAATAATGAGCGCATTGCCATAACTGAGCACAGCACCGTATAAAATGCCGTGTGCGTCTATCTGTTTACGCTGTAAGTAAGGATGATTTGCCGGTGCTGGCTTTGCACTCTCAATTATGCGGTAGGCTTGTTCGCTTGCGCTCTGGTGTTGCTTGGCAATCTGTTGTGCTTCGAGTTCTGCACGTTTGGCGTTTTCGGCTTGTCGTTGCTTGCGTTCTTTCTCTAAACGTTTGCGGTCGGTTTGGCTAATGGGGTCAGGTGTCCAGCCGTTGGCCTTTGCTTGGTGAATCAGAGTACCGATTGTTACCGCGCCATTTGCTTTAATGCTTTTCCAAGTGCTAAGAAAGTCCTTAGCGTTGAAGTTATCTGCAAGGCTCGACCAATCAAGGGCGGCTTGTTGGCCATCATCACCAAACTCAGATTTAATTGCCATTAACACCTTTATCCACTCATTACGGGGCGCGTCTGCATCCACGAAATTTAATAACTCATGAAGTGTATTCAGGTCTAGCGGTTGATTACTGTTACAAGTCGTCATGCTGCCCCCTTAGTCGCTGTATCTTTACTGCTCAGATAATCATAATCGGATTGCATAACGGTTAAGGCTTGCAGTGTTTGTGCTTCTTCTTGTAACCAATAGGCGAAATTAAAGCCGTCTGTTTGGTGGTCATAGATACCCGAACCGTCAGCATCGATACAAGCCACTTGAACCGCTTTAGCAAGGCTTTCAATCTGAATTAATCGCGCTTCTATTTGGTTATCGATTTGCCCAGCAACTCCCTTTAACAAGTCTCTTTCGTTCGCGGTTGCCTTACCTCTACGCGCCTTATCTGCGACCGCTTCAAGGTTGTTTTGCTTTAATACTGCTAATAGCTCTCTCATTACTCAGCTCCTCCCATAATCGGAAGTAGTACAGACATTTCCAGCACGCCTTCAGAATCTAACCAAAAGGCTAGCTCGTCTAGAGAATCGAAATGCTTAACTCTGCCTGTATGCGGCTCTTGAATTGGGCTTTGTTGCCCTCTACTCGTTTCGACAAGCACAATCCAAGTATTAACGCTTGCAACGGCAATAAAGCGGCTGATAAAGCTATTGGCTGGTAGATTGATGTTAAATGCGAATTGCCCAATTGTTGGGGCTTGAGAAGTGTTGTTAAGCATTGTGCTTACCTCTGGTGTTTTAGTTAGTGTTTGACCATCTGCAATAAATACAGGTGGTCGGGTCTCAACTACCGACACCAGTCGGCTAGACTTATTCCCCGAAGGTCTTTTATTAAGTCTTATCAACCCGACCGCATTTTGAGAAATACGGTTACGGTTTTCCATGCCCTTAGATAGTCCATTAGATATAGCTATCCATAGATTTTGGGCATAAAAAAAGCACGAGTTTACGGCTGTGCATAAGGCCGCTGGTGTTTTAGTAGTGCTGAGAATGTTACTTGCTTTGCATGGTGCTTGCAAGTGCATTGCCATAGTGTTGTATGAACTCATTCTGATAATCCTTTTCACCTTTGCGCCCATTTTTGAGCGCAATACGGTGTAGTACTCAAGCTGATTTATCCATTAACAAGCCCTGTGCTGAGGCTACCTTTATCGCTTCTGGGATGTCCTTAGGTGCAATGAAATACTTGTACTGCAATGGGTGGTCTTTTTCTCTTGGGCACTGGATTAAATGCCTAAAACCGTACTTGCCTCTTAGTCGATGAATAGCAATGCTTAGGCGGTGCTGATTTCCGTTATGTGCTTTGATAATGTCTTGGTGGTCAATGGCTTTTCCAGCTAGTAATAGGGCTAGAACTTCTTTGATGCTGGGAACAGACTTGGTAGAATGAAACTCGCTGTTGTGAGCCGTAACATTTGCTGTAGTGTTGCGGTTTTCCATTACGCCACCTCCATAACGTCCGCTCGTTGGCGTTCGTCAATCCATTGGTCTATTTCAGACTCAATCCAGCCCACAGATTTCTCAGTGAGTTTTACAGGTTTTGGGAATCTGCCTAACTGAATTAGGCGGTAAATTGCAGAACGTCCTAAGCCTACTTTGCTTTCAACTTGTGGCCGTCTCAGAATGGTTTTATTGGTTTGGGTCATGGGTATGCACTCCGTATTGTTTTAAACAATTCCCAGCGTTTCCGCTTGGGTTGGGTGCAATTTAAAAGGATTGCTTAGCTAATTGGAGCTAACCCAAATAGGGTAAGGTTAGGGTTAGGTAAGGCGGATTTAGGGTAAGGTAGAAACACGAAAGCCCCATAAAAAGGGGCTTAATTAGGGTAAGGTACGAATTTAAATTTTTGGCTATTTTTTATGGAATCTCTTTTTTAGGGTTTGCTACCGTTGTAACTCTTTTAATAAATGCACCGCTCGCATTTGGATATTTTGATTCTAGCCACTCTTTAAGATGTCCACTATACCCACCATAATTAGTTTTTGCCCTCCAACCATCAATTACAACGGCCTTATGTGCTTGAATGGCTATATCCAATTCAATAGCGTAATTTTCGCTTTCCTTATCTGAATAAAGCGGCTTTGGCTCTGTGTCGGTCAAATCTAATCCGTGTTCTATGCCTAAATGTTGCTGTTCAAACCGCAGTAGTTCATCTTTCTTTACCACTAAGTGTTCAGCATTACAGGATAATGATTTAGGCCTCATTACGTGGTCTGACATATCATCACTACAGCCATTTTCATCTAGCTTTGTTTCAAGAAAATAATATTTTTTCCCCTTATGAGCTACACTTCTAACAAAAAAAACATCTTCTTTAACCGATAAATCTATAACCGTAGCATCTTGATAATTAGGTAAAAAATCAAAACCTTTTTTTACTAAATCTGGATAAGAAATCCACTCGACACCATGGTAAAAATCATCCTCAAAAACGCTATAAATATTTTCATGATAATTTGCTAAGGCTTCGTAACAACCAGATACATTAAGTAATAATGAACCAGACTCAACATATTGACTCACAAGGTCTAAAAACATTTTTCTTGCGACTTCTGGTTGTGTTATTTCAGAATAGCCCCAGCGGTAAAAGAGAAAGTTCAGGTCTGCATATTCGGGAATCGGTGCGTTAAACCTTGGTGGTGTGGTATTCATTTCAAAGCCTCCCAGCTTCGTTAATCCCATCCACCATTGGTGGAAGTTAAATAAGGTGGCATTGTCAGGCGGTTGGATATTCCGCTTTTCCCTCCGTCAAGGTAGGTAATGCCAATTCTGTTCTATTTAGGGGCTTTTTTGTCTAACCCTAATGCAAAGCCAACAGCAACAAATAACAACCATCCAATAGCCAACACGGCAATGGCTGTTTTGCCAATTGCCATAAACAAGGCAATAAATAAGACCAGCCCAATCACGATAAAAAAGACGGTCTTGAATCCAGACATGACACCGTCTAGAAAGGCTAATATGGCGCGTTCACAGCTCATTTATGTTATCCACTCTGTTCTAATGTTGAGTTTGTTAAGTAATCAATCTTGTGCTTTCTCTTTACCGGCCGGTAGAGTTTCAGTCTGAGTTAAATTAGTCGATAGAAGGAATAAACCCTTGTTGCTCCAAAGTATGTACAAGGCTTCTCATTAATGGGTTGTTCAAAAAGTTAATGATGTATTCTCTTCCGCCTTCCTTTGTTGGGAAGATAAATTTATTCTCTTTGAGCCTTGCAATCACGGCTGTTCGTTGGGTTGCGCTTAAACTGGCTGGTAAGTCACCCGATTTAAAAGTCTGTTTTTGAATCGCCACATTTAAAGCTCTGAATTCTTTGTCATCAATTACGCTCCTGTCTTTGGCGTGCTGTAGGGTGGGTTTAAGCACTTCCTCTAATAAAACCTCATGCTCCAAAAGCCGGTTAATCTTCTCGACCTCTGCAAGTATTCCAGTCAACACATAAGTTACCCACGCGCCAACATTCCCAGAATCTGCCTCTGAAAGCATTGCGTAATAAACTTCTCTGTCATTGCAGAAAACTGCTGTTGGATTTAACAGCTTCCCATCTTTGACATTAAAACCGTACTTAATCAACATCGCATAAGTTAAGAGGCGAACGACACGACCATTCCCATTTCCGAAGGGGTGAATCCATGTAAACCAGTGATGAACGACTGCAACCTTAATCAGGTCATATTGCTCAGAATCAGGTCTATTGATGAACTCAATTAATTCATCCATCAATTCTCTAACTTCAAAGTGTTCGGGTGGTTTATGGTCAGATTTTTGAATCTCCACATTATTAATACGATACGCTCCAGGTGTTTTATCACCTTCTCGACTCAATCCACCAACGGCCAAGGAGTGAAGCTGTCTGATAAAGAAATGGGTAATTTCAGAGCCTTCGCTTATTTCCTGCTCAATGAAATTCATTGCCTCTTCAACATTCGCTATTTCTGAGAACCGCTCTTCTTCATGGGTACTAGGGTCTATCTTTCTTTCGACATACTCTGAAATAGTTGTTCTATTCCCTTCAATTCGGGCAGAGCCAACACTTTCCAGCAAATGAAAAATATCTTTCAGTTGAAAAAATATGGCTGGATGTGTCGTGCCACCAAGCTTCATGCGCTTTAAATGGTTTAGCTGTAAGATAGTGCCCATAATCGGGTCAGAGAATGACGGCTCATACATTTCTAACTTCACAACACACCTCTATTTACTGAGAAAACGAATAAATAATTATTTACCAAAATCTAAATAAATAAGTTATCCACAGCAGGGTTAACTCTTTTATTTTCAATGGCTTCAAAGTCTTGGATAGAAATAATTATCTCTTTGGCTCTAAATAATAACACATAGTTATAAGGTTTCTAATGGTGTTATGTGGAATCTCTGGGAAAGCATTAGACTGCACTTTTACCAATAGGTATTACGTCCGCGCCATTCTTCAAACCGTCTAGGTAGTTGCTCCACTCTTGCATCATTTGGGCGCGTTCTTCCATCAGTTCGGCTTTGTTGTAGGTTCGTCTAATGCGGTCTTTGTCTAGGTGGGCTAATTGCAGTTCGATTGCATCCGCATCAAAGCGCAACTCGTTAAGCATGGTTGAAGCGGTATGCCTAAAGCCGTGTGAAGTCATAAAGCCTTTGCCCAATGGTTCCCCTGTCTCTGGGTGCTTGAATCGCTTAATAGCATTGTTCAAGGTGTTTTCACTCATAGGCGCGCCATTGCCTCGAACCGTGGTAAAAACTAACTCGTGGTTTCCTGTAACAGGTTTCATGCTCTCCAGAATGGCTAATGCTTGCTCTGAGAGTGGCACTTTATGGGGGCGGCTCATTTTCATTTCTTCGGCTGGGAATGTGATTAGGCGATTATCAAAATCCACATACGCCCATTTCATAAAGCGGATGTTATGCGGTCTAAGGAAAACGTGTGGCATTAGCTGTAGGGCTTTAGCTGTGGCAAAGTCTCCCCCGTATGAATCCACACCATTCAGGATAATTAGAAAGTCTTCTTTGCTGGTAACGTGTGCGAATTGCTTTTCCTCAGTGCGTTTGAGTTTGGGCAATAGGCGACTAATGCTTTCGGCTGGGTTGTTGTCTACCAGTTGCATAGATAACAGCGTATCGAATGTTTGGCGGCAATAGGTTGCTAGTAGGTGGGCGGTTTCGTGTTTGCCATCATCAGCGACCGGCTGGCAAATATTCAGCACATCAATAGCAGTAATCTGCTCAACTGGTTTTCTGTCTAGTATTGGGAATAGGTACTTTGTTTGGCGGCTTAGGCGTTTTGTTAGGGTGCTTGGTTTGAGCTCTAAACGTTTATTGGTTTCCAGTGCATAGAATGAGAAAGGCTTTTCCAGTGCGGATTCTTGCTTGTTGGTTCTGGGGTCAATGCCCTCTGCTATGTCGTGGCGCGCCTGCTCGTGCTTCTCCCTTGCCTGTCCTAGTGATACGTCTGGATATTCACCAAAAGACAAGGTAACGCGCTTTCCGCTTATTTTGCAGTCATACCGCCATAACTTTGAACCGCCTTTCGTTACTAGCAAATAAAGGCCGCCTCCGTCTGCTTCACGGTAGTTTTTAGAATCTGGCTTTAAGCTCTTAACTTTACGGTCGGTTAATTTGCGTTTCATGGTTATATTCCCAGTAAGTCCGATACTGTAAACGATACTGTATTTTTTACAGTATTCAAGCGGTTTTTAATGGAATTGGTGGGAATGTAAAACGGCTGTAAGCCTTGTAGAATCGGGCTTTGTGGGAATTGGTGAGAGCTGTGAGTGGTTTTCTCCGCTCGCACCACATTTAAACCCTAAGCTATTGATATGCTTGGGGTTTTTTATTACCTGAAATTTACAATAGTGTAAATATAGTTTTGTATTTGTTTACTTTAATACATATTTAAATAAAACGTCACTAAGCCAAAACACATAATATTCCCATTTTGCCCTCCAGGGTTTGTTAGGTATTGCTAAATTCAGAGCCGTCTTTGAACTCGTATTTATTAATCTTCAATTTTTTCAATTTAGAATTAAGTGTCGTTGGGTTGATTTGAAGTATTTTGCTGGCGCTCGATTCACCGAAAATTTTTCCCCCTGAGAGTTTGAGTGCGTTAATCACGTTTTGGCGTTCTAGATTTTTTAACTCGGGATAGCTAAGTATTACTTTTGACTCATCATTAATTTGTCTGTCTGTTTCTTCAAAGCCATTCTGCCTATAACTGTTGAGTTCCAAGCAAAGTTGGCCTTCTGAGGTAATGACTGCTCGTTCTATGACATGGACTAGCTCTCTTATATTCCCCGGCCAATGATAAGCTTGCAATGCTTGTATGTGTTTAATCTTTAGTTGTAGCTGTGGTTTATTATGTTTTTGACATAATCGGGTTAAAAAATGTTTTGCAAGTATTGGGACATCTTCAAGGCGTTCACGCAGAGGTGGTGACTCAATTGGAAAGACATTTAATCGGAAATATAGATCTTCACGAAAACGTTTATTCTTGATTTCATCTTCTAAGTTTCGGTTGGTTGCGGCGATAATTCGCACGTCAACGTTACGAGTTTTTGTATCACCAATTCGTTCAAATTGCTGTTCTTGTAAAACACGAAGCAACTTGCTTTGGAGTTCGATTGGGATTTCTCCAACTTCATCCAAAAATAGGGTGCCGCCATCTGCTAATTCAAACCTTCCAACTCTATCGTTAATCGCACCCGTAAATGCGCCTTTCGTGTGGCCAAAGAATTCACTTTCAAACAGGTCTTTAGGAATGGATGCGCAATTCACACGGATTAATGTTCGCTCTCTTCTGTCACTGCATTCATGAATTGCCTGAGCGATGAGTTCTTTGCCGGTTCCAGATTCACCGGTTATTAATACATTCGCATTGGTAGAGCCGACCATTTCTATTTGGTGGATGATTTTATTAATGGCTGTGCTTTTACCAATAATTTTATTGAAGTGGTGTTCTTGTTTGTAACTCTCGATAAGATATTGGTTTTCTTGTTCCAGTTTTTTCTTAAGTTGTTTAATCTCGTTCAGTGCGTTTTGCATAGCTTCCTGTGACTGCTTTCGTTCGCTAATATCGCGAAAGACTATAACTGCTCCAAGAATTTGGTCATTCTCAAAAATAGGTGTGCTTGTATATTCAACGGGAATAGATGATCCATCTTTATGCCAGAAGTACTCATCTGTCACGCGTTTGGTTTTCCCATCATGAAATGCCGAATAGATGTGACATTCTTTCGTGTGGTAATGGCTCCCGTCTTGATGGCTGTGATGAATGAGTTCATGCATTCTTTGACCAATGAGTTCACTGGCCTCCCATCCAAGAATCGCCTCAGCTTTAGGGTTTATAAAGGTTGTCATACCTTTAGTATCTACGCCATATATGCCTTCACCCACGGCATTCAAGATTAAACTATTAGTTTGTTCAAATTCACGAAAGAAGATTTGGATTTTTTGCCAGTGAGCTAAACCTTGGCGCTGTAAATAATCGATTTCACTGATTGATTGTTGCCAATTTAGTTGTCTAAGAGGTATGAACTCTAAGGCAACTATTTGTGGTTTATTCGGTACTCGTTTCCCTGAAGCGCGAACTTTAATGTTTTCGGTTGCAGTTTTTAGAATTAACTCATGGCTCCAAGCCTCGCCTTTGTGTAAAACCTCTTCTGTGAATGTGACAAAGTTTGACCAACTTTTTCCAAATAAACTCTTAATGTCTGTGTTTGCAACAGAATGTCTCTTTTTGTCTTTTTGTAAAAGTTCACAAGCTTTTTGATTGATGTGCAGAATTTGGCCATTAATCGTATCGATAACAACTATTGCTTCGGGGCTATGGGAAAACAATAAAGCTTCTGAGTCTTTCATCATAAAGTCCAATTTTGAAGGTTGAGAGATATATGGAACTTCTTTTTGCAAAACCATGAAATTTCATAACGTCTTTTTGGAAAATTAAAGAAATTACGAAATTTCATAGGCGTAGCGCGTATTGGTTTATATTTTTTATTTATGAAAATCATATAGTTATGATTTTCATAGTGTTTGGCATGTGCTCTGCTGAATTAACTTTGATTACTGTTTTTATTGCATGAATAACTCACCTATCAAGTTATTTGTGTCATTAAGTTAAATCCAAAGGGGATGCCAATGTCATTTAAAAGTCTTAGTGATCCATTCGATGCCAGCAAAAGCTTGCTCCATAAATCTGATTGTGACTGCCCGATGTGTCTGCTGGAAAAAAATCAGCCACATTTGAGCGCACGTGATAAGCAAGAGTCTATAGAGCAAACACTACAACAAAAATTAGACCAACAAAGCGAACCGTACTCGAAAAAAATCATTTCACCTGCTGAGGCAGCACTACAGAGCCAAGAGGAGATCATTGATCGTGCGGTTGAAAGTGCGGTAGTGCGTTCGGTATTCGGCCACAATGATATGAGTCGACGTTCGTTTTTGAGCATGATTGGTGCAGGTACAACTGCTGCAGTGTTGGGATCGGTTTTCCCTATGGAAGAGGCTAAAGCCGCCATTAAGGAAACGATGGGGTTAGGGCCTTTGGAAAAGAAAAAACTGAATATTGGTTTTGTACCGATTACCTGTGCGACACCCATTATTATGGCTCACCCAATGGGCTTTTATGAGAAAAACGGTTTAGATGTTGATGTAATTAAAACCGCAGGTTGGGCGGTGGCACGTGATAAGTCTTTAGCTAAAGAGTATGACGCATCACACATGTTGACACCGATGCCGCTGGCAATGTCAATGGGAGCGGGTTCAACCGCTAAGCCCTTCATTATGCCAACAGTGGAAAACATCAATGGTCAGGCAATCGTTCTTCATAATGATCACAAAGATAAGCGTGATCCAAAAGATTGGAAAGGCTTTAAATTCGGTGTGCCGTTCGAGTATTCCATGCATAACTTCCTGCTTCGTTATTATGTTGCTGAACATGGCTTAGACCCAGATAAGGATATTCAAATTCGAGTTGTGCCACCCCCTGAAATGGTAGCGAATCTACGAGCCGGTAACTTAGACGGTTATTTGTCTCCTGACCCATTCAATCAACGAGCAGTTTGGGAAAAAGTTGGTTTTATTCATACCCTGACTAAAGATATTTGGGAAGGTCATCCTTGTTGTGCTTTCGCATGTTCGAAAGAGTTTGCGGTTCAAAATCCAAATACCTATGGTGCACTGCTTCGTTCGATTATTGATGCTACCGAGTATTCAGCCAAGTCGGAAAACCGTAAAGAGATTGCAGAAGCTATTTCTCCAAAAAACTATCTGAACCAGCCTGTGCCGGTTGTGCAACAAGTTTTGACTGGTCGTTATGCGGATGGACTTGGCAGCGTTATGGATGTTCCGGATCGTATTGACTTTGACCCGTTCCCTTGGCATTCAATGGGTGTGTGGATTCTGACGCAGATGAAACGTTGGGGCTACATCAAAGGTGATATTGATTACCAAAAGATTGCTGAGGAGGTTTATACCGCGGCAGAGACGGGGCGTGTCATGAAGGAACTTGGCTATGAACCGCCAGCGAAAACCTATGAAAACTATACGATTATGGGCAAAGAGTTTGATTACACGAAGCCAGAAGCTTACGTTGAAAGTTTTGCAATCAAACGTACTTAAGAATAAAAGGAAAGCATTATGTTGAATTCACTTAGAGTTAAGTCAACGCTGCTTTCCATCATTCTTCTAGTTTTGTTATTGGGGATTTGGGAAGGCGCGAATCAACCGCCTTCTGATACTAAACCACTAACAGAGTATGAATTGTTGATGGGGGGTGCCTCTCAGGAAGCGCGTGTACCGCCGCCTTCTGAAGTGATTGCTTTGGGCTGGGAAGAGCTGAGTAATCCTTTTTACGATGCTGGGCCGAATGACAAGGGGATTGGCATTCAGCTTGGTTATTCGATTTATCGAGTCTTGGTCGGCTTTTTTCTAGCCGCATTGATTGCGATTCCAGTCGGTTTTTTGATTGGTATGTCGCCATTAATGTACAACGCTTTGAATCCGTTTATTCAAGTGTTGCGACCAATTTCACCGTTGGCTTGGATGCCTTTGGCTCTCTTTATCATTAAAGATTCTGAGGTTTCGGCGATTTTCGTTATTTTTATCTGCTCAATTTGGCCGATGTTAATTAATACGGCATTTGGTGTCGCCAATGTTCGCAAGGATTGGATTAATGTTGCTCGAACGCATCAGTTGACGCCTATTCAAACTGCTTTGCAAGTCATTCTGCCAGCGGCTGCGCCGACTATCTTGACTGGCATGCGTATTTCCATTGGTATTGCGTGGTTAGTGATTGTTGCGGCAGAAATGTTAGTAGGGGGGACCGGAATTGGTTATTACGTCTGGAATGAATGGAACAATTTAGATCTGTCGAGTGTTATTTTCTCAATTTTCATGATTGGGGTTATCGGCATGATTCTGGATTTATTACTGGCTTATGCGGCACGCTGGGTCGAGTATCAAGAATAAAGGAGTGATGATGAGTCATCCGTTTCTCGAAATTGAAAATTTAAAAAAGAGTTATCCTGGCAAAGAAAAGGGCCAAGAGTTCGTAGTTTTTGAAGGCGCGAATTTTACAATTGATAAAGGAGAGTTTGTTTGTGTCATTGGCCACTCTGTGTGTGGTAAATCAACGATTTTGAATATACTTGCTGGATTAGATGAAGCCTCTGACGGGTTTGTCTTTATGAATGGTAAAGAGATTTCTGGTCCAAGCCTAGAGCGGGGTGTGGTCTTCCAGAATTACAGTTTGTTACCTTGGAAAACGGCCTTACAAAATGTTGCTTTCGGGGTTAAGGCTCGCTGGCCAGAGTGGAGTAAGGAAAAAGTCATTGAGCATAGTTTGAAGTATCTGGAGCTAGTCGGATTGAAAGATGCTGAGCATCGAAAGCCGTCTCAGCTTTCGGGTGGTATGCGGCAAAGGGTGAGTATTGCACGTGCTTTTGCCACTCAGCCACAGCTTTTGTTAATGGATGAGCCTTTCGGTGCATTGGATGCATTGACTCGTGGCGTGATTCAAGAAGAGTTAATCAAGATTTGGGGGGAAACTAAACAGACCGTGTTTATGATTACCCATGATGTTGATGAAGCGATACTGCTTTCAGATCGCATCTTATTAATGACGAATGGTCCACATGCTCGAGTTGCCGAGTCGGTCAAAGTTACCATTGATCGGCCACGTAAGCGTAGTGATATTGTTCACCACGAGGATTACTACAAGATTCGTAACCATCTGGTTGATTTTTTGGTGAACCGCTCGAATGAGGATAAAACGGTGGCTTTGAAACCAAGCGATCAATCGCCTTTAGAGGTCAATTTAGCCAGTTGATTTTGACGGTATGCTCGCTAGTCAGCGAGCTTTTTCTGAAGACCACTAAGACGAGTCACTTTTGTGTTGATACAATCGGTCAAGACGGCTGGATTCGATTGAATGCTGACTCGGGATTTTCCACGGGTAATGGCGGTGTAGAGTAGTTCTTTTGTCACAAGTTGATTGTGTTCATCCAGAGTGTCTGGTAACACAATTAATACATGATTGAATTCTGATCCTTGGCTTTTATGAATCGTCATTGCAAAGGCTGTTTCATGTTCTGGCAGGCGCGTTGGGGCAAAACTTCTGAAATTGTTACCGTCTGGAAAAAAGACTCTCAATTTATTTTCGTGTAATGGTGATGGCAAGCAAAGGCCAATGTCACCGTTAAACAGTTGGGTATTGCTGTCGTTGCGTAAAATCATTACCGGCCGGCCAGAATACCAGCGCTCTGTGTTTTTTCTAAGTGTACTTTCACACATCTCATTTAAATGTTCTACGCCTTTGTCACCCTGTCGGGTTGCAGCTAAGATTTGGAATTGATTAAAGCATTTAAAACAGGTGGAAATCCATCTGTGATTATCCATGGCATTGTCTTGTTCATTATAGGATTGCAACTGTTCAAAGTAAGGCTGGTAATGTTTTATCGTAAAGGTTTTTAAGGAAGTGTTTTCTAGATTAAACCACTCAATAGGGTCGTCTGCTGTGCTGTTATTCAGAACAGATAAAGCCTCAGTTTCTTGTTGTTGGTTCACTGCAACGGCGAGGGTTTTAATTTTTCCGCTAAAACGATAAGTGTTTTGCAATTCCACTCGGTTTTGTTGCAATGCTTGGTAGCAATCTGCAAGGACTGATCCTGATTCCACTGAGGCCAGTTGGTCTTTATCCCCAAGTAAAATTAATTTGGCAGATGGTTTCAGTGCCTCCACCAGTTTCACCATTAATGCCAAATCAATCATTGAGGCTTCATCGACTACCACCACGTCTGATAGCAAAGGGTTGTCTGTGTTGTGGCGAAAATCGGTGGTAAAAGGTCTTGCTCCGAGTAAACGGTGAATGGTCATGACGTTTTCTGGAATTTGTGCAACGACTTCATCTGAAAATTCTGTTAGAAAGGATTTGCTGCCTGAAATCGATTCTTGCAGCCGCATGGCAGCCTTTCCTGTTGGGGCGCAGAGTGAAATTGTAAGACTTGGATTTGTCTGTTTAAGTAGCCCCAATATTTTTACGACGGTGGTGGTTTTTCCTGTCCCAGGGCCGCCGGTAATAATGGCTAAATCATTTTGCAATGCAAGTTGTGCAGCTTGCGCTTGGTAATCATCATTAAAATGATTTTTTAGGGCTGCTTCCTCAATTAAATCGGGCGAGTGACGTTTGGCTATGGTTTTGAGAAGTATGGCTAACTGTGTTTCATATTGTGCATAGCGTTTCAGGTATAACAGGTTATCTTCAAGCACTAAAGCCGGTGATTGGAATGACTGAACCGCTTGCATCTGTTCGTCATCTATTTGAATGCAGGTATGGCCTTTGGATAGTTCATTGGAAAGTTGCATGACAATCGTTTGCATGGCTGGGTTGTCCGGTGCAATGTGCTGCGCCAACTGTTGATCTAAAAAATTATGCGGCATCTTTCGCCCCTCTAATTAATGCTTCCAGTGATTCAATCAATTCCAAGCTTGGCCGGTAATCATAGACACCAAAATTCGCGTCCTTGCCATTCATTCCTCGAACAAATAAGTATTTTATGCCACCGAAGTGTTGTTGGTAATCATACTCAACGACCCGGTTTTTAAGGTATTGGTGGAGTGCAAGTGAATAGAGCGTGAATTGTAAGCCATAAGAATGGTGCGTCATTTCTTGATGCATGTTCTCAAAGCTATAGTTCTCACAATCGTTGCCTAAATAGTTGGTTTTGTAATCCATGACATAAAACTTACCTTGATGTTCGGCCACCAAGTCAATGAACCCATTTAAATACCCTTCAATTGCGTCTGCTCCAATCGGAGAATAAGGAATATCGGTTTGGCTCAATATTTGATTCAGTTGTTGTGTTTGGGTTGGGTGAATTGCGTAGAAAAAAGCCATTTCTTTGAGCACTTTGTGTTCTGGCAAATTAGCGAGTGTAAAGTCGCTTTGTACTGTGTCTAAAGGGGTCGTGACAACCTTTTGAATTAATGCATCAAACAGCTGAGTTTGTTGTTCAATCGCTTCACTCCATTTAACGCCGTATTGATCGGATAGGGTTTGGCGCATATCCGAATCCACGCCCTTGGCCAAGCCTGAAAAGGAGCATTTCTCCAAAAGGTCATGCACAAGGTTTCCGAATTCTGCACCTTTGGGAAGCAATGATTTCTCGCTCTTTAAGGTTTGCAGAGCGGAATGGTTTTCTTCAAGTTCTTGACCTTTGTCTGTGGGCGCTTCAATCGCACGGTTTTTGACTAATCCTGAAAAGCTAAAGACCCGCCGGCGAGTATTAATTGCTTGGCGCGTAAAGTCGGCCGTTTCAAAATTTATGACCGGCCGGTCAGCTTGATAGTTTTGGATAGCAGGTGCTATATCGAGTTCAGTTATTGCAAACGCTTCTGAATCGGGTAGTCCAGGTTTTAAGAGTTCATAAAACGGAGATTTTAGATAGTTTTCCAAAGCAGGGCCAAACACCACATGAAGCTTCTCTTCGGCACGTGTCAGTGCGACATAAATGAGGCGCATATCTTCAGCTCGCATTTCGTTTTCAATGCGCTTAGCTCGTGCCTCAAACTTTTCGGAGCCCATATCAATGATTGTCTCGCCTAATTCATGGACGCTCAGCAAATGATTTGCTCGATCACTTTTAAAGCGCCATAAGTCGGGACAATAGACGGTTTTGTACTGCAAGCCTTTGGAGGAGTGCAGCGTGACAATCTGCACCGCGTTTTCATCGGTTTCTAGGCGCAATACTTCATCTTCACCGGCCGGTGGATTTAAGATTTGCTGTTCCAGAAATGCGATGGTTTTGGTGATGTTTAAGTGGTCATTTAAGCTGGCGGCTTGAACCAACTCCATCATATGAAAAATATTCGTCAAGCTGCGCTCGCCATGCTCCGTTTGCGCAAGAATTTCTCGCACTTGCCAGTCATCAATCAAACCGTAAATGGCAGCCATAAAACCTTTTTTTACCCAAGTTTGATGATGTTCAAACAGACTTTCCAGCCAATTTTCCAACTCACCTGAATCTGCTGAGGCGATGAGCTTTTCAGCATTAAAACCAAACCATGTCGTCGCTAGTGCCTGTTTCGCTTTTCGCAAATCACTGGGCTCACTTAAAGCGCGCATGACATAGAGTAATTCTGTGGCTTGTGGCGTTTCAAAAACGGAAGTTTTGGCGTTAATGACCGCCGGAATTCCATGGCGTAGACATTCGGTTTGATAGCTTGCCGCGGTTTTGTTACCTCTGACCAGAATTGCAAAAGATTCGGGTTTTTCCCCGTTTTGAAGGTGCTCGCTGATATGTGACAGGATGTTTTGTCGAATCACCTGTTCTGCATTGTCTGCTTTCCAGACAATCTGCTTTTCGTTTCCTCGACCGACTGATTTACCAAGCTCCTCAGGTGCGGCTGGCATTTGCCAGAAATGAAAGGCGGCATGCTTTTCGATTTGTGACCGGCCGGCATTTACCGGATGAAATGGAAAGTCACCAATCTCCTCGATTGGCTTGGTTAAAAAAGGGTCTTCAGCTTGACTGAATAGTGTGTTGACCGCTTCTACCAGTTGTGGTGTAGAACGCCAGTTTGTGTCGAGTGTGTAGTGAAATTGGCAATCCTTTTTCGCTTGCAGATAGGCATAGATGTCGGCACCTCGAAATTTGTAAATCGCTTGTTTTGGGTCGCCGATCAAATAGAGATACGTCGTATTTTGGTTGAACAGCGTCGAGAAAATTTGCCATTGATGGAGGTCGGTGTCTTGAAATTCATCAATAAAAGCGGCTTTGAATCGAGCACTGATTTGTCGTTGCAAAAACTGACTTTTTTCACCTTGATTGAGTGCAAAAGCCAGTTGCAAAATCAAGTCGTCAAAACTCATCTCGTTTTCGCTTTGTAGTTGAGAGGAGAGTTCGGTGAAATAATCTTTCAACAACGCTTGAATAATGGCGACCGGCAGTTGCTGTGAGAGAGTTTTAATTTGCTCAAATAGAGAAAAAGGCGTGTCGATATCCTCTAAAAACAGGTCCAGTTCACTGATATGCGCTTTTTTAAACGCAGAAGGTAGGTAGTCAAAAAACTCTTTCGGTTCGACATGACGATTTTCATAGAGCCGGAAGCATTTTACAATTTTGTTTTTTGCGATCCATTCACTGCTTTTGGCTTTGTCGAGCAGGTTGAACAATTCTGGTTCTAATTCAGCGAAAAAGGTATGAATGGCATTTTGCGCTTTGAGAAAGGTTTGCACGATTTCATCAAGCGGCACGGTTTCCGGTTCGAGTCGAGTTTCTGAGGATGCCATAGATAACAGATAACCAAGTTTTCCAAGGTGGCTTCCATGCTTTTGCAGCGCATTTTTATAGCGAGGGTTGAATACGGTGGCATTCACCGACATCTGATTAATCGCGTATAAGATAGCGGTGACTTCTTCCGCTGGGCGTAAATAGACGTTTCTACGCCAGAAATCGCGCAACACACGGTCTTTGTATTGGTCGATATTGGTACTGAGTTCACCTGAAAATGATTGTCCACTTTCTAGAGGGTATTCCATCAAAATACGCTGGCAGAATGAGTGGATGGTAAAAATTCCGGCTTGGTCAATATTCGCGAGCGCTGCTGCGATGCGTTTTAAAGCTTCGTCCTTGTCTGACAGTGTTTGCGTCCATTGCACCAGTAAATCGTCAGTAGTTTTGCCTTGCAAATGTTCTTTAGCTTCAACGAAACGGGCACGGATACGGTCTTTGAGTTCTTCGGTCGCGGCTTTGGTGAAGGTGACAACCAGTGTTTCATCAATGGCGATGCCCTTTTCAACCACTAAGCGTACAACGAGCATGGCAATGGAATAGGTTTTTCCGGTTCCGGCACTGGCTTCAATCAGAGCTGCTCCTGTTTGAAAGGTGTGCGTTAGCAGATCGAATGTTTCTGGTTTAACAGGCGTTTTTGGAGCGCTTGGCAGGGATAGGTTTTCCATTACTTGGCCTCCTGAACCAAAATGAGGTTTTCTTTTACTGGTCGAAGAATCTCGGTCGTTAACTGAATAAACTCATCGTTTAAGAAATGTTCGATGGCATAGCCTCTGGTGAGCAGTTGAACTTCTTCGCTCGCATGGTCGCCATTAATCGTGGTGTCGAGAGCGGTTCGTGCGTTGGAAATTTGTTTATCTTCTTTGGCATTCAGGTATTGCCACGCGGCATCAATCCAAAGGTTAGAGGGTTGGCTGTGCCCATCAATGTAAACCGAAAGCATTCGATTGAGATATTCGATGCGTGTTAACTCCGGCAGGACTGGGAATTGATAAGCTGTTGGTTGTCGTTTTTCGTTCAAGCCAATTATGACAGTCGGTTTTTCATTCACTAAATGATAAATCCAAAATTCGAGTAAATATTTCGTCTTCAATTTACCCGGCCGGTAGAAAAGGTTGCCAGATTCATATTCATGACGATGCCAGCCTTCTAGAGTATGGCTATTTAATTTGAGTTCAATAAATCGCTCGTCTAATTGTGCGCCGAGTTGCGATTGTTGCTGTTGGATAAGATTAGCCAGTGGGCGAATTTCATTGGTTTTGGCCGCAAAATTTACATCTCCCAAAGTTCCTTGCATCCATTCACCATTGGTTTTCAATTGTTCCATTAGAGAGTGTTCACTGTTCTCCAACATGGCATGTAAAATTTGGTGGTTGATGGTGAAGTTCTCTAGCGCATCCAGTGTGAAAATCTCGGCATTGTCTGCGGTTTCTTCCAGTGATTCAAAACGTAATTCAGCCACTTTTTGCACAAAGGTTTTTTGTGGGTCTTTGAAAAAGCTGACCAATTCTGGTAGCGCAATGGTTTCACTCAATGCAATCTCAGCGGTTTGATTTTCCCAGTCCCACCAGATGTTATTTTTTACTTTCCCATTGGTAAACGCTTTGGCTGTCTCGGCCGCCATGGCATCGAAAGTCTGTAGTTGAGTGAAATACTTTTGTGAGAACGGTTGTAAAGGATGGACTTCAATCAAAGAGGGGGGCTTATGGGTTGGATTTTCATCTTGTTGAAGAGCGTCCAATACTTCGCTAATGACCACGGAGGGTGGAATTTCTCGATTGGATTGAATGGATTGTCCGACATAGCTTAAGTAGAAAGCATCACGACTGGAAAGGAGGGCATCTAAAAACTGATAACGGTCATCCATTCGGTTGGAACGGTCTCCAGTTCGGAAATTGTCACGGCCTCCCATTAAGTCGAAGCTCGGTTTGCGGTCAAGTTTCGGAAAGTCGTTTTCGTTTAAGCCAATCAGGCAAATCACTTTGAAGGGAATTGAGCGCATGGGCAGAATTGAGCAAAAAGTCAGTTGTCCCGATAAGAAGCCTTGCGAACTTTTTTGTTCACCGACACTTGACTCCAGCCAGTGAATGATGACGTCTAATGGATAGCTTTGAGTTTGAGGAAGTGTTTGTAAGTCACCGATTAATTCACGCAGCTGCACCAGATGCCCGAAGGCATTTTCTTCAAACGTGCTTTCAAGAATTGCCAGCAAAGATTTTTGCCATTGCCCGAGGGTGCGCTCTTGAGTGGTGAGTTTGGAGAACCGGAACAGAATGTTGCGAACAAAATGGTCTAATGCGCCTAAGGCTTGTGTGATTGATCCTTCGATATCAAAGCCGGTTCCTCGCTGGATAAAGGCTTCCATCATGCGTTTTAAACCAGCATTCCAAGTGTTTTGCTCCAGCGCTGGCAAATTCATTTGTGATTTGTGGTCGGCATCCTTTCCCCAGCGAATGTGTGTTTGGGTAACCCACGTACGAATCCAATCAAGGGCTTCCTCATCTAGTCCGAGTTTTTGATAAATCACTGGTTGCTCTAATAAATCCAGTACTCGATCCCATTCGAAGCGACTTGAAAGTAATTGCAGCAGCTCAATAAACCTGTCGAGAATTTCATTGGCAGAGCGAATACTTCGGTCCGCAACCGAATAAGCAAAGCGAGGGTCGTCAAACACAGCGGAAATAAATGGCTCGTAGTTTGAAATGTCGGGTGCCATGACCACAATGTCTCGCAGCTCAAGTTGTGCATCTTGATTGAGTCGTTCCAGTAAATAATCTTTGAGAACTTGAATTTCACGCATGGGTGAATGGCAAGCAACGACTTTAATGGAATTATCTTGAGCTCTTACCGGCCGGTCAATATTGTTCAGAATGCTGTCTTGCAACTGCGTTAAGGTCGAACTGTTTTCCTTGGAGGAGAAGTCCTCGAAACTGTCGACTGTCCATGCAATGTCTCCACGTTCCAAAAGCATTTGATGAAACTCTCGCCCTTGTTGTCCAAGCAGAGATAGCAAAGGATTTTGAATGGCTTCATCCAGTGATAAATCTGTTTCAGTGAATGTGTTGCGAGTGAGTTTGGCTAGACGTGTTTCTTGAATCCCAGGAATGTCCGCCCAGTAGTCTTTACAGGGCTGCATTAAAAACAGTTGTACGTCGGTTTGTGTGGCCAAAGCGTGCAGAAATTCTAAAAATAGCGGTGGCATGCTGCTAATCCCAAATACCGAGATGCGTTTTGGAAGGCGATCAATGAGGCTTGGGTTTGAAGGATTTGTCAGCTGTTCAATCGCTGCTTGCCAAATCTGCCCGCGGTGTCGGAGCTTCTGGGTGTGGTCTTGCAGTTTGTCCAGTAGCTGGTTCCAGAGCGCCATTTGCCATGTTTCAGCTGAATTGTTGGTGACGAGTTGCTGTCTTGCCCACAAGTCCAGCATATCTGGACGCATGATCTGGTATTCATCGAAAACACGCGCAATTTGCTCGGCTAATTCATAGCGTCTGAGAGCGCTATTTCCTGCACTGCTCTCATGGTTCTTTTCTAAATAGTTTTGTAAGGGCGCAAAAACTGGCTGGTTATCTATGTTGCGAAGCAAGGCATCAATTTGCCAAATCAGGTTGTTTCGTTCAAAGGGGCCTGCATCCAAGGAGACATCCACAAGATTTGCCATCGAGTTGAAGAATTTGGATGGAAATAGAAAATCTGCGTTTGCCCACACGCCAAATTCATTTGCCAGCTCTTGAGAAAGCCAGCGCTCCATACCTTGAGATTGAATCAAAAACACCTCGCGATCAAATGCAGATGGCAAGGGTTGAGAGTGAATCACTTGAATTAAATGGGCTAAAAGGTACTCGGTTTTGTGGGAGGTATGGAGTGTCAGCATGTGAACACAGATCCTATCAGAAGAATTTCAACAGGAAACTATTATAGTCACAGCCCGTGGCAAATTTAATGCAAAGCTCGGTTCTATGTTTTTTACCGGCCGGTAATGTTTTCGTGTGTTTTCGTAAAACGAATTGGAAGCCATTGATTGTTCCGATAAGTGGGAGCGTGAAAAGGTCGAATGATTGGCTTCTTTTTTACATTGTTTAACAATTAGAAACAAACCTCTTCAAAAAGCAACAAATGGGTGGTGTTTTGGTGCGAATTGCACTGTTTTTGTAACATTATCAACTAAATGTTTTTATGTTTTTTCATAAGTTATTGAAAATTAAGGGTTATTTGTTGTTGGTTGGATTAGTGTTATAGCTCAGGTGTTACGGAATTTAGGAGAGTTTCATGTCTACCGCATCACCGATTTGGATTACAGATCTAACCCATTATTACAACCGCCAACAAACAATGCCGACATTGGATGATATTAACTTATCTATTCCTCAAGGTCAGCTCACTGCCTTAATTGGTCGAAGTGGTTGTGGTAAATCGACGTTACTGCAAATGGTTGCAGGTTTATTGAAACCAACCGAGGGAGCTGTTCGTATAAGAGCTCATACGGTAACCAAGCCAAGTGCGAAATGGAACATGATGTTTCAAAAACCTTCACTTTATCCTTGGATGACGGTGAGAGAAAACGCTGCTTTAGGCTTGGTGTTTGCAGGGACTTACAAAGAAAAGTATGACCGTGTTGAAGAGTTATTGGATATGGTCGGTTTAAGTGAGCATAAAGATAAAAATGTTCAAGATTTGTCCGGTGGTCAGCAGCAACGTGTTGCTCTGGCGCGTTCGTTAGCAACAGAGCCAGAGGTTTTGTTGTTGGATGAGCCTTTTTCGGCTCTGGATGCCTTTACTCGTACTGCTCTGCAGACGGAAGTGGCTCAAATTTGTCATGATCAAAACATCACCATGGTGTTGGTTACGCATGATATTGAAGAGGCAGTTGCCATGGCGGATCAAGTGGTCATTATGAGTCATAACCCTGGCCAAATTGTTGGCGAAAAATCGATTCCTTTAGATTATCCACGAGATCGTAATACCCCTGAATTTACAGTTTTGAAAGACGAATTGTTTGCTGAGTTCGAAAAAATCGACCAAGCCAAGCAAGATAAGCCTTTTGAGCGCTTGGAAGTGGTTAGGCCTAAGGTTGAACCGCCTGTTTTGACCGAAGCGGTCAAAGCATCTTAGTCCCTCTTTGATTACTACTTTTTTATTTAATTTTAATCATACAACTTTAACTGAACTTTTAAGTAACGCCGCCGAATCTCCATTTGTTATATCGTCACCGGTTACGCATAAATGTTCAGCTTTAAAAATTTTGGAGAATGAATATGTGTCAATACTGTAGTCCTGATAATCCTTTAGCTCACCACGATTATGTTTTTAACCCGAAAAAAGGCCGTCGTGAATTTATTTTAGATTCCATGGCAGCTGCTGGTGGTTTATCTGCAGCGTTGGGTGGTTTAACTCTGCCTAATCAAGCGATGGCCGCCGATGAGCCGTTTGATGAAGTGGTGCGTATTGGTTATCTGCCAATCACTGATGCTAGTGCTTTACTTGTTGCGCATGCGATGGGCTTTTTTGAAGACGAAGGGCTTAAAGTCGAGAAGCCGACGTTGATTCGCGGTTGGTCGCCATTAATCGAAGGTTTTGCTGCACATAAATTCAATTTGGTGCACTTCTTAAAGCCTATTCCTGTTTGGATGCGTTACAACAATAACTTCCCAGTCAAAATTACAGGTTGGGCGCATACCAACGGTTCAGGTGTTGTAGTTGGTCGTCACGTTAAAGCGGATTCGTTTGCCGATTTAGGTGGAAAGCAGTTGGCCGTTCCATATTGGTATTCAATGCACAATATCGTGCTACAGATGGCATTGAAAGACGCAGGTTTGGAGCCGGTGATTCAAAATCAGACCGATCCGCTAAAACCGAATCAAGTCAATCTACAGATTATGCCACCACCAGATATGCCTCCTGCATTGGCTGCTAAAAAAATCGATGCATACATTGTTGCGGAGCCATTCAATGCGGCAGGTGAGGTTTTAGCTGGTGGTAAGATGCTTCGCTTTACCGGTGATATTTGGAAAAACCACCCTTGTTGTGTTGTTTGTATGCATGATGAGCATACCGAGAAACGCAAAGCGTGGTCACAAAAAGTCATGAATGCGGTAGTTCGCGGTGCGGTTTATGCACAAGAGAACAAAGAAGAAGTTGCGAAAATGCTTTCTCGTGAAGGCAAGCGCTACTTGCCGATGAAAGCAAAAGTTGTCTTAAAAGCAATGACTGATTATAGCCCGGCGAATTATGAAACTCCGGATGCGATCAAGCATGAAGATTGGGATGTTGGTCGTATCGATTTCAACCCATATCCATACCCTTCGGCAACGAAATTTATCATTGACCAGCTAAAAGAGACATTGGTAACCGGTGATACCACCTTCTTGAAAGAACTGGATACTGACTTTGTGGTGAATGATTTAGTGGATTATGAGTTCGTTAAGAACGCGATGGATAAATACAAGGTTTGGGATAAGGTCAAAGGTGTGGATCCAGCTAACCCAACAATTCGTGAAGAGGTGTTTAAGCTATGAGCACTGCGCAAATGAGTGCGGGGGCAGAGTTTTTCTCTAGCCTTTCGCAAAACTTTAAAAAACTTCCTATGTGGGCACAGAGTTTTACCAACGCTGTGCTAGGTATGTCGATTTTATTGCTTCTTTGGTGGCTTGGTGGTCTGGCGATTGCCAGTAATCCTGATACGGCGGCATTTGCAGATTTCGCCCCAGGTCCGACGTTCTCGGCACTGGGTTATATGTTGGAAACGGGTAGTCTCTGGGAAACCATTTACTCAAGTCTGTACCGTATAGCGATTGGGCTGTTTTGGGGGATTGTTATCGGGGTTCCTGTTGGTGTGATGATGGGGTATTTCCTAGCGGTTCGCCAAGTAGCAAATATGCCTTTCCAGTTTTTGCGTATGGTTAGTCCACTTGCTTGGATGCCGATTGCGGTACTGGCATTTGAAACTTGGGATGCTGCGATTATCTTCTTGATTGTTATGGCAACGGTTTGGCCAATTGTTTTCGGTACGGCACATGGTGTGCAACGTATTGATCCAAACTGGTTCCGAGTTGCTCGCAATCTGGGTGCAGATGGTTTTCAAATGTTACGTCGAGTGATTATGCCGGCAATTGCACAAGATGTTTTTGCGGGAATTCGCTTAGCAATTGGTGTCGCTTGGGTGGTCTTAGTTCCAGCGGAATATCTGGGGGTGACTTCAGGCCTAGGTTATGCCATCAATGATGCGCGCGATGTTTTGGAATACGATACTTTGGCAGCTATTGTTGTGGTGATTGGTGTTATTGGTTATTTATTGGATGCAATTGCTGTGTTCTTAATTAAACGTTACTCATGGCATGCAAGTTAATTAATTGTCAAAAAGTATTTTAAATACAAAGGCTTATCTTAATTTAATTAAGGTAGGCCTTTTGTCGTTTATTACGGTGTATAGATTTAATGAGTTATCGGTATAGGTAAAAAAGCTTCTTTTCACCCATTCGGGTATAAAGCTAAGGGCGGCCAGAGAGGGTCTTTTTTGTGCCTATACCGATAATTAAGATTGACTATCTTGTTCAAACTCAATTCGATTTGCGCCCTTTAAAGGGATGTTTTGCTTTTCAGGGGTAACTAAGTATTCTTCCCCTTGAGAGCAAACTAGATCAATGACTTTTCCTTGGTAAACTAAGGTGTCATTTGAATAGAGTAAAATAGACGTTTGGCGCATAGCCGCCAATTCAAGTTGGCTATAGAGTTCGCAGGCAATGGGCATAATTTAATTCTCTCTTGGTGGTAAACCTGAAGCATACATAACAAGGAAAGCGTATGTCAAAAGACACACTGGATATTGCGGATTATTCGGAATATAGCGTCATTAAAGAAGCGGCGGAACAGATTGAATTGTCGCATAAACCTGATGAGGCGATTAGTCGAATTTTGAGTTTGATCTCTCGACAAATGGGGTTGAATCGTGGGCGTGTTTTATTGAAAGAGCCTGGGAGTTCCGTATTGTCGACAGCCTATTCCTTTGGGTTGACCGAGCTTGAAATTGCGCGCAGTCGATTTGCAGTAAATGAAGGGATTACGGGTAAAGTCATGCGAATGGCCACCCCAGTGATTATTCCTAATATTGATTTAGAAGATGATTATCTTTGTCGAACGGTTGATCGTGCCACATTGCCTCAAGAGCCAGTTGCCTTTATTGCTACACCGATTCTTCGAAAAGGAAAAGCGGTGGGGGTGATGGCGGTCAACCGTCTGAAAAACCGTAGTCGTTCATTGGATCGAGACTTGAGTGTGCTGAAGTTGATGGCTCTGTTTGTCAGTGAGATTCTGTCTGTGAATGCCATGTTGGAAAAGCAAACACAAATCCTGAAGGAGGAGAATGAGCAGTTACGTGCAGTTGCTTTAAGTCAGGGGAGTCAATACGGAATTATTGGTGAGAGTCCTGCGGTTATGGCTTCTTTAAATAAAGCGGCGCGTGCCGCCAATGTTTCTGTAACGGTGTTGCTAAAAGGTGAGTCGGGAACAGGTAAAGAGAAGTTCTCTCGTATGTTGCATATGGCATCGAATCGACAGGATGGCCCTTTTATTGCCATAAACTGTGCCGCAATCCCATTGGAGCTTTTGGAGTCAGAACTTTTTGGTCATGAAAAAGGTGCGTTTACCGGCGCAACAGCGACCAAGATCGGAAAGCTTGAGATGGCTCATCACGGAACGCTGTTTTTAGATGAAATCGGGGATTTGGATTTGGGCTTGCAGGCTAAGTTGTTGCGTGTATTGGAAGAGCGCTCTATTACTCGAGTGGGCTCTAATAAGCCAATTCCGGTAGATGTTCGAATTGTGGTGGCTTCGCATAAAAATCTGCAAACGTCTGTCAATGAAGGTAACTTCCGTTTGGATTTGTTTTATCGTTTGAATGTGTTTCCGATTGAGCTTCCGCCTTTGCGAGATCGTGATGGTGATATTCGTTTATTGGCGCGTCATTTCTTAAACCAAGCGAACCAAGAGTATGGTTCGAATGTTATTTTTGATCGTGGCGCTTTAGCATTTTTAGAAACCTACGAGTGGCCTGGAAACATTCGTCAGTTGGAGAATGTCATTAAACGAGCAGTGTTGTTAGCGGATGATGGCCGTTTGATTAATGAAACTTTAATGCAAAAAATTCTAACGGAAGAGAGTGGGATTCAGTTTACGGGAGAGTCTCGGACTGCACCGATGTTGAATTCGCAAGAGGTGCAAGAGCCACCATATGTGGCCAATCGTTTTGCTAACGCTAATTCAGCTCAAGAAACGGGTGCGCAAGCATTTGCGCCTGAAAGTGGTTTTTTGCCGCCGCAAGCGGTTCCTTCTGCACAATTACCGGCCGGTCAAGTTGCCACTGTTTCTAGGTCTGCAGAAGACGCGAAACGAAGTTATTGGAAAGTCAGTGAAAATGAGGTGGACATATTGTTGCAGACATTGGAGCGAGCGCATGGAAATAAAAGTCATGCGGCTAGAATGTTAAACATGACGCCAAGGCAATTTAATTATCGCTTTAAAAAATTGGGCTTAGATAAAACTTAAATAAGTCTAAGATTGTTTACCGGCCGGTAAACTTGTGATTCAAATGAGTAATGGATAATGGATAATGTAAAAAGCCCCAGAGTATTTCTGGGGCTTTTTTGTTTGAAGGGGTGTTTAGTCAATGCTAGGCAGCATTTTCGGTGACTTCTTTATAAAGGTTGTTTGCTTGATTGACTAAAGCGCCACTCACTGCAAAACCTAATAAGTGATCTTCATTATCTTTGTAAACCAGTTTGTGGTTTTCACCAATATCTGTTTCAGTCACCCAAGACTCTTGGTCGTTTGCACCAAGCGGTAAACTCAACATAATCGAAAGGGTCGATGTTTTGGTTTTGATCAATGGTGACACGGCATGGAAAGGTAAATCTTTACGACCTTTTAGGTGTGCTGCAATCGTTTTGGCTTGTCGGCGAATCGGCTCTAAAAAGGCTTGAACGCCTGCCGAGGATTCAGCGCAGTCACCAATCGCATACACATCTGGGTTTGAGGTTTGGCAAAATTCATTAATCTTGATGCCTCGGCCAATTTCCAATTCAAGCTTTTCAGCCAGCCCTGTGTTGGGTGCAATCCCGATTGCGGATAAAACCATTCCGGTTTGCATCGTTTCTGAGTTGCCGAGCGTTAATTGGTAGTCTCCCTGAGAGCCATTCATTATTTCAACGGTCTGACCAAATTGAATATCGACACCTTGTTTACGGATTTTGTCGGCTAAATCTTCAGCAATCGGTTCAGGGAGCATTCCTGGCATTAATTGGTCTTCTCGAACCATGAGTGTGACCGATTTGCCAGCCGCAGCAATATCTTCTGCCATTTCTGTTCCAATTAATCCACCGCCGATAATTGTGATGTGGTCAATGGTTTCAATGGTTTCGCGGAAACGACGATAACTTGGCAAGTCGTTGAGTGTCACCATTTCGTGAGCGCTGTCTCCGGCTATTTGCGGTTTAAGTGCTTTGGCTCCGGTGGCAATGATTAATTTGTCATAGTAAAAATTCCCTCGGGTGGTCAGTACTTTTTTATAGGTCTGACTGACTGACATCACGCGAGTAAGGGTTTTGACACCAATATTAAGTTCAGCCGATTTTTGCGCTGCACTAAGTTCTTTCAAATCTTCAGCGGTTCGGTCTTGCCTCAATGCCATCGACAAGGAGGGTTTTGGATAGACGATGCCATCATCAGCTGTAATCAATGTGATTTCAGCCTCGGGCATTTCCTGACGAACGGCTTCAGCAACTTGCCAACCGGCGTAGCCTGAGCCAATAATCAGTACATCGGATTTGTCACTGACTTTATGGGTGGCTTGTGCATCAACGGGAGCGGCATGCGTCATTTCTTCAAGTGGAATAAAGTCTGCTTTTGTGACCAAACATAGAGGGCAATACCAATCGTCTGGAATATCTTCAAAGCGTGTTCCAGGGGCTAGACCTGAATCGAGGTCTCCTTCAGCTTCATCGTAGATAAGTCCACAGACTTTGCAGATGTATTTTCGATATTCCTGACTATTGTTACTCATGATGATTCTCCTTAAATCGTCTGGTGCTGACTTTTTATTTAAGCGGCAGCCAATCCTACTTCCAGACGTTGAATTTCTTTGCGTAAATGTTTGATGGATGGCGTAACCAAAATTACAAAATAGGCTTCACGCCATTTACGTTGTGCAGCAGCATCGACGATGTAGCCTTTGGCTCCTGCGTGTTGCATGACTGAATCGGCTGCGCGTTTGCAAATTTCTGCTCCGAGTAATCGTGCTTCTAAAATACCTCTGAAGAAATCGTCTCCAGGGGTGTAAATTTCTGAGGACTGCTTAGCAATCATTGCCAGTGCGTCATCGAGTTCTTCCTGCAACTCTTCAGGTTTATTGTCCAAAAATTGGTTAATTGCACTAAGTGATAGGTTCGATTTGTGCATGTCGTTAATCATGCCTTGAATCACGCCTGCTGCCATTCCTGTTTGTAACAACACAAACCCTGATTTAATTTTTTGCAAGTAAGGTTGAACTGGGTCAGCGAGTAAATACTTCTTAGGTAGAAACGCATCCTTAAAGAACATTGCGTAAGTTCCGGTTCCTTCCATACCGACAAATTCGACCTGTTGTTTTAGGCTGAATCCTTCAAGGTCACATGGGATGATGGCCATGACATCGCGTAGGGTTTCACCTTGTTCATTAACCACATGGAAAACGGAGCCAAAAAAGTGTTCAGAGGAATCTGGAGCCAAGTTTGAAACCCAAGGTAAGGTGCCGTTGATAATATATCCATCTTCTGTTTCGACTGCGTTGAGTTTAAGAGGCTCAATGCCTGCAAAATATTTCATAGGATTTGATAGCGAGGTTGCCCCAAAGGCTTCGCCTGAAATCATCTTAGGCAGGATGTTTTGCTTTAACCAATCATTCTGCGAGTTTTCGATGTACCAGCAGCAAACAACATGTGCCCACATCATGAAACCAGTTGACATGCACTCTTCAGAAACTTGCGCCATGTTTTGAATGATTTTGAATAAGTCCAAATCACCGCCACTTACCGAAGGTGCGATTTCCGTATAGGCTCCGGCTTTCCCTAATTCCGCCAAAACTTCGGTGGTGTATGTGCCGTGATCAATGTCAATGGTCAGAGGTTTGAGTGTGTTTTGAATTACTTGTTCAATCATTACATTTTCCTCATAGAAAGAGTATCCATTACAGATACTCTTTGTAAATTTGCTGTTTATTGTTTGGTGTCTTCAACCAATTCGCCAAGCATGTTTACTTTGTTTAAGTAGGTGTTGGCAACGGGTGACCATTTCATTGCATGAGCAACTAGCTCTTCCAATTTCTCTTTTGGTGTTCCTGGAGATTCAATAGTGAAATATGCGCGAACATCTGTCACACCAAGTGGTTTGTTAGGATCTAGATCGCCTGTTCCCCAGACTGCAGTGATGTTTAGGTCTGCTTCAAGAGAAATTTCCAATTTTGTAAGTGGAATACCTTGATTCGTTGCATTGGCTTGAACACCAACAGATAGACAAGAACCAAGAGAAAGTAGTGCCATTTCTGATGGGTTTGGTGCGGTATCTTCACCCAAAAGACCTGGTGGCTCATCAACGACAATTGCAGGTAGGTCGCGAACATAGTTATAGTTCTTGAATTGACCTTCTAAAACGGTTTTAGATTTAATTGTTTTAATCGCATTTGGATCGGCTTTCCCTGCTTCACCTAGTTTGTTTAAGCCGTCAGTATCGATTGGACGGATGCAAGATGGGATAACTACTTCAGACATGGTATTACTCCTAAAATTAACAATTATTGATATTTCGTGTTTTGAAATATGTTGTGCTTATAGCGTCGTGAATACCAAAATTTAAAAAGGTCAATAAAAACAATATGTTATGTAAAATATGGTGTTTTATGGGTTAACAAATATGTACAAATAATTACATTTAAGCTTTTAACTTACCATTTTTATTTGATTTGTCACAAATTGTCAGGTTTGTTTGGTTTTTAGTTTAATCGGGTTTAATAAATTCCCTTTAATTTCAATAGGATATGTTTTTCTGTTTTTTTGGCATAGAAACTGCAATAAGAGATTTGCAACAAATTTAAATTGTTATCTATGACTAGGAGAAAGATATGTTGACAAAAGTAGCTATGACAGAAAGTATTGTGTTGGCAAAAAGTGAAAAAGGTGTAGGTTGGGCAGATATTGCGGAAGTTTCTGGTTTGAGTGAGGTGTATACCACGTCGGCCTGTTTGGGAATGAACCACTTAGATAAAGACGCTGCGGATAAAGTTGCTGAATTTTTGGGGTTAGGGTCCGATGTGTCGGAGGCACTGCAAGCATTTCCTCATAAGTCATGGGATAAATTAGTACCAACAGATCCATTGATTTATCGTCTGTATGAGATTGTTGGTGTTTATGGGCCAACGTTAAAAGAAGTGATCCATGAGAAATTTGGTGATGGAATTATGAGTGCAATTGACTATTCAATGCATGTTGAAAAAGAAGAAAACCCAGCCGGTGATCGTGTGGTGATTACGATGAATGGTAAGTTCCTTCCTTATAAATCTTGGTAATTTTTTGAAAATTCCATAAACACCTTTTGCTAAGGTGTTAAGTCGACTCTGAATAATTCAAGCAGGTTTTGTTGAATATTTAGAGTCGATTTTTTACGTACCAATAATTATTTGGTTTGAATTTTAGGAGTCTTCATGAATCGTTCAAGTTCTCATTTTATTAATCACGTTACGAATTTACCTGTGACGGAAGCTATTGATCGCGTTGAGCAGGTTGTGCAAAATATGGGGATGCATGTATTTGCAAGGATTAATCATTCTGCTGGTGCTGAGAGTGTGGATATGCCTTTGCGTCCAACTCAATTAATTTTGTTTGGTCACCCTTTAGGAGGGACGCCGCTGATGCAGGTACAGCAAACCATTGGTCTTGAATTGCCGTTGAAAATTTTGGCTTGGCAAGATGAGTCGGGTCAGAGCTGGTTGAGTTACCCCAATATTTCCCAGTTAGCGAAATTGCATAATGTCGAGGTTGATGAGTCGGTTACTCGTTTACAAGATGTCTTGTCAAAAGTGATTTCGGTTGTTAATGAAGCTTCTCATTAAGCCTAATCTTACAAATTGATTGCTTTCTAAAAAGCCTCGTCTTTAAGAGGTTTACTATCTGTTTTGGGTGTATGAAACGCCCTGAAAAATCATTTCTATTAACTCAGTGTATTGCACTGAATGCTTACCTATTCTCAAGAAAATGCTATGCTTTCTTATCTAGTCGACTCTGAATAACTGGTTTAGATTTATGTGGGATGTTTAAGTGGATAGGCTCTAGGCGTGGATTGAAGATAATGGTTATTCCATTATTGAGATTCACAACAACGAGAATATCTGCTTAAACGCCCACCCGAAGGGGCTGCGCCAGTTTTCACTCTACTGCGTTAGAATGCCTCATGTTATCTAGATAGCATTTCTGCATTCTGCCTTGTTGAGTTAAAAACTGGCTTTGCCATAAATTAAACGAGTTATTCAGAATCGACTATCTAGTGAATTTGAATGCTGATAAGGGGTCAATCATGTCAGAAACTTTTGAAGGAATTTTTGTATTCGAAGATGAAGAGCACATGCAAAAGGGTGTTGAGTTGCTCGAAGCCAAGGGAATTTTGAGTGACGTGTTTCGTTATGCAATTAATTATGATCAAAAGTTGGTCGTTTTGCCGAGATCGGAGTATCAAGGTTTATCGGAAATCAAAAATGATTTATTTGAATGGGTCGATCCAATGCATTCACACTTGGACGGCATTGTGATTACGGATGATATTCAACTGATATCCTGGGATATTCATACGCAAAGCTTTTTTGAGTTAGAGGGGATGGAGATTGCTGCGATGTTTGATGAGCAATCTGACAAAGATTTCTTTGAAATGCCGACTGATGGCATTGATGGCATGAGTCCGCAAGCCTTCATTGAAAAGCGCGATGCTTTGGGTATGCAGGCTTATTATCGTTTGCCTGGTTATATTGAAAGTGTGCGAGTGGATAACTTTTTGCAGGAAAAACTTTCTTAAAAGCGTTTCTAAATAAGCCCGTAGAAAGAGTTTTTAGAGGTTAATTTCGTTATGGATTTTAAAGTTCTGGACTCGATTCTGGAGATTGATGAAAGCGTTTGGAATAACTTGCATCACTCTAAAAACCCTTTTGTTCAACATGCTTTTCTGGCCGCTTTAGAAAAACATGGTTGCGTTTCTGAGCGTTTTGGATGGTTTCCGAAGCATTTTGTGGCGTTTGAAGCAGGGCAGCCGGTCGCTGCTATGCCGTTGTATGAGAAGCATAACAATTACGGCGAGTTTGTATTTGACCATGCATGGTATCAAGCGTGGCAAAGTGTGGGGCTCAATTACTATCCAAAGTTAGTTAGTGCTGCGCCATACACACCTGCAGTTGGCCCTCGGCTGTTTGTACGTTCAGATTTTTCCGACCGGCCGGTAACAATTCAACCCATCCTAGAGGCCTTAAAAGATTTTACTGATGAACAAGGTTACAGTGGTTTTCATATCTTGTTTGATGATGCACAAAGTGATTATGTAAACGATCGTGAAATTTTGTGTCGGCATGATGTTCAGTTTCAATGGTTCAATCAAGGCTATGAGGGTTTTGAGGATTTTCTGGCGGCTTTAAAGCCAAAAAAACGCAAGAATATTCGTCAGGAACGCCGCGCAATTGCCGAGCAGGATTTGACGTTTGATGTGTTAAATGGACATAGTGCGACGGAAGACGATTGGCATGATTTTAATGTGTTTTATCACAAAACTTTTCTGGATAAATTCTCCACTCCAACCCTGAATCTGGATTTTTTTTTAGAAATTGCCAAAACCATGCCTGAATCATTGGTATTGGTTATGGTTAGGCGTAAAACTCAAGCGATTGCAGGGGCTTTAATGTTTCGTTCGGATAAGGTGTTGTATGGTCGTCATTGGGGTGCGATTGAGCAGGTCAAACATTTACATTTTGAAACCTGTTTTTATCAAGGGATTGATTACGCTATTGCTAACGGATTGGAACGGTTTGAACCCGGTGCAGGCGGTGAGCATAAGGTTGCACGAGGATTTGTTCCAGTGAAAATGCAGTCTAGCCACTGGTTGAGTGTGAATCCATTTGAGCAGGGGATTCAGGGGTTTTTAGCTGAAGAAAAGCGAATGATTCAATCCTATTGCCAAGAGGTTTGGCAATCGGTGCCTTATCAAGAGACTGAGGCTTTGTTGAAAGCCTCGCAATCCATTTCCAAGTGGTAAATACTGGCCAGTTTGAAGGTTTACCGGCCGGTAACAATTGGTAAATCTATTTTAGGGAACCTCTGATTGAATCAGGAGGGTTCTTAGAATAATAAGCGGTCTTCAAGCTTTTCTAAAGCAACTTGCGCGCAGGCTTCATCTTTTTCTCCTCCTGGAGCTCCGCTTACACCTAAAGCGCCAATGCGAATGCCACCTTGAATAATCGGAACAGCACCGACCATAATGAGTACGCCATTAACGTGGTTGAGCTCTGGACGAATATCACCGCGTTGTGCCCGAAAATCTCCTGATTTTAGACCGGACATAATGGTGGAGTTGGCTTTTTCTTCGGCAATTTGCAAGGTAAAACGAGAGGCATAATCATCACGAATCGCTACCCGTTGATTCCCATGACGGTCTACGATTACTGCGCTTACTGAATAGCCTTTTTCTCGACAAGCCTTAATGGCTTCGGTTGCTAAATCGCGTGCGAGTTCCATGCCAATCGTTTTTTCTTCAATCACATCTTCAGCTAGGCTAGCGGTTGGTGAGAGGGTTGCAATCGCAGCTGAACTTAGGATAAGGCTTGTAAGGATGGATTTTAAGAACGGTTGATTTGAAGGTGACATTGAAGCACTCCTTTGTCGGTGATTTTGAGCTAAGATTTATTGAGTTGTCTTAAGGTTTGATAGCCTGATTGAATGGCCTTTTTAGGGAGTTTAAGGAAGCTCTCTGCATTGTTTTTTGCTTGGGCGAGCTCTGGAGATTGGTAATGATCGGCAAATACTTCGGTGACCATTGCGTTTGATAGTTGAATCAGGGCGACCATGTTTGATAATCGTGTGTCATAAGCCTCTAGGTCGTTCAAGTTTTTTGAATGGTGCAGAAGAATGCTCTTATTCATTAAATCACCCAATTTCCAGTGATGGGCAATCAAGCTACCGAGATAAGTGTGGGCGGTTTGGTAGTGCATAAGCTCTCGATGGTAGGCGCTAAAAGGCATGGCGCACTGTTCTCCAAGATGTTCGCTAATATAAGGGTCGTGGTAGCGGCTAAGGTAAATGGCTCCGACATCTTGCATAAAGGTAATCAGGTAGGTTTCGGTGCGATTTAAATTTTTAATCCAGTGAGAGAGTTCTGATGCAACGGAGGCTGAGAATTTACAGCGTTTGATGATGTTGTAGTCGCTGGGTGCTTTAGGTAAGTTTTTTTCTAAGTAGCAAGCCAGAAATAGTTGTTCGACTTCTTTAAGGCCTATTAGGCTGATAGCCGTTTTTGCATCAAGGATTTTATTGGTTTCGTCTCGATAGAGAATTTGATTGCATAATGCGAGGAAGTCTCCAAGAAGCTCTGGGTTTTTGGAAATAATTTTTGAAATCGTGACTAAATTAGGATGAAGAACCAGCATGGCTTCTTGGAGCTCAAAGATTTCTTGTGGGAGATTCTCCAATTTAAGGGAGTGCAAAATCGTTTGTGCATTGTGCAGTCCTGTTTGCATACTAATCGGCATAGATGAATACCTAAGGGGTATTGAATTGTAATTATTTTAACAAAGACTTTTTCTTCGAGATTCAAAAGGATTTGATGGATGCATTTAAAAAATACCGGCCGGTATTAATTGTGTTCTTTGGCATAGCGAGCAATGGTTTCGTCAATAAAACGGAGTTTTCCTTCGACCATTTCAGATACTCGAAATGGGTAAGGCTCCGCGAGTCCCATGCTGCGGTTCAGAGCATTCATCACTTGAGAGACTCGTCGCCATTCATTAAACCAATGATCAAAGTTGTGTGCTTGAGGTTCGTAAATGCTTAAGCCAAAGCTTTGAGCGGTTTGCAGGGTGTCAACAATGTGTAAATAGTGGGCCCAAGTCTCAGCCCAGTCTTCATGAGGGTGGCTGCTGGCATAAGGGGTGATATAGCGACTGCGCCAATGGGATTGATTGTTGGCGTCATAATAGCCTTGTAAAGCTTGGGCATAGTCTTGGCGTTCGTCGCCAAAGACTTCACGGAATTGTTGTATTTTTTCTTCCGAATTAAAGAATTTTAGCCAAAAGTAATGGCCAATTTCATGGCGAAAGTGGCCAAGAAGCGAGCGATACAGTTCTTGCATTTGTTCTTTCATGGTGTGCAAAAAGCTTTCATCGGCTTCTGCCGCATTAATGGTGATTAAGCCGTCACAGTGGCCACTGAGAACGTGGTCTAAGTCTAAACTTGGGTTACTACGTTTATCTTCGAGAAAGTCGAATTGTAAATCTGAAAACTCAACCGGCCGGTTG
>Ga0193952_1000029_pt1 | contig 66520 bp, 52 predicted proteins | sample BB_3_MG_FD_140368 | JGI IMG/M metagenome (GOLD analysis project Ga0193952, IMG submission 140368) | Microbial mat bacterial communities from the Broadkill River, Lewes, Delaware, United States - BB_3_MG | ecosystem: Environmental > Aquatic > Freshwater > River > Microbial mats | place: USA... | reverse complement strand
TAGTATTCTATGGCATCACCAAAAAAATAGAGGACGATCATATTTACCAATAAGTGATCCCAATTTGCATGTAAAAAACCATAGGTAATTAATCGGTACCATTGATTTCTTTTTAGAATTTGATACGCATTAAACTGATATTTGTACAGTAATTCATTGTTTTTAAATGCTGCAATTGAAGTTAATACTGTAATGGCAATTATTATAATGGTCATATATTTCTTTCTTAAAATGCTTCGACAAGTTTCACTGTAAGTGCCGATCTTCCTTGATCGTAACCTGCCGATTTGTATTGAACTCTGTTATTGGTTATCCCTTTTGAAACAATATATTCAGATGCTTTTTTTGCCCTTTCTAAACTTAGGCTTTTATTTTCTCTCTTTCCTAGATCTGAATTGGTGCAACCAATTATTTCTATTGCAATATTAGGATTTACTTTTAACAAACCCGCCAAATTATTTAATTCATTTATTGTGTGTTCTCCTAAATTTGAAGAACCATTTTCAAATTCTACACCATATAGCTGCATCAATTCATTTCGATTGAATTTTTGAAGTTCAATTTGCTCATATTTGTCTGATGTATATCTGTAATTGTTTAAGACTTTGGTGAAATAGCCTTCTTTATAGATGATAATGTCATATGATTTTGAAGGATCCATCTCTTTTTCAAAATCACCATAATCATCCGATTCGCAGAAACTATTGATTTTATAAGTTTGATTGATAATTTCAACACTTGCATTTTCAACCGATCGACCAGTATACTGATTAATTATGCTACCCTTGAATATTACCCAAGGAGTTTGTTCCATTGCAATATTTAATTGTTTGGTGTTTTGTGTTTGGTTGGCGAAATATAAAATTCGTTTGGTTTTGTAACCTGGTTTGCTCACTATTAAGCTGTAATTTTTTCCTTTATAAATATCCAAGTTGAAAATGCCTTTCTCATTGGTAAGATCAATTTTTTCTTTCGAGAGATTATCAATAAGGACAACTTCAACACTATCTAAGGCTTGTTTGTTTTTAACATCTACAATTCTGCCTTTTAGAATTTTAATTTTATCCGGATTGCGCTCAAATAAGAAAATATCATCGTTTCCATCTCTATTGGAAGAAAAATAGCCCATTTCTTTATTTGCTTCGATAAGATATGCGAAATCATCTTTTTGAGAATTAAAAGGAGGACCTAAATTGATTGGGTAGGTCCATTCGTTTTGAGTAAATGTAGTTTTAAAGATATCTAAACCACCAAAACCAATATGACCATCGGATGCAAAATACAAATAGTTATCAGCTGCAATAAACGGAAACATTTCGTTTCCGGAAGTATTTACAGCAGGACCAAGATTAATTGGTTTACTCCAAACAAAGCCTAATTTTCTACATACATAAATGTCAGTTCCTCCATATCCACCTTTCATATTAGATATGAAATAAAGGTTTCTACCGTCAGGAGAAATGCTTGGATGTCCTATTGAATAGTTTTGTCCTGAGAAGAGAAACAATTCTGGTTTGTCCCACGATTTGCCATTAAATCGAGCAGTATAGATATTTAATTCCGATTTTCCTTCCAAATTCAAATTCCCTTTGTTTCGAGTGAAGTAAACGAATTTTTCATTGGGTGTAAAACAAGCTGGTCCCTCGTGATATTTTGTGTTGAATGCGCCATTGAAAGGAACTGGCGAAAGAAACTTTTCATCGCTTCTTTCAGAATAATACAAGTCTAAATAATGCTCACCAGTTCTACCATCTTTTGTTCTGGATGTTTCATTTGGTCGTCCCGATACAATTACCAATCCATCTTTAAATAGTGCAGATGGAAAATCGGATTGTGGAGTATTTATATTTAGAGAACTGACAGTGTACAATTCCTGATCTTCCAATTCTTTTATACGTTTACAAGACAGTATAAGATTGGCAATATTTTCATCTTTAGGATTGTATTTGATGTATTTGCTATACCAGATTAAAGCTTCAGTATAGTTTCTGTTTCTTTTTAATAAATTGGCATACATCAGAAAATCTTTTGAGTCAGCATTCTCTTGTCCAACCAAATTTTCTATTAAGTTGATAGCTTTAGTATCATTATCGGTTTGAATGTAACAGTAGGCAAGCTTTCTTTTTACATCAATATCATTTGTAGTTTCAAGTACCTTCTTGTAATAATATTCAGCATTTGAATATTCTTCATTATTGAAAAAACGATCGCCTTTTTGTACAAGTTGACTTTGGGCAAAAACACTAAAGTTTCCTGCCAAAATTAGAAGTGTTGCAAATAGAAAATTCAATCCCGGGTTACTGTTCATAGTCCTTAAAAATAACGAGGTGAAGTAATTCGGCTCTTTTTTAATGATAGATTGTAATTTAATATTATTTCATGATTTGTGAAGCCTTTTGAACGATATTTTCCAAAATATTTTTCATAAGAATATGAAAATCTTAGTTTTTGACTTAATTGATATCCTAACAATCCAGCCCAGGAATCATCAGTTCTGTATCCAGCTCCAATCGATACTCCTGATCTGTGCAAAAATTCAAGATTAACATTAGCAATAGCCTTACCCGAATGTTGTTTTACTAATAATAGTGATGGTGCTAATTTCAATTCATGATTTAAATCCAACTTTGTACCGGCACCAACATAAAAAGGAATATTTTTTGCTTCGAATTTCATATTTTCCGAAAAACCTTCCGTTGATGGTTGATCGTTGGATAACAATCGGGGAGCAGAAAATCCTACATAGAATTTTGGTGTATAGTAGTAAAAACCTATCCCAAAGTTAGGAACCCAAGTTGAGACATCCTGATCTGGAAAAGCAGGATCATCAGGCGAAGGAAAATTGGGATCAAAAGTTGTTAAATCACTCCACTTAATTTGTTTGTTAATAACTCCAGCCTGAATTCCCAGTGATAAAATTCCCTCATAACTTAACTGTAGATGATAGGCATAGTTTAGAAAAATGGCATTGTCTTTCTGAATTCCAAAGCTATTATTGTAGACAACTGCACCTAAGCCAAAATTGGTGCGGTTTATAGGAGCTTGAATTGAAACTACAGCAGTTTCAGGTGAGCCTTCAACATCAACCCATTGATTTCTGTATGCTAAAACAGCTTCCATAAACTGGCTACTTCCAGCATAGGCAGGATTGTAAAAAAGACGATTATATGTATAATTTGAAAAACGGATGTCTTCCTGTGCCACTGAGTTTTCAATGGATAAAAGTAAACATCCGATATATAATACAATTCTTAGAGCTCGGTTCATTCTCAGTATTTAACAACGATATAACCACTTTTTACATACTCTTTATCTTTAATAATTAACTTAAAGAAATAGGTTCCTTTGGGCAGTTTATCACCAGGACCAAGTTTAACTCCGGTGCTGTTATAGCCACCATCCCAAGCATCTTGATTACTGTAATTTCTTTTTTCAAAAACTTTTGTTCCCCAGCGTGAGAAAACGATAAATTCGTTTTCGGGATAGTTTTCGATACCCTTGATGTAAAATTTGTCGTTAATGTTATCGTTGTTAGGCGAAAATGAAGAAGGAATAAACAATTCAACTTGATTAGGATCTAACACATTTACCAAAATCAAAGCTTTATCGCACTGGTTGGCTGCATTACACACTTCATAGTAAATGGTATCCGTACCAAAACTCATTTCGTAAGGATAGTATACCATTAGAGTATTATCTTCTATCAAATAAGCCTTTCCAAATTGATCTGTTTGTTTAAGAATGCTCGTTTCAATATCTCCATTATCTGATATTTTATCATTCTTAAGAAAATCAATTTCAATATAAACCACTTCATTGTTTGAACTTAGATTCGTAATAGATACTGTATCGTTACGTACAATAGGTGATTGCCCGAAACTTGCTTGTGCGCTAAGCAAAAGTACAAGTAGTAGTAGGTGAATGGGTAAATTTACTCTCATATTAGGGTATTGCGTACAACTTAAGTTTTTTTTAATGTTACGCTGCCTCTAATGGAGAATCTTAAAAATTAATTCTTTTAATAGATCTCCATGTTTGGTACTTACATCGCCATATCCTTTCGATTTTAAATCGTACTCCCGCAACATCTCAATAATTGATACCAATTTCTTGGGATTGTATTTTGCCGAAGCTTGTTTATAATCTTTTACGAAATACGGATTGATTCGTAAGCTTGAAGCAACAACTTTTTCGTTTGTTTTATTTTTTATAAAATAATACTTCAAAACTTTGGAGAAATACGAGTGCAATAGGGCAATGGTTACAACCATTGGATGATTTTTTTCGTTTGTCGAAAAGAAATTTATGATTTGATTGGCTTTAAACACATCTTTTTTGCCTAATGCGTTTTGGAGCTCAAAATTGTTGTAATCCTTTGATATACCGATATTTTTCTCGATGTCATCGGGAGTAATTGTACTTCTGTTATTAATATTTATGGTTAACTTTTCAAGGGCGTTAGTTATTTTGCCTAAATCGTTACCTAAAAACTCGGCAAGAAGGAATGCTCCCTTTGTATCTATATTGTATTTTAATCCTGACGCATATTTTTTTATCCAATCAGGAACCTGATTATCATAGATTTTTTTGGATTCGAAAAGCACTCCATTTTGGGCGACTTCCTTGGTGAAATTCTTTCGTTTATCTAATGATTTGTATTTGTAATTGATCACCAGAATAGTAGATTTCAAAGGATTCTTAACATAGGAAGATAATTGATCAATATTCTTAATATTTTGAGCCTCTCGAATCACTACCAACTGTTTTTCAGCCATCATAGGAAAACGTCTTGCGGTTGTCACAATGGTTCCTATATCAGTATCCTTGCCATAAAGAATGGTCTGATTAAAGTCCCGTTCCGATTCCGCAAGTGCATTTTCAATAATGTAATCCGTAATTTTATCAATAAAAAAACTTTCATCTCCCATTAAAAAATACACAGGAGCGTACTCTTTCTTTTTAAGGCTTCGTAATATCTCTTCGTAAGTCATTTTGCTGATCTTAAAATCTAAGGTGTTTTACCGATTGACGGTTGTGCATGATTTCTTTTAAAGCTTCAATTCCCACTTCCAAATGTTCATTTACGAAATTACTGGTCACATCAGCATCACTTTTATCTGTTTTAACACCCTCTGAAATCATCGGCTGATCCGATACTAAAAGCAAAGCTCCAACAGGAATTTCATTGTAAAAACCCACTGTAAATATGGTTGCCGTTTCCATATCTATTGCCATAGCTCTTGTTTTGGTCAGATATTTTTTAAAACGTTCGTCGTATTCCCACACTCTTTTATTTGTAGTAAATACAGTTCCGGTATAGTAATCTTTATTTCTATCGGATATTACCTGAGAAACTGCCATTTGAAGGCTGTAGGCAGGTAATGCCGGGACTTCAGGTGGCAAATAGTCATTTGATGTTCCTTCGCTTCTAATCGCTGCTATCGGCAGTATAAGATCTCCTAATTTGTTCTTTCTTTTTAAGCCACCACATTTACCCAAAAACAATACTCCTTTAGGTTTAATCGCACTTAATAAATCCAAAACCGTTGCAGCATTAGGACTACCCATTCCAAAGTTGATAATCGTTATTCCATTTGCTGAGGCATTTGGCATTGCCTTATCTTCACCTATAATTTTACAATTATGCCATTCTGCAAACAATTCAACGTAATGGTTGAAGTTGGTCAATAGAATATAGGGTGTAAAATCAGTAAGTTCTCTTCCTGTATATCTGGATAACCAGTTTTTAACAATTTCTTCTTTAGTCTTCATTTGGTGGAGCAATTTAAATAGGAATAATCTTGTACCTTTAGCCTGTTAATGGCTTTTTATGGAAAACTTAAATTTACCAACTTATTCCTTCAAAATAAAATCTGAGCTGCAAAGAAAACTAATTTTTGACAGTATTCGAAAGAAGTATATTGTATTAACACCAGAAGAATGGGTGAGACAAAATTTCATTCGATATTTGATTGAAGAAAAAGGTTATCCTGCATCATTGATCGCGGTAGAGAAAAAGGTAGATGTCAATCTTTTACCACAACGTAGCGATATCGTTTTATACAATGGTAATGCAAATCCGGTGATGATTGTTGAATGTAAATCGGCTAAAATTAAAATTACGCAGGATGTGTTCAATCAAATTGCACGTTACAATATGAAACTCAAAGTGCCATTTTTAGTAGTGACTAATGGGTTAAGACATTTTTGCTGTTATATGGATTATGAGAAGAAGAGTTTTCGTTTTTTGGAAGATATTCCTGAATATAAAACCATTAAAGATCTCTAGAATTTATTTTCTGTAGAAGGTATTCATCCAGCCAGCCATCAGAAGTATTGATCCAATCTTTTTTTGAACCAATAATCTCAAATCCATTGTTCTGAAATAACCTTAAGCTATTTTCATTTTTAGAAGTTATATTACAATACAATTGATGCATTTGAAGAACTTTAAACGCATACTCGCAAAGAGTTTGTAAAGCTTCCGAAGCGTATCCTTTTTGTTGGTTTTCTTTGTTGTGAATTAAAATGCCAACTCCTGCTCGACGATGGTATGGATCAAAATCAAAAATATCAATTAAGCCAACAGGATTTTTATTATCAGCTCTTTCAATTACAAGTCGTAATTGTTTGGTTTCAAAAATATCAAGATGCGAACTTTCCAGATATTGCTTTAATACAAACAGAGAAAAGGGTTTCAATGTATGGCTAACCTCCCAAATAGAGGAATCGTTTTCCCATTTGTACAATAGTTTTAAATCGGTTGGTTCCAGTGCCCGAAGACGAATATTTTTGTTGTTGAGAACTTGCATTATTAGTGTTTCTTATACCATTTAAGTTCACGGGTAAAGGCATCTAAATAACCTTTTTTAGTTATCGATGACAATCGACTTTTAGCCTGAGAAAGAGAAGAGAATTTTTGGAAGGTATACCTCGATAAACCATCATTTCCTTTATAGACTGACATGTTACTTTGATCTAAATTTTTAAAATAATTTAATGGGCGGGCATTTTGCAATGCCATTACCTGTATGGTATAATAATTCGAATTATTACCCACTTTATTTTCAGGTAAGCTTTCACCGTGTAACGATTTTCTCACGAAAGCATCCCAATACCCATTTTTAAGAGCAGTTCCCAAATCTCTTATAGCCTCACTCTTGGAAGAATATGATCCAAAGGTATATCTGTACATACCGTTTTGGTCAACGAACATATTTACATTACCCAAATCTTTAAAATAGGACAAAGGGCGAGGATGTCTTAGGGCCATTAACTGAATGGTATAGTTTGAGTTTTCGCGATATTTCATACCCGAATACAGTAATTGATCATTGATCACCGTACGAACAAAAGCGTCCCAATATCCCATTCGAATCAAACGATTCATTTCTTGATTAGCTTTGTGATATGACTTGAATTTACGATAGGTATATCGTGTAAATCCATCACTACCTTTAAAAACTTTTACATTGTCAAGATTATCGAAAAATTCAGCTTCAATTGGCAGATTTAATGCCATAATTTGAATGGTATAATAGGTTTCACCACCCGATTTTTCTTTCACCAAATTGTCTTCGGATAAAATTCTGATTTTTGTAGTTTTAAACCCTTTTTTAACAATTGTTTTTTGCGCTTTTGAGGCTTCTTTATAATTTTTGAATTTTCCGTAGGTATAATGATAACGTTTATTAGGACCTACCGTTTCGCTAACTCCAGCAAGTTCTTCAAACAATTCTGGTTGAGGCGAATTAAAGTTTCCTAAGTCCAAAGTAAAGGCAAGATCACCTGCTGAAATTGCTTCCACATTTGCTTTTTGATTGTCAAGAGCGGAACCTTTATTCAGTTTTTTATCATTAATTATTTTCTTCTTATGGATTGTCTTTTTCTTATTTGCTCCAATTACAGGAAGTCCAGGAGTAACTTTTTGGACTATTGGAGTAATTGTTTTTGTATCAGTTCCAATAGTTGTCGATTTCTGATTAGGTGTATTTATTTCCTTTTTATCTTCAACTTTTGTAATAGGTTTTTTAACCGAAGTTAAACTGTCTTTTTGAACCATATTGTTGATGATCTCATCCACAGCTTTTGTGCTAGGTTCAGTCAAAATACTGTCTTTTGTTAACTGTTCAGTAAATGTTTTATCCTCAGGAATTGAATCTACCTTGGAAGTTAGTGAACCAACTTCATTCAATTTACTCTCTTGAAAATCGATCAACTCAATAGTTTGAGGATAATCTGGTTCATCCTTAGTTCTTAAGGTGAGTGGCAATAAGGTAATTACACTGTGGTTTTCCTTATTGGCAAACTCAGGTGGAATATTTAAAACTGTACGAAGCGTACGATATCCTTCGGCTACAATTTCAATATCATATTTTTTTCCAGCATCGATAATAAACAGGAATTTTCCTGTTGCTGAATTCGGAGTATAAATTCCAATGGTTTGATTGTTTTGACTTACCGTAATCTTGGAATTTCCAACAGGAGTACCATTTGAGGTCACAATTTTTCCTTTTAAAACAAATAATCCAACCTTATCGGCGTCGGGAGTTTTTATTAGGAAAATATCGGTTCGTCCCAAACTACCTTTTCTATAAGAAGCGAAATAAGCTCGCTTTCCATCAGGTGTTGGCGTGTAATAAATATCGTCATCAGTCGAATTAATTGGATAACCAATATTTATAGGAGTTGTCCATCTTCCCTTAATTTTCACACTTTTAAAGATATCTAAACCACCCATAGTTTTATGACCGGCTGAACTAAAGTAAAGTGTCTTCCCATCAGGATGAATAAAAGGAGCATCATCGTTGTATTCAGTATTGATTGCGGGACCTAGATTTTTGGCTTTTCCCCATTTTCCGTTAGGAAGTTTGGTAACAGTATAGACATCCATTCCACCATATCCGCCAGGACGGTCGCTCGAAAAATAAATGGTTCTACTATCAGCCGAAACAGAAATATGACTCTCTTTACTTTTAGAGTTGATGTTTGGTCCAAGTTTTTTAGGATCAGACCATGTACTACCATTTAATTTACTCACATAAATGTCTCCACCTTCAGATTCTTTTCGATTTAAATATCCTGCTTTGTATATATATAGTTCTTGTCCGTCAGCGGATATTGAGATAGAGGCATCGTGATCGATGGTATTTAAATTGGCGATACCTGTTGGCATGGACCAGGAGCCATTTACCAAATGTGAAATGTAAATATCTTCGAAATATTGTCCATCTATGTCAATTTTACTACCGGTTCCGTTTCTTCTTGAAGTAAAAACCATTGTACTTTCATCAGCAGTAACTCCAGGACTGTGTTCAGCAAATTCAGTATTAATTTTATTTCCCAGATTTACGATAGAGATATTGATCGGATTTTTGACCAATTCCAATCCATTCTTACACATTTTAATTTCACGTTGAATTTCATTTCTGAAACTGGTGTTTTGTGGTGAAATGATTTGTAGTAAATCTTTGTAAACCCTTAATGCTTCTCTAAATTGATAGTTGGTATGATATGCTTTTGCAAGATTGTAGTACACATCCATTGAAACATTGTTCTTTGAGTTAGTGTACTGAATTGATTTTTCAAGGTAGGCAACGGCTTTTCCTTTTTCCGATACGATGTTTAGGTAGCAAACACCTAATTTAAAATTAAGATCTGCATTTCGCGAGGATTGCTCTAAAAGTTCTCTGTATATACCAGCAGCTTTGGAATAATTTCCATTTTCTAGAAATCTTTCTGCTAATTGATACCTTCTCTTATCTGCAATCTTTTGTTTTTTGGGACTGGCATTAAGAGAGTATGGGGTACACACCCCTATTAAAATAGAGAGTAGGACCATAAACAAGAATTTCGAAAGTGACGAATTCTTATTCAAACAAAGGTCTGTAGGGCAGTTTATATGGTTTAAATTAATTAACAATAACTAAATATAACAGATACGAGTTAATATTCAATAGAGATTTAGTAAAAAATACCAATTTGTTAATAAAAAAGTACCTTTTACCAGCTATTTCTAAAATCTTATAAAAGTAAGGAACATAAAACTACTTTCGATTGCAATTCGGATAAAAAAATTACAATTTTTGAGTAATTGCTTAATTCGGGGCAATAAAAAACCGCTGAACTAGGTTCAACGGCTCTTTTTATAGTGTATTTGTAAGATTATACAGTTCTGCTGATATCGAAATTCTCCAGGTATTCAGCAATTCTTTTTAGGAACATTCCACCTAAAGCACCATCTACCACGCGATGATCGTAAGAAAGAGAAAGAACCATAATATTCCTGATTCCAATTGTGTCTCCTTGCGGTGTTTCAATTACAGCAGGTTTCTTTTTTATTGCTCCAACGGCTAAAATTGCAACCTCAGGCTGATTAATAATAGGAGTACCAGTTGTGCTACCAAAAGCACCTAAATTGGTAATGGTAAATGTACTTCCTTTAATTTCATCCGGTTGTAGCTTGTTTGAACGAGCTCTGTCTGCTAAATCATTAACCGTTTTGGTAATGCCGGTCAGGTTTTTCTCATCTGCAGATTTAATAACTGGAACAATTAAATTGCCACTTGGCAGCGCAGTAGCCATTCCAATATTGATGAATTTTTTACGAATGATTTTATCTCCATCAACCGAAACATTAACCATTGGATAGTCTTTCAAAGCTTTAGTAACAGCTTCAACAAAAATAGGAGTGAAGGTTAATTTCTGACCTTCTTTCTGCAAAAATTCATTCTTTACTTTATTTCTCCATTGTACCAAACCAGTAACATCAACATCAATAAATGAAGTGACATGAGGCGAAACTTGTTTAGAATTGACCATGTATTGCGCAATTAATTTACGCATACGATCCATTTCAATAATTTCCACATTTTCACCATCATAAGATTTCTGAACAGGAGCAACAACTGAAGAACTTACAGGAGCAACAATAGGTTCTTTCACTATAGGAGTCGACTTTTTATCTTCGATAAATTGCAGAATATCCTTTTTTGTAATTCTCTTGTGTTCCCCCGAACCTTCTAAGGAATTCAATTCTTGTAAACTGATGTTTTCTTCTTGAGCAATTTTACGGACTAAAGGAGAAATGAACGATCCGTTCTCGGTTTTGCTTGTTAGTTTTGGTTCCGATTCTGAATTCGAAATTTCCTTCGGAATTTCAAATACTATTTCTTCTTCAACTAGCTTTTTTACAGAAACAGTAGCTTCCTCTTCATTTAGATCTTCTCCTTCAGGTACTATAATTGCGACTATCTCACCAACTTGGGCAACATCTCCCTCTGCAACAAGGAATTTTGCGATTTTACCACTTTGTGGTGCAGGAATTTCAGAGTCAACTTTATCAGTTGCAATTTCCATTAAGGATTCTTCTTCTTCTACAAAATCACCCTCTTTTTTTAGGAATTGAGTAACGGTTGCTTCAGTGATTCCTTCCCCCATAGCAGGAATCAGAATTTCTATTTTAGCCATGTGTGATTGTTTTTTTGATACCTATGAAGATAGGCAAAGCCGATGGATATTTAAAATTGTTAATCACAGAATCTAAATACAAATCGGAGTTAGTGTTGTTTATGATTGTGTTTATTTAGTCTAAATACTATGCGAATTTAATAAAAATGCAGAAAAAGACAAACGTATCTTAAGATTCTATTTATCGATAAGCAGATAGTAAAAAGTTATAAGATGAAAGCAAAAAGTTGGTGGGGCTATTAGGAACCTTACGAATTACTGAATTTTTAGAATTGTTTATTTTAAATTCTGATCAAAAGGAGTTCTATGAAGAATTGATCTACCTAAAGTAATTTCATCGGTATATTCCAATTCGTCACCAATGGAAACACCTCGTGCAATTGTAGTGATATTCAGTTCGAATTTGTTCATCTTTTTGTAAAGAAAAAAGTTGGTAGTATCGCCTTCCATTGTGGTGCTTAAAGCTAAAATTACTTCTTTCATTTTACCTTCTTTGGCTTTTTTAATAAGGGGATCAATTTGCAAATCGCTAGGACCAACACCATCCATTGGTGAAATAATGCCACCTAATACATGATAAATTCCATTGTATTGCTGAGTTCTTTCTATAGACATTACATCTCGAATACTTTCTACAACACAGATTGTTTCGTGATCACGTTTTGGATTGGCACAAATGTCGCAAACCTCAGTATCTGAAATGTTATAGCAGGAAGTACAATGTTTTATTTCATCGCGAAGTTGGGTGATGGATGCGCCAAAACGATGTACATCTTCCTTGGGTTGGTTTAGCAAATGTAAAACCAAGCGCAGAGCTGTTTTTCTTCCAATGCCAGGAAGTTTTGAAAATTCAGCAACTGCATTCTCAAGCAATTTAGAAGGAAAATTAGTGTAGCTCATCTGTCATCAATTCGTTTCTGTCACCAAAAGTAACAATTTATACGAAAATCGTAGGATTTTCTCTAATCCATGGGATTTGATTAAATCAACGCTTTGCCTATTTTTGAGATTCATTCTAAAATTTAGCCTGTGTCACCAATTACCATTCTATCTGTAGTTGTTGGGTATTTTGCCCTTTTACTGTTGATTTCATATTTCACCGGAAGAAAAGCTGATAACAAAGGATTTTTTGTGGGTAACAAACAATCGCCTTGGTATGTTGTGGCTTTTGGAATGGTTGGCGCTTCCTTATCTGGTGTTACTTTTATTTCGGTTCCTGGCTGGGTAAAGTCTATTGATTTTACATACATGCAAATGGTTTTGGGATACATGTTAGGATATATAGTCGTAGCTAATATTCTATTGCCGCTTTATTACAAATTAAATCTTACTTCAATCTATACTTATTTAGATGGGAGATTTGGCAAAATAGCTTATAAAACCGGTGCGTCTTTTTTCTTACTCTCACGAACCATTGGAGCTTCTTTTCGGTTGTTTTTAATGGCAAATGTATTGCAAATTACAGTGTTCGATGCCTGGGGAATTCCTTTTGCCGTAACAGTAATCATTACAATTTTACTGATTTGGCTGTACACTTTTAAAGGTGGGATTAAAACGATAGTATGGACAGATACTTTACAAACGCTTTTCATGCTATTAGCTGTTGGTGTGAGTATTTATTTGATAATGGATAAACTTCAACTCGATATATCTGGCTTAAGCGCTATGATTAGTAAAAGTGAATATTCGCAAGTATTTATATTTGATGATTGGCAAAGTAAACAGAATTTCTTTAAGCAGTTTTTAACTGGAGCCTTTATTACAATTGTAATGACTGGATTAGACCAGGATATGATGCAAAAAAACTTGAGTTGTAAAAATTTAGGTGAAGCCAAAAAGAACATGTACTGGTATGGATTTGCTTTTATACCAGCAAACCTATTATTTTTAGTATTAGGAGCTCTTCTTATTCTTTTTGCTCAACACGAAGGCATTGCCATTCCTGAAAGAGGAGATGACTTGTTTCCGATGTTAGCAACTCAGCATTTAGGACCTGTTGTAAGTCTTTTCTTTTTAGTCGGTTTAATGGCTGCGGCATACTCAAGTGCCGATTCGGCTTTAACTTCCTTAACAACTTCCTTTACGGTTGATATTTTAGGAGCAGATGAAAAGGATGAGGCAAAAACTCGAAAACTGCGTCGACAATCACATATTTTATTTTCAGCTTTATTACTTGTTGTAATAATGATTTTTAGAATTATAAATGACGATTCGGTAATTGCAGCCATATTTACTGTTGCCGGATATACTTACGGTCCTTTACTTGGTTTGTATGCATTTGGCTTGTTTACTAAATTAAAAGTAAAGGATCAATTGGTTCCATATATTGCAATTTTGTCACCTATTGTCTGCTACATTTTAAAGGATAATTCTATGGACTGGTTTGGCATTTCAATTGGATTTGAATTGCTAATGATTAATGGACTATTAACCTTTATTGGTTTGTTGTGTATTAGTAAAAAAGCAAATCAAATTTCTTGAAACTTGTATAAGTTTTTCTTTTTTGATGCGATGGTTTATTATTCATATCGAAAAAATTCGATTGTAAATATTTATCTTTTTGTTTATCAGGTCGACTTTTCCTAAATTCAAACTTTACGAATCAAAACTCCAAAATAATGAGAATTTTTCTTCTAAGCTTATGCCTTGTTTTAGTGACATCTTGTTATGACAAAACTGAGGTCGTGTTTAATCAATCAGATAAAGATAATTCTGAAAACATTGCATTAACAAATGATAATAAAATCCTTTCGAGTTTGCCTTTTACTTTCGAAGATTTGGATTATTTGTATTTTCCAATTGGTTATTCTGAAGAAAGTTTTCGTAAAAGTGTAAGGTTGAAAGGATCTTATTCAGGGAGTAGTGGATCATATAAAATGGGTTATGTAAGTGGGAATTATTTAGGAGGGATATTGGATAATTTAATGATCAGATCCAAAGGGAAACAGGAATTTAAATTGCTTACCAATAAAACTCTTAAGATTGATGGAGTTAATTACCTGTATCGTTTAGATACCATTCATGCAAAAGATCGATTTGTATATCGGGTTATTGAAAATGATACAAGCATGGATAACATTCTTGATGAAAATGATATGGCTGTATTGTATTTATCGGCATCGGATGGTAGTAATTTTAAAAGATTAAGTCCATCATCGGAGCATTTGAAAGATTGGAGTGTTAAACCCGTATCAGGCTTAATGTACTTTAGAACAATGATTGATTTAAATAAAAATGGAAAATTCGATAAAGGAGATGGAATCAATTTATACGAATACAATTTACTAACCGAAGAGGATCCAATCGTAATTTTTAACGATGAGGTTTATGAAGAACTAATAAAATAAAAAGCACAGTATTTTTTATCCACTGCCCATGAATTAATTCAAGGGCATTTTTATTAATATTTTCAATATCTTAGATAGGTTCATAAAACCTATCACCAATGAGAAAAATCTTATTCCTCGCTATCATTTGTTTTGCTTTTAGTAATGGAAATCCTACTTACAGAATATTTAAAGAGAACGGTAAACCGATCCGTTATCAGAAAATGATTAAGCAGATTGCCGATGTCGATGTGGTTCTGTTTGGAGAACTGCACAACAATGCCATTGCTCATTGGTTGGAATTGCAGGTTACAAAAGATTTGTTTGAGTTAAAAGAAGAAAGTCTGGTGCTTGGAGCTGAAATGTTCGAAACGGATAATCAGGAACTTCTTACGGCTTATTTGAAAGAAAAGTTATCGGTAGAGGAATTTGTAGATACTGCTCGTTTGTGGAAAAATTTCAAGACCGACTATAAGCCATTGCTAGATTTTGCAAAAGATAACAATCTGCATTTTGTAGCAAGCAATGTTCCAAGACGATATGCATCTAAAGTATTTAAAGGTGGATTTAAAGTACTTGAAGAACTAAGCGATGAGGAAAAAGCATGGATAGCTCCTCAACCAATTGCTTACGATGCAGAATTGCCAGGCTACAAGGCAATGAAAGAAATGGACATGCACATGAGTAGCGAAATGATGGATAATTTCCCAAAAGCACAGGCAATAAAAGATGCTACTATGGCACATTTTATATTGGCGAATTGGAAGCAAGGTCAGCAATTCCTCCACTACAATGGAGCTTATCATTCAAATAACTACGAAGGTATTGTTTGGTACTTGAAGCAGGCGAATCCAGATTTGAAAATTGCAACAATTTACACCGCAACAGCCGATCAACTTAAAAAAATGGATTCCAAACTAAAAGGCAAGAACAATTATGTGATTGTAGTTCGCGAGGATATGACAAAGACTTATTAAGAAACCCGGTTGGTATAATTTGTTACGTGTTCTAAAAATATTTAAATCAAGCCTTGATAATATTTTAAGCGTGATGTTTGTGTATGGAGCTGAAAACATGAAGTATAGATAAAAAATATTGCTGAGTTTTCCAATTAAATTGTTATATTAAGTTAGTGTTTTTAATAAATGAAAACTAACTGTACCGACCCCTATTCTTCTGATACAAGAGAACTGACTAGTTTAAGTTGGTAATCTGTGTATAACCTAAATATTGTTTGTAAAAGAGCACCGAAATTAAGGATGTGGTTATGAAATCCAATAAACAGAAACCTAAAGAAGCCGAACAAAAATTAATAGTAGCCTATCAAAAGTTAGAAGAGAGCGAGGAACGATTTAAGCTTGCTATGAAAGCTACAAATGATGGATTATTCGATTGGAATCTTAAGGACAATTCTATTTATTTTTCGCCGGGTTGGAAAAAGATGTTGGGATATGAGGATCATGAGCTTTCAAATGTTTTTTCTGTTTGGGAAAATTTAACCGACCCTGAAGATGTTAGAAAATCATTAGAATTAACCCAAAAGCTTATTGCAAAGGATATTGATCGTTTGATTCTCGAATTTAAAATGAAACACAAGGCAGGGCATTGGGTCGATGTTTTATCACGATCTGAGGCTATTTTTGATGCTACCGGGGTGGCTATAAGAATTGTTGGAACACATACCGATGTAACAGAACGTAACAAGGCTGAAATTAAACTAAAGGATAGTCAGAATTATTTGTCCGCAGTTTTTAATAACACACAGGATGCACAACTTTTATCAGAATATGAGGGGTACAAAAGGTTTATTGTTGTGGCAGCAAACAAGTCTTATATCAATACTGTAAATCGGTTTGGATTAAATGTATTGGAGCAGGACTTGGTTGGGAAAAATTTGAAAGAAGTGCTCGTGGATATCTTACATCTTGATGAAGAGGTTTTTGAATATACCCTCAACTATTATCAAAAAGTTACAGATACTCAAAAACAGATCAAGTATATCGAAAGTATCGACCTAAATGATAAACCTTATCATTCAGAAACATCATATACTCCTATTCATAAAGTAGAAGATGAAACAAAATTTGTTCTTTTCACTTCTCATGATATTACAAAAGAGACTGAATCGTATAAACTACTAAGAAAAAGCGAAGAAACGCACCGCCTAGCCATGGAAGCAACTACTGATGGATTGTGGGATTGGGATGTGCCAACCGGTCATGTTTATTTTAATCCGGCTTATGCAAGAATGTTAGGCGAGCAGGATATCGCACCCAAATATGAATCGTGGGGAGATAGAATTCATCCTGATGATAAAGAGTTAATATTACGAAGTTTGAATGAACACATGGTGGGAAAGAAAGAGTTTTGGCAAGAGGAACACCGCCTAAAAACAAAATCGGGTAAATGGAAATGGGTGTTGGGACGTGGAAGTGTTGTAAAGCGGCATACCAGTGGGCAGGTATTGCGCATGGTAGGAACCATGACAGATATTTCGGAAAGAAAGAAGACAGAATCAGAAATGATTAAAGCCAAGAACAGAGCTGAAGAAAGTGACCGTTTAAAATCAGCATTTTTGGCGAATATGAGTCACGAAATACGCACTCCAATGAACGGTATTTTAGGTTTTGCCGATCTATTGAAAGGACACAAATTAAGAAAAGATAAGAAGGAAAAGTATATTGATATTATTGAAAAAAGCGGAAATAGAATGTTGAATATCATTAATGATATTATTGATATTTCGAAGATTGAATCCGGATTAGTGGAGGTGGAATTAGCTGATTCAAATATCAACGAACAAATGGAATATATCCATACATTTTTTAAGCCCGAAGTTGAAGAAAAGGGAATAAAACTAAATTATAAAAATGAATTATTAGATAATGAGTCGATTATTACGACCGATAGGGAAAAGTTGTTTGCAATTTTAACCAATTTGGTTAAAAATGCGATTAAATACACGACAAAAGGCACTATTGAGTTTGGTTATAATAAGAAAGGTGATGAACTTGAATTTTATGTGAGAGACACTGGTTACGGAATCGCTTCAGATCGTATTGATGCCATTTTTGAACGCTTTATTCAAGCTGATATTAAGGATGTAATGGCACGACAGGGTGTTGGTTTGGGTTTATCGATTACTAAATCGTATATTGAGATGTTGGGGGGTAAAATTTGGGTTAAAAGTGAGGAAGGAGTAGGCTCTATCTTTTATTTTACGTTGCCATATCAATCACATTCGAATAGTAAAGCAATTGTTAATGTCGATAAACGAAGGAGTGTTCAATAGTTTAAAAAAGAATGGTATTTGGTCAATAATTGTTTAGCTTTTATTGTTATCATAGAGTGTTGAAATTACTATTATAAGAAACAGCTCCACCAAGCTGTTTCTTATTTCTATGCAATTGTAAATGTATAATTAGTATAAAATTGATTGAAGATCTTCATCTAACTTTAGGGTTTTACGTCTACGGACTTTAATGTTCAAATTATCGATTTCTTCACAAATATTATTAAAGGTTTCCTCATATACTTTTGGAAAAACAATTGATGAGTTTTCAAGATGAGGAATCAGATTTTCATTTATAATTTTGCGAACCGTATTTTTTTGAATAGAGGGAGTTATCACACTTCTTGTTTTAGAATTATGTTTGTTAATTTTAGAATAGGCATCTTCTAGTTTAGCTGTAGATTCTGAAAATTTATTAATTCTTTCCGCAATACCTATTAAACGATCAGTTTTGGACTTAAATTTATCGCTTTGAAGGTTGGCTAATAGGGTATTACTTAGGGATATTTGTCTTTCGAAACTCAATTTATGCAGCATTAAATCATGCGAACTGGTTAACTCCCAAAGGTCCATTGCATCCTTAGCCATTTCTTTATCGGGCAAGTAAGTGTTTGCTTTCACAAACTTTTTATAACAAACAAAATCATCATTGGCAATTTCGTTTTCTACTCTTAAATTTTCTTTTAGAACATCCTGGCAGGTTTGCTGGATGGCAAAATTTAGGCTTTCTTTCTCGGTGGTAAGTTCTTTAATAATATTGCTAATGATAAGATCTGATGACCAATTTTTACTGTTAAGCTCTGTAAGTATATAACTAGCTAAAGTTTCAATTTCATTGCTATCGCAATAACTCAATATGGACTTGTCCATTAAAATCATGTTTTGTGAATCGAATTGCCTCATGTTAGTCAAACTAGGATTAATTCTTTTCTGGTGAATGTATAATATTAATATTTCGGGTAATCGATACTCAATTTAAGAAAAATATACATAACAATAAAAAATAATTATTTATCAATTTATGATTTGTTAGGACAATATCTTGGCAGAAATGGTCGAATCTCAATAGGAAGAACACTTGAAAATACTAGCTTTTATATGGGAAATAAACAGTATAGTAAGGATGTGTTGAAATATAGCCAACTTAAAATTATGAGTGGAATAAAATATTAACACCGCATAAACAAATACTTGATCGCGACATTTCAAGGAGGGGTACAAAAAATTCTAGATTCTAGAAGAATTAAAAAAGGGAAGTCCTCCAGTGATGCTATTTATGAGAACAGTCAAAATATGACTGGATATCTTAAGATCGGAATTTCTATCAATCCGTTTGATTAAAGAATTCAAATAAAAACAACCTCACTTCAAGAGTAGGGCTGTTTTATTTGGTTTCGATTTACAGGTAAGATTATACCTTATAAACTTTTATTAATTTTTGAAAGTGTTTCGTTAATTTCAAATACTCTTCCCCTAATATTGGTGTAGCCCATTTTTGAAAGTCTTTCGGAATGCATTGCTAAATATTTCTTTGCATTTTCTCTTGTGTCAAAAGAATAAACTCCACCTGCAGTTCTTGCCTTTTCATCCTGCGTCCAGTATTTCCAAATAAAACCAGGTTCTTCGTTAATACTTCTAGCTAAGTCTCCTAACATTGCCGACATTTCCTCTCCGAATGGTCCTGCATGTGGAAAATCTACGTACATAATTACTGCCATTTTTTTCTAAATTTTAATTGTAAAACTATAATTTTTTAATTTGAATATTGCTCCATGTGAAATAGGATATTAAAAGCCTAGCCATCTTGATTTAGACTCAGGCTCTTCTCTTGGCGTGGGTGCCAACTCCATGTCCGCATAGCCAATTGGAATAATACCAGCAATTTTTCTGTTATTAGATAATCCTAGAATACTCTTTACTTTTTCAGAATGATTCAACCTACTTCCAATCCAAACTGTAGCCAAACCTATATCATTTGCTTGTAAGAGTAGATTTTGGATAGCTGCAGAACTTGCTTTTAAAGCTTCTTCTCTTTTTACATCATCATCAAAATTTGGGTAGCTAACAATTATGTGATATGGAGCACCACCAAAATTTTCAGCATATTTCAACATCATTTTTTTCTTTTCTTCAGGAATATACGATGCAGTAGGAATATAATCTTTTGCAAAGTTGTAGAACTCATGACAGATTTTTTCACGGAATTCACCTTTGATAATTGTGAATTCCCATGGTTGACTGTTACCTGCCGATGGAGCCATACTTGCTGCTTGTAACACTTCTTTTATTAATTTGGTATCAGGTTCTATATTCTTGTACTTTCTAATACTTCTTCTATTCCGAATCACCTCTAACATTTCCTTCATCTCTAATTTCTGTTTTGATATCACACAAAAATATCTTTGTAATTTTCTGCATTCTAGTGTGTTTGTAATTTCGATTTCAAAATTAAGGAAGAATAGTATACTTTTGCTATGTGTTTCCCTTAGGAAACTAGTTACTTAAAGGATACTACTCTGTAATGATTAAAATAATGAATAAGAAAAGTGATCAAATAATATCGGAGCAATGTCGTCAGCAGATAAGAGCTCTTACAGATACAATGGAACTGTTATCAGGTAAGTGGAAAATCGTAATATTGGGAACTTTATTGCGGAATGGCACTCTACGATTTATGGAATTGAAAAGAGTTTTGGATGGTATTGCACCTAAAAAACTTTCTAAGGATTTACAAGAGTTAGAATTAAACCAATTAGTAAGAAGAGAGGTGAAAGATACAAAACCAATTACAGTGGAATATTCATTAACAGATCATGGTAGAACTTTAGATGTATTTATAGGAGAAGCAATTCATTGGGGATTAGAGCATCGTAAAGAGATTATAAAGTAGGATAGGAATTTATATTGTGTCCATCGTGACAAAGAGTTTAATGATGTTCTTGCAGATCCTGTAATCCCTAATGATGATTTTAAATTGATTATAAAAAATTACTGAATTGAACTTGCAATAATTTGCACTAGTTTATTTTTTATTTGTACAAAAAAGAGACGCATTTGCGTCTCTTTTTGATATTATTCATACAAAGTATCTATTATGCCTCAGACTCTTCGGGCACATAGTTGTGTTTTTTGTAACTAAAGAAAGCTGCAATACTTAGTGCTAATACAATAATTACAGTATAGTAAACCCATGTTGGCACCGGAACCGGATCCCCTTTTGCGTAAGAATGTAATCCTGCCAAATAATAGTTTACCCCAAAGTAGGTCATTAAAATGGCACTGTATCCCCAAACCGATGCAATATTAAATGCATAAACCGATTTTAATCCAGGAATAAAACGCATGTGTAGTATAAAGCTGTAAACTAAAATACTTACAAGTGCCCAGGTTTCTTTTGGGTCCCAGCCCCAGTAGCGTCCCCATGATTCATTTGCCCAAATACCACCAAGAAAAGTTCCAATGGTAAGGAAATACAAACCAATAGTCATGGTCATCTCACTTATTCGACTTAGATCGTTGATATTGTTTGTTATACGATCAATGTTTACCTTGTTTTGTAAATTGTATAATACCAGATTGATAATTCCTAAAATAGCCGCTAAAGCCAGAAACGAATAGCTCGAAGTAATAATTGCTACGTGTATAGTCAACCAGTAAGATTTTAGTACAGGAACCAGATTGGTTACTTCGGGGCTCATCCAACTAAGATGAGCAACAAATAAAGCTAAACCAGCTAAAATTGCAGTGGCAGCTAAAGCAAAATCTGATTTTTTCACAAATATAAATCCTGCTAATAGGCAACCCCAGGCAATAAAGGTCATGGTCTCAAAACCATTACTCCAGGGAGCATGACCTGAAATGTACCAGCGAGCAGCCAAACCTCCGGTATGAAGAATAAATCCGACACCTAATATCAGCATGGCAATTCGAACCATCCACTTAATTGGAAATCCGGGTTTCATTAAATGCACGACAAGAAAAATGATTAGGAAGAATCCGACCATTAGGTAAATAGGGAAGAGTTTCTTAAAAATGTTGATGTTGTTGTATTGAATTTCGATATTCTGTTTGGTTGCCGATGGCATAACCTCGCTACCAAATTTTTGTTGATATTTTTTAATACCCGAAATGTAGCTATCTGCTCCAGCCAAGTCGTTATGATTTAAGGCTTGCCCCAGCATGACGATAGATTTTTTAATGAATAAGGAATCATCGCCTCTAACATCAATCTGTGCTGTTGGGTTGTACCATTCTCCCATACTATCATTTGGATTAGGGAATATTTTAAGGAATTCACCAGTAAACACCATGTAGGTAATGTTAATTCGTTCGTCAACTGATATAATTTCTTTATCGTACCCTTTGCGCTGTGCAGGTTTTTTTGAGTAGGCATCTTGTACCTTCTTGCTTAGCTTGTATTGACCTTTTTCATCTAAAAAGTCGGTAAATGAGGCATATTTTCCACTTACACCTAGCTCTCGAGCCAACTCGCTATTCCCAACTTTAATCATTTGCACCTGTTGCCACTGTTGAGGGCTGGCAATCATACTCAAAAATACTTGTTCGGCAGGATATCCTTTAAATTGTCCTTTTTTAGTGATTTTTCTAATTACTTCGCTTGCTAAAGTATTTACGGGTTCGAATCGTCCACCTTTGTCTTGGACTACAATTTTACCAAAGCTTTTAGCCTGTTCTAAAGGTACAACTTTTAGATCTTGAGCTGATGCAGGTAGCAAGCTTCCACCAATAATACATGCTAAAACAGCCAGTGTTTTAATTTTTCGAGACTGGCGACCCAAAAGTTTGAATCTTGTGTATGGATTAAACAGGGACCAAGCCATTCCTAACATCAAAATACCGTAACCAAAATAGGTAATCATCATTCCCCAAAAGTCATGATTTACCGATAAAATAGTTCCTTTTTCATCAGTGTCATACGATGCCTGGAAAAAACGGAAGCCTTCGTGTTTCAATATATTATTCATATAAATACGGTAATCTTTCTCTATTGATTTTCCTTCGTCGTAAAGAGTTACTTCGCTGGCGAATGAGGAAGGACTTTTTGAACCAGGGTATCTTTCTAATATGAAATCATTTAACTTGATTGAGAAAGGCAGATCAATAATTTTTGATCCATAAGCAACTGATACATTCATATCATTAAAAGAAACAGTACTGGCATTGCCAACGTAATCTTTTTGCCCTTTTACCATTAGCTCTTTACGTTCATTGCCTTTTTTTACATCAAATACCAATATGTTTGGAGCATTTTTATCTTCTCCCTGTACATATCTGTAAATTGCTGCAGGATAAAAATTCTTAATTACTAATTTGGTTCCACCAATATCATATAGTTTTCTTGGCACAATGGAATGCCATTTTTTTGCTTCCATTGGAATTGGATCTCCGCCCATCATACTAACTTCCTGCATAGGCATTGGTGACATCATGCGTAAACTATCCGTATAATCGATAAGAATTGCATTGGGATGAGGATTCGTGCCAAAAGCCAGTAAATGATCTCCAACCATTCTGTTTCCTCGGTACTCTATGGTAAAATTTTGCATTCCCGACATGCCTGCACTTCCTACGGCAACCATCTCTAAAACTGGAGCACCTTTGGCATCTTGAACCAAAGTGGTTTGAGCATTTGGAATAAAAGTTCTCAGTTTCAATTCTACCTCTTCGTTACCAAGCTTAAGTGTTTCATCGTATTTTACTTCCTTAACTGTAGAGAAACTTATTTTTTCGCTTTCGCGGATATGTTTACCATTTTTTTCAAGAATCACATCTATATAGGAATCCATACTTGTGATTTTGTTGGTAGTTTGTCCTTCACGAATGTGCATGTTTCCTTCATAGCCAACATATCGTGTGATAGCAGAACCAATAAATATGACAATAAATGAAACATGAAATAAAAAGATTGACCACTTTTCTCTTTTGTATAGGTTGTATCTAAAAATATTGGCGACCAAATTTGCTACAATTAGTGTAAGCATAATTTCAAACCAAAGAGCATCATAAACAAGGGCTCTTGCAGCAGGTGTACCAAAATCATTTTCGATAAAAGTTGCCGCTCCAATCGAGAAGGCAAATAAAATGATGAGAACACCCATCATTTGCATAGAGAAAAGAAAATTCAGAAACTTCTTCATCTGTTTAGTATAGTTATATGAATATTTAGTGTGCTTACGCGGATAAACAAGTTGTAAAGATCTTGTAAATTGGAGTTCAAGATACGCTTTTCTTTATAAATTCAAAATAAGCAATTGGCTAAGCTTTTAGCTTAAATTTTTATTGTTTTTTTTATTGAAAGGTGTAACTTATTGCTAATTAGAGATTCTTTAATTTAAGATGACATATTCCATTATTTACATCGGAATATGTCTTTAAATTTTTAGAAATGAAGGAATCAATTAGTATTCTTATTAAGACTAAAAATAAATTGATTTTTTTCATATTCTGTTTCATCAATATGAAATGATTGAAAACCAAGCGTAGAAAAGGATAAAAAGGTATTAAAATTTAAATATAATGAATTCAAATAATCCCTTAATCTTGAAATAATTCAAGAATTCGGTTAGTATTGCAGTGTTATCACTTAATTATTGAATTGAAAAACAGATTTTTAATTTAAAATCTAACCTAGCTATGAAAAAACTATTTCGCCTATTTTTAGTCCTGTTTTTGGGCTTGGTGCCAACTGTATTAATGGCTCAGCTTACCTTTACAGGGGAAATCCGTCCGAGAACAGAGTATCGTCACGGATTAAAATCATTGTTTGATTCAGCAGATGATGCTGCTTTTGCAACTTCACAAAGAACTCGTTTAAATTTAAATTACGGAGAAGAGAAATTCCGTGTTGGTTTATCGGTTCAGGATATACGTACCTGGGGTGACGTGAAGCAATTAAATATGTCTGATAAAAACCAGTTGATGCTTCATGAAGCATGGGGAGAGCTTATTTTTAATGAAAACTTTTCATTGAAAGTGGGGCGTCAGGAATTGGTTTATGATGACTCTAGAATTCTAGGTAATGTAGGTTGGGCTCAACAAGCGAGAAGCCACGATTTGGCATTATTAAAATTCAAAACTGATGAGAAAGGGAAATTTCATTTAGGTTTTGCTGTGAATAACGATGCTGAAACATTATCAAGACAACTTTACACAACTAATTACAAGAGCATGCAATTCGCATGGTACAACAGAAAATCAGAGAAATTTGATTTTAGCTTGTTGTTCATGAATGTTGGACAGGAAAGAGATGCGGATGCTACAGATGCTGTTGATCGTGATACAAGATACAGTCAAACTTTCGGTACGCACATGAATTACCGTCCTGGTAAAATTTCTTTTACAGGTTCTTTATATGCACAGTCAGGTAAAGATGCAGGGGATAATGATTTAAGTGCTTACATGTTTAATGTAGGTATGAAATTTCCTGTTGCCGATACTTGGAAAGGTAATGTTGGAGTAGAAATGCTTTCAGGTTCTGATTATGATGGAGCTAGTAATTCTCGTTTAGATTCAGATAATGACTCATTTACTCCACTTTTTGGAACAAATCATAAATTCAATGGTCATATGGATTACTTCTATGTAGGTAATCATGTTGGAAGTGCAGGGTTAACAGATATTTATGGTGGATTGAATCACTCAAAAGGACAATGGTCTTTCGGATCAACAATTCACTTGTTCTCAACTGCAGCTGATTTGTATTTAGGTTCTGAAAAACAAGATAAATATTTAGGTACTGAGGTTGATCTATCAGTTGGATACAAATATTCGAAGAGCGTATTGATTAAAGCTGGATACTCTCACATGTTCGCAACCGATTCTATGGAAGCATTAAAAGGTGGTGATAGTGGAGAAATTCAGAACTGGGGATGGGTAATGTTAGTATTCAAACCAAATTTCTTGAAAAAATAAGGCAAACTCCATACATCAAAACTTTTGCTAATGGTAAGATTATTTAAATTTTTAACACCACCTCCAAAATGGAAGCTTCCGGTATATGTGTCGCTTGGAATATTTTTCGGGTTGGGATTTTATGTGCTTTATTTATCTAAAGCCGCATCCTACCTGTCAGATGCTCCCGAGACATGTGTGAACTGCCACGTTATGGCTCCTCAGTATGCTACCTGGGGTCACAGTTCACATCGTGAAGTTGCCACTTGTAACGATTGTCATGTTCCACACAACAATGTATTCAACAAATACTTTTTTAAAGCGAAAGACGGTTTGCGTCACGCGAGTATGTTTGCATTGAGAATGGAGCCTGAGGTAATCTTTATTTTGGATGAAGGTAAGGAAGTAGTTCACAATAACTGCGTCCGTTGTCACAGTCAACAGCTGACTGATCCGAAACTGGCAGCTAAAGTGCCAAACCACGCTCACAATACTCAGGATAGAGTATGTTGGGAATGTCACCGTGAAGTTCCTCACGGAAGAGTGAACAGTTTATCTAGCGTTCCGAACGCAAGAGTTCCACTTCCTGAAAGTCCGGTGCCAGACTGGTTAAAAGAGTATTTGAAAGAAACAGAATTAGAAAACGAATAAAACTTAAACTAAATATACTATGAAACCAATACAAGAATCTGTAGGCAAAAAACCAATGTTGGGATGGCTTATCTTCCTGGTAACTTTGGTTGTTGTATTCCTACTTGGGTTGTTAGCTTCATCGATTATGGAGAGAAGGGCAGAATCTGTATATGCCTATACTCCTCAGGTAAAGTACGATCAGTGGGAACCACGTAACGAAGTTTGGGGCGAAAATTTCCCAAAAGAATTTCAATCTTACTATGAAACTGCTGATACTATGTTCCGCAGTAAATTTAACGGTGGAGCAATGATCGATATGCTTGACGTTGATCCTCGTTTAGTAGTGCTTTGGGCTGGATATGGTTTTGCTAAAGACTACAACCAAGGTCGTGGTCACTATTATGCAGTGGAAGATCTTAGAAATACTTTAAGAACAGGTGGTCCTGTTGATGATAAGACTGGTCCTATGCCATCTACTTGTTGGACATGTAAATCTCCTGATGTACCTCGTTTGATGAACGAAATTGGAGTAGCAGAATACTATAAGGGAAAATGGTCTTCGAAAGGTCACGAAGTAGTTAATCCTATTGGTTGTGCAGATTGTCACGATGCTGAAACCATGAACTTAAGAATTTCTCGTCCATATTTAATCGAGGCTTTCGAACGTCAGGGAAAAGACATTAATAAGGCAACTCATCAGGAGATGCGTTCATTGGTTTGTGCTCAGTGTCACGTTGAGTACTACTTTAACAAAAATCGTGTTAAAGGATCTGCTTTTGTTCAGTTACCATGGGATAAAGGTATGGGCGTTGAAGAAATGGAAGAGTACTATGATGAAATGGATTTTAAAGATTGGACTCATAAGTTAAGTAAGGCTCCAATGTTGAAAGCTCAGCATCCAGGATACGAAGTATATCTAAAAGGTATTCATGCGGATCGTGGTGTTTCTTGTGCTGATTGTCATATGCCATACAAATCAGAAGGTGGACAGAAATTTACAGATCACCATATTCAATCTCCTTTGAATAATGTTGCTAATTCATGTCAGGTATGTCACCGTGAGGAAACTGATAAGTTGATTGAGAATGTTTATACTCGACAGGATCAGATTATTGAGAACCGAGATAAGCTTGAAGAATTGTTAGTACGTGCTCACGTTGAAGCTAAGAAAGCCTGGGATTTAGGTGCCAATGAAAATGAAATGAAGCCAGTATTAAAAATGATCCGTCACGCACAATGGCGTTGGGATTATGCAGCTGCTTCACATGGTGGATCTTTCCACGCTCCAACAGAAATTGGTCGTATTATTACTACTGGTGTTGATCGCGCACAGGAAGCTCGTATTGCTTTGGTTAGAATTTTCCACAAGTATGGTTTTGATGGAGAAGTTCCTTATCCAGATATCGCAACAAAAGCAAAAGCTCAGAAGTTTATTGGTTTAGATATGGATAAACTAAATGCTGAAAAAGAAACATTCAAGAAGAATCTTCTTCCGGAATGGGATAAAAAAGCAAAAGAACGTGAAGCTACTTATCAGGTTAAAAAGTAATAATTTACAGTTCAAATTATAGGTTCAAATATGCCGTCCAATTTAGGGCGGCATATTTTTTAATAACTAAATGGTTGAATTAGGATAAGATATGTATTCCTGGTTTTATTAAAGTCAGATAGAAATTGTATATACTGTTTAGAATTGTTTTTGAGCTACCATAATTCAAAAATTGTTGCGATCTTAACGGAACTTGTTGAAAAAAGAAATACGATCATATGAATAAACCTACCAAACCATTTTGGCAAACACCCTGGGGGTATGCCGAAGCTTTTTTGATTGCCTTTGGCTTATTGGTCATTGGATTCTTTCTTGAAATTGCAATTCAAACTTCCTCTGACACGCAAATAAGGTATCCTTTCAATTTGATATTAGGAGGAGGTTTTTTACTTGTCTTAATGTCTTTTTACTTTTTCATTAGAAAAACAAAGCTGTATCAATTCCTATCTGGAATTCCTGCTTCAGTGGGGGCGATAGTTGCCTTAACTTTTTTGGTGATTATAATGGGGATCTTACCTCAGGTACCCATGCAAGAAGAGAATTTGATAACTAAACTAAGTTTGAATCAACTGACCACTTCCTGGCCATTTCTTTTAATCAATTTCTACTTGTTGATTGTTTTAGGATTGGTAATTATCCGTAAATGTATTCCATTTAAATTAAAGAACTGGGGTTTTGTTTGTAGTCATTTGGGTTTATGGATAACTGTATTTGCAGCAGGACTGGGATCTGGTGATTTAATGCGCCTAAGAATGGATTTGCACGAGAATAAAACCGAATGGAAAGCTTACGATGATAAGGGCAACTATTACGAATTACCTTTAGCCATAAAGTTAAACGATTTTATTATCGAGGAGTTCAATCCAAAAATGGCTGTGGTTGAAAATACAACCGGTAATTTGTATGAGCCTACCAAACCATCAATGATTATGATTGAAGACGAACTTACGTGTCAATTGCACGATTGGTCGGTGAAGGTAGATGAGTTTTTGGTATTGTCGGGAAGGGCAGGAGATAAGTATCACCCATTGCACGATTTTGGTGCTGCTCCGGCTGCAAAGGTTCAGATTTATTCCAATTCAAATGATACCATATCTGGATGGATATCCTGCGGAAGCTTTAACCGTCCTCATGAATCATTAAAGATTAACGACGACTATTCTCTGTTGATGACGGTTCCTGAACCGAAGAAATTTTCATCGGAAGTAACCATTTATACACCCGATGGATCAAAGGAAGATCAGGTGTTGGAAGTAAATAAATCGCATACGGTAAACGGATGGAAGATTTACCAATTGAGTTACGATGAGAAGATGGGTAAATACTCTACTTTGAGTGTAGTTGAGGTGGTAAAAGATCCCTGGCAAATTTATGTGTACATCGGTATTTTCATGATGATGATAGGATCTATTTATATGTTTTGGCGTGGAAATAAAGTAACAATTAGCAGTGAGTAGTAATACTACTGATAACTGTTTACTGATAACTGTAAACTGAGAAAGATGATTTGGAATTACTTTTTATTGACAGCAGGTGTAAGTTCTGCAAGTTGGATTTTATCTGCTTTTGTGCCTAAAAAAGATGTGATAAGAAATGCACTGGTTCTTATCGGCATACTGAGTATGGCGATCTATATCGGCTTTTTATGGACTAGCTTGGAGCGTCCACCATTGAGAACATTGGGAGAAACAAGATTGTGGTATTCACTTTTTGTATCCATTATAGGTTTGATTACTTACTTTAGATGGAGATATCTTTGGATGCTTTACTATTGCTTGTTTATGTCTCTGTTATTTTTGTTCATTAACTATTTACACCCAGAGAACTTTTCTAAAACCTTAATGCCAGCCTTGCAGAGTCCTTGGTTTGTACCTCATGTGGTAGTATATATTATTTCCTATGCGTTTCTCGCGGCTTCTACATTGGTTGCCATATACGGATTATACCAGGTTAAAAAGGAAAAGTTTGACAAGAACTTAATGTTTGTTGCCGATAATTTGGTTTATCTGGGATTTGCCTTCCTTACTTTAGGCTTGTTATTCGGTGCTCTTTGGGCAAAAGAGGCTTGGGGACATTATTGGACCTGGGACCCGAAAGAAACCTGGGCATTCATCACCTGGATGGGCTATTTGGTATACATCCACCGCCGATATCAAATGCCATCGAAATATGTATCATCTCTTTGGATATTGGCTTTGGCATTTGTGATACTAATGGTGTGTTGGTTTGGAGTAAATTATCTGCCATCTGCTCAGTTTAGTGTGCATACTTATAGTCAGCAACCTTAGGTTTACTTTAACAGAAAACGAATTTACACTGAGGGTATCTGATGGTATCGAAAAAACGCCAATTCAATTGAATTGGCGTTTCGTATTTTATATAGAGTGTTTACTATTATTTTAGACCAGCTGGTCCTTGATAAGTTGCACTTCCTAAGCCAAGAATTGGATAGAAAATGAAAGGTAAAAAGATCAAACCAAAGGTGAAGCCTGTGCCTTTTCCAAAACTTTTAGAAAGTAGGTTTACCATCCAAATCAACCAAATTAAATTAATTCCTGGTAAGAAGATGATTAATAAAATCCACCACCATGGCTTACCAATAATTTCTAGTGTAACAATTGCGCTATAAATTGGGATTAAACATGCCCAACCCGGTTGATTAGCTTTGGTATTGATCTTCCATGCTGAAGCAATCATCAAGACAACAAATCCAAGGTAAAAAAGAATTCCTATTATCGATAGCATCTTATAAAACAATTAAATTCCTACTCGTAAGGCTTTTCGGATTCGCCCCGTTCTGTGGTTTCTGGTCTCCATTAAAATTAGCAGGCGCGAAAGTAATAAATTTAATTATTATGCTTGGTAATGATTTGTTGATTTATCTTAAATTACTGTATTTATGGACCCTTTAGTTGATAAAGTCAGATTCCCATATAAGTAAAAACGCCGACTCAATAGAATCGGCGTTTTTAATATTTTCAATTATAAGCTTGTGACTTGTAGCTGATAATTTATTCTTCAATTTTGTGTAATACCATTTTCTTGGCAACTTCGATAGCTTGATCCAATCCTTTAGGGTCTTTACCACCAGCTGAAGCGAAGAATGATTGTCCACCTCCACCACCTTTGATTTCTTTGGCAGCTTCGCGAACAATATTTCCTGCATGCAGGTCGTACTCTTTCACTAAGTTATCAGAGAACATGATGGTAAGATTTGCTTTTCCACCCAAATCGGCACCAGTTATGAATACCAAATTGTCAATTTCTCCTTTCAATTGGAATGCGATATCTTTTAAATCTGCGGCACTTGAAACAGTTAAGGCTTCTGTAATAAAGTTCACACCTTTAGTTACTGATACATTTCCTTTAAGATCATTTTTCATCACCTTTAAACGATCTTTCATGAACCCATCCAAATCTTTCTTCAATCCTGAATTTTCAGACATGATGTCTTCAATGTTCTTAAGTAAGTTTTGGCTTGATTTAAATATCTTTTCGATATTACGTAAAGTGTTCAACTTATCGTTGATATAATTTTCAGCCTTGTCAGCAGTTATAGCTTCGATACGACGAATACCAGCCGAAATAGCACCTTCTGATGTTATTTTGAAGAGCCCAATTTGTCCGGTAGCATCAACATGAGTACCACCACACAACTCAACAGAATCGTTATATTTTACTACACGAACCAAATCGCCATATTTCTCTCCAAATAAAGCCATAGCACCCATATTTACCGCTTCGGTCATCGGAATGTTATTCTTTATCTCAACAGCAATATTTTCTCTGATTTTTTGGTTTACGATTGCCTCCACTTTTGCAATTTCCTCTTCGCTTACTTTCTGGAAGTGCGAGAAGTCAAAACGCAAATGATCAGGATTTACCAATGAACCCTTCTGCTCAACATGATCACCCAAAACTTCACGAAGTGCATGATGCATAAGGTGTGTTGCTGTATGGTTATTTGCAGTTAAGGTTCTGTTTTTATTACTCACAGCAGCTTTAAATGTAGCTGTAGGATCGGTTGGTAATTGTTTAGCAATATGAACAATTAAACCATGTTCCTTTTTGGTATCGACAATAGAGATTTTTTCTCCATTCGATTCAATATATCCAGTGTCTCCAACTTGCCCACCACTCTCACCATAGAAAGGTGTAATGTTGAATACCAATTGGAATAAATCTTTTCCTTTTTGTGTGATTTTTCTGTAACGGGTAATTCTTACATCAGTTGAAAGGTAATCGTAACCGATAAACTCTTCAACATCATCTTTCAGGATTTCAACCCAGTCACCAGTATCAACAGAAGTTGCAGAACGTGAACGATTCTTTTGTTCTTCCATTTCAGCATTGAATTCTTTACGATTTACAACTAAATCTTGTTCCTTAAGAATCAATTCAGTTAAATCTAATGGGAATCCGTAGGTATCGTACAATTCAAAAGCAAGTTTGCCTGATACCACTTTAAAATCGTCTGCTTTTGTCTTTTCAATAATTTGATCCAACAAACGAATGCCATTTTCTAAAGTTCTAAGGAAAGAGTTTTCTTCTTCCTTAACCACTTTCTCGATTAAAGTTTGCTGCTTGATTAGCTCCGGGAAATGTTTGCCCATTACTTCAATCATTACAGGAATCAAACGATACATGAAAGGCTCCTTAAATCCTAAGAAAGTATATCCGTAACGAACCGCTCTACGCAGAATTCTACGAATTACGTAACCTGCTTTGTTGTTCGATGGTAAAGTTCCGTCGGTAATAGCAAAAGCAATAGTTCTAATATGATCGGCAATTACACGCAGTGCAATGTCAATTACTTCATCTTTACCATATTCTTTACCACTCATTTTAGCAATGGCTTGAATAATTGGTTGGAATACATCTGTATCGTAATTAGAGGTTTTACCTTGCATCGCCATACACAAACGTTCAAATCCCATTCCCGTATCAACATGTTGATGAGGAAGAGCTTCTAGTGAACCATTCGCCTTACGGTTGAATTGCATAAATACAAGATTCCAGATCTCAATCACCTGAGGATGATCCATGTTTACAAGATCTCTACCAGATGTGATTTTTCTTTCTTCATCGCTTCTAAGGTCGATGTGGATTTCTGAACAAGGTCCGCAAGGTCCTGTTTCACCCATTTCCCAAAAGTTATCTTTCTTGTTTCCATTTATAATATGGTTTTCAGGAAGATATTTCATCCAGTAACCTGCAGCTTCATTATCGCGATCCAGATTGTCTTCTTTGCTACCTTCAAAAACAGAGGCATACATTCTGTCAACAGGAAGTTTATACACTTCAGTTAAAAGTTCCCAGGCCCAGTCGATGGCATCTTTTTTAAAGTAATCACCAAACGACCAGTTTCCCAACATTTCGAACATAGTATGATGATAGGTATCATGACCTACCTCTTCTAAATCGTTATGTTTTCCCGATACACGAAGGCATTTTTGGGAATTTGTAATCCTGTTATACTTGATTGGTGAATTCCCAAGGAAAATATCCTTAAACTGGTTCATCCCTGCGTTTGTAAACATTAAAGTAGGATCATCTTTAATTACCATCGGTGCCGATGAAACTATTTTATGTTGTTTTGAATTGAAAAAATCCAAAAATGCTTGTCTGATTTCGCTAGAATTCATGAGTCTATTATGTTTTAAATAGATGAGATTTCAATACTTAGCTTGCAAAGTTAGATTAATTCCTTAATTTTGTTGACTTAAATGAGCAAAAATTTAGGCTTTTTCTTTAAAAATTAACCTAAGAACACTACATGGCGAAGACGAAGTATCAGTTTAATCCTGAGTCTATTAGCTACGAAAAGGTAGAAATCAACATTAAGACTCGAATTGTTAACGGTCTTAAACACATGGCTTCCAGTTCAGTACTTGCAATTGTAATGGTGGCAGTCTTGTTCTATTTTTTCGGATCTCCCAAAGAAAGATCACTTCAAAGGGAAAACCAAAAGCTTCTTACTCAATATAACCGGTTGAATACCGAATTGCAACAAGTGCAAACCGTACTTGGTGATTTAGAACAGCGAGATGACAATATATATCGTGTGATTTTTGAAGCGGAACCTATTCATTCAAATATCCGAAAGGCTGGAGTGGGAGGTGTTAACCGCTACAAGCAGCTCGAGAATATGGAGAATGCTGATCTGGTTATAAAAACGACTAAAAAACTGGATCAATTATCGAAATCTTTATATGTTCAAACTAAATCTTACGACGATGTTGAAGAGATGGTGAAGAATAAGTTTAAGTTGCTTTCAGCTATTCCTGCCATTATGCCATTGGCGATAAAAGATTTTGGAAGAATATCTGCTGGTTATGGATGGAGAATTCACCCAATTTACAAAACGAAAAAGTTCCACGATGGAATGGATTTTACCGGAAAAATTGGAACACCTATATATGCTACAGGAGATGGAGTTGTTAAAGTTGCCAAAAAGGAGAGAGGTTACGGAAAAAAAGTAGTTATCGATCATGGATATGGTTATACTACAGTTTATGCTCACCTGGATAGTTACAGAGTAAAAAGGGGACAAAAGGTGAAAAGAGGTGAAATTATAGCCGAACTTGGAAATACTGGAGTTTCAACAGGACCTCATTTACATTACGAGGTTAGAAAAAATAGAAAAACTTTAAATCCGATTAATTATTATTTTAATGATATTACAGCCGATGAATATGACAGTATGGTAGCCTACGCTGAAAACACCGGTCAAACAATGGATTAGTTCTACCGATAAAAAATAGGAAAACATAAAAAAATGGCACAGAAAATCATATTCTGTGCCATTTTATTTATTACTTTAGGTAATAAATTATTCCGTTATAATTATTAATCTCTTCATGAGATTTGAAATTTTATAAAATCAAATAGAGTGCCTTATAAAGAACAGAAAATAGAAAAGCTATATTATTCGATTGGAGAAGTGGCTGAAATGTTTAAGGTTAACACATCTTTGATTCGTTTTTGGGAAAAAGAATTCAATATTATAAAGCCCAAAAAGAATAAGAAAGGCAATCGTTTTTTTACCCAGCTTGATATTGAGAACTTTCACTTGATTTTTCATCTGGTGAAGGAGAGAGGAATGACATTAAAAGGTGCAAAACAGAAGCTAAAGGAAAATAAAGAGGATACCGAGAATAATTTTAGCGTGGTAACTCGTCTGCAAGAAATAAAAGATCTTCTGCTTGAAATTAAAGAAGCCCTATAATCATTAAATTTATTAAAATTGAGAATACGAGATATTGTTTCATCTATTGAGCAGATTGCTCCCATGTCGTATCAGGAATCATATGACAATTCTGGCTTAATTGTAGGAGACTACAATCAGGAAGTAAGTGGTGTTGTGATCTGCTTAGATGTTATAGAGAGTGTAGTGGAGGAAGCAATTCAGTTGGGGGCGAATATGATTATCGCTCATCATCCTATTGTTTTTAAGGGATTGAAAAGGTTTAATGGAAACAATTATGTGGAGCGTACAGTAATGTTAGCCATTAAAAATGATATTGCAATTTATGCAGCTCACACTAATATTGATTCAGTTCGTGGTGGAGTGAGCGAAAAAATTTGCGATTTAATAGGATTGAAAAACAAGAAGATTCTTTCTCCAGTGAGTGAAGATTTGAAGAAACTAGTAACATTTGTTCCTGTTGATCATGCAGATAAAGTTCGAGAGGCTTTGTTTATTGCAGGTGCTGGGAATATTGGGAACTATGATGCTTGTAGTTATAGCACAGAAGGTATTGGAACCTTTCGAGGAGGCGAAGATGCTAAACCTTTTGTAGGAGAAAAGGGAGAAGTGCATCAAGAGATAGAAGTACGATTCGAAACAATATTTCCAAAACATTTAAAAGGAAAAATTATTGGTGCATTATTAGATCATCATCCATATGAGGAGGTAGCTTACGACATTTATGCACTCGAAAATAACAATTCTCAGGCAGGATTAGGAATGATTGGAGAGCTTGAAACTCCTGAAAATTCAGTGGATTTTTTGAAGCGAATCAAGGAAATCTTCCGTTCTGGTTGTGTGAGACATACCGAAATTGTAAAAAAAGAGGTAAAAAAAGTTGCTGTTTGTGGTGGAAGTGGAAGCTTTTTGCTACATAAAGCTATGTCAGCAAAAGCAGATATTTTTGTTACCGGAGACTTTAAATATCACGAGTTTTTCGATGCTGAGGGCAAATTGATAATTGCTGATATTGGACATTATGAAAGTGAACAATTTACTCGAGATATTTTTTATGAGATAGTTACAAAAAAATTCCCTAACTTTGCGGTTCATATTTCTGAGATAAATTCGAATCCAATAAATTATTTGTAAACATATGACAACAAAAGATCCAAAAGCTTCAGATTTTAAGGATATTTCAGTTGAAGAAAAATTACGCACATTGCATGAAATGCAATCTGTTGATTCTGAGGTAGACCAAATTAGAACGCTAAGGGGAGAGCTTCCTTTGGAAGTGCAGGACTTGGAAGATGAGATTGCCGGACTTGATACCAGAATCGCGAATCTAAATAGTGAAGTAAAAGAGCTTGTTGAAACTGTTGCGAAGAAGAAGCAAGAGATTAAAGAAGCTGGTTTGCTGATTAAAAAGTACGAAGCTCAACAAATGAATGTTCGTAATAATCGTGAGTTCGATTCTATTTCAAAAGAAATCGAATTTCAGAACCTTGAAATTGAATTGTGTGAGAAGCGCATCAAGGAGTTTACTGCGGAGATGAATAACAAAAAAGCTTTAATCGAAAATTCAGAATCGAATTTCACAGAGAAAAAAGCTGATTTGGAATCTAAAAAAGGAGAATTGGATGAGATTGTATCTGAAACTCAAAAAGAAGAGGACAAATTAATTGAGAGGTCAGAATCTTTCCAAGGTAAGATTGAAGAAAGATTGCTTACTGCTTATTCAAGAATTCGTTCTAATGCTAGAAACGGATTAGCTGTTGTAACAGTTGAACGTGATGCTTGTGGAGGTTGTTTTAATAAAATTCCACCACAGCGTCAAATGGATATCCGTTCTCGTAAGAAAATTATTGTATGTGAGTATTGCGGACGTATTTTAGTTGATAAGTATATTTGCGATTACGATCACAGTTTGGAGGAAGCTGATAAAGCTGCTGCAGCTGCTAAGCCAAAGAGAAGAACTCGTAAAAAAGAATAATACGATTTCAAGATATTATAAAAGGGTCATCTTATTTAAGATGACCCTTTTTGTTTAAATGATAAGAGTTGATTAAAATCATATCAAAAGAGATGATTTCACCTATTGATTTTAAAAATATTTCCTATATTGCGCACACAAATTCAAGCCATTAGTTTGAAATGAGATTCAAGAAAGAATTAAGAAAAAGATACCCATGAATTCTTCAAGGATGTTTCCATAACATCCACTGCTAAGTCATATCTGTACTTGGCATTTATTTTCAGATGACAATTTTATGAATATATAGGATGCTTTTTTAGTATCATAAATTATTCAAGTGTATAGATTTAGTATTGCGATCAGAATATTTGATTCAATAATTCGACTAATTTATGCGTAAAAGCAATTAAATCATTTATTTAATTGTCTCAAAGTTGTATTTTTAATCCACGATATAAATAAACACAAAATACTATCATGATAACGACAAAAACTGAATTTCAGCAAATGATTTTGGAAGGGATTCCAGAACAATTGCCAGCTCCTCAGAAGTATGATCCTGAAATCAATCACGCACCAAAGCGTAAGGAAATCTTAAATGGAGAAGAGAAAAAGCTTGCATTAAGAAATGCATTGCGTTATTTCGATCCTAAAGATCATGCAGAATTGATTCCTGAGTTTGTTAAGGAATTGGAAACCTACGGTAGAATTTACATGTATCGTTTGCGTCCTACCTATGAAATGAAAGCTCGCTCTATTAATGACTACCCTGGAAAATGTGATCAGGCAAAGGCAATCATGCTAATGATTCAAAATAATTTGGATTATGCAGTTGCTCAGCATCCACATGAGTTAATTACTTATGGTGGAAATGGTGCTGTATTCCAAAACTGGGCTCAGTATCGTTTGTGCATGAAATATTTGTCAGAAATGACTGATGAGCAAACCTTGGTGATGTATTCAGGACATCCAATGGGATTGTATCCATCTCATAAAGATGCTCCTCGTGTTGTTGTTACCAATGGTATGGTGATTCCTAACTATAGCAAGCCAGATGATTGGGAAAAAATGAATGCTTTGGGAGTTTCTCAGTATGGACAAATGACTGCAGGTTCTTATATGTATATCGGACCACAGGGCATTGTTCACGGAACAACTATCACAGTACTAAATGCTGGTAGAAAAATTAGTGAAAACGGAGAGGGTTTAGAAGGTAAACTTTTTATTACTGCTGGTTTAGGTGGTATGTCTGGAGCTCAGCCTAAGGCTGCTAATATTGCTGGATGTATTTCTATCACAGGAGAAATCAATCCAAAAGCAACCACTACACGTCACTCGCAAGGTTGGGTTGACGAGAAAATTGATAATCTGGATGAGTTGATGACAAGAGTTTGTAAAGCGAAAGCTGATAAGGAAGTTGTTTCAATCGCATATCAAGGTAATATTGTTGATGTTTGGGAGCGTTTTGCTGAAGATGATGTAAAAGTTGATTTAGGATCGGATCAAACTTCATTACACAATCCATGGGCTGGTGGTTATTATCCTGCTGGGGTTGGGTTTGAAGAAGCCAATGATATGATGGCAAATAATCCTGAGTTATTTAAAGAGAAGGTTCAGGAATCACTTCGTCGTCATGTTGCAGCAATCAATAAGTGTGTAGATAAATTTGGAACTTATTTCTTCGATTACGGAAATGCATTCCTTTTAGAATCTAGTCGTGCTGGCGCTGATATTATGGCTGAAGGTGATAAATTCAAATATCCTTCTTACGTTCAGGATATTATGGGACCTATGTGTTTCGATTATGGTTTTGGACCATTCCGTTGGGTATGTGCAAGCGGCAAACCGGAAGATTTGGCTGAAACGGATCGTATTGCAACTGAAGTATTGGAAGAAATTCGCAAAAATTCGCCTGTGGAAATTCAGCAGCAAATGGCTGATAATATCCGTTGGATAAAGGGAGCACAGGAAAATAAATTGGTTGTTGGATCTGAGGCTCGTATCTTATATGCTGATGCAGAGGGTCGTATCAAAATTGCTGAGGCTTTTAATAAAGCAATTGCAGCTGGTAAGATTGGTCCTGTTGTATTAGGTCGCGATCATCACGATGTATCAGGTACTGATTCTCCTTTCCGCGAGACTTCAAATATTTATGATGGATCAAGCTTTACATCAGATATGGCAATCCAAAATGTAATTGGAGATTCATTCCGTGGTGCTACTTGGGTATCTATTCACAATGGTGGTGGAGTAGGTTGGGGTGAAGTAATCAACGGTGGATTCGGTATGTTACTGGATGGAACTGATGATGCTGATCGCAGATTGAAAAACATGTTATTTTGGGATGTAAACAATGGTATTTCTCGTCGTTCATGGGCAAGAAATGAAGAGGCTGTGTTTGCAATTAAACGTGCAATGCAAGCTGAGCCGAACTTAAAGGTAACTCTTCCTAATTTTGCAGATGATAAATTGATTGACGGAGCTTTCTAGTCAACTTAAAATATAGAATTTAAAAGGAGACCTTGTGTCTCCTTTTTTGTTATACTTGCATTTGATATATTATGAATTATGGGAAAATTAGATCTGGAAAAACTACAGGAATTACAAGATGATCAACAATCATTTTTCATCTACTTTTCAGCACCTAATTGTGGAGTATGTGAAATTCTAAAACCAAAAATATTTGAAATGTTCCAGCAGTGTTTTCCTAAATTGGAGGCATATCACGTTGATACGGCATTGCAGCCTGAATTAGCTGCTCAATTAGGTTTGTATACTAATCCTTCTCTATTGGTCTTTATTTCCGGTCAGGAAGTGTTAAAACGTAGCAGAGTTATTGGTGTTGATGAGGTGGAAAAATCCTTGGAAAGATATTATAAAATGATTTTTTAACAAATGAGCAATGCATAGTACCAACCTGATACTATGCATTTGTGATTTAATCTTTTAATATACCCCAGTATTTAGCATTACCAACGGACATGCTTCTTCTGTTTCAATGCCGTGAGCATTTGCTTTTTTATAAAATTCAGGATTTTCTGTTCCAGGAGGAAACAATATTCTTTCTGGTTTTAAGCCAATAATATAATCGTAGAATGACTCCTGGTTTTTCGGAGAAAGATAAATGGCTACCGTTTCTACTTTAGATTCACAAGGTCGTCCTGTTTGAATCTCTACATCCTCTATTTTACCTGATCTGTTTCCTACTGCAATGGTTTCTATGTTGTGTTTACGAAGAAGTTTAATGCATTTGTAGGAATATCTGTCTTCTTTAGTACTTGCTCCAATAACTACTGTTTTTCTCATATCATTATATTTTAACGTATTCAGATATGTGAATATACTAAATGAACTTGATTCGTACTCAATAAATGCATTTTAACTTTAATTATTTATTTAAAAATCATCTTTAGCATTACCGAATAGTTTGAAGTTGTATGTAACTGTTACTATAGGTTTACCAAATATTGACATTTTGTATCCATTAACTTTCTCGCCTTCGGTTCTGAAGAAGATGTTATATGCATTTTGACGACCAAGTACATTGTAAACAGCTATTGTCCAAGAACTATGATTTAGTTTTTTGGCTTTTAAATTTCCATTTATGGTTGCTGCTATATCTAATCTTACATAGTCAGGCATTCTCATTGAGTTTCGATCCGAATAGTGTACCTTATCTGTGCCTGCAAAGTTATAGTAGGCAACAGGGGCTGTAAAAGGTCTTCCTGTACTGTATGAGAAATTGGTTGATACATTCATTCTTCGACCTAATTTGTAATTGGCAACAAATTTAAAATCGTGAGGTTTATCGTAATTAGCAGGAAAGTAATCACCATCATTAACTTTTTCTTCATCAAATTCACTATCTATTTTATGCAATATTTTTGAATAAGTGTAATTAACCCACCCTGTCAATTTACCTCTTTTCTTTTGAAACATTAATTCTAAACCATATGCTTTTCCTTTGCCATTTAATACGTCGGTTTCAAGGTGTTCGTTCATTACCAATTTGGCTCCACCTTTGTAATCCAAAACGTTATCTAATTTTTTATAGTAAGTTTCAATCGAAGCTTCAAATTTATTTTGGTTTATTTTTCGATATAATCCTATGGAGTATTGATGACTTTTTTGAGGTTTCAAGTATTTGTCACTAAGTTTCCATATATCTGTTGGAGTCATTGATGCAGTGTTTGAAATCATTTGAACATACTGACTCATTCCATTGTAACTTGCTTTTAAAGAACTATTGGATCCAAGTCTTACGTTTGTAGAAATTCTAATTTCAGGCTCAGAATAAGTTGATATGAATCCTGATTTATGGTAGGTTGATCCATCCATTGATTCAAGGTTTCTAGGTTGATCTTTTATGTAATTATATTCAGTTTTTGGACCAAGATTTCCATAAAAGGAATAGCGTAGACCAACTGATAGTGACATAAAATGAGAAAGTTCAAATTCATCACTAATATAAGCTGCCATTTCTAAGGCTTGTTCGCCTTCAAGTTTCTTTGCATTTATTAAAGACTCAGGATTGCTTGGCTTTTGATCTCCAGGGGCTAAGTCGTAATAGGTACTATTGATTCCAAAATCAATTTTATGATTCAAGCTAGATAGATAGGAAAAATCTGCGTTAAAAATATACTGATCGAATTTATATTTAACGGAGTAAGATTGACTCTGTTCTTGTCTTGATTCTGTAGTGTAATCATATTTACTAATTGCTGCTGAAAAAGTGGAAAATAATTTTGGACTAAATATATGTTTCCACTTAATTGTAGATGCAATAGTATTGTATTCAAACTTATCTTCTTGATAATAATCAAATTTATCATGGCTGTAGTAGCCAGATAAATATAGACTGTTTTTTTCATCTAAGTCCCATGAGAAATTTCCTTGAAAGTCATAGAAGTTTGCACTACTTTTTTGAAGTTTTTTGTCATCCAAAAGTTTAAGAACCCAGTCAGAATATGTTGTACGTCCAGCAAGTATAAATGAACCTTTGTCTTTTTTTAGTGGTCCCTCTATTGTTAGTCTTCCAGATACAGGGCTAATTCCACCGTTAACACTATATTTTTTTCTATTACCATCCTTTAAACTAAGGTCCATTACTGAAGATACCCTACCTCCATATTTTGCTGGGATTCCACTTTTATAAAGAGTGATGTCCTTAATGATATCTGAATTAAAGCCTGAGAAGAATCCAAAAAAGTGAGAGGTATTATTTATTGGAGCTTGGTTTAATAAAACTAAATTTTGATCTGTATTTCCGCCTCTAACGTTAAATCCACTTGAAGCCTCACCTACACTCTGTACGCCAGGTAATAATAATGTACTTTTTATGATATCTGCTTCACCCATTCCTAGAGGTAATTGCTTTAATGCTTTAACAGTAATTTTCTCCATTCCCATTCTTAGGTTACGAACGGGATCTTCAGTTTTAGCTGTTACAACTACTTCCTTTAAAGAGGTAGGTTTGTTTTTCATTTCGACGTTCAATTTTCCATTAGAATGAATTACGATATTACGAAATGTAGTTTTCATTCCAACAGATCGATATTCTACTTTATACTTTCCAATAGGGATTGAAATTGAGTATTGCCCATATTGATTTGTAACAGTTCCTTTTTGGATATCCTTAATGTAAATTACGGTACCAATTAAAGATTCTCCACTTTCAACATCTGTAATTTTCCCACCAAAAGTTACCTTAGTTTTATTTGGATTGTGGGCTCTATCACCAATTGTAAATAGTTTATATTCATTACCAATTTTATTGTTTATCTGTTTTTTTATTATTGGTGATTTATAAAAAATAGTATCGATTTCTTTTATTTTGTTTTTTGAAAGATAATTATTGTATGCTTGGGCATAATTAGTCTTTATGCGATAGTTTTTAGTAAAAACAACTTTGGTTTCTTTTATTATTTGATAATTCAAATTACTTTTTTTTCCAAGCCAGTTAATTATTTTTTTGACATCTGTATTTTTAAAGTTTGGATTAAAATTTTGATCTTCAACCCAATTAGATATGTAGTAAAATTTATAGGTGGAAGATTTTTCTATTTTTGAAATAATCTCATGGAATGAGATTGAATCTTTTTGTAGTGTGATTGATTGCCCTATTACTGTCAAGTGAAATGACACAATTAGCAATGTGATAAGTATTTTACGCATAGGATTTGATTTATAAAGTTTCTGCGTATTTGATTAATTCAACGAATCGATCATGATTAGGCTTTTTAAAGTTTATTTCCAGAGACTTCAATTTTTTCTTCAACTGTTTATTCTTTTCGGGAAAGAGTGATAAAAATTTCTTTTTTGAGCTAATGTTATGAAATTGCTCGTGTTTTCGTAGGTATAGAATTAGTTTCTGTTTGTATGTAGTTAAACTATTGTCTTTCCCTTTTCTTACTGTGTGTTTAATTAATAGTTGGAATTTGTGATTATAAGGAATTTCATAAAAACCACTAGAAATATTATTTGATCTAATTAAATTAACAAAATGATAATGTTGATTATTTAAATTTATAGAGAAGGAATCAATTTGTACTTTGTTTATTTTAATGTATGAGTTTTTAATTACTTCATCGTTTAAATTAACAATTACTTCATCATGGAATAAATCGTAATATATTATGCTAGTTGGATAAGTTCTACCTTTACTAAAAATAATTCCAGAACCATGGCTAGAATTCAAATAAGGATTAGCTTGGTTGTAGTTATGATATGGTTTATATTCTTCTCCTGAAATATAATCATATTTTGTATGCATATGTTCATTGTAAAATGATTTAATATCATTTTTTCTAAAAGCATATGATTTACTATGATTTTGAGAAACAGTTATAAATGAAGAAAAAAGTAGTAATGTCAAAATAATTAGCAACTCTTTCATTGTTTGATTTAATATTATATGGTTAGTGTGATTACAAAAATAACTAATAATTTATTGTATGAAAATTATTAATTAGCAAATATTATTATTTATTTTATATTTTATCTTTAATCTGTAATATTTTAATTGTTGATCTTGTATTTTAAGTTTAGTTGTATGTATTTCTATAAAATGAAAATAAAATATTTATTGTTATTATTGGTTGTTCCAATATGGTCTTGTATGGACCCATATAATGTTGATGTTAGTAATTCTGAAAATTTATTAGTGGTAGAAGCTCTAATAACGGATGAAACCAAATCACATGAGGTTAAGTTATCAAGATCTATATCTAATATAGGAGAAATGCCTAATCCAGAGGAAAATGCTACTGTAACGATTCTTTGTGATAATGGAAATGAAGAAGTTTTGCAAGAAAAAGCTCCTGGTGTTTATAAAACTGATAGTATAAAATTTAAAGCAGTTGTTGGCAAATCGTATAAGTTAAAAATTAAAACAGAAAATGGTGATGTTTACGAGTCGAACGAGTGTGAGATGTTAGAACCAAGTAAAATAGATCGCCTTTATTATAAGAAAGGTACGACAATTGATGTAAATAACAAGGAAGTAGAAGGTATTCAATTTTATGTAGATGGTGAAAGCTCGGTTGACTCATATGTTAGATGGTTATATGAAGAGGATTGGAAGTTTTCTATTACGCATCCGCAATATATTGATTTTGATGAAAATAAAGAGTTAATTTATATACCAGTGGAAAATTTTTATTGTTGGAAAAATTCAATTTCTAATGAAATTATTGTTCAGTCATTAGAAAATCAGAATTCTACTTCGATAGATGGGAAGAAAGTTTGTTTTATTCCTTCTGGAATTAATGACAAGTTTAATATTAAATATAGTATTTTAATTAAGCAGCTATCCATATCCAAAGAGGAGTATAATTACTGGAATAAATTGAAAGAATCAACAGAGGATGTTGGTGATATTTTTGGGTCACAACCATATTCAACAGAAGGCAATATTAAAAATATTACAAATAGCAAGGAAACTGTATTAGGGTATTTTCAAACAGGTGCTGTTACATCTAAGAGAATATTTATTACCTGGGAAGATGCAGCTGAAATCGGATTAAAAGATGTTATAGTAATTCCATATTGTCATCAGGATACTGTTGATGTGGACAATAATTATTTTCATAATTTGTATGATATATACGAATATTATGTGCTTAATGGTGATTTTAGAATTCATGATAAGCCTATGGAGCGTGATGCGTTAATTATTGTAGAACCAACGTGTGTTGATTGTTCACTAACAGGTTCACTTAAAAAACCAAAGTTTTGGGAGGATTAATTATGGAATCTAGAAAAAAAATGAGATATATTAAGTGGTTTGCAAGTATTATATATTTATTATTTTGTAATATATTAATTGTAAAAGCACAGGAGAAAGTTGCTTTAACCACTGATAGGGATATTTACATTGCGGGGGAGGATGTCTGGTTTGGTTTAGGTGCATTAGAGCCGTGCTCAAATAATAATTCACAATTGAGTAATGTATTATATCTAGAATTGTTAAATAAAAAACATGTTCCTATTGTCCAATTAAAATATTGTATTGAAGATTCATTTGTTCAATCAAAATTTCAATTACCTGACAGTTTGTCAAGTGGTAAGTATTATATACGAGTTTATACTCGTTGGATGAGAAATAGAGATGTAAGTTTATTTGCTACAAAATCACTCGATGTAATAAACCCATTTGTAAAAAATAGCATGCCTAAGGGAGATCATTATCATTTGGGAGATACTGTTTTTTGTTATGTTGAAGGTGGAAAAATAGTTCCAGATATTAGAAATAAAGTAATTCTTTATGCTTGTGATAAAAAAGGAAATCCAATAATGTTAAGAGGTAGTATTCAGGATGGTAGGTCTAATATTTTACATGAGTTTGTAACTGAAGAATCTGGATATGATGTAGTAAATATTATACCTAATAAATTAAATAAATATATACTATCCTATGGTGATGAAAAAGTAATTTTGCCACCAGTTTCAAATAATAAGTATTTATTACAATTAAAAGATTCATATGATGATATTGTTTTCAAAATTAATGGATTTTGTGATGATAATATGAGATTGGATATTTTAAGTACAGGAGGACATTATCTAAGAACTTATGAAATACCAAATAATGGTATTGTCAGACTTGCTAGGAATGAATTCCAAACAATTGATATGTATGCTTTGCTAGTTGATGATTCGAAAAAGATTTATGCATTTCGTGGATTTTCGAATTTATATAAGGAGAATCAATTAAGTATATCTATGGATAAAGAGAAATATGGATTGAGGAGTAAAGTAAATGTCTCGATTAGAAATGTAAGTGCATTAAAACATTTATCGGTTACAGCTGTAAAAACTTGTTTGCTAAATAAGACTTTTAATAATATTAATGCACTGTCTGCTGATGATAAAATGTTATTGAAAGATAAGCCTGATTTATTTTTAAATGATAGTATTATATTGCCGGAGATAGAAGGGGAATTATTAGAAGGAAAGATCATAGATTTAGATACAGGCAATGCTATAACAAACGAAAAGTTTATGTTGGGATTTGTTTCGAATAAACCTGCTTTAGAGTTTTCTAAAACGGATTCGTTGGGTAGATTTAGATTTGTTTCAAATCGATATGGTGATGAAGAAATGGTAATTCAACCTAAATCAACAGATACAACCAGTCTGAATTATAAAGTAATACTGGATGATGATTTTTCAACAGTATATTCCAATGAAAAAGTTGGAGACCTTGTTATGGATAGCATACAAATGCAGAGTTTAAATGAAGCAATTATTAATATGCAGATTAATTCGATATATGGAGAATATAAGACAGAGCTTGAAATAAGTGATTCTATCATTAAGAATAACTCCTTCTATAATAATCCACATTATATTGTTAAAATAGATAAGTACATTGAATTGCCTACAATGGAGGAGGTTATTCGTGAGCTTGTGCCTCTTACAAGCTTAAGGAAAAATCAAAAAGGATATGAATTTAAGGTGTTTGAGGATTATTCATTATATCCCAAATATGCTAAAACTTTGGTTTTTGTTGATGGTATTCCTATAAAAAATACCCAGAATGTATTTGATATTAAACCACAAGATTTGGAACGAATAGAGGTAGTAAATCTACAGTCTTTTTTGAAAGATGAAAATTTAGGATACTTGTTGTGCTTCTATACTAAAGATGGTAATATGGCGGATATGGAGTTTGATAATCGAATTTTCAGACAAGTGCACAAAGGGTATAATTCTGAGTACGAATTTAAAAGTCCTGACTATTCTGATCCTAAATTAAAAGAATCTCGTTTGGCTGATTTTAGAAATGTATTGTATTTTGATACAGTTGATGAAAGCAAGAATGGAGAAAATTATGATTTTAGTTTTTATACCTCTGATGATCAATCAGAATATACTATCGTTGTAAAAGGAATAGATGAGAATGGAAATTGGGTTACAGGTAGAGCTAATTTTGAGGTGACAAATTGATTTCACTTACTAATTGATAAGAATTTAAAAAGCCTTTTGAACTAATGTTCAAAAGGCTTTTTTGTATGAAAATTTTGTAAATTACTTTTCAATAAGAACGGTTGCATATGCTGAAATTCCATCTTCAGTACCTACAAAACCTAATTTTTCTGTTGTTGTAGCCTTTATTGCTAAATCATCTGTATCTATTTCCATTACTTTAGCAAGTACTTCTTGCATTTCTGGAATTAGTGGTTTAATTTTTGGTTTTTGTAAGGCAATAGTAGAATCAATATTTCCAATTGAATATCCTTTTTCTGCGATTATTTTAACGGTCTTCTTTAATAATATTTTACTGTCAATATCTTTAAAATCGTTAGAAGTATCAGGAAAATGATGACCAATATCACGCATATTAGCTGCACCTAGAAGGGCATCGCAAATCGCATGTATTAAAACGTCTCCATCAGAATGAGCAATGCATCCTTTACTATGCTCAATTTTAATGCCTCCTAACCAAAATTCCTCACCTTTGGCTAACTGATGAACATCGTAACCAAATCCTACTTTAATCTTCATTACTTAATAATTTTATCAAGATTGGCAGTTAAACTAAATCTTAAAGTATTTTTTAAAGGATTGTTTTGAGTTGTTGGGATTAGGTAAGAAAAATCCAAATCAAACATGTTTAGTTTAACTCCTAAACCTGCAGTAAAGTATTTACGATTACCTTTATCTTCATGCTCGTAGTAGTATCCTGTACGAAGAGCAAACTGCTCTTGATACCAATATTCCAATCCAAGTGACCATGCCACTTCTTTAAATTCTTCACTCATCCCGTTAGGAGCATCGCTAAAAGAGCTAAATATACCACTAACAACAGATTTATCTGAAGATTCACTTCCAACAATTACACCGCCATTATTGTCATCTTCATCTAAGTTTCCACCTGATGGAGTTGGAACCAATAATTTATTCATATCGGCGGCAATAGTTAAGCTATTGTAGCGATCCAATTCAAATTTTAAGGCAGTACCCAATTTTAAATTAGTTGGTATAAATTCTTTTTCATCATCGTTGGTATAGCTAATTTTTGAACCTATGTTCGAGATATTAATACCCCAGGACCAAACCATATCTCTACGATTTCTTCTAAATTCATTTTGATAGTATACAGAAATATCCGCAGCAAATGCATTACCAGCCTGAGTTTCTAATCCAGCAACATATTGCGATTGAGTTAAATCAGATCGAATATATCTGAATGCAATACCTCCTGATAGTTGATCTGTTAACCTTCTTGAATAAGCGATGTCAAATGCCCATTCATTAGGGTTTTTAGCTACAGGAATATCTTCTGCTCTTTCCAAAAAGGCAATTTCACCTAATGAAAAATAACGAAGTGAAGCACCAATTACTTGATTTTTATCTAAACGATAATAACCTGTAAGGTAAGCAATGCTCATATCGTCAACCAGATCGCGTAGCCATGGTGTATAAGAGGCAGAAACACCATATTGTCCATCGATCATTGCATATTTTGCCGGATTCCAATGCATGGAATTTACATCCGGCGATGTAGCTACACCAGCATCTCCCATTGCACCAGCCCTTGAATCGGGAGTAATGGTTAAAAAAGATACGGCAGTTGAAATGTAATTGGCTCCTGAAGTAGAAGTCTGGGCCGAGGTTTTACTAGTGTTAGTAAAAAGCAAAAGGCCTAATAAGCTTGTGATTAGAGTTAGTCTATAATTCATAACATATTTATATAATAGTCTGCAAATATAATTCAAATAACTACAATTACTCTTTTTTATTATTTGAGGATCACTAATTTTTGAAATTTATTTACTGTTTTTCCATTATCGGCTCTTACTTTTACACGATAGAAGTAAACGCCACGACCAATGGAGTTTCCAAAATCATCTTTCCCATCCCATTGTATTGGTCCTACTCGCTTGCTTGTAGCGTTAAAACTTGTTTCGATGGTTTTGATTAATTTACCTGAAACGGTTAAAATTTGTATTAAAACATCCAGATCGCTTGAAGTTTTGTTGTGTTCAAAATAAAAGCCTGTATTTGTAGTAAATGGATTAGGGTAATTCAGAACATGCTTAATTACTAAATCAGCGTTTTCAGCGACAACAAATTCTAAACTGCTTTCCGAAGAATTATTAACATTGTCCCAAACTTTTAATTGAATTTCATGTTCGCCTGTCTCTAGTTCGCTAAGTTGATAGGTAATTTTACCCTTTTTATAATTGTCTAAATCAGATTCATAAAAATCATTAAGATCAATTGCTTGATCTGTGTTTCGATCAAGAATTGCGATGATATCGTGTCCAATTGAAGTGCCGGTTGTATTGATTCCACTTGAATCTCTAACAACAGCAAGAAGGAGTGGGTTAAGATCAGTTATTCCACCTGGAGTAAATTGCTCATCATTCATATACAATTCGATATCAGGACCTAAATTATCATTTGATGCGTTAGGATTGGTACCACCAACAACAATTGTATTGGTAAATCCGGCAGCATCCGAATTGCCATCAGTAGCATAATATGAAATTTTTCCATAGCCAAACTGATAGTTTATATCCTTTGGAACAAAGAATGTAAATTCAAAATTGCCATTGTTAACGCTTGCTTTCCCTTTGTATAAAACATTAGATTGTTCGGAATACTCAAAAGGATTTCCATCGTTACCCTTAGTTATTTTATCAACTTTTTTATCCAGAACTGTTGGGTACAGGGTTCCATTAAAACTATTTAAATCACTACCTGTACTTGCAATAATTTTGCCTGATATTTTAATTTCGCTCAAAGCTTTTAGAGTATCAACTGCTTGCGAAATATCAACATCGTTGATCATAGATGTAATTGCATTGTGTTGAGGGTAATTTAATTTTAAAGCAGGATCACCTAACAAAGTAAAATTTCGCTTATTAATTCCCGAAGCAGTAGCATTTTTTGTATTTCGCATAATATCGCCTAAACGATAAAATTCACCTTCTTCATCTTTCTCAAATACGAAATTGTAAAAGTTTTGATTCAGGCTGAAGTTAGGAGATGAAAAGACAAGGCGAGTAGTCGTGAAAAGTCCAATACCACCGCCGTTATCTCTCAGAAAAACGATCTCACCGGCTGATAATTTTTTATAATTATCGAACCTGCTAAATTCACAAGTCGCAGTCATGAAAAGAGGCAATCGATCCGAATTTTGCCATGAAAGAATATCATCGGTCATAAGAATGTGTTCATGGGCTAAACCATTTTCATTTCCATGCCCAGTATAATTTATGATCAAACTTCCTTTATTAACATTTTCGTTAATTTCAATATTAACATCAGGATATTCCTGACCAGCTGAACTGGTTATTTGTTCGTAATCGTCTAAAAAAATACGTTGAACTTTATATTGTGGATAATTGTCTTCCACCTGTACAGCCAAATAATTGGCATCTCTCATATGAGTATTGTTGTCCTCATCATCACCAATAATACAAATAGCAGTTTGCCAATCTCCTTTTGTATTGTTATTGTAATTTGTGATTTTTGAAGTAACAATTTGTGCTTCTTCACTTGTATTAACAGGTAATCGACCAATTCCTATGTCAACTAAACCGCTTGCTTCTCCTTCGTTGTCATCCAATAGTCCAAAAAAATCATCGGTAACAAATGATTGTGTTGGACTGAGAGAATTTTCCGATTGGTAGGTTAAAATTTTATTCGTGTTGCTTTCACTTGACAATTTGTTATCGAAAGAACCATCACCAAATAGAAGTAGATATTTAATCATATCCGATTCATTAGTAGATCTATCGTAAAACATCTTTACAAAATTTCTAATCGCCGCAACATCAGGAGCACCTGACGAAAATTCATTAAAAATACTTTCCTGATCAATAACACTAACCTTTAGATTGTCGTTATTTTTATGGTAATTGGCTATTTGCTCGGCATAACTCATAAACCTTGAATTGCTAATGATTAGCATATCCAACTGATCTAATGAGTGTAAGTTTTGATTTTGAATGCTGCCTACAATTTCAGGGTTAGGAAATTCACCATCTGGATTCAGAACAACAAATTCTTTTAGATTGGTTGTACTGGTGTTAAATTCTCCTACAGTACCAGCTATTGATAATTGTATTTGTTTGATATTGCTATGATCTGTAATATCCCAAACCAGAGTTGATGCCTTGCAATTTTGAATCTGAAATTTAGAAATAAGTCCTGCGCCAACAGATTCTTTATCTCGAAAAGACATTTGAGAATCAGTAAAAATTAACTCTCTTCGTGCATTTACTCTTAAAAAATCTAACCAGCCAATTGATGAAGCCGAACTTTTTTGATAGTTAATAGAGATGCTAAAGTTATCAGAGTTGGGAATAAATTCGGTAAAAACCTCTTCTTTAAGGGATGCATAATTTGCGGTATAGCTACCAGTATTGACGGCTGTAAGATTGACTTCTCCTATGTTTTGAGATCCGGAAATTAATTCAAATTTTGTTGTTGATGATGATCGAGCTGCCAGGTTAACTCCTATTTTTATTGGAGAATTGGCTTTTAAATTAGGAAATGAAAATTCGAAATGATGTTCTGTCGAGACATCAAATTCGGTTCCCAACCACAATCTACCTGATTCTAAAAGATTGGTTTTATCCACATCAAAAACACGGTAATCGTTAAAAGAATTAACAGTAGTATTAAATGTACTTTCGGAATTGTTAATGGGTATGATTGATGGATTGCCTTTGTCCGAAGTTAAAAAATAGAATGATTTATCTGAGTATAAGTGATTTTTATGAATAAATTCAGATTTACTATTATCAAAGGACCATGATCTTGGACCAGAAGCATAAAACAGAATAAAATCACCAGAATTAAAAACTCCATCATTACCATTATTCATATATATTGGAACAAGAGGAAGATCATCGATTGTTTCTTCTGAGTTGATTTTTGAAAGCATACCTCCATATCCATAAACTCGCACTTGTGCAGGATTGCTTATGCCCATATGTATTAATTGGTCATAGGTGATTTTATGAACAGCACTTGTATCAACAGAAATCTTAATCCAATTTCCAGAGGATAACACCGAGTTCATAGAATAAGTTTTAGCTTTTGGGCTGGATTTACTTTGTGTTTCTTTGTTAAACTTTATTTTAAAAGCAACTAGTTTTTCAATTTTTCCGTTTACCGGATTTTTTCGAAATGGTATAAATTGAACTTGTTGGTATGTGTTTTTTCGAATAATAACAGATAGAATTTTAGGTGTTATAATATTCGGAAAAGATTTATTTCGTAAAATTTGTGCTTCTTCGGAACTTAACGGATCGAATTGCGTATCCAATAACTCAACAGAGAATATATCTCCAATTGAACCAGTTCTTTGAAGATGAGAAAACATAGGCAACCAATTGTTTGTCTCGTCAATTGAAGCTCCTTGAAAGCGTAAAGAAGTGATTTTTTCTCCTTTGGGAGAGAAAATATACGCTTCTTGCCAGGATAATTTGAATTCTTTGCTTGTTTGTCCAAAAGAGTTGAGACAAAACAATAAAGTAACAATAAGGATTTTGTAACGCATACTGAGTTTTACCTTTAGAGAATTTTATGACAGAATTAATGCAAAATAAACAAAACTTTATACAAAGGCTATTAATCTGTTTATGATATAAAAATGATTCAAAATGAATATTAATTGAATAAGATTTAGTTAAATGTGTTTTGAATCAAATGGTTAGAGTTGTAATGAAGTGTTTGTATTGATTTGATTAGAGTAAGAAGTTAAATAAAGAAAATGATGTGTAAAGAAAAATGTTAAATATTTAGTGTAAAAACTAAAAATAGATACAATAAATTTCATACACTTTTAGTTATATTTGTTGAGTTAAGTATTTTTGAAGATAAACTACATTCAATCTATTATGAAACTAAAATCTAGCATAGTTATTGCTGTTTTTGCTACAAGTTTAATGATCTTCCCATCGTGTTCGAAGGTTAAAAATCTTGTAGGTAAGGGAGAAAAATCTAAAACCACAGGTTGGGCATACAACGATCCTGATAACGGAGGCTTTGAATATCATAGCGGTTATGAGCAGAAAACTGGTCCTGGCTTAAAATTTATACAAGGTGGTACATTTACTATGGGTAGAACTCAGCAAGATGTAATGTACGATTGGAATAATGTTCCAAGAAGAGTTACAGTCCCTTCTTTTTATATTGACGAAACTGAAGTACGTAATGTTGATTATTTGGAATACTTACACTGGATTCAACGAGTATATGTTTCATATCCTGAAGTTTATAAAAAGGCATTGCCTGATACATTGGTTTGGCGTAACGAATTAGCGTACAACGAACCGTATGTAAATAACTATTTGCGTCATCCAGCTTATGCTGAATATCCTGTAGTTGGAGTTTCGTGGGAACAAGCCGTTGATTTTTGCGAATGGCGTACTGATCGTGTAAATGAAAGAATTCTTATCGATAAAGGAATTCTTAATGATGACCCAGCTCAAAGAGATGAAAATAATTTTAATACTCAAGCATATTTAGCAGGACAATACGAAGGTGCCGTAAATAAAAATCTTCCTGATTTAGATCCAGATAATGAAGAAAGATCAGTTCGTTGGACGGATGGAATTCTTCTTCCTAAATATCGACTTCCTTCAGAAGCTGAGTGGGAATATGCAGCAACTGCATTAATTGGAAACTCAGAAGAGGAAAGAATTACTGATAAAAAGATTTTTCCATGGAATGGTCACTGGGTTAGAAACGAGAATAAGAAAGTTCGTGGTAAAATGATGGCTAACTTTGCTCGTGGTCGTGGAGATTATATGGGAACAGCAGGAGCACTTAATGATGGTGGAGATGTTACTGTGCCGGTAAATTCATTTTGGCCTAACGATTTCGGTCTGTATTGTATGGCTGGTAATGTGAGCGAATGGGTTGCTGATGTTTATCGCCCAATGTCACCTGAGGATATTGCTGAATTTAATCCATATAGAGGTAATGTATTTAAAACACCTGTTCGTGATGAAGAAGGTAATATTGCCGAGAAGGATAGTTTAGGACGCTTGCGTTACAGAACACAAACCGATGAAGAATTAGTAGGTAGAGAGAATTATAAAACAGCTGATAACAGAAACTATAGAGATGGAGATGTTTCATCAAGTATCGTACCTGATTATGAGTGGAATAACCCAGAGCATCAAACAAAAGGTTCAAGTCGAATGTATGTTCAGGGTAGAGGTCAGGATGGTAGTGACTTTAGTTCTATGGTAACGGACAATTCAAGAGTTTATAAAGGTGGATCATGGAAAGATAGAGCTTACTGGATGGCACCAAGTGCTCGCAGATTCATGGATCAGAAAGAAGCTCGTGACGATATCGGTTTCCGTTGTGCTATGACTCGAGTTGGTAGACCAACCCAAAAATAATTTGAAGTAGTTATTCAAAATAATTCAACCCCATTCTTTTTAAGAATGGGGTTTTTTATTTGATTTTATTAATTTCGTTCGTTGAAACTTTATTGAATACATCCATATGTCCAAATCATATATTTACAGTCTTTTCGAAAAATATCCGGTAGTTGTAACCGATACTAGAAAAATAGTTCCAAATTCAATATTTTTTGCTTTAAAAGGAGCAAATTTTAATGGTAATAAATTTGCAGAAGCCGCTATTCAAAAAGGATGTAAATATGCTATTGTAGATGAAAAAGAACACGTTAGAAGCGAAGCTTGTATTTTGGTTGAAGATGTTTTAACATGCCTGCAGGAATTGGCAAAAGAACATAGACGTTCATTAAACATTCCAATACTTGCAATTACAGGAACTAATGGAAAAACAACTACAAAGGAGTTGGTGAATGAAGTTTTAAAAAGGAAGTTCAGTACTTATGCGACTCAAGGAAATTTAAACAACCACATTGGAGTGCCGTTAACATTGTTGGCGATGACAAAAGAAACAGATTTTGGCATAGTTGAAATGGGTGCAAATCATCCGGAAGAAATTAAGTTTTTGTGCGAAATTTGTGAACCAAACTTTGGTTTGATTACCAATGTTGGAAAGGCTCATTTAGAAGGATTTGGCTCGTTTGAGGGTGTAAAGAAAACAAAGAAAGAACTTTACGATTATTTACAAGGCAAAGGAAAAGTTTTTGTCAATAGAGATAATCAACATTTATTAGGAATGTTGAATGATCAGGAAATTTACTCCTACGGAAATTCGGAGGAAGCAAATAGTAAAGCAAGATTTTTACAAGCTGAACCATATCTAATTCTAGAATTAAGATCTGCTAAAATTGGTAAGTTGTATATCAAAACCAAATTGATTGGTGGATATAATTATGAAAATGCATTAGCAGCAGTTACAATTGGGCGATACTTTAATATCGAAGAGATTGTTATAAAAGAGGCATTGGAAGCTTACGAGCCAAGTAATAACAGGTCTCAACTAAAGAAAACAGACAGGAATGTTTTGTTTTTGGATGCTTATAATGCTAACCCAAGTAGTATGAATGTTGCCATTACAAATTTTGCCAATTTAAAGGTGAAAAATAAGCTCGTTATTTTAGGTGATATGCTGGAGTTGGGTGATGATTCGGAAAAAGAGCATTTGGCACTTATTGATTTGTTAGATGAAAAAGGTTTGAAAAAGGTTTATTTGGTAGGAAATATTTTTTCCAAAGTGAATACCAGGAGCAATTGTAAAACTTTCAAATTAGTAGACGAGCTAGGTACTGAATTGAAACAAGAGGAAGTAAAAAATTATTATATCCTGATAAAAGGATCGCGGGGAATTCAATTGGAAAAAGTTATAGAGGAGTTGTAGATATGGGGATAGCATGGGTTTATTTGATTGTGGCAGGACTTTTTGAAGCGGTATGGGCAATAGGCTTAAAATATGCGCAAGGTTTTACAAAATTGTGGCCTAGTGTGATTACAATTGTAGCAATGGGAATAAGCGTTTATTTCCTGGCTTTGGCTGTCAAGAATTTGCCAGTTGGAACTGCTTATGCCGTTTGGACAGGAATTGGAGCCTTATCAACAGCAATTTTAGGAATTGTTTTATTTGGAGAACCAGTTCACTTTTCTCGGATTTTCTTTATGCTACTATTACTAATTGCTATTGTAGGTTTAAAATTTACATCACATGCATAAGTTAGCATTGTTAATGCTTAAAATTTAAATCAGAAAATACTTTCTTACTTTTTAAATAATAATCTATAATGAGGCTATTCTGATAGATTTCAGGATGATGTTCTTTGCTTACCAAACGCAAGGATTGCTTTCTTTTCAGATTGTATTTTTTTAGCAGAGAATAAAAGGACATATGTGCCTTAAATACTGCGGTAAAATTGGAAACCTCCCCGCTCAGTAAAAATTTAAAGGCAGCAACACCATCCAGTATCATTCTTGCCAAAAAGGTGAATAAGAGTTTATGCGATGGTAAATTCTTATATAGCATTAGCAAGTTGTTGCGAAAATTAAGGAATAGCTTGCGTGAACTATGGTTCGGTAAAGTTGCTCCTCCTACATGAAAAACTGTAGAATTTGTATCGCAGATAATTCGATAACCAAGATTCTTTATTCTCCAGCAAAGATCAATTTCTTCCATATGTGCAAAGAAATCAGAATCTAAACCACCTGCTTGCTTATAGACTTCAGCTCGAACGAACATGGCTGCGCCACTTGCCCAAAAAATATCAATGTTTTTATCGTATTGTCCCGTATCTTTTTCTATTGAATCCAGAATACGTCCTCGGCAAAAAGGATAACCCAAATAGTCAATAAATCCACCTACAGCTCCAGCATATTCAAAATCTGTTTTTTTGTGATAGGCTTTAATTTTAGGCATTGCAGCCGCAATATCTTTATACTTTTCAAATTGTGTATAAATGGAATCTAACCAATTTTCGGTTACCTCAACATCGGAATTTAAAAGCACAAAATAGGAGTGAGGCAATTGAGCCAAAGCTCGATTGTATCCTTCCGCAAAACCGTAGTTCTTATCCAATTGTATTCTTTGCAAATTAGGATAGTTATCCTTTAGAAATGATATAGAATGATCGGTCGAGGCATTGTCAGCAATAATAACATCAGCCCATTCTCTATTGGAGTGAGTTGTTACCGAAGGAAGAAATTTTTTTAATAATTCCTTGCCGTTCCAGTTTAATATTACAATTGCGATGCGATTCATATCTTATTTTAAAGTAAAAGGTTCGAATGTAGGGAAGTTAAATTATTGCTTTTTATGCTTCCAGCGTTTATGCGACCAAAGCCAGTAAGCAGGATTTTTGTTGATTATTTCCTCTAAAACACGAGTGTGTTTTTCGGTAATTTCATTTTCAGCAGTTTCTTTAGGATTATCGAATAAAGGAATAAACTCTACTTCGTAATAACCACGCTTAACTTTTTGCATGTTTATAAATACAACTGCTTGATCAAGTTTTTTAGCGATTCGTTCTGTTCCTTGTAAGATTGGAGTTTCCTGATTTAAGAATTGAGTCCAGTAGTTGATGCTCCTTTTATTAGGTGTTTGATCTCCGATAAATACAGTAAAAGTTGCTTTATTCTCTCTTCGATACGATAACATTGTTCTCAAAGTATCGTTTTTAGCAAGAGTTTTAGCCCCAAATTTTTCGCGAATTTTGATGTACATTTTATCAAAAGTTCTGTTGTGTAAAGGTTTATAAATTGGCAATACATTTTCATATCCCCAAATTGGGAAACAAGTCATCCATTCCCAATTACAATAATGACCTAGAATGGCAATTACACTTCTATTTTCATTTACATATTTATCAGAAATTTCCAAATTTAAGAATTTACATCTTTTTTTAATCTCATCTTCGCTCATAGACCAGAGCTTTATAGTTTCAAGAAATAAATCACAAAAATGATGGTAAAATTCTTTTCGTAAACGGATAATTTCTTCTTCCGATTTGTCAGGAAAAGCATTTTTCATATTGTTAGTCACAACAGCTTTTCGATATCCAATAATTTTGTAAACTATAAAATAAACGAAATCAGAAACAATGTAAAGAACTCCGAGTGGCAGAAAGCTTAGAAGTTTTAAGAAACCGTATACGATGTATGAGAGGAAATTTATCATTAACTATGTCTTAATTATTTTCTGAAATTACAAAAAAAGATGATTGTTTTACTTGAGCATATGCTTTTGAACAACAGATTTAAATTCTTCCTGTACCAATCCATTTGAAGCAATGATTTCTTTTCCAAAAATATAATCGCTTCCGCCTTTAAAATCACATACTGCTCCACCTGCTTGTTTTACCAGGAAGGATCCGGCAGCAACATCCCAGGCTTGCAAACTGTATTCATAAAAAGCTTCGAATCTACCGCAAGCTACATAAGCCAAATCGGTAGCGGCAGAACCGGGTCTTCGAACACCATGCGAGTTTAGAATAAAATATTCCAATGTTGCCATGAAATTTTTTAATAAATCGTAGTCGTAATAAGGAAAACCTGTTGCGATTAGCGAGGCGTCAACAGTTTTTGCTTTGGAAACACGAATTGTATTGCCATTTAAAAATGCGCCACCAGCTCCTTTCCAGGAGTAGAAGCACTCATCTAAACTAATTTCGTAAACAACTCCTAATACAATTTCATTGTTTTCCTGCAATGCTATACTAACTGCGAAGGGTGAGAAGCCATGTATGTAATTGGTTGTTCCGTCAAGCGGATCAATAATCCAATTGTAACGATCGGCGCGAAAAGTTTCGGTTCCTTCCTCGGCAATAAAACCAGCTTCGGGCAGAATTTCCTTTAGCTCTTTTACGATTAACTCTTCGGATGTTTTATCAACATAGGTAACAAAATCGTGCATGCCTTTCGTCTCAACTATATCCGCTTTTATTTTGCTTTGTTGATCTTTAATAAAGGATCCTGCCTTTTTGGCAATATCCTTGGTTTTTAAACACAGTTCCTCTAGCATATTCATGATAGATGATTTTATTGAATAATTGGTTTAAAACTAAATTGGTTCGTATTTAGCAATTCGGCTTCCACATTGCCTTTTTCATTAATTTCTTTCAGGCTCACCATTGCCAACTGGTTACTTAAATTCAAATTGTAAGGAATTTCCACTTTAATATAGTTCTCGGTAAATCCATACATTTTACCATGATCGTTATATCCTTCGAAAAGAACTTCTGTTTCTTGATTTAAATGATTCTGATAAAACGCTCTTAACTTTTTGCCTGATAATATTTGAAGCATTTTAGCTCTCTGTTTTCTTTCTTGTACAGGAACCGATTCCTTAATTTCCAATGCTTTGGTTCCTTGTCTTTCCGAATAAGGAAAAACATGAAGTTGACTTATAGGCAATTCGTTAATGAACTTGTACGCCTCATTAAAATCCTCTTCACTTTCACCTCGACTTCCGGCAATTACATCAACACCAATAAAGGCATCGGGCAAAAGAGTTTTTATTTTTTCGATACGCTGAGCAAAAAGTTCTCGGTCGTATCTACGTTTCATCAATTTAAGAACTTTGTTCGATCCTGCTTGTAATGGAATATGAAAATGATTTACAAATTTCTTCGAACTGGCAACAAAATCAATAATATCATTACTCAGTAGGTTGGGCTCTATCGATGAAATTCGAAATCGTTCTATGCCTTCAACTTTCTCTAGCTCTTTTATCAGTTCAAGAAAAGTTTCATTGGTACTTTTACCAAAATCACCAATATTTACGCCGGTTAAAATGATTTCTTTTGCACCTTGCTCTGCAACTTTTTCGGCTTGCTTTACTGTTTCTGAAATGCTACTGTTTCTGCTTCTTCCTCTGGCAAAAGGAATAGTACAGTAGGTGCAGAAGTAATTACAACCGTCCTGAATTTTCAGAAAACAACGGGTTCTGTCACCCATTGAGTAGGAAGAGTGAAAATCTTTTACCGATTCAACTTCGCAAGGCTGAAGTTCACCAGTTCCGTTTTTTTCAAGATGATCGATGTATTTGTGGATATTGAATTTTTCGTTTGCCCCCAATATCAAATCTACACCAGGAATGGCAAGGATTTCTTGTGGTTTTAACTGTGCATAACATCCAATAACAGCAATAAAAGCGTTTGGATTTGTTTTAATCACTTTTTTGATTGCTTGTCGGCACTTTTTATCAGCCTGATCGGTTACCGAACAGGTATTGATAACGTATATATCAGCTTTTTCTGTCATCTTCACCGTTTCGAATCCCATTTCTTTAAATGATCTTCCAATGGTTGAAGTTTCAGAAAAATTCAATTTACATCCCAATGTGTAAAATGCAACTGTTTTTCCTTCCAACATATTTTCTTCCCTTCTGCTGATTGTTTTTTTTTGATTTTCAGATAAAAAAAGAACCATTTCAAAATGAATTGAAATAGCTCAAAATTATCTAAATTAAATGATTTGCAAATCTACAAAAAGAAATACGTTTTTAACTAATAAGGAGCTCATTAGTCTTGTATTCCTTGTAAAGTTGATGAACAATACCATCGGTTACACCAATTTTAGGTACATGAATTCGCTCAGCCTTCGCCCATTCCATAACGCTTAAGAATATGGTAGCCGCAGGAATAATAACATCAGCACGATCGGGATTCATATCGTAATTAATCATTAAATCTTCGTATGAATACATTTTCAGATCGTAATAGATTGATTTTAATTCTTTGTAACTAAGGTGTTTTTCCTTTTTTGGAGTAGCAAGTTTAACCAATCGATTGATATTACCGCCCGAGCCAATAATTTCAATGTTCTCGCAATTTGGACAAATGTCTAACAGACATTCTTTAATCCGAATAAATTCTCCCTTTGGAACGCAATCTTTTAAAATTTTAATTGTACCCACATTGAATGACGCCGAGAAAGTACAGATTCCTTTTGAAAAAAGTGTGATTTCGGTACTTCCACCACCAACATCAACATAAAGGTAATCTTTGTTGGGTTCTAACTTGTCAGCAATTTTATTATCAAAAATTATATTGGCTTCTTCTTTACCATCTATAATATCAATTTTAATATGACTTTCATCTTCAATTTGTTGAATAATTTCCGCACCATTGGCAGCTTCTCGCATTGCTGAAGTCGCACAAGCACGGTAATTTACCACCTCGTGTACTTCCATAAGATTACGAAAGGCTTTCATTGCTTTGATAAGTTTTTCGCCTTTTGTTGGAGAAATAAACTTATCAATAAAGGTGTCGGTTCCCAATCGAATTGGAACTCTGATTAAAGATGATTTTTTAAAATGCGTATTTCCACCTTCCTCAAATACATTCATAAACAGCAGTCGGATTGCGTTAGATCCGATGTCAATGGCGGCAAATTTCATAATTTTCATACGCGGTAAATTTCATTTAATGGGATAGAACTCATTTTTTCAAATGAGTTCCAATTCTCTATTCAAATTAAAATAAATTTAGGAGGAATGCAAGAGTCATTGTTACAGTAAATTACTTGCAAGTTCAGCTAAGTGACTTCTTTCTCCTTTAATAAGGTTCACATGAGCGAAAATATCCTGACCTTTCATTCTGTCTGATAAATATGCCAACCCGTTCGATTTTTTATCCAGATAAGGGGAATCAATTTGTTCAATATCTCCAGTGAATATCATTTTTGTTCCTTCGCCTGCTCGGGTAATAATTGTTTTGATTTCGTGAGGTGTAAGGTTTTGTGCTTCGTCTACAATAAAGAATGTATTAGATAAACTTCTACCACGTATGTAAGCCAGTGGTGTTATTTGTAATCTATCATCTTTTAAAAGTTCATCAATTTTAAGATACTCTTTGCTGTGAATATTAAATTTGTGTTTTATTACACTCAAGTTGTCGAACAATGGTTGCATGTAAGGACCAATTTTTTCATTAGCATCACCAGGTAAATAACCCAAATCTTTATTGGCTAATGCAACAATGGGTCTTGCTAAAAATATTTGATCGTACATATCTATTTGAGCAAGTGCGGTAGCCAAAGCCAGAAGCGTTTTTCCAGTACCAGCTCGTCCGGTTAATGCAACCAAGGAAATTTTCGTGTCCAAAAGAGCATGCATTGAAAAAGTTTGTTCTGCATTTCTAGGGAATATTCCGTAAGCATTGGGTTTCTCTACTCGGGTAATTAATTTTTCTATTGGATCAAAATGTGCCAGGGCACTCGATGAAGCTCCTTTCAAAATGTAATATTCATGTCCGTTAGGTATACTTTCGTTAAATTCATCTTCAGGAATACCTTCATTGGATTTATATAGAGTGGAAATTTTTGCATCATCGAAATTTTCAAGAGTAGTAATTCCTAAACTAATCACATCATCTAAATCTTGTACCTGATCATTTTTGTAATCTTCAGCAGGAATTCCAAGTGATTTTGCCTTCATTCTTAGGTTGATATCTTTTGATACCAAAATCACCTTTTTACGTTTGTATTGTTTGAAAATGTGCTCGGTAATTGCTAAAATTCTATGATCTGGAATATTCTCTTGAAAGGATGTTTTCATTTCCTGAGAAAATTCTTTTCCCGTTTCAATGAATAAATTCCCTAGTCCTTTTCCCAGGTTTACACCATCAGTAAAAAGCTTATCTCCTGATATTCTGTCAAGTTCTCTGCTAAATTCTCTGGCGTGAAAATTTATTTGATCGTTTCCTTTCTTAAACTTATCAAGCTCTTCGAGAACTGTAATAGGAATAATAACATCGTTTTCTTCAAAATTATAAATCGAGTTAAAGTCGTGAAGGATTACATTGGTATCCAAAACGAAAATCTTTTTGAGTTTAGCCATAACTTAAGATTTTAGAGGTTAATAACGACCAACAATTGATCGATTTGATGCTTAGAATTCAGCTGATCAGAAAAGAATGAGGTTAAACTTCTGGTTATTAGAATAAATCTATAAAAGGTAAGATGGATTTTTTTAGATTCAATTCCTGACAGCAATTATACTTTTAATTTAGCAATTTTTGAAGGAAAATTACGATGTAAAATACTTTTTTAAAAAATTTTATACTTCTTTGCAAAAACAACAATTTCTGTATCGAATTTATTATGAATTACCAGGAAACTTTAGATTATATGTTTACTCAGCTGCCTATGTATCAACGTACAGGAAAAGCTGCTTATAAGGCGAACTTAGATACTACTTTGGCTTTAGATAACTATTTCAATCACCCACATACAAAATTTAAGACTGTTCATGTAGCTGGAACAAATGGAAAGGGGTCAGTTTCACATTCTGTAGCTTCAGTTTTACAAGAATCTGGATTAAAAGTTGGCTTGTATACATCTCCTCATTTGCGTGATTTTCGAGAGAGAATTAAAATTAACGGTGAGCTTATTACAGAAGATGCTGTTATTGATTTTATAGAAAATAATAAAGAAAAATTTGAAGAGTTACATCCCTCTTTTTTCGAAATGACAGTGGCAATGGCTTTTGATTATTTTGAAAAAGAAAAAGTAGACATCGCAGTAATTGAAGTAGGATTGGGAGGAAGATTGGATTCAACAAATATTATAGCTCCTCTTTTATCGGTAATCACAAATATTAGCAAAGATCACACAGCCTTTTTAGGAACGGAATTGGTTGATATTGCAAGAGAAAAAGCAGGTATAATAAAAAAAGATATTCCTGTGATTGTTGGAAAAAAACAACCTGAAATTGCTGATTTGTTTTGTGCTATAGCTGACGAAAGAGATACTGAACTTTATTTTGCTGAAGATATTTACACATTAGTGAGTGCTAATTCTCAAAAAGAAATTCAGAAGTTGAATTATATGTCTGGTTTAAATGATAATCAGATAGAACTGTCGTGTGATTTATTGGGACAATATCAGCAAGATAATATAAGAACGGCAATTTGCACTTGCGATGAATTGGTTAAGTTAGGAATTGAGATTAGACAGAGTGATTTGAAAAAGGGTTTGGAAAATATTGTAAAAAATACCGGACTTTTAGGTCGTTGGCAGATTCTTCAGAATAATCCTAAGGTTATATGCGATACGGGACACAATGTTGCCGGAATTAGAGAAATATTAGAGCAAATTGAGAGAACTGAATACAGAAAACTAAGTTTTGTATTTGGAATGGTAGATGATAAGAATATTGAAGAAGTATTGAGTTTGATGCCAAAGGAAGCAACTTACTATTTTACCAAAGCTTCGATTCCAAGAGCATTGGATGAAAATGTTCTTAAAGAGCAGGCAAAAAAGTTTGGATTAGCTGGAAATGCGTATGATTTGGTATCAGAAGCCTTGGAGAATGCAATCTCAAATTCTTCTGATGATGATCTAATTTTTGTTGGTGGAAGTACATTTGTAGTTGCTGAAGTTGTTTAAACAAAAATCACTTTTTTATTGCAGCATAAAATAATCTGCTTATATTTGCAGCCTCAAGGGCGATTAGCTCAGTTGGTTCAGAGCACTTGGTTTACACCCAAGGGGTCATAGGTTCGAATCCTATATCGCCCACTATTTCAGAAGGTTAAATGTTGTTTTAGCCTTATGTCCCCAGCGCCATATATTCAAAATAGAATTACTAATTAAAAAAAAAGTATTAAAGAAATTTTTCTTTAATGAAAACTTCTTTACTTTTGTTTTGATTTTAGGTGTAAGCAAAATACTATGGTTCAAATTTCTAAAAAAAATATGCAGGGGGTTCCGGAGCCTACAATTAGGCGCATGCCATCCTATTTAGCATTTGCAGAAGGTTTATCGAGAAAAGGTCAACAATTTGTTTCGTCAACACAGATTGCGAACTACATGAATATTGATCCTACTCAGGTAACCAAAGATTTATCGTATACTACAATTGTGGGTAAAACCAGAGTTGGTTACGAGGTAAAAGCAATTGTAGATGTTTTATCCGATTTCTTAGGGTTTTCGGTTATGGATAATGCTTTCCTTGTAGGTGCAGGTTCATTGGGTTCCGCATTACTTCATGATAGTGGATTAACTCATTTTGGTTTAAATATTGTTGCTGCCTTTGATGTTAATCCATCAACAATAGGTCGTAAAATAAACGATGTTGAGGTTTTCCATATAGATCAATTTAGAGATTTGGCTCAGGAATTAAACGTTATAATGGGAATTATAACTGTTCCTGCTGAGAATGCTCAAACTGTTGCCGATTTAATGGTTGCATGGGGAATAAAAGCAATTTGGAATTTTACTCCGGCGCGAATTAAGGTTCCTGAGGATATAATAGTACAGAACACGACCTTGTATTCTAATTTGGCTATTATTTTTAACAAGTTGCACAACGAACGAAAAGAATCTTAATCAGAAGATATAGGGTATAAAAAAAGGGCCGTGAATTTACTTCAAAGCCCTTTTTTATATTATCTGATGTTGAAATCTTTTTTAGGCATTCTCCAGAATACGAAATGCACAATCTAAAATTGTAGTATCGTCTAGTTCAACAATTCCACCATTAGGACCTTGTTCAACATGTATTCCCGTACTTTTACCTTTTTCAAAATTTCTTCCACCAAAATAATTTCTAACTGTTTCAACGTTTAACTGTAAATCTTCTGCAATCCTTTGCATACTGCCGTCTGGCAAACGATCCTTAATCTGTCTTAGCTCATTAAATGTGATTGTCTTAGTCATATGCTGTAAAGTTTATTAAGGGTTAGAAATTTATTTGCCCTTTAAATTTAATGAAAGAATTTCTTAAATTAAAATTATTAGAATGTTAATTCTTACAGCATTGACTAAAAAGTTAAGGTAAAACTAGTTCTTTCGTT
>Ga0193952_1000028_pt1 | contig 67659 bp, 62 predicted proteins | sample BB_3_MG_FD_140368 | JGI IMG/M metagenome (GOLD analysis project Ga0193952, IMG submission 140368) | Microbial mat bacterial communities from the Broadkill River, Lewes, Delaware, United States - BB_3_MG | ecosystem: Environmental > Aquatic > Freshwater > River > Microbial mats | place: USA... | reverse complement strand
TGAAACTACTGCAACAATTGTAGTAACTGAACCTAATGATTACACAGTAACGGTAACTGATTCTGACAATGGTTGTTCAACAACAAGTGAGGTTTTCACTGTAACAGAAGATTTAACAGTCGAAATTATTGATAAAATTGATGATGCAATTACTTTATGTATTGAAGATGTTGATTTAGATCTTACAACTTTATTAGTTGAAGATTTTACACCTGGTGGAACTTGGACAGATGATTTAAATAGTGGTGGATTAAGCGGAGACTTTTTTGATCCTTCAATTGTAAATTTAGGAGCGTATCAATTTACTTACACTGAACCTGGTGATTGTGGTAGAATAATTAAAGTCTATGTTCTTGTAAACGATGATTGTGTTGTATTACCTTGTTCAACTACAGATTTAGAAGTCTCAAAAGTTGTGACCCCTAATAATGATGGATTTAACGATCAATTTGAGCTATTAGGATTAGAAGGCTGTGGTTTTACATTTGATGTACAAATATTTAATCGTTGGGGTAAAATGGTATATCAATCAAATAATTATCAAAACAATTGGAGAGGTAATTTTAATACTGGTGGTGCAACTATTGGTTCTAGCACAAAATTACCAACAGGAACATATTATTATATTGTTAATGTATTAAGTAGTGGTTTTGAACCAATTACTGGATATATATATTTAGGAACTCACTAAAAAAAATAAATCTATGAAACGTATAATTATACTTTTAGTAATGCTAGTTTTAGGATTAAACCATTCTAATGCGCAACAATTACCGCAGTTTACTCAATATATGTACAATACTATTGCCATAAATCCTGCTTATGCAGGTAGTAGAGACGCATTGAGTATTGTCGGATTAAATAGAAATCAATGGGCTGGATTTGATGGTGGTCCACAAACACAAACATTGTCTATACACTCTCCATTAAGAAATGAGAAAATTGGTTTAGGTTTATCTTTAATAAATGATAAATCTGGTTATGAAAATTTCACCTATGTGTATGCAGACTTTTCTTATACTTTAAAAGCGAGTGATGAAGTAGATATTAGTTTCGGTTTAAAGGCAGGTATGACCTATTACAAATTAGCCGAAGAGTTATATAATGCTACAGAGGTAAATCAGGATCCTTATTTTAATGAAAAATTAAACAGATGGAATTCGAATTTTGGAGCAGGAGTATTACTTCATTCTAATAAATGGTATGTAGGTTTATCAATACCAAAAATGGTTAATCATGATTTAAATAATGATACTGAATATGCTGCATTAGAGAGAATTCATTATTATGCAATTGGTGGTTATGTTTTTGATTTAAATGATAATTTAAAACTAAAACCTTCATTTATGTTTAAACACACAAAAGGAGCACCAATTTCAACAGATTTAACAGCTAATTTTTTATTTAATGAAAAGTTTTGGTTGGGAGGATCTTACAGGTTTAACGGAGATCAAAAAGCAATAGGAGCACTAGTAGATTTTCAAGTTACAAATCAATTTAGAGTTGGTTATACTTATGAAATTCCTACAGGGGAAATTAGACCTTATACCAATGGATCACATGAAATTTTGTTGATGTATGAATTTAAATTCCTAAAAAGAAAACAAAAATCTCCAAGATATTTCTAACCAAATAAATGATGAAAATTATGAAAAATATAAAAATTTTATTTGTTGCTTTGGTTTTATTAAGTACATCGGTATTTGGACAAACTGTAAAGCAAAAGAGAGCTGAGAGACAATTTAATAATTTTTCGTTTGTAAAAGCAATCGATACTTATGAAAAATTAATAGATACAAGTTTTAATAAGCATTATGCAATGCGTAAATTAGGAGATGCATATATTATGTTGCGTCAACCTGAAAAAGCGTTAGAAATTTATAAGGAGGTTGTAAAGCAAGAAAATGTTCCTTCAGAATATTATTTGTACTATGCACAAACTTTAAGAGCAAATGGCGAATATGAAGCTTCTAAAAAGTGGATGAAAAAATTCAAAGATGCCGGAAATGAAGAAGATTCAAGAGTTAAAAGTTTCTTTAAAAATGATGATTTAGCTAGTGCAATTTTTAATGATTCGGAAAAAAACACCCTTCAAAAATTAAACATCAACACTAAATTTAATGAATTTGGGGCTGTAGAATTGAACGGTGATATTGTTTTTAGTTCATCGCGAGATGAAGGAGTTTCTGTTAAAAGATTGTATGCTTGGGATAAACAGCCTTTATTAGATCTCTACAAAGTTTCTAAAGAAGGAGCTTCTGTAGCGACTACAAAACAACTGGAAGGTAGCGTAAATACAATTCATCATGATGGCCCTGCAACTTTTAACAGTGAAGGAACTAAAATGTATTTTTCTAGAAATAATTACTACGAATCAAAAAAAATAAATGATTCACAAGGAATTATGCATGTTGGAATTTATAGTGCTGAATTAGTAAACGGAAAATGGGAAAATGTAAAGCCTACTAATTTAAATAATCCAAACTATATTGTTTATCATCCTTCATTAAGCGAAGACGGGAAAAAACTATATTTTGCGTCAGATATGCCTGGTGGTTTTGGTGGAACTGATATTTATGTTAGTGATGTACTTGAAGATGGAACTATAGGAAAACCCGTAAATTTAGGAAATGTAATAAACACAGAAGGAAATGAAGCATTTCCATTTATATATAATAAAGAAGATTTATTGTATTTTTCTTCCGACGGACATGTAGGACTAGGTTTAATGGATGTTTTTGCAGCAGTGAAAGATGAAAATAATAAAATTGTAAATGTTATAAACCTAGGAGAGCCAATTAATAGCAAAAAAGATGATTTTGCTTACAACTTATCAAAAGATGGTTTTAAAGGTTTTATCTCTTCCAACAGAAAAGGCGGAGAAGGTGGTGATGATATTTATGCTTTTACTAGAGTACCACCACTAACATTAAAAGGTACTATTTATGATGCTATTAACAATGAACCTGTTGAAGGCGCCAAAGTTTTACTTACAAGGGAAAATGGAGAAGAACTAGCTTATTTTATAACTAAAGAAGATGGTGCTTACGAACATTTGATACCTAGAGATGAAAAATTTGTTTTAAAAGGTTCAAAAGAAAAGTACCAAGATGTTGCAAAGGACTTTAGTTCATTTGGCTTAGAAAAAGAAATAGAATTAATCGTAGATTTAAATATACCTATGAAACCTATTGAAGATGTAGTGATATTAGCAGATTTAGAAACTATCTATTTTGATTTAGATAAGTACAATATTAGACCTGATGCCGCCGTTGAATTAGACAAGGTTGTTGCTTTAATGAATAAATATCCTGAAATGGTAATTAGATTAGAGTCTCATACAGATAGTAGAGCAAACGACGATTACAATATGGTATTATCAAGTAACAGAGCTAAATCTACTTATGAATACATTATTTCTAAAGGTATAGACACTTCTAGAATTACTAAATACGAAGGCTTTGGGGAATCTCAGTTAGTAAATAAATGTACTAATAATGTTAAATGCTCTGAAGAAGAACATCAATTAAATAGAAGAACAGAATTTATTATTATAAAAATGAAATAAACAAAAAGGCAGTCGTATTATAAATTTACTTGGATTCTACTACCGTTGTGGGGACGACAATTTTTTCAAGAAATTATATGCGGCTGCTTACTTTATAACTTACTGTTAAAAGTAGTAATAACCTCACCTTTCTTATTTTTAAAGCTGAAATTAGGAATTAAAGTGTTAATCAATATTGTTTTGTTAACGCTTTTATTTTTTAATGAACCCTTCACCACTTTTAAAATTGGTCTTTTTTCGTAATCCTGTAAACTTGCTATTTTCATATTAAAAAGATTAAGTGAAATTTATTTGTTATTAACAAACCTGTGTTAGGTGTGGCTGTAAACAAATAGTTATTTTTTTATAAAAATATGAGTAAAATAATTTCTACCACTTGAATCTGCATCTGTTGATATTCCAAAATGAGTAAAATCTGGGGTTTCAATATTCTTTCTATGTTCTATACTATTAATCCAACCATTAACAACTGCTTCTGCAGAGCTATACCCATAAGCAACATTCTCTGAAACATATTTTGCACCCGCATTATTCATTAAATTTTGAGCCCTTACATTAAAGTTTGCATGACTCACTTCTCCATTAGTAATCATAAATTTTGTATGAGTATCTGCCTCTTTTGAAATAATGTTTGAAACCTTAAGAACACTTAAATTTTTTGACTCTCTATACTTATTAACCAAATTTAAAATTTCACTTTCAATATCTGAATAAACCACGTTAATTGAGGTTTCTTCAAGTTTAGTAGATTCAAACAAACTAGCATCATCATCTGCTGGAGAACAAGAACATAACAATGATAAAAATAATACGAAGGAAATAAAGAGAGGTTTCATTTTTCGGGGTTATACTTTAGTTGATTTATTTGGGATTTAGGGTTAAAAAAACAACAACAAGTATTAACTATAAATAGTAAACTTGTTGTTGTTTCTTTTTTTGGGGTGTTTATTTAAACTCAAATTCATGATAATTATTGGGGCTATTAATTAATCATAATCAAATATAAGATTAAATATCCAACCATACAAAGAAAACCGCCATTCATTTAACAAAACACACCATTTATATGGTTTTTTAATCATTTTTCACGGTATTTCATTACAATTGTATGGAAAATCTATACTTTTTAAATAAAATTTGAAAATTTTATAAAAATTCAATTATTTAAGTAAACCAGCTCTCTTTAACAATGCAGTATTATCTGGTTTTTTACCTCTAAATAGTTTATATAGTTTCATAGGGTTTTCCGTACCTCCTTTTTCTAATACAAAAGATTTAAATTTTCTTGCAGTTTCTTTATCAAAAATTCCTTTTTCTGTAAATAAAGCGAAAGCATCGGCGTCTAAAACTTCTGCCCATTTATAAGAATAATATCCAGATGAATATCCACCTTGAAAGATATGTGAGAAAGAAGTACTCATGCAGTTTTCTTTTACGTCTGGAAAGAGGTTCGTATTTTTAAACGATGCTAACTCAAATTCTTTAACACTTTTTATATCAGACGGGTTTTTACTATGCCAGCTTACATCTAAAAGCCCAAAACTTATTTGGCGTACTGTTTGCATTCCTTCTAAAAAGTTAGACGACTTTTTTATTTTATCAATCAATTCCATTGGAATTAATTCATCCGTTTGGAAGTGCCTGGCAAATAAGTTTAAAGCCTCTTTTTGATAGCACCAATTTTCTAATAATTGACTTGGAAGTTCAACAAAATCCCAATACACATTTGTCCCTGACAAACTTGGATATTTAGTATTTGCTAACATACCATGTAATGCGTGTCCAAATTCATGAAACAATGTTGTAACCTCGTTAAAAGTTAATAATGAAGGTTTTGTTTCTGTTGGTTTTGTAAAATTACATACAATTGAAATATGAGGCCTAGAATTTTCTCCATTTTTCATCCATTGTCCTTTAAAAGTGGTCATCCATGCCCCATTTCGCTTACCAGATCTTGGAAAAAAATCTGCATACAAAATAGCTACAAAATTTCCAGACACATCATTAACTTTATAAGTTTTAACATCTTTATGGTAAGTATCAATGGTCGTTATTTCTTCAAATATTAAATCATATAATTTTGATGAAATTTCAAAAACCCCTGCTAAAACATTTTCTAATTTAAAATAAGGCTTAAGTTTTTCTTCTTCTAAATCAAAAAGTTCTTTTTTTAATTTTTCAGAATAATAAGAACTATCCCATTTTTCAAGTTGACTTATTCCGTCTTTTTTTGCAATCTCTGAAAGCTGATTAATTTCTTTTTTAGCAGCTGGTGTTGCTTTTACTAAAAGGTCATTTAAAAAAGTGATGACATTTTCTGGAGTTTCAGCCATTCTTTCTTCTAAAACAAAATGAGCATGAGATCTATAACCTAGTAAAACAGCCCTTTTATGTCTGTAATTTACAATATCTAAAATAACTTGTTCATTGTTGTTTTTATTGTTCTTAAATGCTCTAGCCCCAAACGCAAAAGCCAACTCTTTTCTAAGATTTCTATCCTCTGCATACATCATAAAAGGAACGTAACTAGGATAATCTAATGTTATTAACCAGCCTTCTTTGTCTTTCTGTTTGGCATTTAATAATGCAGCTTCAATAACACTTTCTGGTAAACCAGCTAACTGATTCTTAGAAGTTAAGTGCATTTCAAAAGCATTGGTTTCTGCCAATACATGTTCACCAAATTTTAATTTTAATTTAGAAAGTTCTTTATCAATTTTTCTTAACTTATTTTTATTGTCGATTTCTAAATTTGCACCATTTCTAGTAAAGCTTTTATACTTTTTAGATAAAAGCATATCTTGTTCAGGTGTTAAATTGAGTTCTTCTTTAATGTCGTAAATAAGTTGTACTCTCTTAAAAAGCTTCTTATTTAAAGTTATATCATTTGAAAATTCAGATAACATTGGTGAAACTTCCTGCGCAATTTGCTGAATCTCATCATTAGTTTCGGCGCTGTTTAAATTAAAAAAAATATTAGATATCCTGTCTAACCTTTCCCCACTAAATTCTAAAGCTTCAATTGTATTCTTAAATGTAGGAACATTCTTATTATTACATATTTTATCTATTTCTAGTCTCGCTTCCTTTAAACCTTCAATAAAAGCAGGTATAAAATGTTCGTTTTTAATTTTTGAAAAAGGAGCCGTTTCATAGGAAGTCCTAAATTTATCTAATAATGGGTTTTTCATAATTTAAATAGCGTTTTGTATAAAACAAAGGTATTATTTATAGTTATTTTTATAGCATGTTACATTAAAAATAAAATGATTTTTACTTAAAAAAAAATATACTTTTTTATAAGTGAATACGTTATAATAAATAGATAATCACTAAAAATAATTGGATTAATTTTAATAGTACCTATTATGAAATCTAATTTAAAAAATATTAAAAAAGGAATTAAGATGAAGACAAAAGTAAAAACATTAAACATTAATACTATTGTTCCTGGTTTTAGATATAAAAATAAAAAAGGTGCAGTTATTATACCAAAAACAGGTATTTTATTATAGTTTTCGTTTTAAATTTTCAGAAGCTTTTATAACCTTTAGTTTTAAATTTTCTTTATAAAGCAGTATTTTATCAAGTATATTTTTATTGGAGGCTCCAATAATTTGAGCTGCTAAAATACCGGCATTTTGTGCTCCATCTAAAGCTACTGTTGCCACAGGAACTCCTCCAGGCATTTGTAAAATGGATAAAACAGAATCCCATCCATCTATAGAATTTCTAGATTTTACGGGCACTCCAATTACAGGTAACGGACTCATAGAAGCAACCATTCCTGGTAAATGTGCTGCACCACCTGCACCCGCAATAATTACTGAAATACCTCTTAAATGAGCATTCTTAGAATAATCGAATAATTTTTCTGGAGTACGGTGCGCTGAAACTATATCAACTTCTGTTTCAATATCAAAACTTTTTAAAATGTCTATTGCTTGTTGCATAATTGGAAGATCAGAATCGCTTCCCATTATTATCCCTACTTTACTCATACTTATTTTGTTTAAAAGTTGAAAGTTTACTTACTAATTACTCTAATTGTATTCTTAACTTTTTCTGCAATTTTTCGTGCTTCAGTTAAATCATTATTTACAATGGTAACATGTCCCATTTTTCTGAAAGGTCTGGTTTGTTTTTTTCCATAGATATGCGGTGTAACACCATCCATTTTTAAAATTTCTTCCATATTTTCATAGACAACATCACCAGAAAACCCTTCTGAGCCTACCAAATTTACCATAATTCCTGCAACTTTACTAGCAGTGTTTCCTAAAGGTAGATTTAAAACACTTCTAACATGTTGTTCAAACTGACTGGTATAAGAGGCTTCAATACTATAGTGCCCACTATTATGGGTTCTTGGAGCTACTTCATTAACTAATATTTCATCTTTTTCGGTTTGAAATAACTCAACAGCTAACAACCCAATATGCTTAAAAGATTCTGCAACCTTTAACGCAATATTTTTAGCTTTTTCAGCTACTTCATTAGAAATTCTTGCAGGGCAAATAACGTATTCTACCTGATTGGCTTCTGGATGAAATTCCATTTCAACTACTGGATACGTTTTTACTTCTCCATTTTTTGAACGAGCCACAATAACTGCCAATTCATTTTTAAAAGGAATTAAGTCTTCAACAATACAATCGGTATTAGCCAAAGCATTTAAATCTTCTTGATTTTTTATAATTTTAACGCCTGTACCATCATACCCAAACTGAGCAGATTTCCACACAAAAGGGAATTTTAAGGCTTTCGCTTTTAATTCATTTAAACAAGAGAATCGTTTATGAGGTGACGTTGGAATATTATTTTTTACAAAAAAATCTTTTTGTTTTCCTTTGTGTTGAATTATTTGCAAAACACTAGGCTGTGGATATATTTCTAATCCTTCTTCCTCTAATTTTAAAAGCGCCTCAATATTAACATGTTCAATTTCAATAGTTAATAAATCTACTTTTTTACCAAAATTGTATACAGTTTCAAAATCTAACAAATCACCTTGATGAAACTCGTTACAAATTTGTGCGCAAGGAGCATCCTTTGCACCATCTAAAATAGCAGTATAAATATCGAATTTATGCGTTTCTGCTAATAACATTTTACCTAATTGACCTCCGCCTAAAATGCCTAATTTAAAATTTGATGAGAAATAATTTTTCACTTTATTATGCTTTCGCACAAAAATAGTAATCTGTTTTAATTTAATTGGTAAATGCTGCTAAAAGTTTGTAATATTTAGAGTTGAACCACTTTTAGTTACGCGATATTCTCTAGCAAAATGCCTATTCCCTTCCGTTTGAGGCGAACCATCGTAAATACTATATTCACTATTATCGCACGGACATTTTAGCTTAAGACTGTCATCAAATACCATAGGTGCTGTGCAATCGTAGTTTGGACAAGCTCTTTCAAAAGCTTTAAAAGGAGGACTACCAATACCTGTGTTTTGTATAATAATGCCTTGTATTCCTCCATTAGCATAGGCCCAACCACTTGGAGTTTGAAGATTTATATATTGAGGTAAATTTAAATTTATGTTTACATTAAAACTATATTCAGGTAAAATATCATTTGTCTCATTTTTCTCACAAGAAATAAATAATAGCACTAAAAATAATAGTAAGAATCTTCTCATAATTTAATGTTTCGTTTGTTGTTAAACGTGTGCAATTTACAAATATTTAGTATATTTGTAGTAAATCTCATTCTGGCTTTCAGTTGTGAGATTTTTTGTATTTAATAAAATGATAAGTTATGAGTAAAATTTCGTATTATTCTGAAAAAGGAATGAAAAATCTAAAGAAAGAATTAGATTATTTAGAACATGTAGAACGTCCAAGAGTTAGTAATGATATTGCCGAAGCAAGAGATAAAGGAGATTTAAGCGAAAATGCTGAATACCATGCTGCAAAAGAAGAACAATCTCATTTAGAACTAAAAATAGCAAAGCTAAAAGAAGTTATTTCCAATGCTAGAATTATTGACGAATCAAAATTAGATACTTCTAAAATTTTAATTCATTCTAAAGTAAAGTTAAAAAATACTGCCAATAATATGGAATTTAACTATACACTAGTTGCAGATTCTGAAACAAATATTAAGGAAGGGAAATTATCTGTAAATTCTCCAATTGGTAAAGGATTGTTAGGAAAAAAAGTTGGCGAAGTTACTGATATTAAAGTGCCAAGTGGAATTTTAAATTTTGAAATCTTAGAAATTTCTAGATAGTAATATAAAATAATAATGTTTAAAACCCTTTTCAATTGTGAAATTGAGAAGGGTTTCTTATTTTTGATTAAAATTGATTGTATGAGTTCTATATTCACAAAAATTATTAATGGCGAAATTCCATCATATAAGATTGCAGAAAATGAAGATTTTTATGCTTTTTTAGACATTAACCCAAACGCAAAAGGTCATACATTAGTAGTACCCAAAAAAGAAGTAAATAAACTATTTGATTTGGATGAGAACCTCTATAACGGACTGTTTAATTTTTCTAGAAAAATTGCATTAGCAATTGAAAAAACAATTCCTTGTGAACGTGTTGGAATGGCTGTAATAGGGTTAGAAGTTCCACATGTACATGTGCACTTAATTCCATTACAAAAAATGGAAGACATTCAATTTATAAAAAAAGTCAAATTAAATTCAGAAGAGTTTGAAACTATTACAAAATCACTAGCTGAGAATTTATAGTATTATTTTTTTAAGACCAATAAAAAAGTAGTTCCTTTTTTTAATTCCGATTTTAACACAGTTATTTTACCATTATGGTAATTTTCAATAATTCGCTTTGCTAAAGACAAACCAAGTCCCCAACCCCGTTTTTTTGTTGTAAAACCTGGAGAAAATATTTTGTGTTGCATGTTTTTAGGAATCCCCTTTCCTGTATCCATTATTTTAATAAAAACGTGCTTTTCATCTTCAGAAATAGAAAGTGAAATTTTACCCTTCCCTTCCATAGCATCAATTGCATTTTTAATAAGGTTTTCAATAACCCAACTAAATAATTGAATGTTAATATTACTGAATATTTCAACATTGGAAGTCTCAAACTTAAATTTAACCTGTTTGGAGCTTCTCAACTCTAAATAATCAAAAGAATCTCTAGTTGCTTTTACAATATTGTGTTTTTTTAGAACTGGAATTGAGCCTATTTTTGAAAAACGCTCCGCAATAGTATTTAGCCTATTTACATCGTTTTCAATCTCTTGCACAGTATTTTCATCTGTATTTTCAAGTCTCAAAATCTCAATCCAACCTAATAAAGATGATAGCGGCGTACCTATTTGATGCGCAGTTTCTCTGGCCATACCTGTCCACAATTTATTTTGATCGGCTACTTTATTCGATTTAAAAAATAAATAAATTACACTCGCAAATAAAAATAAAATAAGAATCAATGCAACAGGATAATACTTTAATTTAGTTAATAAATCGGAATCTCTATAATAAATAAACTGACTCGTATTTCCTCTTTTATGACTAACTAATAAGGGTGTATTTTGCCCTTTCATAATAGCCAATTGCTTTTTTAAATAATTTATATTTTTTGTTTTAACAGAATCTAAATTAGCCCATAAAGTAATGCTATCTTTTTCAGTAATTATCATTGGAATATTATTGTTTTTCCCAATAATTTTGTCTTCTAAAGAAAAATCAGCGTTTAAATCATAAGTACTAAAACGCTCATAAGCACCTGCTAATATTTCCATTTTGGCGCGTTCTTCGTTTTTAAACTTCTGAAAAAAGTCGTACGTATTCCATAAAATAAGTGCAACAATAATAAATGAAGTTATTATTACAGCCCAACGGATTATTTGTGCGTTTTTGTATGAAGCCATTATTCAAATATAGAATATATGTTGTATATAACTTAAAAATTAAAACCTTATTATTAAAAGTAAATATTTTTAATCAAATATTTTTTTTGATGTTAATAAGTTTACAAAATAAGACAAGTAATATTTTGGTTTTGAAGTTGTAAAAAAATTACATTTGTGAAGTCTATTAAGAACTAAAATGAAAGAATTAGTGCGTTTAAGCGCTATTAATGAAAAAATTTGAAATATGGAAGTTATTGGAAAAATTAAATTAATTAATGAAACACAAACTTTTGGAGCAAGTGGTTTTAGAAAAAGAGAGCTAGTTGTAACTACAAATGAGCAATATCCTCAAATGCTCATGATTGAGTTTATTCAAGACAAGTGCGATTTGTTAAATAATTATCAAGTAGGTCAAGATGTTAAAGTATCTATAAACTTACGTGGAAGAGAATGGATTAACCCAGAAGGAGTTGCTAAATATTTTAATTCAATACAAGGTTGGAGAATTGAATTGGCACAAGCTGATGGAGCTTCAGAAGCACCTCCAATGGCGCCTTTAGATAATTTAGAAACAATTAATAAAACCGATGATAATGAACCAGATGACTTGCCGTTTTAAGCAAGTATAGCTAATCATAAGAAGAAACTGTTTAGAAAAGCTTTAAATCCGTCTTGTTAAACTTGATTTTAATTGACGTTTTTTTATTTTCTAAACAGTTTTTTTGTACTATTTTTTTGTAACATATTTTTAATGTACTTACTTTCTAAAGATTTAATATTTCCGCCTGTAGAATTGGCAAACAAAGATGGTTTGTTAGCTATTGGTGGTGATTTATCCGCCGAAAGATTAAAACTAGCATACAAAAGTGGTATTTTCCCTTGGTTTAGTGAAGGCGAACCTATTGTTTGGTACAGTCCAGATCCTAGAATGGTATTATTTCCAGAAAAGTTGAAAGTATCAAAAAGTATGAATCAACTTATTAAAAAGAATAAATTTCAAATCACATTCAACCAAAATTTTAAAGAAGTTATTTCCAATTGTAAAAACATTAAAAGAGATGGTCAAGCAGGAACTTGGATAACTAACGAAATGCAAGATGCTTATTTAAACCTACATGAACATGGAGTTGCAAAATCGGTAGAGGTTTGGCTTAACAATGAATTAGTTGGCGGTCTATATGGTATAGATTTAGGAACCGTTTTTTGTGGAGAAAGTATGTTTAGTAAAGTAAGTAATACTTCAAAATTAGCATTTTTTCACTTAGTTCAAAAGTTAGAAAAAGAAAATTATAAATTGATAGATTGCCAAGTTTATAATCCACATTTAGATAGTTTAGGTGCCGAAGAAATTTCTAGAAATGATTTTTTGAAGTATTTGAAATAGACCTATATTCTAATTACTTCATTATATTTGAACTTAAATAAACCAACATAAAATGGATATAAAAAACGCACAAAAAATAGTAGATAATTGGATTAAAGAACACGGAGTACGTTATTTTAATGAATTAACAAATATGGCGCAATTAACCGAAGAAGTTGGTGAAGTTGCTCGGATTATTGCACGAAGGTATGGCGAGCAAAGTGAAAAAGAAAGCGATAAAAATAAAGATTTAGGTGAAGAATTGGCAGATGTTGTTTTTGTTGTTTTATGTTTAGCAAACCAAACAGGTATAGATTTACAAGCTGCTTTTGACAAAAAAATGGATATTAAAACAGAACGTGACCACGATCGCCATCATAATAATAAAAAATTAAAATAATATGAACCAATATAAAAAAGCTACTTTTTTACACCTAACCCTTAGATTTGGAGCCGGATTTTTAGTATTATTTTCAATAGTAAAAATTGGATTAAAAGTATTAAGATCTGGGAGTTTTAATCAAATGATTACAGATTATTTTGGACCTGAAACTTGGTACAGGTTTGTTGGTCAACTTTTATTGGCTTCTTTATTTTATGGACTTTTTATGGCTGGTTATTATAAGTTTATAAAAAAGTAATTTACGGTAAAATAAACACCCTATTTATCTTACCATAAATTTTTAAATTAAGATTTATAATTATTCCTATTCTGAAGTCATTCTACCAGTAGCACAGCTTACAAAAGATTTTGCTTTATGAATTATTGTATTTGCATCACCTACTTCAGGATATCCCATTGAAGCTAATTTACTTTTAACATTTATTAATACAGCATCAGCTTCTGAATCAATTGTTACTTTAGAAGTTTGCAAATCTACAGAAACTTCTGTTATTCCATCAATAGCTAATATCCCTTTTTTTATAGAATTAGCGCATCCGCCACATTTTAAATTTAATATTTCTAGTGTAGTCATTTTTTATTTTTTAATTAGTTTATGTAGTTCTAAGAATGCTCTCCAACCACAATTCTCATTACTCTCAAAAGTAGTTCAAAAAAATCAAATATTTGAAACATAAAGAAAATCATCATAAATCATACCATTCTTATTTGTTCGGTTACAGATGACATATAGGTGTAAGAAGCAGAAATGTTTTTGCCATAATATGTTTTACTTATTAAATGTGATGCTCCAAACGCCTCTAACATCTCCTTCGCTATAACCTGTGGCAATATCAAAAGGGTATGTTAATTTTATTATTGAATCTGTTTTAACAGACATAGTTTCGTTAACCTTACCATGACAAACCAAACAGTTAGCTTTTACAATTATTGGTGCATAATAGTGTTTTTTATTTAATGCGTCAATTTCAATAATTGGTTTTAATTCCTCATTGTTATCAACTGATTTTTTGTAAAAATTTATAATGTCTAACTCTCTTTCAGTTGGTTCTATTTTGCAACTTCTTAATTGATCTGAAGACCTTACAATTGTTACATTATATTTTGATGCAATACCATTTAAAATTGGCACTGCTTGTTCTTTACAAAAAGGTACCGCTTGCGCAGGCCCTCCTAGTTTCATTTGTTCCATTAATTCGCCACTTAATGCTTCAAATGAAGCTTGAGCAATCTCTTTACCTTTTATAGTGTATTCTTGCTTTTCCTTTTCTGAGAAACCATTGGAACAAGAGAATAAAGTTGTAATAACCAGTAATATTGTAATTTTTTTCAACATCATTATTTTACTATTTTATATTGGTTTCTAGACCAACTTATGATACCTCCTTCTAAATCATTTACTTCAGAAAAACCGATTTTTTTTAACTTTTTTGCAGCAGATGAAGTTCTACTTCCAGATCTACAATAAATATATATTGGTTTTTCTTTATCAAGTTTAGCTACTTGCTCTAAGAACGTTTTATCATAATAATTAATATTAACCGCTCCTTCAATATGACCTTGGTTATATTCTTGTGGCGTTCTAATATCTATAACGCTATTGTTTTTAGAATTTTCTTTAAATTCTAATGCAGAAATTTGCTTAATTTCTCCCAACTGCTTATCAGTTTTAGAATTCTTTTTATTAGTACAACTTAAAGTTAAAATTGAAATAAAAATTAATAATGATAGTTTTAGTGTAGTATTCATGTGCTCTTATTTTTTTTGTAAATTTATGGTTTCAATTATTAGTTTACAGTAACTAAAGTTACTACTTTTAAATAAAATTCATAAAAAAGGGAGTTAAAAAACTCCCTAAACATCAAATTAAAAAAGAACATTTTATAGCAATGTTGTTGGGCAAACATATTCCGTAAGTTCCACCCCTGTATCTTTAATATCTTTAAAACCACCTCTAACATCAGTCACTTTTTTAACACCATTTGCCATAAAAATTGATGCTGCAATTAGAGAACGATAGCCACTTGCACAATGTAAAAAGTACTCCTTATCTGGTTTAATTTCGGCGAAATTTGAATGAATAAAATCTAATGGAAAATTCTCAACACCTACAACATGTTCCGATTGATATTCTGACTCTTTTCTAACGTCTAAGGACACTTCCACTGTCCCTTCCTTTAATTTATTCGCAAATTTTATTGCAGAAATAGAGCCTATTTTATCTACTTTATGCCCAGCAGCTAACCAAGAGTGGATTCCTCCGCGTAAATACCCCAAAATATTATCGTATCCAACACGAGAAAAACGTGTAACAACTTCGTGCTCTCTACCTTCCTCGGCTATAAAAATTATTTTTTGATTAATGTCTTTAATTAATGCTCCAACCCAAGGTGCAAAACCTCCTTCTACTCCAATATACCATGCGCCAGGAACAGTACCTTCTTCGGTGTATAACTCTTTTGAACGTGTATCAACAACTAAAATATCGTCTTGCTCGCTCATTTCTTTAAATGAATCTGCATCTATTGGAGTTGTTCCTTTTTTCAAAATTTCATCAATACTTGTATTTACCCCCTTGTTCATTCTTACATTATTTCCAAAGTATTGAGGTGCTGGTTTTAAACCCGTTGTAACTTCTTTAACAAATTCTTCTTTGGTCATATCCTCCCTAAGTGCATAATTTGTTTTCTTCTGATTTCCTAGTGTATCAAAAGTTTCTGAACTCATATTTTTTCCACAAGCTGAACCTGCACCATGGTTAGGATATACAATTATATCATCTGGTAAAGTCATAATTTTATTACGAAGTGAATCGAATAAATGACCAGCCAAATCTTCTTGTGTTAAGTCGGATTTTACAGCTAAATCTGGTCTACCAACATCACCTATAAATAAACAATCTCCTGTAAACACATAAGGTTTGTTTCCTTTTTCATCAATTAATAAATACGATGAAGATTCCATTGTGTGCCCCGGAGTATGCAACAATTTAAGTGTAAGATTCCCAATTTTAAATTCTTCACCATCATTACCTTGATGAATATCGTAATTTGGGTTGGCATTTGGACCAAAAACTATGGTAGCGCCTGTTTTTTTTGCTAAATCTACCTGGCCAGAAACAAAATCTGCATGAAAGTGAGTTAAAAATACATATTTAATTCTAGCTCCATCAGCTTTTGCCATTTCTATATATGGTTCAGTTTCTCTTAAAGGATCAATAATTGCCGCTTCACCATTTGAATGGATGTAGTATGCCATCTCTGCCAAGCAGCCCGTAAATAATTGTTCTACTTTCATAATTATCTGATTTTTATTTTGTTAAACTTATTTCTCTTTATCCAAATCTACAAGATTGTAGATATCTATTTGTAATCGAGGTTACATTAAATAAAAAATTTAGATTATTTTAACGGTTTGTTTGGTTGATGAACTCAAAATATTTTACCTCAATTTCTTTATTTCTTTTCCGATCCTCAAACACGTCTACTGCTTCTTGAATACTCATAAAACAATTTGCATAATCTATAGCTTTTATAATATTACTTTTATCTAAAATATCTCTAACTGGTCCTTTTAATCCACTAAAAGCAATATCAATTCCCTTATTTTTATACTTATTTATTTCATCTCTCAACATAAAAATACCAGAGCTATCAATACTATTTATACTTTCTCCATCAATAATTATCAGTTTTAATTTATGTCCTTTATCAATTACAAACTCTTCTAATTTATCTTTAAAAAACGACACATTTGCAAAGTATAATTGAGCATCAAACCGTATAATTAGAATATCATCAAAAGTATTTAGGAGTCCTTCAAATCGATTCACATTTCTATAAAAATGAGTCCCTTTTACTTGTCCTAAAACAGCAAAATGTGGTTTTGTACTTCTATAAATTAACATTACTAACGACAATGTAATTCCGATTAATATTCCCTCTTTTATACCTACAGTAGCAGTAATAATTAGGGTTGTATTTAAAATTATTAATTCTCTTTTAGAATAACTTAATAATTCTTTTGGCATTGAAAAATCTAACAATCCATAAACGGCAACAATTATTATTGCCCCAAGTACTGCTTTAGGTAAATAGAAAAAAACAGGTGTTAAAAATAGTAACGTTATACCAACAATTAAACCCGAAACTATTGCAGCCAAAGGTGTTTTAGCCCCAGTTTGATTATTTACAGCAGTTCTTGACAATCCTCCAGTTGCAGGATATGTTTGAAAAAAAGATCCTACCATATTTCCTAAACCTATTGCAATTAATTCCTGATTTGGACTTACCTTATAATTCGTATGTTTAATTTCAATGGCTTTGGCAACAGATATTGCTTCTAAAAAAGCAATAAAAGAAAGTGTTAAAGCTATTGGAAATAAATCTATAAGCGTATTTTTCTCAAATTTTGGAATTGTAAACTCTGGCAATCCTTTAGGTATTTCTCCTAATATTTTCACTCCAAATTGGTCTAAATGAAATACTTTTACTAGTACAATACCCAAAACAACAACTACTAATGCTGCTGGAATTTTTGTTGTTATACGTTTTAAAAAAACCAATATTAATATGGAAACAACACCTATTGTAAAAGTGAGCCAATTTATTTCTTTAAGCTGCTGAAAAACATCTATAACTAGAGTATGAATTCTATTATCTCGTACAATTTGAACGCCTAACAAATGTTTTAATTGATTTAAGCCAATAATTAAAGCTGCGGCTGATGTAAATCCACTTATAACGGGTCTAGATAAAAAATTTACTAAAAAACCTAATTTAAAGAAACCGAATAAGACTTGTAAAAAACCCATCATAAACGCTAAAAGAATGGCAAATTCTATAAAGTTTTCTGTTCCAATTTGTGCTAAAGCTGCAACACCAGAAGCTACAATTAAAGAATCCATAGCAACAGGACCAACAGCTAATTGACGTGATGTTCCAAAAATAGCATAAACAATTTGAGGAATCATAGCTGTATATAAACCATAAATTGGAGGTAAACCTGCAATCATGGCATAAGCAATTCCTTGTGGAATTAACATAATACCAACTGTTAATCCAGCACCCAGATCACCTTTTAACCATGCCTTTTTATAATTAGGGAGCCAGTCTAAAATGGGTATGTATTTTTTAAAATTCATTTTCTAAAATTTTAGCTACACTCATCAAATATTTTAATATTACACTCTAAACAAACTTCTTTATCTAATTTTTTAAAAATTGTGGCAATTGCTGTATTTTTATCTTTAAAAAAGTTTTCATCTTTTATAATTTTTGCAAATCCTCCTTTTTGAAGGACATCCTGACTGATTAATTTTAATCCCACAAAATAGATCCCACCTCCCCTATTTCGCCATTTTAACGCTTCCTGCGATAACCATTCTGCTCCAGCTATATCTATAAAGTTAATTCCATTTGCAAGAATTAATAAGTGTTTTTGATCATTCTTTTCATATAAATCTGTAAAATATTTGGAAATACCATCAACAGCACCAAAATAAATTGAACCATCTATTCGTATCATTTTTAATTGTGGGCATTCTTTAGTAGTAGTATCTCTAATTATATTGATAAACTTATTATCTTTATTCTTTCCAACAATTGCAATATTTGGTTTTGAAGTTTTTTCCAAGTAAAAAAATAATGAAATAAGAATTCCCAAAAACAGCGCTGTTTCTAATTCTAAAAATAACGTTCCTAATAACGTTACAGAAAGTACAATAAATTCTCGCTTACTACTTTTAATTATTTGCTGAATACGCTTAAAATCTATTAAATTATAACCTACTAGTAAAATAATACCACCCATTGCAGGTTTTGCTAAATAGGAAGCATACGTCGCAAAAAACAACACTACTAATAATAACCCAATAGCTGATATTATTGCAGCTAATGGCGTTTTTGCACCAGCTTGATAATTTACACCAGAACGTGAAAATGATCCAGAACTAACATAAGACGAGAAGAAACTAGAAATAATATTAGTTAAACCCTGACTTACAAACTCTTGGTTATTATTCAATTTTTGATGAGAACTAAGTGAAATAACCCGAGATATTGAAACTGCTTCAACCAAACCAATTAAAGCCAATGTAATTGCTCCTGAAGTTAGCATCTGCATATCTTCAAAATTAAAATCGGGTATTTTAAAAGGTGGTAAATTAGAAGGAACATTTCCAATTGTTTCAATACTATGCAGGTTTCCTCCTAAAACAATTGCTAAAACACTTCCTAAAATCATTGCAAAAAGCATATTTAATCTAGAAATATATTTAATCCTTTTTATAAGCAGCGCAATTAAAAGTGTTCCTGCTGCTACTCCCAATACATATAAATTTGTTTCTTTAATATGGGTAAATATATATGTAATAATTTCATAAAACGAACTTCCTTGCGGAACATTAATTCCAAATACATGTTTCAATTGCTTAAACGCTATTAAAATTCCTGCTCCCGCAGAAAACCCAATAACAACAGTGTATGAAACAAAATTTACTAATTTCCCCATTTTAGCCAGTCCCATTACCAACTTAATTATACCAGCCATAAACGACAAGAGTATGGTTAAAGAGACAAATGCTTCTAAATCAGATTCAGGAGTTACAAATTTACTTATAATAGCAAACACAACTATTGAACCTGTTGTAGTTGGTCCAGAAATTAAATGATATGAAGACCCAAATAAGGCAGCAATAATTGGAGTTATCATAGCTGTATAAAAACCATAAATTGGAGGTAATCCAGCAATCATAGCAAATGCAACCGCCTGTGGAATAACAATAATTGTACCTGTAACACCAGCAATTAGGTCATCTTTCCACGTTTTTTTAGTTAAAGGAAGCCAAAGTAAAAAAGGAAATATTTTATGTAAACTCATTATTCTAAATTTAGAGTTTTATGCAATAACAAAAGTAAGATGATATATCTTTAGTTTTGTGATATAAGTCACTTATAGTTTAAAACAATTCTGCTTGAGAATCACCTTTTATTTTTCCTAAATGTTGATATGCAAGATGGGTAACTTCTCTACCTCTTGGAGTACGCATAATAAATCCTTCTTGTATTAAAAAGGGTTCATAAACTTCTTCAATAGTTTCAGAGTTTTCACCAACTGCAGTTGCTAAAGTACTAATACCTACTGGACCGCCTTTAAATTTATCTATTATGGTTATTAAAATTTTATTGTCCATCTCGTCAAGTCCATATGCATCTACATTTAGTGCATTTAAAGCAAACTTAGCAATTTCAATAGTTATTGTACCGTTTCCTTTAATTTGTGCAAAATCTCGAACTCTTCTTAGTAAGGCATTTGCAATTCTTGGAGTTCCTCTACTTCTTCCTGCAATTTCAATTGCAGCCTCCATTGCAATTGGCATTTTTAAAATAGCTGCACTTCTTTGTACTATAGTTGTTAGTAATTCTTTGTTATAATATTGTAATCTGCTACTAATACCAAAACGTGCACGCATTGGTGCTGTTAATAACCCAGATCGTGTTGTAGCACCAATTAACGTAAAAGGTTCTAAATCTATTTGAACAGTACGCGCATTAGGTCCTGACTCTATCATTATATCGATTCGATAATCTTCCATTGCAGAATATAAATATTCTTCTACAATTGGGCTTAACCTATGAATCTCATCTATAAATAATACATCTCTTTCACTTAAATTAGTAAGTAAACCTGCCAAATCGCCTGGCTTGTCTAATACTGGTCCAGAAGTAATTTTTAAGCCCGCATTTAACTCATTTGCTAAAATATGTGCTAAGGTGGTTTTACCCAATCCTGGAGGTCCGTGAAATAACGTATGATCTAGCGCTTCTTCACGTAAGTTTGCAGCTTCAACAAATATTTTTAGATTTTCTAAAACTTGTTCTTGCCCAGTAAAATCATCAAAAGTTAACGGACGCAGTTTTTTTTCTACATCTAATTCTTCTGAAGAATAATGTTCTTTATCTGGATTCAAGTTTTCGTTCATAGTTTTAGCACAACTTTAGTTGCACGAAGATATAAAAAAAATAGTGACAATACTTAAATTATACATTCCTAAAAATATAGCTATCTAGGCTAAGATTAAGTTTTTATTAACATACGAATTAGTGAACTTCAAAAATAATTGTTAAATTTACGTTTATTAATATATTCTAATTATTATCTATGAATTCTAACAGAAGAGACTTCCTTAAAAAATCGTCAATTGCAGGTGCTGGCTTAGCCTTTTTACCTAGTTTTTTAAATGCTAATAACTTTAAATCGTCAACTGCTTTTGGAGCAACATATATGGGAGACTTTGCTGCTCCTAAATTAGAAACTGTTCGCTGTGCCTTTATTGGTGTTGGCGCAAGAGGTTCTGGACATGCTACAAGAACCGCTAATATTGAAGGTACTGAAATAGTAGCAATTTGCGATTTATATGAAGATTGGGCTACCAATTCGGCCAAAAAGTGTAAAGAGATTGGTAAAGGTGAAAAACATACTGATATTACCGTATATGCTGGTGGAGAAAATGAGTGGAAAAAAATGTTGAAAAAGGAGAAACCTGATTTAGTTTTTATAAGCACTCCTTGGAAAACACATGCCGAAATGGCTATTTATTCTATGAAAAAGGGTGCACATGCTATGGTAGAAGTTCCAATTGCTTTAACCATTAAAGAAATGTGGGATATTGTAGATACATCAGAAAAAACTAAAAAGCATTGTATGATGCTTGAAAACGTAAATTACGGACGTGAAGAATTATTGTATCTTAATATGTGTAGACAAGGTGTATTAGGTGAACTATTACACGGTGAAGCGTCTTACATACACGAATTAAAAGGGCAGATGCATCAAGTTGAGCGTGGAACAGGCTCTTGGAGAACTCCACATTATGCACATCGTGATGGAAATTTATATCCTACACACGGTTTAGGTCCTGTTGCACAATATATGAACTTAGCTAGAGGTGAAGATAATTTTAAACGTATTGTGTCTATGTCCTCTCCAGGAAAAGGTAGAAATCTTTATGCGCAAGAAAATTTTGACGCTAACCACAAATGGAATCAATTAGATTTTAAAGGAGGAGATATTAGTACTTCAATTATAAAAACAACTTTAGGGCGCACAATTATGGTGCAATGGGACGAAACAAGTCCTCGACCATATACAAGACACAATTTAATACAAGGAACCAAAGGAACATTAACTGGTTTCCCTACTAGAATAGCTTTAGAAGGTGGTGTAGAAGGTATTACTAAAAATCATCATCAATGGGCAGAAGGAGAAAAATTAGAAGCTATTTTTGAAAAATATGAACATCCTTTATACAGACGTATGGGAGAAATTTCAAGAAAAAATGGTGGTCATGGTGGTATGGATTATTTAATGACTTTCCGTATTATCGAATGCTTGAGAAATGGACTACCACTAGATCAAAATGTGTATGAAGGTTGTTTCTGGAGTGCAGTTTCACCATTAAGTGAAGCTTCAGTGGCTGAACATGGAAGTTCTCAATTATTCCCTGATTTTACTAGAGGAAATTGGAAAAACACAAAACCTTTAGCAATTGTTGATTAAGAATTATCTTTTCTTTTATAATCAAAAAAGCCTTTTCAATTAATTGAAAAGGCTTTTTTGATTATATTAATATTATAAACTTAATATATTAAGATTCTTCTTCTCCGTCTTTTAACGGAGTGGTTTGTAACACATAATCTTCTTCGTGTCCTGGTTTACTATAATCATATGCCCATCTATGTACTGCAGGAATTTCTCCAGGCCAATTACCGTGTATATGTTCAACTGGAGTTGTCCATTCTAAAGTATTTGCTTTCCAAGGATTTTGAGTTGCTTTTTTACCTTTATAAATACTAATAAAGAAATTCGCCAAGAAAATTATCTGAGCCGCTCCTCCTAAAATAGCAAACATAGTAATAACAATATTCACATCTGCAACATCATCAAATAAAGGAAACGCTGTATTTGCATAGTATCTACGAGGTAAACCTGCTAAACCAACAAAATGCATTGGGAAGAAAACTCCATAAGCTGCAACAACAGTTATCCAAAAATGCCAATATCCTAATGTTTTATTCATCATTCTACCATACATTTTAGGAAACCAGTGATATACACCAGCAAACATACCGTAAATTGCAGAAACTCCCATTACTAAGTGAAAGTGAGCAACTACAAAATAAGTATCATGTACATTAATATCTAAAGCACTATCACCAAGAACTAACCCAGTTAAACCTCCAGAAATAAATGTTGAAACAAATCCAATTGAAAACAACATGGCTGTATTCATTTGAATGTTTCCTTTCCACATTGTTGTAATCCAGTTAAATGCTTTTACTGCTGAAGGAATTGCAATTAGTAATGTTGTAAATGTAAATACCGAACCTAAAAACGGATTCATCCCAGAAACAAACATATGGTGTCCCCAAACAATTGTTGACAAAAATGCAATTGCAATAATAGAACCAATCATTGCTCTATAACCAAATATAGGTTTACGCGAATTACAAGCAATAATTTCTGAAACTATTCCCATTGCTGGTAGTATTACTATATAAACTTCTGGATGTCCTAAAAACCAAAATAAGTGCTCGAATAAAACTGGTGAACCTCCTTGATAATGTAATACTTCTCCTTGAATAAATATATCTGATAAAAAGAATGATGTTCCAAAACTTCTATCAAAAATTAACAGTAATGCAGCTGATAATAATACTGGAAATGAAACTACTCCAATAATAGCGGTAACAAAAAACGCCCAAATTGTTAATGGTAATCTAGTCATTTTCATTCCAACAGTTCTTAAATTAAGAACCGTTACTATATAATTTAAAGCTCCAATTAATGAGGATGCTATAAAAATTGCCATTGATACTAACCAAAGTGTCATTCCTAATCCAGATCCAGGTATTGCTTGTGGTAAAGCACTTAATGGTGGATAAATTGTCCAACCCGCAGAAGCTGGTCCAGCCTCAACAAAAAGCGAAATAACCATGATAACACTTGATAAAAAGAATAACCAATATGAAATCATATTTAGAAAACCTGATGCCATATCACGTGCTCCAATTTGGAGTGGAATTAATAAATTACTAAAGGTTCCACTTAAACCTGCTGTTAATACAAAGAATACCATAATAGTACCATGTATTGTTACTAAAGCTAAGTAAATATCTGGAGACATAACGCCACCGTCTTGGTGATTCCCTAGAAAAGCTTCAATAATAGTAAACGATCTATCTGGCCAAGCAATTTGTAATCGAAATAACATGGACATAAATACACCGATAATACCCATAAAAATACCAGTAACTAAATACTGTTTTGAAATCATTTTATGGTCAGTACTAAAAACGTATTTAGTAATATATGTTTCTTTATGATGATGATCTGACATAATCTATTTTTTTATTTAGTAGTATAGTAGTTAGTTTAATTATTGCACAACTTGCGCCATAGTTTTTTGATTTTTTATCCAGGCATTAAAATCTTCTGCTTCTTCAACAATAATTTTCATTTGCATATTGTAATGAGAAGAACCACAAATTTTATTACATAAAAGTAAGTAATCGAACTCGTATGCATCCTCTCCTTTTTCTGCTCGAATTTTATTAATACCATCAACTTTAGCAATTGTTTTGTCATTTAATCTCATTTCTTCTGTAGTTAACGAAGGAGTAAATGCAAATTGTGTTACCATGCCAGGAACACAGTTCATTTGTGCTCTAAAATGCGGCATGTAAGCAGAATGCAATACGTCTTGAGAACGGAATTTAAATATTACTTTTCTTCCTTTTGGTAAACGTAATTCACGCACAGGAATATCATCCAAAGCATTTTTGTCTGACATATCTACACCCATGGTGTTAATTCCCTTGATATTTCTAACATTTGCTAGACCTAGTTCATTATCTTCTCCTGCATATCGTGCTTCCCAAGAAAACTGTTTTGCATACACTTCAACAATTAATGGATTTTCTGCATCTGAAGGATCCATAACATCAACCCAAACAGATAAACCATAAAGTACTAAACCTGCTAGGACAACTGCTGGAACTACGGTCCAAATTAATTCTAATTTATGGCTATCTGCATAAAATAATGCTTTTCTGCCTTTAATTCCTCTATATTTAAAAGCAAAATAAAAGAGTAAAAATTGTGTAATTGCTTGTACTACTAAAATTAATACCATAGTAACTAAATACAAAGTATCGTAACTTTCACCTTCTAAAGAGGCTGCATCTGGCAATAAAATTACTGAGTATTTTACAAAAGAAAATATCATTAATCCGTAAAAGAATACACCAAAAATTGCAAATAAAATTCCTTGCGTGTTATTGTCCTTTTCGGTTGCAATTGCACTTTTAAAATTTAGAATACTAGCAACTTGCCAAATGGCTACGGCAACTACAATTGCCAGTAAAATATAAAGTAATGCTGTCATTTTTTTGTTTAGATTTTTTTAGTTGTGCCAAATATAAAAAAAATCCTGAATAATTTGTATTCAGGACTCTTTTCAATGAGAATATTTTAATAATTAGTAGTGAAATTCTTCACTTTCTTTAATAAAAGGGTTACCTTTTGCTAATAATGGAGCTTTTGTTAATGCATTAAATACAACATAAATGAATATTCCAAGCACTAATAAAACCGAGCTTATCTCTGAAATTCCAAAATACCATTGATCTCCAACAGTTGCTGGCATAATCATTACAAAAATATCTATGTAATGTCCAATTAATATAACAATACCTGTTACAACAATAAACCAGTTAACACGTTTGTAATCGCTATTCATTAAAACTAATAATGGGAAAACAAAATTTAAAACTAACATTCCTAAAAATGGAATTTTATAATCGTTAAATCTTGAAACAAAGTAAGTAACTTCTTCAGGAATATTTGCGTACCAAATTAACATAAATTGTGAGAACCATAAGTACGTCCAAAAAATACTAAATCCGAACATAAATTTAGCCAAATCATGTAAATGACTGTTGTTTACAAATTCTAAATACCCTTTTCCTTTTAAATATATTGAAACTAGTGCAATTGTAGTTATTGCAGAAACTATCATACTTGCAAAAAGATACCATCCAAATAAAGTACTAAACCAGTGTGGATCTAAAGACATAATCCAATCCCAAGACATCATAGACTCTGTAACTAAAAAGAACACTAAGAAAGCAGCTGAACTTTTAAATAATTTTGTGTAATTTTTTAAGTCAGTAGCATTGTCTTGAGCCAATGTTAATTTTCTAGCATAATTTCTATAAACTATCCAACCAATCATATAAATGGCTGCTCTAATTAAAAAGAATGGCACATTTAAATAACCTGCTTTATTTTGAATTAACTCGTCATGTGCAACTACTTCTGGATCCATCCAAACAAATAAATGATTCCAATGTAAAGAAGACATCACAAAAAATACAAATAATAAAATTGCTCCTATTGGTAAATAAGCTGTTATTGCTTCCATTACTCTAAAAAGTACAACAGGCCAACCTGCTTGAGATGCATGTTGTATTGCATAAAATGCTAATGTTCCTAACGAAATTATAAAAAAGAAAAATAGTGCAACATATAATGCTGACCATGGTTTATTTTTTAATAGATGAAATACGTGTTCAGCATGTGCATCATCAGTATGTGTCGAATCATGCGAATTCGCTTCAACTGCGTGCGCATCATTATCATGTGTTGCAGCAACTTCGCCGTGAGTATCATGGCTCTCTTGAAGCATTACTTTAACATCTTCTACCGAACTTGGCGTAGTGAAAAAACCGTAAGCAACACCAATAAGACCTACAAACATTAAGGCATAAGAAAATGTTTTTAATTTACTTGAAAAGGTATACATATCTTTAAATTCTATCTTAGTAAAAGTGTTATTTTAATAATTCAGTTCTAAGTTGTTGCACATACATAGTAACTTGCCAACGTTCCTTAGTTGTTAATTGAGAAGAATGAGAGCCCATTGTATTTCTCCCATGCATAATAACATGGTATATACTTCCTTCGGTAATGTCTCTATCCTTATAATTAGGTATTCCTAATATTTTTTCTCTTTGCACCAATACACCATCTCCTGCTCCTGCTTTACCATGGCAAGACATACAATAGATATCGAACATTTTTTTTCCGTTATCTAAATTAGCTTCTGTAAGTTCTAAAGGATTTTTAAGATTTAATTTAGCAGCTTCATACCCTTCATTTGTATTTTCATATTCATAAGGTACATCTCCTCTAGCAATGGTTCCTTCAACTGGTAATTGGGTTGTCATACCATTAGAAAAATTTGGATTTTCAGTATAAGTTTCATATCCAACAGACTTATACATATCTGGCATATACTGGTAATTTGGCTTTGATTTATCACCCCAACAAGATGATAAACTGAATAAAAAAGCCAATACTATTGTTATTTTTAAAATGTTTTTCATTTTAATTTCTACTTTTCAGTTACTTTAATTTCAACAGTTCCTGTATTTTCTAAAAATGACACTAACTCTTGCTCATTTCCATCTACAGCGACTTCCATTACAAACATATCGTCTGTTGTTCTTGGGTCTGGATTTTCTGCTTCTTTAAATGGCCATAATCTACTTCTCATATAAAAAGTAATTACCATTAAATGTGCTGCAAAAAACACACTCATTTCAAACATAATTGGAACAAATGCTGGCATATTTTGAAAAAATGTAAAACTTGGTTTACCTCCAATATCTTGAGGCCATTGTTCTATCATCATATAATTCATCATCCAAATTGAGAATGAAAAACCAACACAACCGTACATAAAAGCAGTAATTGCTATTCTTGTACCTTTAAGACCCATTGCTTTATCTAACCCATGAACTGGAAATGGTGTATAAACTTCTTCAATATGATGATTAGCTGCACGTACTTCTTTTACTGCATCCATAAGGATATCATCATCATTATACATTGCTTGTATTACTTTTGAGCTCATAATTACGCGTTATTTTTTAAGTTTTTAGCTTGTTCTGCCCAATCATCTCGTTTTGCTCTTCCTTTAAATGAATCTAAAAGTGAGTCTAATAAATCATACTCTTTTTCAGTCATTTTGCTAACTTGATTAAATGTATAAATACCAATAGTATTTAATATATTTTCAAGTTTAGGTCCAACACCACTTATCAATTTTAAATCATCGGCTTTTTGAGTTGTTCCATCAAATACACCAAGACTTTCTAATAACTCTTTTTTCTTTTCTGCTGTATCTTCAACAACAGTATCAATAGCTTTTTTTGAAGCTTTTACTACTTTTGCAGGCGCAGGATTTTTTCCTCCTGCATCTCTGTATAATTTGTAGGCTTCTCCAGAAGATTTCAAAATAGACTTTACCTCTGCCTGAGCAATTACAGGGAAGGTTCTTGCATATAGTAAGAATAATACAAAGAAAAACCCTATAGTTCCAACATAGATTCCTATATCTACAAATGTTGGCGAGAACATTGTCCAAGATGATGGCAAGTAATCTCTATGTAATGAAGTTACAATAATTACAAAACGCTCAAACCACATTCCTATATTTACCACAATTGATATAATAAAAGAGAATGTAATACTTTGTCTTAATCTTTTTGACCACATAAATTGTGGAGAAAATACGTTACAACTCATCATTAATAAATATGCCCACCAATAAGGACCTGTTGCTCTATTTAAAAAGGCGTATTGTTCATATTCTACTCCAGAATACCAAGCAATAAATAACTCGGTAATATATGCACATCCAACAATAGAACCTGTAATCATAATTACAATATTCATTAATTCTATGTGTTGTTTTGTAATGTATGCTTCTAAATTGGAAACCTTTCTCATTATAATAAGCAACGTATTTACCATTGCAAATCCGGAGAATACCGCTCCAGCTACAAAGTAAGGAGGGAAGATTGTTGTATGCCAACCAGGAATTACCGATGTAGCAAAGTCAAAAGATACAATGGTATGTACAGAAAGTACTAAAGGTGTAGCTAAACCAGCTAATACTAAAGAAACCTCTTCAAAACGTTGCCAATCCTTTGCTCTACCTGTCCAACCAAAACTTAATAAACTATAAATTTTCTTTTGAAATGGTCTTACTGCTCTATCACGTAACATTGCAAAATCAGGTAATAAACCAGTCCACCAAAAAACTAATGAAACCGATAAATATGTTGATATTGCAAAAACATCCCATAATAATGGAGAGTTAAAGTTAGTCCAAAGTGTTCCAAATTGGTTAGGAATTGGTAATACAAAGTGTGCATTCCAAACACGCCCCATGTGAATTACTGGGAACAAACCTGCTTGAACAACAGAAAAAATAGTCATTGCTTCTGCAGAACGGTTAATACCCATTCTCCATTTTTGACGGAACAACAACAATACAGCTGAAATTAAAGTACCAGCGTGACCGATACCTACCCACCATACAAAGTTGGTAATATCCCAGGCCCAGCCTACGGTTTTATTTAAACCCCAAACTCCAATTCCTGTTCCAATGGTGTATATAATTGAACCTATACCCCAAAGAAAGGCTAAAAGTGCAATTGTAAAAGCTGTCCACCATAATTTATTTGCTTTACCTTCAACAGGAGCTGCAACTTCCACAGTAATATCGTGATAGCTTTTATCCCCAATAATTAAAGGTCTTCTAATAGGTGCTTCGTAATGAGACGACATATTCTAATTTAATTATTATCTTTTATTAATATTTTATGCTTCTTGCGTATTTCTAACTTTCACATGGTAAACCACGTTTGGTTTTGTTCCAATATGTTCCAGTAAGTGATATGCTCTTTTATCTTTTGCTAAATCTGTAACTGTATCTTCTTGCTTATTTACATCTCCAAAAACCATAGCTCCATTTGTACAAGCATTAGAACAAGCAGTTTCAAATTCATTCGTATTTACTGGTCTTCCTTCTTTCTTAGCTTTTAAAATTGTAGCTTGTGTCATTTGAATACACATAGAACATTTTTCCATAACTCCACGTGAACGAACAGTAACATCTGGGTTTAATACCATTTTACCTAAATCGTCATTCATATTATAGTCAAATTCACTATTATTTGGATAGTTGAACCAGTTAAATCTACGTACCTTATAAGGACAGTTATTTGCACAATATCTAGTACCTACACAGCGGTTATAAGCCATTTGATTTTGACCTTGACGACCGTGAGAGGTTGCTGCTACAGGACAAACTGTTTCACAAGGTGCATGATTACAATGTTGGCACATTACAGGTTGAAAAGCAACAGAAGGATTTTCTGAAGGATCTTCTAATGCTGCCATGGTATCTTTATATCCAATAACTCCTTTTCCGTTTTCTTTTAATTCATTATCTCCTGCAAAATCTTCTTCATGAGAATAATATCTATCAATTCGCAACCAATGCATATCTCTAGATTTTCTTATTTCATCTTTACCAACAACAGGCACATTATTTTCAGCGTGGCAAGCTACAACACATGCTCCACATCCAGTACAGGCATTTAAATCTATCGATAAATTAAAATGATGACCTACAGATCTATCAAAAGCTTCCCACAAATCTACAGAGTTTGCTTCAACTTCATTATGATCTAAAGATACTACAGGCACAATATTCCATTCTTTAGAATCAACATTGTTATAATCTTCAATAGTAGTTTCTTTAATAATATCTCCTCTACCCATTAAAGTATTGTGCAACTGAACACAAGCAAATTCGTGTTCACCTTCAATTAACTTTAAAGTTATATCTGATTGATAATTGTTAAATCCTTTGTAAAATTGGTAGGCGTTCTTTCCAGTTTGCATTTCTGCTTTTAAACCTTGTTTACGTCCGTAACCTAAAGCTAGACCTAAAGAACCTTTTGCTTGTCCAGGTTGAATTAAAACTGGTAATATTTCAGAAGTACCATTTACAGACATTTCTACTAAACTACCATTTAAGGCACCGTTTGCAACATTATGATTAATTACTCCAATAGCTTCTGCATCTGCTTTAGACATTGTTAAGTAATTATCCCAAGATGTTCTTGTGATTGGATCTGGCAATTCTTGTAACCAAGGATTATTTGCCATTTGACCATCACCTAAGCCTGTTTTTGTATATAATGAAAGCTCAAATTCACTTCCTTTTATTTTTGCTAATGCTGTTCCAGCTGCATCAATATCTACTTCGTTTAATGTAATTTCTTCGGTTGGTAATTCAACTGTAAAAACACCATCATGTAAGGCTTGATTCCAAGATTTACCTTTTAATACTTCCGTATTCCAAGTTTCTTTTAAGAAATCGTAATATGTAGATGAACTTCCTGTCCAAGCTAACAAAGCATCTTGAAACTGACGTGTATTAAACAACGGTTTAATAGTTGGTTGCATTAAACTATAGTGTCCTTTTTTAATAACAACATCTCCCCAAGATTCTAAATAATGTGGAGTAGCCAATGCGTAGTGAACCGCGTTTGCAGTTTCATTATCTTGCATAGAAAATGCTACAGATAATTTTACTTTTTTCAATCCTTCAACAAACTCAGTTGAGTTTGGTAGTGTATAAACTGGATTTGAATTATTTACAATTACTGCTCCAATTTTTCCTGCATTCATGTCTGCAATTAATTGAGTAACAGCTGCATCATTTCCTTTTCTAACGTTTTTAGTAGCAACTACATCAATTACTTCACTATTAATTGCATTATTAATAGCTAAAGTTAGTAATTGAGCATTCTTATCTTGAATACCTGTTACCACTACTGCTTTAGTACCCGCTGCTTTTATTTGAGCCGCAGCCTTTAAAATTGCATCATTTAAAGGAGAAGCTTCTCTTGTTGAAATACCTCTTACTACCGCGTTATATAATTTAATAAGTGCTAAATTTTGCTGAGATGGTTTTATCATTAAACGTTTATCAGCATTTGCACCTGTTAAAGTCATATTTGATTCAAACTGAATATGGCGAGACATTTTTCCATTTTTAGGAACTCTACCTTTAGCATATCCGCTATCAAAACCTCCACCTTGCCAATCTCCTAAAAAATCTGCTCCGATAGAAACAATAACTTCTGCTTTTTCTAAATTATAGTCTGGTAATGCTCTTGCACCATACATAGCTTCAAAAGCATCTAATGCACCAGATTCTGAAACAGCATCATAAACTACATGGTTTACGTTGCCAAATGTTTCACCGAACTTGTTAATTAGTTTCTTTGTTGAAGGACTAGCGCAAGTTGCAGTAAGTACTACAATTGGTAAATTAGCAGCTTTAACTTCATTTAACTTAGCAATTATTTGTTCATCTGCATTTATTGAAGAAATAGCCGCCCCATTTTCGTTAAACCTAGATTCTTTTAAACGCAAACTATCATACAATGATAAAACAGATGCTTGCACACGTGCATTAGTACTTCCGTTTGCTTCTTTATTAGGTTCTATTTTTATTGGACGTCCTTCTCTAACTTTTACTAAAATATTTGCAAAATCAAAACCGTCTGCCATTGTAGTTGCGTAATATTCTGCAACACCAGGAATAATATCATCTGGTTTAATTACATAAGGAATTGATTTAACAACAGGACCTTCACAGGCTGCTAAAGATGCAGCTGCTGTTGTAAACCCAACGTATTTTAAAAAGTCTCTACGTGTTGTTGATGAAGCTTCCAAGTTTTCTTTATCACCTAAAAAATCATCGGTAGGAATTTCTTCAACAAACTCGTTTTGTTTTAACGTATCAACAATAGAGCTTTTTGTATTTAGCTCTTCAACACTTTTCCAGTATTTTTTGTTTGATGCCATTTTATATTTAGTTATTTACTTCGTAATTAATATTAATAGTGACATTTTCCACATTCTAAACCTCCCATTTGAGCGGCTGTCACTTTTTCTACACCGTACTTTTTAGCTAATTGATCGTGAATATTCTTGTAATATCCATTTTCAGTTAAGTCAACCTCTGTATCTCTATGACAATCTATACACCATCCCATTGTTAATGGAGAGAATTGGTGCATTTCGTGCATTTCTTCTACAGGCCCATGACATTTCTGACAATCAAGTCCTGCTACAGTTACGTGTTGTGCGTGATTGTAATAAGCAAAATCAGCTAGATTATGAATTCGAACCCATTCTATAGGTTTTTGCTCGTAACCCTCAATGTACTTCATGTTTTCTTTATCCCATCCAACAGCATCGTAGATTTTTTGAATTTCATTATCCAAATCTTCTTTTGAATAATCACCAAACAATGGTCCTGTATACTCAGATATTGATACGTGACAATTCATACAAACATTAGCAGTAGGAATTCCAGATGTTTTACTATGTTTTGCGGAAGAATGACAGTACTGACAATCAATTTTATTATCACCAGCATGTACTGCGTGTGAAAATGCTATTGGCTGAATTGGCTGATAACCTTCGTTTACATCAATTTGCATTAACCATCCAAAGAAGAACCATGCACCACCTAATAAAAGGAAGATTATTGTTAAGAAACGTAAGAAAGGGTTAAAAATCATTGATTTTAACATACTCTCTGTTGATTCTTCTCCTTCTACTACTTTTTTGTTAGTAGTAGCAGCTACAATTAATGAAAGCAATAAGAATAATAAAATTGTAACCCCTAAGGTTGGTATAACACCAAAACCAGGTTTATTAAAAATTTGCTCACTAGAAGTACCCGCAGTTACAGCTACTACTTCTTTTACGTCACCAACAGCAAAATATTTTAATAAATCATCTAAATCCTGATCGGATAATTGAGGGAAAGGCGTCATAGCTGCCGGATTACTATCCTGCACCTCTTTTGCTAATTTATCTCCTGAAGCAACTAATGCATTATTATCTTTAATCCAAGCTTTTAACCATTCAGGATCACGTTTATCTGTAATCTTAAACAATTCTGGACCAATTAATTTACCTTCCATTTTATGACAGGCAGCACAATTAACTTTAAAAATTTGTTTTCCTCGTTCTACACCTGGGTCAACTTCTTGAGCAACCGGAGCAGCTTTTGGCGCAGCTTCTTCACCTTTAGTATATTCTAAAATATCTACAATATCTTGATCAGATAAATGCGGATTTGCTGTCATTGGCAATTTATTGTTTTCTTCGAAAACCTGAATTGCAAGCTTATCTCCTGACTTAATCATTCCTGGACTATCTTTAATCCAGGCAATTAACCAATCTTGTTCTCTTTTATCAGTTATTCCTTTTAATGCAGGACCTATTAATTTTTTATCTAGTTTATGGCAAGCAGCACAATTTGCTTTGAAGAGTTTCTCTCCATTTGCTACATCGGCTTGCTGAGCTGATAAACTAAGTGAAAATAATAAAAGGAAAGCAAGACTGCTATTGACTAATCTTGATAAGGGACTGTGTTTTTTCACACTTTTCATACTTAAAAAAAATCTTTTCTTTCTTGTTTGGTACAATATTTTCATTAGAAAAATAATGATAAAAGTCATTATTTAAAAATGATTTCACAAAAGTACTATTTAAAAGTAAAACTAAAAATCTAAAAATTGTGTTAAAGTTAATTTATAATGATTCTAAATAAGGTCTTTTTCCTTTTACATTAATAATGAATACTCTAAATTTGAAAAAAAATTATACAATGAGATTTCTATCAAGAAAAAAACATATCAGTTTAGTATTGATTCTTTTAATAACAAGCGGAGCTTTATTTGCTCAAAGTGAAGCAAGTAAAATTGAAGATTTAATTACACAAAAGAAAACTTACAACAAGCAGAATAAAAACACAGTAGTGTATAAAATTCAACTTTATAATGGTTCTGAAACTGAAGCCTATAAAATTGAAAGTAATTTTAAAAGTATTTTTCCAGAATATAAAACGACCATTATATACAAACAACCTGAGTGGAAAACACAAGTTGGTGATTTTGAAACTAAATTAGAAGCAGATAGAGTTTTGTTACTTATTAAAGAGGAATTTTCTGGTGCAATTGTTTTGGAAGATCTTATTTAACTAGACAACCCTATTTAATCTTTCGAACAAACGTTGTTTTAGACCCGTGTAATTTACTACTGTTTCTAAAATTTGTTCTCGCTCGTTATCTTTTGTAACATTTGATATTAAAGAACTAATCTTTTCTTCAATAAGTACACGCCTTAGGTTATAAATTGCATCTAGTACCATTTTAGAAAGGTCGCTTTCTTTACTTTTTACAGCAATATCTTTACGTTCCCAATTACTTAAAACGTGTTTTTCATCGTCCATTAAAATATTGGTTACTAAACTTGATACTTTCGGGTTTGTGTGATTTACCAACAAATCAACAGAGATGTTTTTATTTTGATTTAGTTGATTAATAACATCGTAATAAATCTGTTTAAATGTATCATCTGTAAACTCTACTTCATCATCTTGCAAATTCAAATAGATTTCTTTTGATACTAAATTTTGAAAATGTTCTTTTTTTAATGCGTTAAAATCTCTTCCATCAACCTCACCTTCTTCAACAAAATCTATAAAATCAACTTCATAATTACCATAAAGCAACAAAATTTTAATTATTTCGCGCTCATATTTTTGAAGCTCGTTAACTTTTTCGAATTGAGGAGTTTTTTGTAATTGTAACATTTCTGGATACAATACATCCATTGGAGGTTCGTTTGGATCTGGACGGTTACCATTATTGAAGTTACTGGTTGTTTTAGGAGTACTTTTTGTAGCTTCTCTCTGTGTTTTATTATCAATTTGAGCCAATTCATTAAAAAGTACATTTTCAGAAATATCCATTATTCTAGAACATTCTTGTATATAAACTTCGCGCTGAATTCTATCTGGAATTTTAGAAATACTAATAACAATATCTCGAATTAGACCCGCTTTTTTAACAGGATCATTTTTGGCTTCTTCCATTAATATAGAAACCTTAAAATTTATAAAATCTTGAGAATTATTTTCTAAATAGTGTTTTAATTCATCTTGGCTTACTTTTTTAGCATAACTATCTGGATCGTCACCATTAGGAAACATTAATACTTTAACATTCATTCCTTGTTCAAGTATTAAATCAATCCCTCTTAAAGAAGCTCTAATACCAGCTGCATCGCCATCAAATAAAATAGTAATGTTTTTTGTGAGTCGGTTAATTAATCGAATCTGATTTCCTGTAAGTGCGGTTCCAGAAGAAGAGACCACGTTTTCTACACCACACTGGTGTAAGGTTATGGTATCTGTATAGCCTTCAACTAAATAACAATTATCTTCACGTGCTATGGTTTGTTTTGCATAATGAATACCATATAACACATTACTTTTATGATAAATGTCGCTATCTGGTGAGTTTAAGTATTTTGCGGCTTTTTTATCGTTTGTTAAAATTCTACCACCAAATCCGAGTACCCGTCCACTCATACTATGAATTGGAAACATAACACGCCCTTTAAATCGGTCGAATTGTTTGGTGTTGCTTGGATTTTGCGAATCTTGTTTTACAATTGTAAGCCCTGTAGATTCTAAATATTTTAAATTGTACCCTTTATTTAAAGCTTCAGAAGTAAAAGCTTCCCATTCATTTAAAGAATATCCTAGTTGAAACTTTTTTATAGTTTCTTGTGTATACCCTCTTTCTACAAAATAACTTAAACCAATTGCTTTACCTTGCGTATCTTCTAATAAGTTTTTATGAAAATAATCACGTGCATATTCTGAAACCAAAAACATACTTTCGCGCTCATCGGCTTGTTGTTTTTGCTCATCAGTTTGTGCAATTTCATCAATTTCAATATTGTATTTTTTCGCTAAATAACGAATGGCTTCTGGGTATGAATAATGTTCTTGTTCCATTAAAAAAGAAACAACATTTCCTCCTTTTCCAGTACTAAAATCCTTCCAAATTCCTTTTGCAGGTGATACCATAAATGAAGGTGTTCGTTCTTCGGAAAAAGGACTTAACCCTTTAAAATTACTTCCTGCTTTTTTTAACTGAACAAATTCACCAATAACCTCCTCTACTCTGGCGGTTTCAAAAACTCTATCTATGGTTTCTCTTGAAATCAATTTTATTGGATATTTTAAGGTTCTAAATTAATAAATTTTAGATAAAAAAATCACCCATTAAAAATTAAAGGGTGATTTAAATTAATGTAAGCTAAGTTTTAAGAAACTGCTTTCAACTTTTTTAAAGTTGATTTTCTAATTTTATTATCGGCGTATTTTTCTGTTACTTTAAGCACTGTTTCATCTGTCCCTGGAAGTTCAAACATTGCATCTGTTAAAATAGCTTCACAAAGAGAACGCAACCCACGCGCGCCCAATTTATACTCAACTGCCTTATCTACAATATATTGCAATGCTTTTTCATTTATAGAAAAATCGATACCATCCATTTTAAACAGTTTCTGATATTGTTTAATAATAGAGTTTTTTGGTTCGGTTAAAATTGCTCTTAAAGTTTCTGCATCTAAAGGATTCATATGTGTTAATGCTGGTAAACGACCAATAATTTCTGGAATTAAACCAAATGATTTTAAATCGCTTGGAATTATATATTGCAATAAATTATCTTCGTCAACTTTATCTACTTTAATAGATGCGCTATAACCAACAGCTTGTCTATTTAATCGTTTTCCAATTAATTTATCAATTCCTGAAAAAGCACCTCCAGCAATAAAAAGGATGTCTTTTGTATTTACCTCAATAAATTTTTGATCGGGATGTTTTCTTCCTCCTTTTGGCGGAACATTTACAACTGCACCTTCTAACAATTTTAATAATGCTTGTTGCACTCCTTCTCCAGAAACATCTCTTGTAATAGAAGGATTGTCTCCTTTTCGGGCAATTTTATCAATTTCATCTATAAAAACAATACCGCGTTCTGCTTTAGTTACATCGTAATCTGCTGCTTGTAAAAGGCGTGTTAAAATTGTTTCAACATCTTCACCAACATAACCAGCTTCTGTTAATACTGTTGCATCAACAATACAAAAAGGCACATTTAGCATTCTTGCAATTGTACGAGCAATTAATGTTTTCCCTGTTCCTGTTTCACCAACTAAAATAATGTTACTTTTTTCAATTTCAACATCATCTTCGTCTTTGGTATTTGGTTGCAATAACCTTTTATAATGATTGTAAACTGCAACAGACATTACCCGTTTTGCCTGATCTTGACCAATCATATATTGATCTATAAATTCCTTTATTTCTAAAGGTTTTTTCACTATCAATTCTGAAGTGAGTGAAGATGAAGAATTTTCAGCAATTTCTTCCATCACAATACCATGTGCCTGTTCAATACACTTATCACAAATATGTGCATCTAAACCTGCAATCAACAAATCCGTTTCTGGTTTTTTTCTTCCACAAAACGAACATTCTAAAACTTCATCTTTCGCCATTCTATAATTTAGTTTTTTTACTTTCTTACTAAAATTTCGTCAATCATTCCATAGGTTTTCGCTTCTTCTGCTTTCATCCAATAATCACGATCTGAATCTGCATGAACTTTTTCCATCGTTTGTCCAGAATGTTTAGAAATTATTTGATACAACTCGTCTTTTAATTTTAATATTTCACGTGCTGTAATTTCAATATCACTTGCTTGCCCTTGTGCTCCACCTAATGGTTGGTGTATCATAATACGCGAATGTGGCAAGGCAGAGCGTTTCCCTTTTTCACCCGCACACATTAAAACTGCACCCATAGATGCTGCCATTCCTGTACAAATTGTAGCCACTTCTGGCTTTATAAATTGCATTGTATCGTAAATACCTAATCCTGCATAAACGCCACCTCCTGGTGAATTTATGTAGATTGAAATGTCTTTTGAATTGTCTACACTTTCTAAAAATAATAATTGTGCCTGTATTATATTCGCAACATAATCATCAATTCCTGTTCCTAAAAATATAATTCTATCCATCATTAAACGAGAAAACACATCCATTTGTGCAACATTTAATTGACGCTCTTCAATAATATAAGGTGTTACACTACTAACAATCTTATCGTAATACGTGCTACTAATTCCTTGTTGTTTAGTTGCAAACTTTTTAAACTCTTTTCCGTAATCCATTTTATAGTTTTATAAAATTATGGGGGTAAAGATAAGAAGTATTCATGAAATATTGGAGTTCGAACAGAAATAGTGAATTTAGAATGATTTTATATAACAGTATTTTAACAAAATAGCAACTATTTTGCTATGCGTGCATAATATTATTGAGTATCTTTATAGTAATATTCTAAAAATTAGTATTAAACTAAAAAAATATACAATGAAATCTAAATTAGTACTACTACTGTTGGTTATTTTTACACTAAATAGTTATGCGCAAGAATTTGAATACGGAACTATAGTAACTAAACATTACGACACCATTGCTAATGTACAGATTAAGAAAATTAGCAATGCAAAAAGCTTATTACACTTAACATATATTGATGAACAAGGTGTTGAACAAAGCCCTGAAATAGAAACTATTAAATGCTACAATAGAGGCCAAGACATTTTTTGTAGAATTTATAATTCTGGAGAAATGATTATGGTAAAAAAAGTTGTAATTGGTGAAAAATTAAATCTTTATGAAAGATATTACAACGGAAAAACAGTTTTTTATATTGAAAAAGTGTTTGATGAATTAATTAAAATACCTTCTTCAAGTAATAAATTTAGAAAAGTTATAGGCAATTTTTTAAGTGATGCTCCAGAAATTGCAGCACGCATTGAAGCTAAAGAACTAGTTAATATTCTTGAAATTGTAGAACTTTATAACAAAGGTTAATCTTTTAGTTTTAATTAAATGGGTCTGAAAGTTTTACTTTCAGACCCATTTTTATGTATATTTAGGTTTGATTTTAAGTATATTTGAAATTCTAAAATACAATACTCCATGAAATTTATTTATAAACTTACTTTTCTTCTTTTCGGATTTAGTAATATCCTGTGTGCACAAACAAACAATCAGCAATTTAATAGTTTAGATATACAACATTATAAATTAACCCTTAATGTAAACGACACAACAAACGTAATTAATGCTGAAATGGAAGTTTCAGTTAAATTTAAAAGATCTGTTACTGCATTTGAATTAGATTTAGTTACACAAGATTCTACTGGAATGGGAATGCAAGTTGACAGCGTTTATCAAAACAATATAGTTGTAGATTTTAATCAGAAAAATAATAAATTATCCATTGAAGCTAAACACGTTTTTCCTCGTTTACCCTACACTTTTAAAATAATGTATAGTGGTATTCCAAAAGATGGTTTAATAATTTCTAAAAATATACACGGTGATCGTACTTTTTTTGGTGATAACTGGCCAAACAGAGCGCATAACTGGTTTCCTTGTATAGACCATCCATCAGACAAAGCAACTATAGAATATATAATTAAGACACCAAACCATTACCAAGCAATAGCAAATGGTTTTCAGGTTGAAGAAACTAATTTATCCAATAATTTAAAACAATACCATTATAAAACTAAAGTTCCCTTACCTACAAAAGTAATGGTGGTTGGTATTGCTAAATTTGCTGTTCAAAATATTGGAGAAACACATAATATTCCTGTTTCAACTTGGGTATATCCACAAACAAAAGCAGCAGGTTTTAAAGATTTTTCAATAGCTAAAGATATTTTAGATTTCTTTATTGAAAATGTTGGCGAATATCCATTTCAAAAATTAGCAAACGTACAATCTAAAACACGTTTTGGAGGTATGGAAAATGCTGGAAATATATTTTATTTTGAAAAATCTGTTACTGGAAACCAAGAACATAAAGATTTAATTGCACACGAAATTGCGCACCAATGGTTTGGAAATTCTGCTACAGAAATTGATTGGGCACATTTATGGTTAAGTGAAGGTTTTGCAACTTATTTAACAGATTTATACATTCTAAAAAGTGATGGTGAAGAAGCGTTTAAAAATCGTTTAAATGAAGAACGCACTAAAGTTTTAAGCTTTTATAAAGTACAACAAACTCCTGTTGTTGATACAAAAACTAAAGATTATATGAGTTTATTAAATGCTAACTCTTACCAAAAAGGAGCCTGGGTTTTACATATGTTAAAAAATAAAGTTGGTGAAGAAAACTTTTGGAAAGGTATAAAAACCTATTACAATTTTTACAAATTTAAGAATGCCTCAACTACTAATTTTAAAGATGTAATGGCGCAGGTTTCTGGTAAAAATTTAGATGTATTTTTTACACAATGGCTTCATAAAACAGGTCAACCTAAAATAAAAACTACTTGGATTCACGGTGGAGATAAATTACGCGTAATAGTGGAACAACTTCAAGAAAACCCTTTTCAATTTCCATTAGATTTAGAACTTGTTTATTCCGATGGAACTTCAGAAATTAAAACTGTTGAAGTCACAACTAAAAAAGACCCTTTTGTAGTGCCGACTAAAAATTTGGATATAAAAAAAATAAACTACGATCCTAATGTGAATCTACTATTTGAAATAGCAAATGACTAACTGCAATGAAATGCAATCTCTGCAATAGTAAAACAACGTTATTTCACACAAGTAACCACAAAATGTACTATAAATGCAGTACTTGCGCTGCAATTTTAATGCATCCAGATCATTATCCTTCAACTAATAATGAAAAAAAAAGATATCTAGAACACAATAACAATGTACACGATCTGGGGTATCAAAAATTTGTAAACCCAATTGTAAATGCAGTTCAAAAGGATTTTAACAATACCACTTCCGGTTTAGATTTTGGTTGTGGAACAGGTCCAGTTATTTCAAAACTACTGCGCGATAAAAATTACAGTATTGCAACCTTCGATCCTTTTTTCGATAACAATCTAAACGCTTTAAAAACCACTTACAATTTTATAGTTTGCTGCGAAGTTATTGAGCATTTTCACAATCCGTTAAAAGAATTTAAACTATTAAAATCATTACTAAAACCGAAAGGAAAATTATATTGTATGACAGATTTATTCTCAGCAAACATCAATTTTAAAAATTGGTATTATAAAGATGATGACACTCATGTTATATTTTATCATAAAAACACCTTTAAATGGATTGAAAAAAATGTAGGTTTTTCAAAAGTTACCGTGAATAATAGATTGATAACCTTTGAAATATAATTTAAGGTCTATATTTGCAAAAACTAAAGAAATGACTTTTTCCGATTTAAACTTAAACCGCTTTTTACTCGATGCCCTTACTGAAATGGGTTTTGAAACACCAACACCTATTCAAGAAAAGGCGTTTAATGTAATTATGAGTAGTAGAGATATGGTTGGTATTGCACAAACCGGAACTGGAAAAACCTATGCCTATTTATTGCCAATACTAAAACAACTCACCTATTCTGAACAAAAACATCCTCGTGTTTTAATTGTGGTACCAACAAGGGAATTGGTTGTACAGGTAATTCAAGAGATTGAAAATTTAACACCTTATATTAATGTGCGTTTTGCAGGAGTTTATGGAGGCACAAACTTAAATAAGCAAAAACAAGTTGTATATCAAGGTCAAGATATTTTGGTTGCAACACCCGGAAGATTGCTAGATTTAGCCTTGGATGGTATTTTAAAATTAAAACAAATTCAGAAATTGGTAATTGATGAAGTTGATGAAATGATGAATCTTGGTTTTAGAGCGCAATTGATAACTTTATTAGATTTATTACCTAAAAAACGTCAGAATATTTTATTCTCTGCAACTTTAACTAAAGAAGTAAATGAATTACTACACGACTTTTTTAAATCGCCTATAAAAATTGAAGTTGCAGCAAGCGGAAGTCCTTTAGATACTATAAAACAATTGGCGTATCCTGTTCCAAATTTTTACACAAAAGTTAATTTTTTAGTGCAATTACTAAAAGATAAAGAAACTTTTAAAAAAGTGTTGGTATTTGTAAAAAATAAGAAACAAGCCAATATTTTATACGAAGAGTTAGAAGGTTTAATTCCGGGTGATACAAATGTAATTCACTCTAATAAAACCCAAAATTATCGTTTACGAGCAGTAAATAATTTTGAAAAAGGTTTTTTTAATGTGTTAATTGCAAGTGATATTATTGCGCGAGGTTTAGATTTTACAGATGTGAGTCACGTAATTAATTTTAATATTCCTAAAGAACCTGAAAATTATATGCACCGAATTGGTAGAACAGGTAGAGCAGAACAAGAAGGTACTGCTATTTCATTTTTTAATGAAGAAGAAGCTGAATACTTAGGTGAAATTGAATTGTTAATGAATACTGAAATTGATGTTGAAGATCTTCCTGAAAATATAGAAATTTCAACTCGGTTGATTGATGAAGAAATGCCAAAAATTGAACCAGAAAAAAGCAGTAGAAAAAAGACACTAACAGAACCTAGCGGTCCAGCTTTTCATGAGAAAAAAGAGAAAAACAGCCGTGTAAATCTTGGAGGTTCTTACAGAAGAGAAATTGCTAAAAAGTATAAAAAGCCTAAAACTAGAGGTCAGAAACGCAAATAATAATTAACATATCTTTTACTTCTTCAATTAGCAATAATCATACTAAATATTAGTACTTTTAATCCAAATTTTTAAGTATGCTTTTTGAAACCGAAAAACTAGAAGAAATACGTATTCAAATAGATTTAATTTTAGAAAAAATCTTAGAATATGAGAACAGGTATAAAACACAAATTGCTAGTGTACACCCAAATTATACTAAAAGTGCTAAAAACTTAATTCATTATATTGCACTTAGAAGTTTTGATAACGATGTTTTTCAAGATAAATTAAGTAAAATTGGTCTGCCAAACACTTCAAGTTCAGAAAGCAGTGTTTTACATAACTTACTTGTTTATAAAACAATAATCAATCATTTATTAAATAACAAAAGTATTGAAGAAACTCCTAATTATTTAACAAAAAGCGAAAGTAAACAACTCTTAAAAAAACACGCCAACGCATTATTTGGCGAAATTGATAGAAACCGTAGAACACGCATTTTAGTTACGCAACCAACCATTGCTGCTGAAGATACAAATTTTGCAAAAACACTTACTGATTTAGGTATGGATACTGCGCGTATAAATTGTGCGCACGACTCTGAAACAGTTTGGAGTAAAATTATTGCAAATACAAAACAAGCTAATCCAAACTGTAAAATACTTATGGATTTAGGTGGCCCCAAATTAAGAACTGGTAAAATGAAACCTGGCCACAAAGTAATTCATATTAAACCAACACGAAATACGTTAGGACAAGTTACTATACCTGCAAAAGTGTGGTTAGCTCCTTTTGGAATGCTTCCACCAGAAAATGCCGAAGTTGATGCAATTATTCCAGTAAATAAGAAATGGTTACAAAAAACTAGAAAAGGGTCTTATATCACTTTTTTAGACTCTAGAAATAAGAAATGTAAAATTACCATTGAAAGCAAAGAAGGTTATGGAAGATGGGCTTCTTGTTCAGACTCAGCTTTTGTAACTACGGGAACTCAATTAACTGTTTTTTTAGAGAAAAAATCTACTTCAGAAATTCATACTGTTCATGAAATATTACCTCTAGAAGAAGTTATCTTTTTATTTGAAGGCGATACTTTAAAATTAAATAAAGCACCTATTTTAGGTGAACCTTCTAAATACAATAAAAATGGAGATTTAATTGAAGTTGCACACATTTCGTGCACACTACCTCAGCTTTTTTCTAAAGTAAAAAAAGGGGAATTAATTTATTTTGATGATGGTAAAATTGAAGGAATAATAAAAGAAGTTACAGCAGACTTTTTATTGGTTAAAATTACAAATACTAAAAAGAATGGAAGTAAACTTAAAGCTGACAAAGGAATTAACCTTCCTAATAGCGATTTAGACATTCATGGTTTAACTGAAAAAGATACAGAAGATTTAAAATATATTGCTAAAAATGCCGATGCTGTTAATTTTTCTTTTGTAAACTCTAAAAATGATGTTGAAGATTTACTAAATGAATTTAAAAAACTAGAAGCTAACTTAAGTATTATTATAAAAGTTGAAACAAAAAGAGCTTTTAAAAACTTACCTGGTATTTTATTAAAAGCAATGGAAAACTATCCTATTGGTGTTATGATTGCACGTGGAGATTTAGCTATTGAAACTGGTTGGAAAAATTTTGCAGTTATTCAGGAAGAAATTTTACGGATTTGTGAAGCAGCTCATTTGCCAGATATTTGGGCAACGCAAGTACTAGAAAATTTAGCAAAGAAAGGAATTCCAACGCGTGCTGAAATTACCGATGCTGCAATGTCTCAACGCGTAGAATGCGTTATGCTAAATAAAGGCCCATATATTGAAAAGGCTGTAAAAATGCTCGATAAAATTTTGTGTAAAATGCAATCTATTCAAAAGAAAAAAATGGCTGTTTTACCAAAGTTAAATTTTTCAAAAGAGTTATAGATTAAAAAGCTAGACAACCCTTAATAGTAACAAAAAAAACTCCTTAAATTTCTTTAAGGAGTTTTTTAATATTATTAGATTCCTGTTTTCACAGGAATGACAGTTTTTGATCTATTTGTAAACTTCTTTTACAAATGCTTCATAATTTAATTCTTTTACTTTAAACGTAATTTTTTCTTTGTAAAAGTTTAATAATTTTTGACTAACCAATTGTTCTTGCAAACGTTTAGCTTCATCTTGGTTACTTAGTACACGTTGTACAATATCATCCAATTCTTTTTCTTCTGGATTTAACTGTCCGTATTGAGCCATTTGAGCTTTTACAAAACCTTTTGTAAAGTCTTTTAACTCTTCAAAATTAATTTGAAGTTCATTATCTTTTAAAACTTTACCTTCAATTAATTGGTAACGTAAACCTTTTTCAGATTTTTCGTACTCTTCAGCAGCTTGTTCAGCTGAAATTGGTTTTTCACCAGCAACTGCTAACCATTTTTTCAAAAATTCTGCAGGTAAATCAAATTTTGTATTTTCTACTAAATATTCTGTTACTGCATTTAATAATTGTTGATCTGCTTGCGTTTGAAATTGCTTTTCAGCATCTTCTTTTATTTTTTCTCTAAGTTCTTCTTCAGATTTTACAACATCTGGTCCAAAAACTTTATCAAATAACTCTTGATTAACTTCAGCTAATTCAGTTACATTAATTTCTTCAATTGTAAAAGTTAAAGGAATTTCTAGACCGTGAATTTCTTCGTGATTCAATCCTAAAGCTCCCATTAATTTATGATCATCATCAAATAAACCTTTTGAATTTAATTCGATAACATCACCAACTTTTGCTCCAATAAATTTCTTTTGATTTACTTTACCTTTTACAGAAGCTAGTTCAATAGTAGATTTTTTATCAATTCCTTTTTCTTCATTAGTAAAAGTACCTGCAATATTTACACCTTCTTCTACAACTTCTTTAGGAATAATTTTACCAAAACGTTTTTGGATATTTTCAACTTCTTTATCTAACAATTCTTTGTCTGCAATAATATTGTATTGTGTAATTTTCTTCTTTGCATCTAGATCTACATCAAATTCTGGAGCCAATCCTAATTCAAATTCAAATGAATAATCTTCTGTATCCCAATTAAAATCTTCCTGCATTTTAGGTAATGGATTTCCTAAAATATCTAATTTCTCTTCAACTAAATAGTTGTTTAAAGACTCTTGTAAAAGTTTATTAACTTCATCAATCATTATAGATTTTCCGTACTGTTTTTTTACCATTCCCATTGGCACGTGCCCTTTTCTAAATCCTGGAATGTCAGCTTTCTGACGGTAATCTTGCAAAATTTTCTCTACCTTTTCTTGGTAATCAGCAGCTGAAATTTCAACCTTTACCACTGCATTTAATGCATCAACACTTTCTTTTGTAATATTCATTTTATGTTGTTTTTATCTTAAATCATTCAAAATTGGGTGCAAAAGTACTACTTTTTATGTACTTGACAAATATTTAACACGTTCAAATTCAACTATTTTTCGTCCTTTTCATTTAAAAATGAAAATAATATAGATTGAAAAAAGGAAAGTAATAAACTGAATAATAAAGCTGTCCAAAATCCAGCAACTTCAAAACTAGTACCAATTAAATAATCTGCTAGCAAAATAATTACGGCATTTATAACCAATAAAAAGAGCCCTAAAGTTACAATGGTTGCTGGAAGTGTAAAAAATATTAACAACGGTTTTACTGTAACTCTTAATAAACCTAGAACTACTGCTACTATTATTGCACTTGTATACCCTTGTATTTCAACTCCTGGTAAAAAGCTTGCTAAAACTACAACTGCAATTGCAGTTAAAAGTATTCTTAAAATTGTTTTCATGTTTGTGTTTTTTTAATTTTACATAAATATAGCGAAAACAATGCCAAGTGGTTATTTATAACAAAAATGAAATAACTTCATTGTAAAACTGCTCTGGATTTTCTGCATGAAGCCAATGTCCTGCATTTTTGACAGTTATAATTTTTGAATTTGGAAAATGTGCTGCTATTAATCCTTCTTCATTTTTTGTAATATAGTTAGAGTTCTCACCTCTTAAAAATAAGGTTGCTCCATCAAATTCTGTAAACGAAGGCAATGCCGCACCTACTTCACTATTATTTTCTGTTAAACTCTGTAAATTAAATCTAAAAGCATACCTATCTTTTGACTTTCTATATACATTCTTGAGCAAAAACAATAAAACTCCAGAGTCTTTTATATAAATTTTTAAAGTATCTTCTATTTTACTTCTGCTATTTTGAATTTCAAAATTTACGGCATTTAAAGCTGCTAAAATTTGTTGATGGTGTGGTTTGTAGTATTTAGGACTAATATCTGCAACAATTAATTTATCTACAAACTCAGGAAAAGTTACTGCAAAAAGCATAGCTACCTTACCTCCCATTGAATGCCCTAACAAATAAACTTTATCTAAATTATGATGCTGTATATACTTAAATAAATCTTCAACTAGCAATTCATAGTCAAAATCATAAGCATGAAAACTACGTCCGTGGTTACGTTGATCTATTAAATGAACTTCATAATTTACTGCAAATTTGTTTGCCAACGATTTCCAATTGTCACCCATTCCAAAATATCCATGTAAAATAAGTAAAGGCGCTCCAGTTCCTAAAATTTTTGAATGTAGAATCATGTAGTTTTTAGTGTTTGGTTTTTAATTTTTAGTGTTTGGTTTTTTAGTGTTTGGTAATTATTAAATAGTAGAATTCGAGTGTTTAAAAACATTCTAACTTTCAACTTTGAACCTTTAAACCCATGAACCTTTTCAACTTTCCAACTTCTAAAAATGGGATTGCCGCAGTCGTGTTTTCCATTTCATTTCAAACATTTCTTCGCAATGACGGTTCACATTATACTTCTCTCTTTTGACTTCTCACGTCTTACTATCAACTTTTCAACCTTTACACCTTTAAACTCAATTTATATTTATACATATTAACAACATTCTCCAAACCTAAATATAATGATTCTGTAATTAGTGCATGTCCAATTGAAACTTCTAATAAATTTGGAATATTTTCTGCAAAAAACTGAATATTATCCAAGCTTAAATCGTGACCAGCATTAATACCCAACCCAAGTTCTGTAGCTAACAATGCACTTTTAGTATATGGTATTATAGCATCTTTATTCCCCAATGCATATTGCGTAGCAAAATCTTCGGTATATAATTCTATTCTATCTGCTCCAGTTTTTGCAGCGGCTTCAATTAATTTAAAGTCGGTATCAATAAAAACCGAAGTTCTAATTCCTTTGGACTTAAATTCTGCAATAACTTCTTGTAAAAATGCTTGATGTGTAATTGTATCCCAGCCAGCATTTGACGTAACTGCATCAACTGCATCGGGAACCAAAGTAACCTGCGTTGGACGAATAGCTAACACCATATCCATAAATTTCTGAATTGGATTTCCTTCAATATTAAATTCTGTAGTTACAATTTTTTTTAAATCGTACGCGTCTTGATATCTAATATGACGTTCATCTGGTCTTGGGTGAATTGTTATTCCTTCTGCACCAAAATCCTGAATATCAGAAGATACCTTTACTACATTTGGAAAATCTCCACCTCTAGAATTACGTAATGTTGCTATTTTATTTACGTTTACGCTTAATTTTGTCATTGCTAAAATCTTTAAAATTAAAAAGAGTGGCAAATTTACGAAGTAATACCAATTTAACATCAAAATGTTGAATTTAAATAGATTCTTTTTTAATTTCTTATTGTTTATAAATGACACTATAACAAATGCTACGCAAAAAACTTTGCTACAATTAATCAAAAAATAATTCAATCTTTTTAAATGGTATTATGAAATTAAATTAGTGTAAGAATATGTTTTTGGTTTTATTTTTGATTAATTTGTAGTATTATAGCAAACAATATGGAAACCGCCCCATTTATATTAAAAGAATTTAAACCTTTTACACTTGAAAGTAAGATTAACGATGTGAAGTTATTTTTTAAAGAAACAGCATTTTCTCACTTTCCTATTGTAAAAAACAACGAACTTATTGGTTTAATTTCAAAAATTGATATTGATGCAATTGATGCAGATGAAAAAAAATTAGAAGACTTTAGTTATTTAATTAATTTGTTTTTTGCTGAACAGTCTGAAAATTTATTAGAATTAATCAAAATTTTTGCAGCGAACGAGACCAATTTAGTTCCTGTAATTAAAGAAGATTACACTTATCTTGGGTATTTAGACTTAATCGATATTTTACATGTTTATAACGAAACTCCTTTTTTAAACAATGAAGGTGTTGTTTTGGTTCTAGAAAAAGAAATTCAAGATTTTTCATTCAGTCAAGTTTGTCAAATTGTAGAAACCAATAAGGGAAAAGTATTAGGACTTTTTATTTCTGAAACTTCGGCTGCCATTGTAAAAATTACACTTAAATTTAGTGCACAGGAGATAAATGAGATTATACAAACATTTAGACGCTACAATTACCACGTGCTTTCAAAACACAAAGAAGATTTTTATTTAGAAGACCTTAAAGAAAGGTCTGATTACTTACAAAAATACTTAAACATTTAAGAATGAAAGTTGCTATTTACGGTCAATATTTTAAAAAAGAAGATGTTAAATATGTTGAAAATTTATTTCAAATATTAACAATTAACAACATAGAATACGTAATTGAACGCAATTATTATAAGAGCCTTAAAGAGTATCTAAACATAGAGAAATGTAGCACTTTTTCATCTTACAAAAAATTAGATAATACGTTCGATTTTATGTTTACTATTGGAGGTGATGGAACTATTTTAAGAGCTGTAACATTTATTAGAGCATCTAATATTCCAGTTGTTGGTATCAACACAGGAAGATTGGGTTTTTTAGCTACAACTCAAAAAGATAATATTTTAAAAACCGTTGAATTGTTACTTAAAAAAGAATATGTACTAAAAGAACGTTCTTTATTAAGTGTTTCTACTTCACCAGAAGTTGAAAGTTTAACTACGCTTAATTTTGCATTAAATGAAGTTTCAGTAAATAGAAAAAATACTGCTTCTATGATTACAATTAAGACTTTTTTAGATGATGAATTTTTAAATTCATATTGGGCAGATGGATTAATTATTGCAACCCCAACAGGCTCTACAGGATATTCATTAAGCTGTGGAGGACCTATTATTACTCCGCAAGCTAAAAGTTTTGTACTTACACCAATTGCACCACACAACTTAAATGCCAGACCTTTGGTAATACCAGATGACACCAAGGTAACTTTTACAGTAAGCGGTAGAGAAGATCAATTTTTTCTATCTTTAGACTCTAGAATTAAAACCTTTAATAACAATACAGAAATTACTATTAAAAAAGCCGATTTTAACTTAAAAATGGTACAATTTAAAGAACAAAGCTTTTTAAAAACTCTAAGAGAAAAGTTGCTTTGGGGGCAAGATACTCGAAATTAATAGCATCTTAATTGAAAAAGTTAAATAACAGCTTCAACAATAATTTTAGTTATAAACAGTTTATCAAAAAAGACATTGTTAAACTTCTATAAGCAAGTATATTTAATTATATTTGCACGCTATTTTATTTATGAAAAAAAATATTCTACTTATTGCATTTATCTGTATCACAACAACTTCCATTGCCCAAATTCACGAAATTGGAATAATGGCAGGTGGAAGCAACTATATTGGAGATATTGGTTCAGAATATTATATTAACCCAAACAGCTTTATGGGTGGTGTAATTTATAAATGGAATGTAAACCCAAGAATTTCTTATAGAGGTACTTTTACCTTTACCCAAATAGAGGCCGATGATGCAAAAGCAACTAATCAAGCACGTTTAGACCGAGGCATAAACTTTAAAAATAGCTTAAAAGAATTAGCTATTGGATTGGAATTCAATTATTTCGAATACAATTTAGACGATTTTAGACAAACTAACACTCCTTATTTGTTGGCTGAAATAGCTGCGTTTAATTACAAAACAATTGTAAGCGGAACAGCCCCTTCTAATTATAAATATAAAACAAACACCTCATTTGCAATTCCTTTTGGAATAGGTTATAAAACCAAACTAGTTGGAGATTTTGCAATTGCCCTAGAACTTAGAGCTCGCTATACTTTTGTAGATGATATCGATTATAACAACAACAACATAGATTCATTAAAATTTGGAAACCCAAATAATAATGATTGGTATATTTTTAGTGGTTTTAATTTAGTCTATACTTTTGGAAGACCACCTTGCTATTCAACACCCTATTAATGGAAGCTTTAAAAAACAGCATATTAAAAAATAAAGTCCCAACACATATTGCCATAATTATGGATGGTAACGGACGTTGGGCAAAACTTAAAAATAAACCAAGAGTTTTTGGACATAAAAATGGTGTAAATTCTGTTCGAGAAACTATTGAAGCTTGTGGAGATTTAGGCATTAAATTTTTAACGCTTTATGCCTTTTCTACTGAAAATTGGAAGCGTCCAAAATTAGAAGTAAAAACATTAATGGCACTATTAGTATCTTCACTTAAAAAAGAACTAAAAATACTTCAAAAAAATAATATAAAATTGAACACTATTGGTAATATTAACGATTTACCAGAAAGTGCCCAAAAAGAACTAAAAGAAGTTATTGAAAAAACAAAAAACAACAACGCTTTAACCCTAACTTTAGCTTTAAGTTATGGATCAAGAGATGAAATTGTTAATGTTATCAAAAATATATCAAAAAAAGTTGTTAATAATGAACTTCAAATTGAAGAAATTAATGAAAATATTATAAATAATCATTTATATACGTTTTCTTTGCCTGATGTTGATTTTTTAATTCGCACAAGTGGAGAAAAAAGAATCAGCAATTTTTTATTGTGGCAAATAGCGTATGCCGAAATGTACTTTACAGATACACTTTGGCCAGATTTTAAAAAAGAAAATCTGTTTAATGCAGTTTTAGAGTATCAAAATAGAGAACGAAGGTTTGGAAAAACCAGTGAACAAATTGAAAAAATAAATGAATAATTTAAAAATAGCCCTTTTACTTTTTACCATTATTTTGAGTTTTAACTCGCTAAATGCGCAAGAAGAACAAAGTAATAACGAAAAAAATATCGAAATAAAAAATAGTGAAATTGTTAATGACACTATTAAAAAAGATACCATTCCGCCTGTTAATTTAAGAACAAATTTTGTTAAAGATAGCTCTTACGAACTTGGAGGAATAACCGTTAAAGGACTTCAAAAATATGAAGAACAAACAGTTAAGGTGTTTACTGGTTTAAAAGAAGGTCAAGAAATTAAACTTCCTGGAGATAAATTAACAAGTGCCATTAAAAAATTATACGAAACCAAACAATTTAGCAACGTAGAAGTGTATATTTCTAAAATAGATGGTACTACCGTTTATTTAGAATTTGAAGTTGAAGAATTACCACAACTAAATAATATTACCATAAGTGGTGTAAAAACTAGCAAAGCAAAAGAACTGCAACAAGATGCAGAATTAAAAAAAGGAGCTATGGTAACAGACAATTTAATTGTTACCACCCAAAACTATTTTAAAAAGAAATACCAAGAAAAAGGCTTTTTAAAAACAAAAGTTTCTTTAGATACAAAAAAAGATACTTCTGGAGTAAACATAGTAAATATGCTTGTGCATATTGATAAAGGTGAAAAAGTAAAAATTAAAAATATTACTTTTGACGGAAATGAAGCTTTTACAGACAAAAAGCTTAGAAAGGCTATGAAAAACACCAAAAAGAGAATGCTTGGTAGGTTTTGGAAAGGTTCTAAATATATAGATGCCGACTTTAAAGAAGATCTTGAAAATATTGTTACAACTTACAGCGAAAAAGGGCATAGAGATGCTAGAATTACAGACCATTCTCTAACTTGGAATGATGACAATACACTAAACTTAAACCTTAAAATTGAAGAAGGTAAAAAATATATTTTTGGAGATATTAAATTTATTGGAAACAGTAAATATACCGATGAACAATTACAACGTATCTTAAGAATTGAAAAAGGAGACACTTACAATGGTAAAGTATTAAAAGAACGTGTTACGGGAGATGGCTCCCCAGATTCTGAAGATATTGCAACAGTTTACCAAAATAACGGGTATTTATTTTCACGTGTAATGCCAGTTGAAACAAGAGTAAATAACGATTCTATTGATGTAGAAATTAGAATATACGAAGATCAACAGACCCGAATTAATAAAGTAACTGTTAATGGAAACGACAGAACAAATGACCATGTAATTTATAGAGAAATTACAACAAAACCAGGTTATTTATATAGCAAAGCAGATATTATTAGAACTATTAGAGAAATTGGCCAATTAGGTTTTTTTGATGCTGAATCAATTACCCCAGATATTTCTCCTAACCATACAGATAAAACAGTAGATATTGATTATACCGTAGCAGAAAAAGGGTCAAGCCAAATAGAATTGCAAGGTGGTTATGGTGGAGGCTCTTTTATTGGAACCTTAGGACTTTCATTCAACAATTTTTCTACACGAAATATCTTTAATAAAAAAGCATACAGACCTTTACCAATGGGAGATGGTCAAACACTATCTTTACGTTTACAAAAAAGTAGGTATTATACAACCTCTAGTTTTTCTTTTACAGAGCCTTGGTTGGGTGGAAAAAAACCTAGATCATTATCGTTCTCTATATACAACTCCAAACAGTTTAGATACGACTATTTTACAAATAAAGTTAAAAAAGACCAACGTTTAAATATAGTAGGTGCGTCTATTGGTTTGGGACAACGTTTAAAATGGCCAGATAACTATTTTACATTATCACAAAGTATTAGTTATCAATTATACGATTTAAAAGATTATCCTATTTCTACTTTTTCATTTTCAACAGGAGAATCTAATAATTTAGCATACAACATTACTTTAGGCAGAAGTTCTGCCGGTCCAAACCCAATTTTCCCAAAATCTGGATCCGATTTTAGTATTGGAGCAAAAGTAACATTTCCATATTCTTTAGTAAATAATAAAGATTATTCAACTTTAGAAGATCAATCTAAATACAGATGGTTAGAGTACTATAAAGCTAGTTTTAAAGGAAAATGGTACACTGCATTAACCAAAGATTTGGTATTAATGACCAATACAGAATTTGGAATATTAGGACATTACAACAAAAAATTAGGTGACTCACCGTTTGAACGCTTTTTTGTGGGTGGAGACGGAATGGCATCTTACCAACTAGATGGTAGAGAAACTATTGCGTTAAGAGGTTACGAAAACGGTAGACTTTCATCTATTGAAGGTGGTACAATCTACAATAAATTTCAAATGGAGGTTAGATATCCAATTACTTTAAAACCTTCCGCATCTATTTATGCTCTAGGTTTTGTTGAAGCCGGTAACTCTTACGATGGATTTAAAAATTTCAATCCATTTCAATTAAAAAGGTCTGCAGGTTTAGGACTTAGAATATTTATGCCAGCATTTGGATTATTAGGTATCGATTTTGCACACGGATTTGATCCGTTACCTGGAGGTTTAGAAAAATCTGGTTGGCAAACTCACTTTATAATAGGGCAACAATTCTAATGTAAATCTGTTATATTTGTATATGAAACGAGCATGTTAAAAAATTTATTATTAAAGGTAATGACAAATAGCGAACAGCATGTGACCGTTAAAAAAAGATAAAATAGACACATGAATTATAAATTGGCACGGTTTTTTCTAAATACATATTAGTTATGACAAAAAAAGTTCTTTTATTTGCATTTTTAATTTTAGGGTTTTCTGCAATAGCTCAAAAAGCTCAAAAAATAGGTTATATTGATATGGAATATATTTTAGAAAATATTCCAGAATATAAAGAAGCTCAATCAAAATTAAATTCTAAAGCCCTAACATGGCAACAGAATATTGAAAAACAACAAAACGAAATTGAAGCTTTAAAATCTGAATTGAATATTGAAAAAGCTTTAATGACTAAAGAGTTAATTTTAGATAAAGAAGAAGATATTCAAATCAAAACACTAGAATTAAAAAGATTACAAGATTCCTATTTTGGAGTTGAAGGAGATTTATTTTTACTAAGACAACAATTGGTGCAACCAATTCAAGATTTAGTTTACAATGCAATTCAAGATATTGCAGTTAAAAGAAAATATGATTTTGTTTTAGATAAATCTACCGATTTAATAATGTTGTACACAAATAAGCAATATGATATTAGTGAATTGGTAATTAAAAGTATTTCAAGAGAACAAAAATTAGATGCTGCTAAAGAGAAACAAAAAGGAACTAATAGTAACATTGTAGATACCGAAAGTGACAACCAAGAAACCAAAGAGGTTGAAAAAAAATTAACAGATAGAGAAGCAAAAAAAGCTGAGTTACAGAAAAGAATAGAAGAAAAAAGAGCGCTACAACTAAAGAAAAGAGAAGATCTTAAAAAAGCTATTGAAGCCAAAAGATTAAAAAGAATAAAAGATATAGAAGACGCAAAAAAAGCAAAAGAACAACAAAACAAGAATAATTAATTTAAATAACAAGAATAAAATGAAACAATTTAGAACTTTATTATTAATTGCAATAATTACTTTGGGGTTTAACTCGGTTCAAGCTCAATCTAAAGTAGCGCATATAAGTACTGATTTATTATTAAGTCTTATGCCAGAAACTAAAACTTTAAATGCAGATTTAGAAAAATTAAGTAAAACTTATGAATCTGAATTAAAAGCAGAAAATGATAAACTTGAAGCTAAATTAAAAAAATATGAAGCTGAAGTAGGTTCTCAAACAGATGAAGTAAATCAACAAAGAAGTGTTGAAGTTCAACAAGATAGACAGAACCTATACCAAGCATCTCAAATTGCACAACAAGATATTGCTAAAAAAAGAGATGACAAATTAAAACCTATTCTAGAAAAAGCTAGAAAAGCTATTGAAGACGTTGCAAACGAACAAGGTTTTACATATGTTTTAGATGCATCAACAATAATTGTTGCAAATGGTACAGATTTATTACCAGCAGTGAAAGCTAAATTAGGTATTCAATAAAATAAATATCCTATATCTATAAATTAAATCCCGCAAAAGCGGGATTTTTTTATACATTTATAATTCAAAAAACAATCAACGTGAACAACCAACCTATTGGCTTATTTGATTCAGGTATTGGAGGAACTTCAATTTGGAAAGAAGTTGTAAAATTATTACCAAATGAAAATACCATTTATTTAGCCGATAGTAAAAATGCTCCCTATGGAGAAAAATCTTCTGAAGAAATAGTAGCTTTAGCAATAAAAAATACTGAAATCTTAATTTCTAAAGGCTGTAAACTTATTATTGTTGCTTGTAACACCGCAACCACAAATGCTATAAGTTATTTAAGAAAACACTACAATGTTCCGTTTATTGGTATAGAACCTGCAATTAAGCCAGCAGCACTATTTAGTAAAACAGGCGCTATTGGTATTTTAGCAACAAAAGGTACATTATCTAGTAAATTATTTGAAAAGACCACAAAAGAATATGCTAAAAACAGTACTACTATTGAACAGGAAGGCACTGGTTTAGTACCACTAATTGAAGCTGGCAAGCTCAATTCACAAGAAATTACACAATTACTTGAAAAGTATTTAAAACCAATGCTAATCTATAATATTGACCATTTAGTGTTAGGTTGCACGCATTACCCTTATCTCATTCCACAAATAAAAAAAATAGTAGGAAAAAATGTAAAAATTATTGATTCTGGTGAGGCTGTTGCAAAACAAACTAAAGCTATTTTAGAAAAGCATTGTTTAAATTCAGAAATTAAAAATTCTAAACCTCATAAATTTTATATTAATGTTGATGAAACTGTTCTTAGAAACATCTTAAGCAATGTTTCTGAAGATTTCGTTATAGAATCAATCAATTTTTAACTGCGTTAAGGATAGAACGGTTTGTTTAAGCTCTTTTTTGGATTTAGCCTCCACTAAATAACCAAAAAAAGCGAGTAGTGATAGCCTGACCCAAAGGGAAACGCCCAACTACTAATCTTTATACCAACTTGAATACTTTACGTAATTATTAGCTATTCTATCTATTTCACCTGAAATTAGTTCTTGACTAATATCTTTTACTTTTTTAGCAGGAACACCTGCATAAATAGCTCCAGATTCTACGTGGGTTCCCTTTGTTACAACTGCACCGGCCGCAATAATAGAATTGCTTTCTACAACACAATCGTCCATTACAATAGCTCCCATACCAATTAAGACATTATCGTGTATTGTACAACCATGTACCAAAGCATTGTGCCCAATAGATACATTGTTTCCAATATTTGTTGGGTATTTTTGATAAGTAGCGTGTAACACAGCACCATCTTGTACGTTTACTTTATTTCCTAATTTTATATAGTGTACATCACCTCTTAAAACTGCATTGTACCAAATACTACATTGGTTTCCCATCTTAACTTCACCAATAATCACTGCATTTTCTGCAATAAAACAATCTTCACCAAACTGAGGTTTATTGCCATTTAATTCTTTAATAATCATAATTTATAACTGAATTCTATTTAATATTTTAAAACATTCTATTCGTTTTCCCTCCTCTTTCATTCCAGAATCTTCTAGATCCGAAACAACCAAAATTAAACCCTAATGTTATTTGATGATAGCCGGCATCATCAAATAAAATTTCACCAGTTTGTTTAGTGTATGTGTAAGAAAACATATATTTTTCGAAATTAACACCTACAATTGGAGTTAAATAATTTAATTGATTGGTAGCTGATGTGTCAAAACCTCTTCTGTATGAGAATGCCGCCCAGAGCTTTGCTTTGGGTAATTCTTTATACACTTTCATATTAAAATCTACAAATTTTTCATTTGTTCTTTCAATGTATTGAATCATTACCGAAGGTTCAAACTCAATGGTTCTTTTGTTTTTATAATAATCGAAATAATATCCGAAAGAAAGTAAGTACCTTCTAAGGTTTAAAGATTCGTAATCACTATTATATAAATTTCTGGCGTTCAACATTAAATTTTTAACTGTTAAATATCCAAAAAAGTCCACATTATGATATGCCATACTAAAATCGGCATTAAAATAACTTTCGCTTTGAACAATTTGAGAAATTACCGGATCTGGTATTTCAAATGAAGATTCGTCTAATTTATTACTAACCATCATCATAGATAGTCCAAAAGAAAGTTGCTTGTAATCTTCTATCCTTCCTAAATCTAAATGGTAAGCATACGTAGCTTGCACACCTTGCTGACTGTGGTAACCATTTTTATCGTTAAAAATAACCAACCCTAATCCTGCTTTTTCACCAAATTTAGTATGAATATTTAATGTTTGTAATGAGGGCGCATCTTTTATTCCACTCCACTGATTTCTAGCGGTTAGCCTAACATTACCACAATCTCTAAAGCCTGCTGCGGAAGGATGTACCAAAAACACGTTGTCCGATAAATAATCTGAATATACCGGCAGTGTTTCTTGCCCATAATTAAACCAAAAACACAAAAGAAAAAGTATTGAAAGAAATTTATATTTTAGAATCATCCCCAATAATAAGCATCAAATATATAATATTATATTCAAATAATTTTAAAGAAAATCAATCTTCTGGGTTCAAATCTAATAATGAAAGTGTTTTTTTGGTTTGATTTATATTGAATCCAATTATTAGCTTAATTTTAAAAAATTAACATTTAAAACAGTTTCTCTAAATTGTAGATTTTAAACAAAATAAGAGAGATAATTGCAAAAATTAAGTATTATTATTATAAAACGTAGTAGTTAGAAACTATTTTGCGTATTGGGCGCGTGCCCTAACTAATAACACACGCCTTAAATACGCTTAGCAAATTAAATATCAACACCATTTTATGGTGAATCATGGCTTTTTCACAGCATTTTTTTCTTTTTAAAATATGTTTAAAGTATACTCAAAACTTCAATTTTCAGCTTTCTATAAGCTTTAATAAAAATTAAGTATTGTTCTCTATACATTTTATGTTGGTTTACATAGTACATATCGCACGCAATATCCATACACTCTATTGCATTCTCACTTTCATTTCTAAAGTCGCTAAAAAGACTTAATAAGTAATTATTTTCCTCTTTTTTATTTAGCAATTCAAGATTTAAGTTCTTAAATTTTAACTCGGTATTTAATTTTACTAAATGATTTATTTCTAATGCGATAAATTCAAAATGTTCAATCCAATTATCTAATTCAATAGATTGTTGACTTATGGTTATTTCCTCGTCTGATTGATGATTATAAAACAATGGCATTTATAATTAATTTTAAATTAATTCAAATTCAGGTTCAGTTTTTTTTAATTCAGAATTAAATTTTAGGCTTGGTTCGTTTACTTCAAACTCACTACAAGACCATATAAATCGTTTAGTTTCAGTTAGTGTACAAGATTTTGTATAAATACAATTAGAACACAAACTGCTATCTATTTTATTCATAATGATGTTTTTTATTCTTTTAAAGCAACAGTTATTCCAATAAACAAGGTAGTTTCAATAATTTACAATAAACTATTGATTTAGAATGCATTATAGTTAAATAAATGCGTTTATAATATATAAGGAAGTGGAGAGATTCCACCCATGTGGGGCAAAAATACTCAACGCATAATTAAAACTATTATTGAATTTTTTGACGAAGTGTTTTTCTGTCTATTTGTAAAATTTCAGCGGCTTTAGATTTGTTGTTGCCTGTAGATTCTAGCACTTTTAGTATATAGTTTTTTTCATACTCTTTAAGTGAAATAAAAGATGAATTATTAAAATTAATTTTAAACTTTAAATATTCTGGCAAATCTTTAACTTCAATTGTATTTGTATCAGCTAAAATAATGGCCTGTTGTACAACATTTTCTAGTTCTCTAATATTTCCTTGCCAATAATGCCGCTTCAAAATATCCAGTGCATTATTCGATATTTTTATAAATTTATCTTTATACTCTATACCATATTTAAATAAAAATTTATCCACTAAAAGCGGAATATCAGATGTTCTATTTCTTAGTGGAGGAACTGTAATTTGAACCACCGTTAAACGATAATACAAATCTTCTCTAAATATTTTTTTTTGAATAAGCTCTTCTAAATCACTATTTGTTGCAGTAATAACACGAACATCCAATTTTTCTGCCTTTTGAGCACCTATTTTAGTAATTTCCTTTTCTTGCAACACACGTAATAACCTAGCCTGAACCGCTAATGAAGCACTTCCTATTTCATCTAAAAAGATAGTTCCCGTATTTGCTGCTTGAAAAAATCCATTTCTATTTGTATCTGCACCTGTAAATGCACCTTTAACATAACCAAACAATTCAGATTCTAGTAAAGTTTCTGGAATTGCTGCACAGTTAACCGCAATAAAAGGTGCGCGAGCAAATTTCCCCATATAATGAATAGCTCTGGCAACTAACTCTTTTCCTGTACCACTTTCACCCTGTATAAAAACAGTTGCTTTATTATTTTTAACTCTATCAATAATTTCGGTTACTTTTTTTAATTCTTTAGAGCTTCCTATTAATTCTCCGTAATTTTGTTTATCCGTTTTATTTAAAACTTTATTGTGAGTTGTTTTGGTTAATTTTTGAGAAAACGATTTTGCAACAGCTTCTTTTAATTCCTCTTTTGTAAAAGGCTTTACTAAATAATCAACAGCTCCTGATTTCATAACATCAACTGCATCGTGTAAAGACGGATAGCCAGTAACAACTAATTTAGGAAGTGCAGGAAAATGTTCAGAAACATATTTAATAAGCTGAAAACCATCAACTTCAGGCATTTTAAGATCAGTAATCAACAAGTCTATTTCAGTATCTTTCAATATTTGAATTGCTTCTTTTACCGATATTGCCTTATAACTATGGTAATTTAAGTCGTACAAATGCCGTTGTATAAGTTCTAAAATGTTAACATCATCATCTACAATTAATATGTTCTCTTTTTTTAATGTCATAACAATTATAATTTAGGAAAATTAACAATAAAAGTTGTCCCTTTTGGAAAGTTAGGTTGGTGTTTAATTGTACCCATATGGCTTTTAATAATTCCGTGCACAACACTTAATCCTAAACCAGATCCATCTCCAACAGGTTTGGTTGTAAAAAAAGGTTCAAATATTTTATCGGAAATACTATTTTTTATTCCTGGTCCTTGATCGGAAATACTTAATGTTACATTTTTTAAGTTATCAGTTACATTTATAGTAATAATACCTTCTTCAGGTGAAAAATAAATAGCATTTAAAATTAAATTAAAAACAACTTGAGTAAGTTGAATAGTATCCACTTTTAACTTAATTAATGGGTTACTGAAGTTTAATGTATACTTAATTTTGTGTTTTTTAAACGTTGGATCTAATAGGTTTATTGCGTCTAAGATAACCTCATTAATAGTGATAAGTTCCATTTTCTGAGGCATCTCACAGGCAAAAAACATTAATTTTTTAACAACCTCTCTAGAAAAAATTGCGCTATTTATAATTTTATCTATGTCTTTTTCTGCTTGACTTCCTTTCTTATATCTATTTTTTAATAACTCTGCAAAACCTAGTATATTTGCTAAAGGCGTGTTCAATTCGTGTGCAATACCTGCTGTAATTTCTCCTAAAATACTAATTCTATCGGCGTGTTCAACTTTTCTTTTTAAAAGAGCTTCATTTTCTTCAATTCGTTTACGCTCTAATAAATTTCCTGTTTCTACACCAATTTTTCTCAATAATAACTTTTCTTCATATAAAAAGTCTTTTTTAGTAAATTCATCGCAATTATAACCAACCTTTAATACCCCTTCTTGTTTATTGAAAATAGAAATAGGTGAAGAAATATATACCATTTTTTTAGGAAACTCTTCAGTAGAAATAAAAAACTCATTGGTTTTAATTTCAACACAAGCGCTTTGGCTATAGCGAAGTGCCTCTTTCAACGAAAAAACAATAGCTTTTAAACTTTTTTCAATTTTATTGTAATCACAATTAATAATAATTGAGGTTACTTCATACAAACATGTAAGTTCTTTAATGCGTTCTTTAAGCTTCTCTTCAGTTGTTATTAAAGGTGTCATTTAAGTTTTAAAATAATAGGTTATAATTAAATTATAAATTTACTACTTTTTACCAACATTTTCCTTTTAATTCAGTTGTGTATTTTTATAGATTTTCCACACTCCTTTCTTAGTTTATTCATTTTATACCATCTAAGTCATCAACCTTAAAACTTAAAAATATAAAAAAGCTGTCTAAAAAATAACACTTTTTAGACAGCTTTGATAATTACAAAATAAAAGTTGCTTATACGTTTTCCGCTAACCAATCTCCAACTTCTTTAGTTCCGTAAGCTATACTCTCTTCGGCTAAATCTTCGGTAACTATCCCTTTATCTAAAGCATTATTTACAACTGCTCTAATGGCTTTTCCTTCTTCTAAAAGACCAAAGTTTTCAAACATCATAGCTGCAGATAAAACTGTTGCCATTGGGTTTGCTATATTTAATCCTGTTGCTTGTGGATACGAACCATGAATTGGTTCAAATAAACCAATATCTGAACCTAAAGATGCCGATGGCATTAACCCCATAGAACCAGAAATTACAGAAGCTTCATCTGTTAAAATATCTCCAAACAGGTTTTCAGTAATTAATACATCGTAACTGTTTGGCCATTGTACTAAACGCATTGCAACGGCATCCACAAATTCGTAAGTAACCTCAACTTCAGGGTAATCTTTTTCCATTGCCTGCACAGTTTCCCTCCATAAACGAGAAGTTTCCAACACGTTTGCTTTATCAACACAACATAATTTTTTAGAACGCGTCATTGCTAATTCAAAACCTTTTTTAGCTAAACGTTGTACTTCAGCTCTTGTGTACACACAATTGTCAAAAGCCGTTTCTCCATCATCTCTTCTTCCTTTTTCTCCAAAGTAAATACCACCTGTTAATTCTCTTAAGAAAACCAAGTCTGTTCCTTCAATACGCTCTCTTTTTAAAGGAGATTTATCTAATAAAGAAGGAAATGTAAATGTTGGACGCACATTGGCAAATAAGCCTAATTTTTTACGCATCTTTAATAAACCTTGCTCTGGACGAACTTTTGCTGAAGGATCATTATCAAATTTAGGATGACCAATTGCTCCAAATAAAACTGCATCAGAATTTTTACAAATTTCGTGTGTTTCATCTGGGTAAGGTTCTCCAACCGCATCAATTGCAGCTGCACCAGTTAACGCTGGTTTCCAACTAATTTCATGATTAAACTTTGTTGCAACGGCATCACATACTTTTACTGCCTGATCAATTACTTCAGGGCCAATTCCGTCTCCTGCTAAAAGTGCTATATTTAATTTCATTTTTTAAGCTTTTGGCTGTTCGCTTTTGGTAATTTACTAAAGAAACAGCTATAATTTATACTAATTTAATTTGTATTTAAGCTAATAGCAAAAGGCTAAAAGCACTCTCTAAATATTTAACATTTTTTGAGTGGCTTTAATTGCAGATACTGTTTGATCTGAATCTAAACCTCTTGTTATAAATCTTTTTTCTTCTGTTTCCCACGTAATTATGGTTTCACAAAGTGCATCTGATGTACTTCCTGGTGGAATTCTAACTGCATAATCTACCAATGTTGGAAGCAACATTCCTTTGCTTACATATATTTTTTTAATGGCATTCATAAAAGCATCAAACTGTCCATCGCCTTGGGCGTGTTCTTGAAAATAGGCACCATCAATTGTTAACGCAACTGTTGTAGAAGGTTTTAATCCTTTAGCATGTGTTAGCACATATGATTCGATTGTAATTTTTTCTTGATATAAATTACTATCCAACACATCGGAAATTATATACGGTAAATCTTCTTTAGTAACCAATTCTTTTTGATCACCTAATTCTATAATTCTTTGAGTAACCTTTTTTAAATCTTCATCGTTTAATTGAAGCCCCAGTTCTTGTAAATTTTTCTCAATATTTGCTTTTCCAGAAGTTTTACCTAATGCATATTTACGTTTTCTACCAAAACGTTCAGGCATTAAATCATTAAAATATAAGTTGTTTTTATTATCGCCATCTGCATGAATCCCTGCAGTTTGTGTAAAAACATTATCGCCAACAACTGGTTTGTTTGATGGAATTCTAACTCCCGAAAACGTTTCAATTAACTTACTTACAGAATATAAAGACGTTTCTTTTACTTGAATTTCAACTTCATTCTTAAAAAAATCATTTATAACTGCAACAACACTTGCCAATGGTGCATTTCCAGCACGTTCGCCCATTCCGTTTACCGTTAAATGCAATCCTTTAGCGCCTGCTTTTATTGCTTCCATCACATTTGCAACACTTAGATCGTAATCGTTATGTGCATGAAAATCGAAATGTGTTTCTGGATATTTTGCTGTTATTTGTGAAAAATAATCGAATGTTTGGTAATGCGTAAGCACTCCTAACGTATCTGGCAATAAAATTCTCTCTAAAGGAAGTGTTACTAAAAAATCTAAAAATTGAAAAACATATTCGGGTGAATTGTGCATTCCATTACTCCAATCTTCTAAATAAACATTGGTTTTAATTCCTGATTTTTGTGCTAAACCTACAACTTCTTTTATTTCAGAAAAATGTTGTTCTGGAGATTTTTTTAGTTGGTGTGTTAAATGATTTAAAGATCCTTTAGTTAATAAATTTTGAACTTTCGCTCCAGCTTTATTCATCCAATCTATAGACTTTCCTCCATCAACAAAAGTTAACATTTCAACCCTTTCTATATATCCGTTTTTGTTAGCCCAGTCTGTAATTGCTTTTACAGCATTAAACTCACCTTCAGAAACTCGGGCAGATGCTACTTCAATTCTATCAACATTTAATTCTTCTAATAACAATTTTGCAATCGTTAATTTTTCTGTAGGAGGAAATGATACTCCGGAGGTTTGTTCACCATCACGAAGCGTAGTATCCATTATTTCAATCTTTCTTTTTGACATTTTAATTTGGTTGTTGGTTTTGGTTTTAGCTATCTGTTTTGCTTAAACCTTTTACCTTTTTAACTACTAAAACGGTCTTGTTTCAGCAAATGATAAAATCTCATCTTTCATTTTTGTTAAATAGTCAATATCATCAAAACCATTTAACATATTCTCTTTTTTATACCCATTAATTTCAAAAGATTCTTGCGCTCCTGAAACTACAATAGTAATTGTTTGCTTTGGTAAATTAATTTCAATTTCAGTTTTTGGGTCTGCTTCAATTGCTTTGTAGATTTCATCTAAAAATTCAGCACTTACCTGAACTGGCAACACTCCAATATTTAAACAATTTCCTCTAAAAATATCTGCAAAGAAACTAGAAACCACACAACGAAATCCGTAATCGTAAACCGCCCAAGCTGCGTGTTCTCTTGATGAACCTGAACCAAAGTTTTTTCCACCAACTAATATTTTACCTGAATATATTGGGTTGTTTAAAACAAATTGTTCTTTTGGAGTGTTGTCTGGATTGTATCTCCAATCTCTAAATAAGTTATCTCCAAAACCTTCACGTTTTGTCGCTTTTAAAAAACGCGCTGGAATTATTTGATCTGTATCTACGTTTTCAATTGGTAATGGAACTGCAGAACTTTTTAATATTTCGAATTTATCGTATGCCATTTTGTTTAGTTTTTAGTTGTTGGTTTTTAGTTATTTGCACTATTTAAAAAACCTAAACATTTAATTATTAAATTTTTGAATTACAACAATGTTCTTGGATCTGTTACTACTCCAGTTACTGCTGTTGCTGCTGCCACAAGTGGACTTGCCAATAATGTTTTGGAACCAGGACCTTGACGACCTTCAAAATTTCTGTTAGATGTACTTACTGCAATTTTACCTGTAGGAACTTTATCATCGTTCATTGCTAAACAAGCAGAACAACCTGGTTCACGTAATACAAAACCAGCTTCGTGGAAAATGTCTAACAAACCTTCTTCTTTTATTTTTGCTTCAACAATATGTGAACCTGGAACTAACCACGCTGTAATATTGTCTGCTTTTTTTCTTCCTTTTACTATAGATGCAAATGCTCTAAAATCTTCAATTCTACCATTGGTACAACTTCCTATAAAAACATAATCTACGGGTTTACCAATCATAGTTTCACCTTCAGCAAAGCCCATATAATCTAACGACTTTTTGTAGGTCGCTGCACCACCTTCAACCTCATCTGCTGTTGGAATATTGTTTGAAATTCCTGTTCCCATGCCTGGATTTGTTCCGTAGGTAATCATAGGTTCTATTTCACTAGCGCTAAACGTTAATTCTTTGTCGAAGACTGCATCTTCATCTGTATAAAGTGTTTCCCAATAGTTCATTGCCTTATCCCAATCTGAACCTTTTGGCGCAAACTGACGTCCTTTAACATATTCGAAAGTTTTTTCATCTGGAGCAATCATACCTCCACGAGCGCCCATTTCAATACTTAAATTACAAACTGTCATTCGTCCTTCCATAGACATTTGGGTAAAAACATCACCAGCATATTCAACAAAATAGCCTGTTGCACCCGAAGTTGTTAATTTAGAAATAATAAATAATGCAACATCTTTTGGAGTAACTCCTAAACCAAGCTCACCATTTACAGATATACGCATTTTTTTAGGTTTTGGTTGCATAATACATTGTGAAGAAAGAACCATTTCAACTTCAGACGTTCCAATACCAAAAGCAATTGCACCAAAAGCACCGTGTGTAGATGTATGAGAGTCTCCACAAACAATAGTTGCTCCTGGCAATGTGATTCCGTATTCAGGACCTACAACGTGAACAATACCGTTTTGTTGATGCCCTAATCCCCAGTGAGAAATTCCCCATTCAGCAGAATTTTCTTCCAAAGCTTTTAGCTGATTTGCCGATAACGGATCATCAACAGGTAAATGTTGGTTTATTGTTAGTGTATTATGATCTGACGATGCAAACGTTTGATCAGATAATAAATCCGTATTATTACTTTTTTGTAAACCTAAAAAAGCTACAGGACCTGTGACCTCGTGTATTAAATGTCTGTCTATAAAAAATACATCT
>Ga0193952_1000026_pt1 | contig 74125 bp, 67 predicted proteins | sample BB_3_MG_FD_140368 | JGI IMG/M metagenome (GOLD analysis project Ga0193952, IMG submission 140368) | Microbial mat bacterial communities from the Broadkill River, Lewes, Delaware, United States - BB_3_MG | ecosystem: Environmental > Aquatic > Freshwater > River > Microbial mats | place: USA... | reverse complement strand
TGAGATATTTAGGTTTTATACAGATTTTAGACTGTATGATAAAGAAGAAATAGCATCAAGAATAGATTGTGCAATAAAGGTATATAAAAATCATGGTAGATAAATTTACAAAAAAAGATTTGACAGCAACTAATGTAATAATAGGTATTACAATACTTATGTATATTATTCAAATAAATATTCCCCAAGGTGGTCTTTATTTAGGTCTTAATATGTATTTTTTACTAGGTGAGTTTTATTGGCAACCTTTAAGCTCTATGTTTGCCCATGGAGGTATTGCTCACTTAGGAATGAATATGTTTGTTCTTTGGCAGTTTGGTAATCTAATAGAGAGATTTAGAGGTGCTAAAGGTTTTATATCATTGTATTTAATTACAGGTATTTTAACTTCTCTTTTATCTTTTGCTTATATTTATTTTTTAGACCCACAAGTAAATCTAGTAGGAGCTTCTGGAGCTATATGTGCTCTTTTAGGATATGTTGCTTACTTAGATAAATCACAAAGAGGTGGGATTATTACTTGGGTTTTACTAATCTCTGTTGCACCACTACTTATAGGTCTGCCAATTGCTTGGTATGCACACTTTATTGGGTTAGCTGTAGGATTTATTTACGCGATGATTAGAAAGTAAAACTTTCTAATCTTTCGCTGTTTAATTTAAAAAGGAAATTATATGGCACTATTTGATGTAGATTTAGAATATATAAAAAATTTAGATGAAGGTCAATTACCTGAACTTATTAATCAAATAATGTTTTATGAACAATCAAGGTTTAAGTTAACTCATAGAGGTTTGAATATTTCATTAAATACAAAAACTGCTGATGGAGGTTCTGATGGTGAGTTTATCAACTTTGATAAACCAATTCCAGAAGATCATGAATTTCTACCTAATAAAAGTATATGTTTTCAATTTAAGGCTGAAAAAATAGGTGATAAAAAATGGTTAGAAAAAGAGATCTCAAATAGAGCAAAAACAGATTTATCGCCAAAGCTAAAAGACTTAGTTGAAAAAGGTTATTCTTATTACTTAATAATTAGTAAAACAGATTTATCAACTATACAAATTGAAGCAAAAGAATCAATCTTAAAAGAGTTGTTTAACCTAAAAGGATATAGTGATGTTGATGTAAAGATAATTACGGCAACAAAGCTTAGAGATTGGGCAAATTCAATTCCTCAAATATATCTAAGACTTAATAGTGACACAGTTTATTTTGATATATTTGAAAACTATAAGCAAATAATTAGACAACAATCAGAGGATATCGAATATATAAATGATGATGAAAGAGAAAACGGAATATCTCAGATTAGAGATACAATTAAAAGATCATTAACACAAAATAAATCTACTTTTATGAGAATAGAAGGTTTCTCAGGTATCGGGAAAACTAGGTTTGTCTATGAATCTTTAAATAATGAAGATTTTAAGAAATTAGTTTTATATGTAAAAAGCTTTAAAAGTTCGATTTTGGATAACTTGTTGAGTTTCTGTAAAAAACTACCAAATAATTCTTTTCAACCTGTCATTTTTGTAATAGATGAGTGCTCATATGAAGATCATATTCAAATTTATAAATACTTAAATACTTATGCAAATCTCACTGTTATTACAATAGATCAAGTCTTATCTAACCAAGATAAGATATCTTGTCCTGAAGAATATAGAATTATGTTAAAAGGATTAGCAGAAAAAGAATGTGTTAGTCTCATTCAGAAAGTTAATCCAGTATTGCCTGAAGATATTGCAAGAAAAATAGCATATTTTACTGAAGGTTATCCAAGATTAGCTTACTATATGGCAGAATCTTATGATATTGCAAATGATGATATATATAGTTTCCAAAGAGGAGATTTATTAGAAAGAATTATAGAAAAAGTTACAAATGAAAATATTGAAGAAGTAAAAATATTAAGAGCAATTTCTATGTTTAAGATGTTTCCAAATAAAGAAGAATATCGAAATTCAAAATCAATTATTTTAGAACATTTTAATATTAATAGAAGTGATGCCTCAATAATAATTGAAAAATTAATAAGAAAAGGGATAATACGAGAAGCAGGCAGGTTTCTATATATTAGTCCGAGACCAATATCTATACATTTATTTAATAGCTTTTTATATAATACTGATTTAGATGAAATAGATGAAATATTTTTAAAATTACAAGATAATGGATTAATAAATAGCTTTTTTGATAAATTGGGCTCAATTAGTTTTGATTCATCTCAACACAAGGATTTACTTTTTCGAATTCTATCAAAGCTCACATATGAAAATTTAAATGAGGACATAGGATCTAGAATTATTTTCACTCTTTGTTTAAAAGATAAAGTGCAAACAATTAATGTTTTAAATAAATTATTTGAAGGTAAAATAAAAGATGAATTATTAGAACTAAAAGATGGTAGAAGATATTTAGTTTGGGCATTAGATAAATTAATTTCTTTTAATGAAACTTTTAATGAGGGGATGAGACTTTTATTTATATTAGCTAGAGCAGAAGTTGAAGATTGGTCAAATAATTCTAAAGGTGTTTTTATTGAAACTTTTCAGTTGCTTTTAGGAGGAACTGAAGTAAATATAGTGGATAGATTAATTCTCTTAAAAGAATTATATTTAGAATATACAGAAGATAGTGATAGAGAAATTTTATTAGATGCTTTAGAAAACTCATATCCTAAGTTTAATTATACAGGTTCACATAAAAACCATTCTAATATTCCTGAATATATCCCTGATCATTATGAACCAACTTATCAAGATGAAATTGATAAATACTTTGAAAAGTTAAAAGATTTAATTGTCTTTTTTTATGAAGAGTCAACAAAAAACCATAAAATAAAAATATTAACTGACTTAATAAGTTCAATAAGAATAATGATGCAATATAAGCAGATAAATTTTTGGCTTCTTGATTTTATTGAAAGTAAAAAAAATACTTATAGTTATTTAGAAAAAATGTATTTTGAAGGTATTGGTGATGTTTTAAAGTTTGATAAAGATGAAAAACTTAATAAAGAAATAGTTGAAAAACTAGAGAATATACAAAACAATTATATAAATACTGAAAATATTGAAGATATTAAAAATATATTTTATAAAGCAGAGGAATATCGATATAGTTCAGAAGAAGATTTTGAAAAACATTGTACTTTAATTGCTCAAGACTTTTTGGAAAATAAAAACTTTGAAGAATTATTAAATAAAAAATTCTACAATGTACATAAAATTGGGAGAAAGATTTCAGAACTAGATACTGATGGAAATTTATACAAAAATATTATTCAATTGTTAAAGACTATTAATAAAGATTCAAATATTAGATTTATAGAGGGATATATTTCTTTAAATAAAATGGGAGAAAAAGAAAATCATAAACAATTATTTCAAGATATTTATAATAATTTAACTATTAAAAGTTTCACTTTTGATTTCATCCATTTATTAAAACCGAGCAAAATTTCTTGTGATTATTTATATAATTTACTAAAAGATAATATAATTGACTCTTCCTTATTAGAAAATTTAACTTTTGGTTTTTGGTTAAGAGATTTTTCAAAGGAAGAATTTGTTTTATTTATAGAGAAAATTAACTCAATAATTAATAATAATTCTGATAGTTTTGATTTAACAATGCAATATATTCGACACTACAAAGAGTTTGAATTACTTAAGAAATATACTATCTATTATATTGAAAATGGAATTTTTGATATTGAAAATAAAAGAATAAAACATAACCTTCATAGAGGTATTGAATCTTTTATAGAAAATGGGTTTAAATTTGAGGAAAAAACTTTATTAAAAGTTTGGGATAGTATTTTAATTGAGTTTGAAAAAGAAGGACGGTTTGATAGAGAAAAGTTTTATGCATTGTATGAAATAATAAAAGCATATCCAAGTTTTTTCTGGAAATTAATTTCAAATAGATTAGATACTATAAAACCAAATTCATATCCTACATATTCAAGATTTGTAGATTTTATGCAAGGTGGTTGGTTATCTAAATGGTTTAGCCATTCAATATTTAATTTTATTGATTCTCAAGAGGTTATTGATTGGATTAAGAAAACAGATTATAAGGAAGCAAAATATATTGTAGGAGATTCATTTAATATAGATTTTGAAGAAGATCAATTACCAGAGATAGTAATAGAAATGCTTGAAACATTTCCATCAGATAAAGATCTTTATTCAAGTATAGCTACTAGTAAAGAATCATGGTCCGGGTCATATGTCCCTTATGCAAATAAAAAATTATCTAATATTGAAATAATGTTAGAAAAATATATTATGTATAAAGGAGTTATTTCTTTTTTAAAATATTCAAAGAACTATTATGAATTAAAAAAAGATAGAGAAAAAATAAGAGATGAAGAAAGGTTATTCTCGTAGATATAATCTAAGATTAAATAGTTATGAATTTTATAGGTCTTGCTGTAGGATTTATTTATGCAATGATTAGAAAGTAAAACTTTCTAATCTTTAGCTATTTAATTTAAATAAAATAATAGATGCGGCAATAGAAGCATTTAGACTTGTAACATTTTCATTTATATCTATTTTTAGAATCTTATCTGATATTTCCATTATCTCTTTCTCAACTCCAAAACCTTCATTTCCTATGATTATGGCACTTTTTTCTGTAAACTCATAATCTTTTAGACTTACTGCATTTGTAGCATTTGCAGCTGCTAATACTTGGTAGTTTTGTTGTTGTAAGGCTATTAGGTCATTTTTTAAATCACTACTTTTATAAACATTTATATTAAATAGATTTCCTGTTGAAACTCTAATACATCTTCTTATAAAAGGTGAGCAAGTTTTTTCATCTATGACTAAAGTTTTGATATTAAAAGCGGCACAAGATCTTACTATTGAGCCTACATTTTCAGGTGAAGTTAGACTATTTAAAACAAAAACATCACCTTGTATTTCTTCAAAACTTATATATTTTGGTTTATCGATTAAGGCTATCATTCCTTGATGTATTTTATATCCTACGATTTCTTTCATAATTTCAGTTGTTGAGGTATAAATAGGAAAGTCTATATTTTCGCAGTGTTCTTTGATAAAATCAAGATGTTCAGGTGTTATAAAAATCTTATGAATTTTAATATCATTTTCAAATAGTTTTTTAAAAACATTTTTGCTTTCAACAACTACTTGCTTTTCATCAACATTTGATTTTCTCAAGGAAACGAATTCTTTTATTCTTATATCATCTATATTTTGTATTTCTTCCATTAAAAGCCTATTTTATTGTGTTTGTATCTCTTTTTATGAGATTAATATTTTGTAATAATAGCAAAAATACACTTTGTTCTAACTCTTCTTTGACTATACAAAGTCTATATAAACTTTTGCTAATATATATTTCAAAGACCAAAAAAGAAGGATTTTCTTATGGAAATAAATACATCAGTTGATAATAGCATTGCTTTCGAAGCAAAAGATGTAAAATCCAAAGATAGAACAGATGAAGAACTAGAAGAACAAGCTTCTTTTTTCTCTCAACTTCTAAATCAAAGTGAAAAAAGTGAAGAAGTATCTTACAAAACTGTAAATACAGATTCAGATAGTTTACTTACTACATTTGTAGACCCTACAAATGGTAAGATGGTAGCAGTATCATTAAGTAAAGACAATATCTCAAAACTTGAAGAGTATTTTGGAACTTCAGACATAAAAAGAAATGCAGATGGAACTGTAACTTTAGATAATAAAGCTGAGAGTTATGTTGCTTCTTGGTTTGAAGATATTGCTTATAAAAGAGAGTTTTTAAAAGCAGATGCCAATAATGACGGTAAGTTATCCCAAGAAGAATATAATCAAACAAAAAACAACTTCGAAGCAACTGTAAAAATCAGTATTGACAATAAAGAAAAAGTTTCAGTAGATGTAGAAGAAACCGTAAGTGGTACTTATATAAATGCAAATGAGAGTGATACTTATACAAGCTTATACCGAAGTGAAGATAGGGCAAAAAACTTAGATGATGAGCTTAATATGACTCTATCTATAAATAAAGATTTTGATTCCAAGATTGATATGAGTGAAGCCTATAGTACAAATGAAAATATTACTAAAGAAGGGTTACTTCTTGCTCACGTAAACTCTTTAAAAATTGAAGATATAGTAAGAAGTAAAACACAAGACCAAGAAAATCCAAATGCCTCTTCTTTAACAGATTTATCTATGCAGTTAAATGATGTATTTTCTTTAATAATTGCACTGCTGTTAAATTCAGATGATGAGAAAACAAAAAATATACTAAATAAATTAAAAGAAAATAATGGAGATGTTTCTATTTTAAATGATTATGAAAGAGATATTGTTGATAATATTTTAAAACTAGATAGTCCAGTAGATGGTAAATATAATGTAAATGAAATAGATAAGATTATGGAACTTTTTAAATCTTATGAGTTAAAAGGTAAGCCTTTAGATGAAGAAAAAACTTCAAGTGAAGCTAAACTAGATAAAACTATTATCTAAGAATTTACAAAGAATGTTACAACTGACATTACAGATAAAACTATTACTAATCCTATAAATACATCTTTTAGTCCTACTGTTGGGTTTATGATTCCACAGTATGGGCATTGTCTTGCTTTTTCTTTTATTTCTCTTTTACAGTTTCTACAAGTAGCTATGATATATCCTTTTTATTTACGCAATATTATCATAAATGCTTTTAAAGTAAAAAATCTTTCATTTTGAAATAAAATAAGTCTTTGTTTTTTATCTCAGATATAATCACAAAATGTTTTTACATTTAGATTTAGATTGTTTTTTTGCTTCGGCACACCGTACTATAGATAGAAGTTTATTTGATATTCCAATTGCTGTTGGAGGACGAAGTAACCTTAATATTTTTTCTTCAAAAAAAGAGGTTAGAAAAATTTCTTCAAATTCTGGTGCTTTTGTAAGTACTATTTTGACAAATGAAGGACAAAAGAGTTTCCAAGATTATTTTGTTGATGAACATGGAAAAATAAGAGGTATTATTACAACATCTTCTTATGAAGCAAGAGCTTTTGGTGTTAAAACTGCAATGCCTGTAAATGAAGCTCTGAGGTTATGTCCTCAACTTAAGATGCTTCCTCCAAATTATCCTTTGTATCATGAATTATCAGAGAAGTTAAAAAAACTACTTCAAAAAGAAATGCCTTTGATTGAACAGTTTTCAATTGATGAATTTTTTGGAGATGTTACTGGATATATAGATGAACATGAAGTAGAAGATTTTGCAAAAAAGCTAAAACAAAAGATTTATGATGAGTTGAAACTTCCTATTTCTATTGGTATTTCTGATACTAAATTTCTATCCAAACTATTAACAGAGTATGCAAAACCAGATGGAATAAAATATGTCCCAAAAGATAAAATACACGAGTTTACTAAAAATATTGCTATTAGTGAATTTCCCGGAATTGGAAAAGGTTTTCAAGAAAAACTAAAAGGTTATGGAATAAAAACCTTAGGAGATATTAGAGAAAATAGAGAACTTTTTTACAAGTGGAAAAAGCCCGGGATTGAGCTATATAATCGTATTTGTGGAATACGAGATAATAAGTTAACTTTAGAGAGAGAAAAAAAGTCCATAGGAATAGGGCGAACTTTTGATCCTTTGTTTGAAAGGGTTGAAATAAAACGAAGAGTGATGATTTTAAGTAGATATCTATGTTTTTTAGTTAGAAAATCAAATGTAAATCCCTTAACATACGCTCTAAAAATTAAATATGAATATAGTATAAAATCTAAAAACTATGTAAATGTAAATAGAATTTTTAATGAAACAGATTTTAAAGAAGCTATGGGAAAACTTTTTGATGAAAATGACATTCACCCAACCCATGGAGTAGTTCAATTAAATATTACTGTTTCAAACTTTGCTAAAACAAATGAATATACATATAATCTTTTTGAGTATGAATCAGATATAAAAAAGAAGAAATTAACAGATAAAGTTCAAAAATTAAGAAGTAAATTTGGGATTGATATTATAAAAAGTGCTAGTGAGCTTAAAAATGAGTAGTTATTTTTTCATTAATACATAAATGATATAATAATAAAAAATTAATAAGTGATATAAACATGGGTATAAAAGATAAACTAAAAGAAAATTCAAATAAATTACTGAATATTGCACGTGAAAATGCAACTTCTGCATTTGATTATCCTAAGATAAAAAGTGAACAATTAAAAGAAGCAGTATATGCAAAAGTTAGAGAAAAAGCAGTAATCGCAACAAAAGCTAGGCTTGTAGAAAACCATAAGACTTTTGATGATTATACTGATGAAGAACTTGAAATAATTATTGCAGATGAAGAGAGAAAAATAGTAGATGATTTAAAAACTAAGTCTTTAGTTGTAGCTCTTGCTGCTCTTGGCTTAAACTTTTTTGTATAGGGGTTTAGATGTTTAAACAAGTAAAATCTGCACTATTTTGGTACTACTTATATAAGTTTAGAAGAAGAGTTCTTCTAATATTCTTACTTCTTATTATTGCTTTATTTGCAAATGCAATTTATGGAGATTTAGTTGAGTATTTAAAGCTAAAAGATAAACTTCAGTACTTAGAATTAGCTCTTTTTACAAAGTGGGGTATTATTCTTTTTAATCTTACTTTTTCTGTATATTTAATGCTAACTCTTTTTAAGAAAAAAGAAGAAGAAAAGATAAAAGAAAAAGAGAAAAAATCTACGCCTAGTATAAAAAAAGAGAAAATAAAAGAAGAAAAATTTACAGATAGAGAAAAACAGTTTTTATATAAAAAGAAACTAAAAAATAAAGCAGATATCTTAGTTGAAAAGTAGAAGTCTAACTTCTACTTTTCTTCACTCATACTAGCTATTTCATTATCATTTTTTAACATTAGTGTTTGCGTTGGATATGCAAACTCACAATTGTTTTTTTCAACTAGTTGTGCGATTTGGATTAATACATCTTCTTTTACAGTTAACCAATCTTCCCAGTTTGGGCTTCTTGAGAAACAATAAACTAAAATATCTACTGATGATGGGCCAAACTCATCTATATAAACTAGAAGAGTTCTTTTAATACCTTGAAGGTCTTCTTTTTTGATAGCTTCAAATTTTTTAGACTTAGCATTTGAAGCATTTCTCATAGAAGCAATATGTTGATGTTGATCTAACATATTAAAAATATCTTCTTTTAGTTTTACAATATCTTCCATCTTACTTTCATAAGTAATTCCTACGCTCATTTTTATTCTTCTACCAATCTTTCTTTTTGACCAGTTCATAATATGAGTATTTGCTAAATCTGAATTTGGAACTGTAATCATTGCATTATCAAAAGTTCTAATTCTAGTAGTTCTCATTCTAATATCAACTACTGTACCTTCCACACTAGATGTTTTAATCCAGTCTCCTTGAGAGAAAGAGTTATCAGTCATAATATTTAGTGAACCAAAGAAGTTAGCAAGTGTATCTTTAGAAGCTAAAGCAATAGCGATACCACCAACCCCAAGTGATGCAGCAATTGCTTTAATATCAATACCAAGTTGTGAGAATAAGAATAGAATTACAAGTAATATTAAGATAATTTTGATGATTCTTAATATAAATACAATCATCTCTCTTCTAACATTTGGGTACTTCTCAAGTAAGTTATGAGCATAAATATTAATACTATTATTTAAAATAGCATATGCAGCCCATGTGAATAGTGCCATATAAACAGTATTTATCCATGGCATAATCTTACCTATTAGTTCAGGGTCTTTTATAAGAATAAACACTGATATTTGAATAGCTAGGGTGTATAAACTATAAATCAAAGGTGAATCAATAGACATTCTTAAATATTGTCTAATAGCTTCACTATCTTCATGGGAAGACTTAACAAAAATTCTAGCAATAAAGTTAGCAATAATACTTATGATTCTTACATTTAAAAGTCTAAAGAACCCCATGATGATTAAAACAACTGCTATTTCTCCAATTGAGAATTTAAAATAGTAAGAAGTAAGATTTGATACAAAAGATACTCCTTGAATTGAGTCAATTTGTTTTACTAAGTATTGTAAGTTAAACTCATCAATAAAGAAGTTTGTTTTTCTATATTTTGCTAGGTTTTCTTTTAGATACTCTAATACAAAAACTTGTGTGTGGTTTTGATTATATGCATCTGCGTAGTTTTTTGAAAAAGCATTTGATATAGTATTATTGTTTTTTGACTCTTGTGTGTATAAATTTGAGTATTTCTCAATATTTGTTGCGTTTAATATTTCTATGTTTTTATTAAGTAAAGTTATAAAATATTTTTTATCTTTAAACTCTTGTTTTGCTTTTACAATATCAATTAAAGTATTATCATAAATGATTTTTTCTTTTAAAAATATAACTTTTAATTCATCTCTTTTTGATGCAAGTATGTTACTTGCTCTTTTATTTATATTTATTTTATTTGTTAATAAATTAATCTGTTTTTGTGTTTGTTCTCTAGAGTTCTTATCAAGAACATATTTTTGAGCATTTATATTATCTATAATCTCTTCTAAAAGCTTGTTTTGTTGCTCAATTTGACTTTCGATCTCTGTTTTTTTATCAATAGAAACATCTGTTTTTTCAATCTTTTCAGCTTGAATTGGTTCTTGTTTTATTAATTTAACAGATTTAGTTTCTGTTGCTTCTGCATACATAAAAACTGGAATAAGTAAAATTAATAAGATTTTATTTATGTGTTTAATCATAAATACTCCCATGTAAGGTATAAAATTATTTGGGTAATTATAAGATTTTTACACTTTATTTATTATTTTTAAATATTTATATTTGTATTATATGTTAATTATCTAAGGACTATAAATTGCAAGTTAAAAATAGAATAAAATATCTTGTCATATTTGTAATTATCATATCAACTTTAGTGTTGAGTTTAGCTATTTATTCAGAATCAAGTATTCATAAACATAATTATGAAAGAACACTTGAAAATTTGGAAAATAGTGTGATTGATAATTATAAAATAAATTTAAAAGAATCCGTGAGTGCTGCTATTGAGTACATAGATATTTTCTATAGACATTTAAAACATGAATATAGAAGAGAAGTTCTCGAAGAGAAGAAAAAAATCAAAGAAACTTTTTTTATAAAAAGTAAAAATGATTTACTCACATATATTAAAAACTATAAAAACGATTTACTCTCTATTTCAACACAAAAACCAAAAGAAACTCCTGAGCTAATAGAACATTTTAAGATGTCAAACGTAGATATCTATATTTATATTGATAAAAAAACATTAAAAAATAAACTTATAAAACATATAAAAAGCTACTTTTATAAAGTTGATGCTAAAAATAAAAGATATTTATGGGTTACTGAAATAAAAAATTATAAAGGTGGAGATAATTACGCTACTAGATTAATCCATCCAAATTTAAAAGAAACAGAAGGAGTGTTTCTTTCTACAAATATAAAAGACATAAAAGGCAATAAACCTTATGAAATAGAGTTAGACGGAATAAATAGAAAAAGTGAAGTCTTTTTTACTTACTACTTCAAAGAACTTAACTCAAATAAAGTAAGTAAAAAACTCTCTTTTGGAAAACTTTATAAAAAACTTGATTGGATTGTATCAACAGGAATTCCTCTAAGTAATTTAGAAAGTCTAATAAATAGTAAAAAAGCCTCTTTTGAAAATGAATATAAAGACCATGTACAAAGACTATTTGTCCTTGGAGTATTAACTATTTTGATTTTAATTTTATTATTAGTTTATTTAAACAATAAGGTATCAAAATTCATAGATATAAATTTAGTACTTGAAAAAAAGTTATATAAAAATGAACTAGATAAAAAATACCAAGCTGAACTAGAAGATAAAGAAGAACAATATAGATATCTTATGGAAGCCACACAAGATGGACTTTGGGATTGGAATCTAATTACAAATGAAGTTTATCTCTCTCCTAGATTAAAAGAGATGATGGGATATAAAGATGATGAATTACCAAATAAATATGAAAGCTGGTATTTAAATACTCATCCTGATGAGAGAGAAGAGATTATGCTTTCAGTTCAAGCAAATATAGATGGGAAAACACCAAATTATATAACAAGACATAGGGTAAAACATAAATCAGGACATTGGATTTGGATAGAAGATAAAGGGAAAACTTTTTTTAATAAAGAAGGAAAAGCTTATCGAATGATTGGTTCCCATAGGGATATTACCGTTGAAGAAAATGCTCAAGAAGAACTAGCAAAAAAGATTGAAGAACTTAAAAAAATTGAAGATAACCTAAATTTTGCACAAGGTATTTATCACATTGGAAGTTGGGAGTTTAATGCTCAAGAAAAGAGTTTATACTGGTCAAAAGAAGTTTTCAATATTTTGAATTTAGCTCCATATGAAGCAAAACCAACATTTGAACTTTTCAAACAATATTTACATCCAGAAGATAAAGAAAGAGTAGTTAAAGCTTTTGAAAAATCTATTGAAGATAAAAAAATATATAAAATATCACATAGGTTTTTACTAAGAAATGGAAAAGTAAAATATGTAGAAGAGTTCGGTGAAAACTTTTATGATAAAAATGGAAAATTTATTAAGTGTGTTGGAACTTTGTATGATGTTACTAAAGCAACACTTATGGAATCGAACTGGAACAGCTTCTTTAGTTTATCTTTAAATCTTCTTACTCTTATTGATTTTGATTTAATTTTATTAAAAACAAATCCAGCCTTTTATGATATCTTAGGTTATGATGATGAAGAACTAAATAGCATATCTTTTAAACAAATTGTTCATCCTAAAGATTTAGAAAAAACACTTTATGAGTTTGAACTAGTTAGAAAAGGTAAAAAAACAATTAACTTTGAAAATAGAGTTAAACATAAAGATGGTTCATATAAAATTCTTGCTTGGTCTGCTGTTGCTGTAATAGAGAGTAATGTTATATATTGTATTGCTCAAGATATTACAGAGTTAAAAAACAAAGACTATATTTTATCTCAACAATCAAAAATGGCTGCTATGGGTGAGATGCTTGTAAATATTGCCCATCAATGGAGACAACCTTTAAGTCTTATCTCTACTATTTCAACGGGTATAAAAATTAAAAAAGAAGTTGATGATTTATCTGATGAAGAGTTTTTCAACTCAATGGATACAATAAACAATTCAACTCAATACTTATCAAATACAATTGAGGATTTTAGAAACTTCTTTAATAAAAATAAAGAGAAAAAGAAGTTTAAAGTAGAAAGTATTATAAATAAAACTCTAAAACTTGTATCTGCACAGTTTGTTAATCATTCTATCAAAGTAGTAAAAGATATAGATAATGTTGAAATAGTTGCTTTAGAAAATGAGTTTTTACAAGTATTAATCAATATTCTAAACAATGCAAGAGATGCACTTATTTCAATGGATAAAAAAGATAAATATATATTTATTAATGTTTACAAAAAAAATGAAAAGTCAGTGTGTATTTCTATAAAAGATAATGCAAATGGAATAAATGAAAATATTATTGATAAAATATTTGAACCATATTTTACTACAAAATATAAAGCACAAGGAACTGGAATAGGTCTTTATATGAGTGAAGAAATTATTACAAAACATATGTATGGAAAAATAGAGGTAAATAATACTTCTTATAAATATAAAGATAAAGAAGAAATAGGAGCTCAATTTATAATAACACTGCCATTGAAAATATAAAACATTATTTTGTTTTTAATTTAAAGCTAGTAAATTAAATAAACAAAAATACTATATAAATCTTGTTGTATATCAGTTTTTTACTTTTTAAAATATTATATACTACGTCCTTAAAATTAAAATTTATTTTAGAGGAAGTTATATATGACAAAGATTTCAAAAATTACTATTTTAATATCAATGATTTCCATGAGCTTATTTGCTCAAAATAATAAACTAAATGAAATAATAAATAACAATAAAATAAAAGTTTGCGTGTGGCCTGAATATTATGGGATTTCATATATTGATTCAAGAACACAAACTCTAAAAGGTATAGATAGTGATTTAGCTATTGAGTTAGCAAAAGATCTAAAAGTAAAACTTGAATATGTAAAAAGCTCTTTTCCTACACTAATAAAAGATGTAACTTCAAATAAGTGTGATATTGCTATGTTTGCTATTGGAAATACAAAAGCAAGAAAAGAAAAAATGCAGTTTACAAGTGCTCACTTAACAAGTGATATTTATGCTGTAACTACTAAAAACAATAAAAAAATAAAATCTTGGAAAGATATAGATAAAAAAGGAATAGTTGTAGCTGTTTCAGAAGGTACTTATCATGAACCTATCATGAAAAAGAAACTTAAGAATGCAAAACTTGTAGTTCTAAAAGGTTTTAAAACACGAGAAAATGAGGTTGAATCTGGACGAGCAGATGTTTTTATGACAGATTATCCTTATGGAAAAAAAATGATAGAAAAGACTAATTGGGCAAAACTTATTAAACCTAAAAATATATATCATTTAACTCCATATTCATGGGTTATGGCTTATGGAAATACTAAGTTTTATAAAAGAGTAGAGCGGTTTATAAAAGATATAAAAAAAGATGGTCGATTAATTAACCTTGCAAAAAAGAATAACTTATCGCCTATTGTTAAAGTAGATTAGAGTAATACCTATGAAGTATAATAATACAATAAAACTATTTATTATGTTTTTGATTTCTCTAGTTATCTTAATTGGAGGGATTATGACATCCCTTTCTATTCTTAAACATGATGCTGTAGAAAATCACCTATCTATTGCAAAACTAGCAGCTAATTTCTTTGCAAAAGAGTTAAATCAAGATATTTACAATGTGGAAGTAATAATGAATAATATCGATTATGTAATTGATTTCTCTAGGTCAAAAGAGAATATAAACAGTAATCTAAAAAAAGTCATAATCAAATATCCTCAAATAAGATCTTTGAATATTTTAAAAGAAGAAAAGATTTTATATAGTTCAAATATTAACAATCTAGATATTAATATAGGTTTTTTAGATTTTTATCCAAGACCTTTACTTGAAAACAATATTTTAAGAGTATCCAAAAGACTTATTGGCAGAGATTTTGAAGATACAAAAGAAAATACTTTAGATGTAAATAGTTATATAAACAATATATCTTTTATTCCTATTACAAAAAATATTGTTATAAATGATATAAAATACAAAGTAGTTTTGAATCTAAGCAGTGATTATTTTATTAATAGATTTAGTAATAACTTTAGCTTTGAAAATATGACTATTGATTTACTTAGAATTGATGGATATATTTTAGAAAGTAGTAAAAAAGAAAAGTATTCAGAAAAATCTAAAATAAGTAATAACTTTTTAGAAGAAGCTTTGATAAAAAACTCATCTTCAGGTATTGAAAAAATAGATAAAACAAATAAAAATATCATCTCATATGTTCTTACAAAAGATTATCCTTTTGTTATTGCGGTTTATTCTGATTTTAATAAAAGCTTATCTAGTTGGGAAGAGAAAAGATATGATTTCTTTTTAGTCTCAATTATATTGGTTTTATTTTTTATCTTACTTGCATTTATCTCTTTTTATATGTATAAAAAAGAACAAGAAAAAGAACTAAAGCTACACCAACTACAAATAGAAGATAATAAGAAATTTAAAATACTTTTTGATAATAACTACTTCTTATCGGCAATTGTAGATAAAGATGCTTATGTTATAGATATAAATAATACAGCTCTAAAATTTCTAAAAGTTGGTCTTGAAAATATAAAAGGAAAGCTTTTTTGGGAGCTTGACTGTTGGCCTATAGAAGAAAAAGAAAAGCTAAAAAAGATTTTACTAACATATAAAGATGATGAGTTTCCAGAGTTTCAAATAGAAGCAGTGAGCAATAAAGGTCAAATGACAATTGATGTAATTATCTCTTCTATTATTATAAATAAAAAGAAACAGCTTATAATTATGGGAAGAGATGTTACTCGTAAGATTATTAGAGAAAAGAAACTAAAACAAGCCTATACTGTGTTTAATAATACAAGAGATGGTATTGTAATTACTGATATTAGTACGAATATTTTAGATGTGAATAAGTCTTTTGAAAATATCACAGGTTATAACAAAAGAGAAATCCTAAATAAAAAGATACAACTACTAAAATCAAATACTTATAGTGATGAGTTTTATAAGGACATGTGGGAAAATCTAAATGAGCATGGATATTGGGAAGGTGAAATTCAAAATAGAAAAAAAGATAAAAGTCTATATACCGAATGGCTTACGATAAATACTATCTATGATGATAATAAAAATATTTTAAACTATATAGGTATTTTTAGTGATATTACTGAACAACAAAACAAATCAAAACTACTAAAAGAAAAAGAGGCTCTACTTTTCCAACAGTCAAAAATGGCTTCAATGGGTGAAATGATTGAAAATATAGCCCATCAATGGAGACAGCCACTATCTGTAATCACTACATCTTCAACAGGAATACTTCTAGAAAAAGAGCTAGGTATTTTAAAAGATAAAGATGAAGAAGAGTTTTTAAAAGCAATAAATGACTCTGCTCAATACCTTTCAAAAACTATAGATGATTTTAGAAACTTCTTGCAAAATGACAAAGTGCAAAATGAGTTTAGTATAAAAGAAGTTATCGAAAAGTCTATAAAACTTATCTCTTCAAAGTTAAAAAATAGAGAAATTCAAATCATAAATGAAATAGATGATAGTGAAATAATAGGTATTAAAAATGAATTTATACAAGTAGTGATAAATATACTAAATAATGCAAAAGATGCACTAGAATCAAAAGATCTAGAAAATAAATATATCTTTATAAAAACAGCAATAAAAGGAAATCATATAATCATAAAAATACGAGATAATGCAGGAGGAATTCCAGAAGATATTATCTATAAAATATTTGAACCATACTTTACTACAAAACATCAAAGTAAGGGAACAGGTATTGGATTATATATGAGTGAAAAGATTATCAAAAGTCATATGCATGGAGAACTTGAAGTAAAAAATATAAACTACACCTATAACAATAAAGAAGAAATAGGTGCAGAGTTTAGGATATGTTTACCTATTTTGTAACTAAGGTAATGTTTTGATAACTTCAAGTACACCTTGAATTATCATCTGTGTTCCTATCACTGAAAGTATAAGCCCCATAAGTCTTGTAACAATACTAAGGCCACTTTCTCCAATAACAGATAGGATTTTAGAACTAAAAATAAAACATATATAAGTAATAACACATAAACAAACAAATACACTGATAGTTATAATTATCCCAGATAAAGAGTGTGTTGCTGAATAGTTCATAGCTGTTGCTATTATTCCAGGACCTGCAAGTAATGGCACAGCCAAAGGTGAAATAGCTATATCGCTTTGTTCTTCATTTTGCGCTGAGTGAAGTTTTGAACCGCTTCCATTTAACATATGATAACCAACTAAAAAAACTAGTATTCCCCCAGTAATTCGTAAAGCAGGAAGTGTTATTCCAAATAGTTGGAAAATAGCTTTTCCTAATATAGCAAAGGTAGCAATAACAGCAAAGGTAATAAGTAATGATTTAAATGCAATCTTCTTTTGTTCATCTCTACTTTTATTTGAAGTAAGACCTGCAAAAACAGCTGTGTTTGCAATAGGATTCATAATAGCAAAGAATCCAAAAAATACAGTTATTAGTTGTGCGTAAATATCTGTCATAAAATATCATAATATAATGTTGTGTGTGATTTTATCGTAAATAAATTAATGAAAATAAGATTTTAGTTATTAAAAAGTTGTTTGTATATAATTGGTGCAGATGATGAGATTTGAACTCACACTTCTCTCGAAACGAGCCCCTCAAGCCCGCGCGTCTACCGTTCCGCCACATCTGCATATTGTGTTATTGTTTTTTAGGGAAGAATCATACTACTAAAAGCCATAAAAAAAACTTAAAAATTATGTTCTTGAGGTGTAAAAATTAGGCAAAAAAAAAGGCCAAGAGAAAAACTCTTGACCTTTTTATTTTATAAGCTGTGTGCTTTAGATTAACCTAAGAATGGGTTTGCATATAATGCAATCATAGCAACAACAAGTGCATAAATAACTTGCGCTTCGATCATCGCTAATGCAATGAACATAGTTGTCATTAATTTTCCACCTAAACCTGGGTTTCTTGCAGTACCAGCAATAGTAGCAGCAGCAGTGTTACCCATACCGATAGCACCACCAAGTGCAGCTAAACCTAGACCAATACCTGCAGCAACTACAGAGTAAGCTTTTAATGTTTCGTTTGCAACAGCACCGTCAGCAGCAAAAGCAGCTCCAGCGATAGCAAGCATTAATAGAACGATTTTTTTCATTCTTGAATCCTTATAATATTTTATATACAAAGCCTGTTCGGATAGCGTAACCAATCTAAAATAGACTAGCAATACCTACATAAATGCAAATATTTCCCTACTTATTACTTTGTTGGCAAGATTATATTTAAAGAAATATTATAAAAAGATAAAAAAGATAGATTTATTGAAAAATTTGCTATAATTTATTGAGTTATTAAAAAAGGACGATATTATGAAAAAGTTTTTTATAATTTTAACAATATTGATTTTAGTGATAGTTTCTTCAGTTTTTGGAGTATTATTTACAAAATCAGGAAACAATTTTATTGCTTCATATATTGAAAACAAAGTAAATGATGAGCAAAATGACGTAGAATTAAAAGTAAATGACTTGACATTGACTTTTAATACTATTAATTTTGATGCAACAATCAATGACAATTCTAATATAAATATTGCTGGTGATTTACAAATCTTTAAAAAAACAATTGATTTAAAATATGATATTAAAATCAACGACTTAGCAAAATTAGAAAACCTTACAAAGCAAAAATTAAATGGTCCCTTTTCTACATCTGGTACATTTGCAGGAAATGAAAAATTATCAGTAATAGAAGGTATTTCAAATATTGCAAGTAGTGATACAAAATATAAGTTAAAACTTGAAGATTTCACTGCTAAAAATATTAACTTCTCAATCAAAAATGCAAAAATTGATGAGTTATTACATATGGTTAATCAGCCAGTTTTTGCAAAGGGTAACCTAAATGCGAGTGGTGATATAAAAGATGCCAATGTTACTACCTTAGATGGGAAAGTTTTTGCATCTGTTAGAAAAGGTAAGTTAATAAATGAAGTTGTAAACAAAGAGTTTAAACAAAATCTTCAAACTAGAGTTTACTTCAAAAGTGATGTGAATGCAAAACTTTTACCAAATCAAGTACAAGTAAAATCTGATTTGATTACTTCTTTAGCTGATGTTTTTACAAATGAAACATTCGTTGATTTAAAATCTGGAAAAATCACTAGTGATTATAAACTAGATGTGAAAAATTTAGCGAAGCTTCAAAGTCTAATTGGTACAAAGTTAAATAGTAATTTTATTACTAGTGGAAATGCACAAGTTCATAATGGAACTACAAAACTAAAAGGTACTTCAGATATTTTAGGAAGTAAAACAGCCTATGATGTAAATATAGTAAATTCTAAAACTAATGTTACCTTTACAGTAAAAGAAGCTAAGATTGATAAGTTATTACATATGATTGATGAGCCAGTTTATGCAAGGGGTAACCTAAATATTACTGGTAAAATAAATGACGTAAACCCAGCTTCTTTAGATGGACAAATTATCACACATATTTTAAATGGTAAAGTGGTAAATCCAGTTGTAAATACAGTATTTAAACAAAATCTGAAAAAAACAATTACATTTAAAGTAAATGCAAATACAGCTTTAAAACCAAATCAAATTCTTACAAAACTAGATACAACATCAACTCTTGCAAACTTAAATATAAAAGAAGCAGTATTTAATCTAAAAGATTCTTCATTAAATAGTGATTACACTCTTATAATCCCAAGTTTAGACAAGTTATATGATGTTACTTCTACAAAAATGAGAGGGAAACTAAATATTGCAGGTACTGTAAAAAGTAAAGCAAAAGCTCTTTTACTTACAGGTTCGTCACAACTTTTAGGTGGTAACTTTGACTTTAATCTAAAAAATGATGACTTAGTAGCAAATGTAAAAGATATAGAAGTAAAACAGTTAACTCATATGCTTTATTATCCAGAAGTATTTGATTCAAAGGCTGATTTAAATCTAAACTATAATCTATTATATAAAAAAGGTAAGTTATCAAGTACACTTACAAAAGGTCATTTCTTACCAAATGAATTCTCTTCTTTATTAAATCAATTTGCTAAGTTTGATATTACAAGAGAAGTTTATGATAGTACAAAAATTAACAGTAATATCAATGATAAAGTATTAACTTCAACTCTTACTATGAAAAGTAAAAGAACTCAAATTGATGTAACTCAATCTACATTAGATTTAGAAAAATCAACAATAGATGCGAAAGTTAATGCAAAAATAAACACTACAACTTTTGCTATGAAAGTAAAAGGAAATACAAAAAATCCTAAAGTTTCTATAGATACAAAAGGTCTTTTAAAAAATCAAATAAATAAACAACTTGATAAAAGAAAAGATAAAATAAACGAGAAACTAAATAAAGTTCTAAAAGGTAAACTTGGAGAAGATGGTGCTGAAGATGTACTAAAAGGTATTAAATCTCTATTTTAAAATAAAGCTTGAAAAAGCTTTATTTTATCTCTTTTGTTAAATTTAAATTTACTGCTTCCCACGCAGAAATCCCACCTCTGTACCAAATCAATTTATTAGCTGGATAACCAATTGAATTTAGATATTTAATACTTCTAGATGAAAGTGGACACCAAGGGCCATTACAAAAGAATACTGCTGTTTTAGCTTCTGAAAAATCTAGTTTATTTCCTGCTGTTACTTTAACACCTAAGTTTTTATATGCAGTTTGAAACTCTTCTTCGAAGTCTTCGTCATATCTTAGATTTTCAAAAGGAACATTAAAAGATGAAGGAATTGTACCTTTATCAAACCATGATAGTTTTCTACTATCAATTAGAGCGTAATTATTTGGCTCTTTTAGTGCTTTTGTAAATATAAAGTTTAAAACTTCTATCTCAGAAAATGTTTTGATTTTGTCATTTATATATAAAGGTAAGATAGAACCTCTTGTTGTAATAAATGTTTTCTTACAAACTTCTGGAACATTTTTTTCAATATTTTCTTTATCAAAGTTCTCAGCTGTTAAGCCAAATTCTAAACATGAAGCATCTATATTTCTTCTGATTTTTATATTTTCTTTTTCACCATTTGAGTAAGTATGTACAACTTTAACCCCACTATACTGTAAAGCCGTAGGTTTCACTGCATTTGCATAAGCAATAAGCGAAAATATTAATAGGAGTATTTTCATTTTAAATCCTTTGTTCTCTTGATATGTAAGTATAAGAATTATTTTTTTAATTACTACTTAATACCTATTCTTAATATGTTTTGATAATTATTATCACTTTTAAGTAGAAGTAAAGTTTTATTTAGGTTTAATTTCGTATTGATAATTGATATTAAAATTGAAAAAGGAACATAATGTTAAAGAGAACTAAAATCTTAGCAGCTTCATTATCTGTAGTTGCAGCAATCGCACTTACAGGTTGTACTGCATCACAAAATGATAACATGGCAAAAGTTGAAAATGTAAAATCACAAGGAATCTTAGCAGCATATTCAAATATTGCATTAGCTAACTATACAGATGCATTAAAAGATGCTATCCAATTAAGATTTAGAATTGATGCATTTGCAGCAAATCCAACTGAAAAAACATTCAGTGATGCTAAAAAAGCATGGTTAATTTCAAGAGAATCTTACGGACAAACTGAAGCATTCAGACTATCAAATGGTCCTATTGATGCTGAAGAAGGTTGGGTTTCTGAAGCTTATGGTGCTTTAGAAGGACAACTTAACGCTTGGCCATTAGATGAAAATATGATTGATTATACTGTTGATGCTGACGGTAAAAAAACTGCTGGTAATATTATTGATACAAAAGGTACATTCAACCCAGGTGGTGAAGAATCTACTGCTGTAAACGTTAAAAAAATTACTGTTGATGCTTTAACAGAATTAAATGAAAATGGTGGAGATGCTAACGTTTCTACTGGTTATCATGCAATTGAGTTCTTATTATGGGGACAAGATCAAGATTACTCTAACTTCACAAAAGATGGTGTAACAAATGGTGCTATGACTGCTGGTCAAAGATCATTATCTGATTTTACATCTGATAAAGACGCTGATAGAAGACTTTCTTACTTAAAAGCTGCATCTTCTAAAATCGTATCTGATTTAGAATTAGTAACTTCAGCTTGGAAAAAAGATGTTAATGGTAACTCTGGTTTATACCAAGCAGCATTACAAGGTAAGTTAACTGGTTCAAATGCTGATAAAAACATTGACCAATCAGAAGCTTTAAAACAAATTTTAGCTGGACTTGGTGTATTCATCAAATCTGAATTAGCAAACGAAAGAATTGCTGTTGCTGTATTAACTCCATCAGAAGAAGATGAGCATTCTTGTTTCTCTGATAATACTCACAGAGATATCTTAACTAACTACTTAGGATTCAGAAATATCTTAACTTCTACTTACAATGGTAAAAGATTTGGTAACTCTATGTTAGATTCAGTTGATGCTGAAACTAAAACTAGAATTATGGACCTTATGAAATCAATTGAAACAAAAATTAATTCAGTTGACCAAATGGCAAAAACAAAAGAACACTTTGATTACCAAATTCAACCAGGTAATCCTCAAGCTAAAGTTATTGTAAAACTTAAGAATGAGATGAGAAAATTAGGTGATGAAATGGTAAATGTTGCGAAAGCAAATGGTATTGATTTAAGTACTGATGATGTTACAGATCCTGAAGAAACAAAACTTTAGTCTTAACACTCTTCAAAAGATCATTTTAACAAAAAGCCTTGTAGCGATTTTCGCTACAGGGCTTTTTGCCGTTAATAGTGGTGGCAAATATTTTTCAAGTAATAAAAATAAGTCTTTACTATTAAAGCCAAGCCATAAGTTAAGTGATGAAGAGTATGACCAGTTTATTTTAGGTAGAAGTTTTTTTGTAATTCCATGGGTTGAAGCACCTAGTGCAACAACTGCAAGGGATGGATTAGGACCTTTATTTAATTCTAATACATGTGTAAGTTGTCATCCAAGAAATGGAAGAGGAACTTTATATAACAAAAATGGAAACTTTGCAAGGTCTTTAGTTGCTAGATTATCTATCCCTTCAAATGGCTCAAAAGAACATGAGTTATTAAAAACTAAGATGGGGTTTGTTCCTGAACCTACATATGGTGCACAAGTATCAATAAATGGAGTTCATGGTGTTCCTTTTGAAGCAAAACCAGATATTACTTATGAAGAGCTAGAAGTTAAATTTCCTGATGGTGAAATAGATACTATTTTAAAACCAAAGTATGCACTATCTGATAAAAACTATGGAGAGTTAGACCCAAATACTTCAATCACATTTAGAATTGCTCCTTCATTACATGGACTTGGATTATTAGAGCAAATATCAAATGAAGATATTTTAGCTAACGTAGATGAGTTTGATAAAAATAAAGATGGAATTTCTGGAAAAGCAAATATGGTTTATTCACCTCTTACAAAAAAAGAAGAGCTAGGTAAATATACTTGGAAAGCAAGTGCAGCTACAGTAATTGAACAAGTAGCAGGTGCAGCAAACAATGATATGGGACTTACAAGTTCAATTTTTAAAATGGAAAATTGTACAGATTCTCAAAAAGAATGTAATGAAGCTCCAAAACCAAGAGATGCTGAAGATATTACAGACTTAAGATTAAATGCAATTGATTTTTATCTTACGAATTTAAAATCATATAAACCAAAAGAAGATAAAGAGTTTAAAGAAGGTTTAGAGATTTTTGAACAGATTTCTTGTTCAGCCTGTCATATAACTAACTTTAAAACAAAAAGTGGGTTAAATGTCGCTCCTTATTCTGATTTATTACTTCATGATATGGGTGATGGTTTAAGTGATGGAAGAAGTGAATTTCAAGCTTCAAAAAATGAATGGAGAACAGCTCCTTTATGGGGATTGGCACTTCATGAAAAAATCAATAAGAAAAAACCAAGACTTTTACATGATGGTAGAGCTAGGAATTTTCAAGAAGCAATATTATGGCACGGTGGGGAAGCTTCAAATGCTAAAAAAGCATATATGAATTTACCTAAGCAAACAAGAGAAAAACTAATTAAATTTTTAGAAAGGTTATAATGAAGAAAATATTATTTTCAACAATTTTTGCAGTATCAAGTGTATTTGCAGCAGAAACAAGTTTACATTCAATTTTAAATAATGTATCTATTCCTAATGTAGATAAAACTATTAGTAATGCTAAGGTATTACAAAAAGATTTTAGTGCTAAGAATTTTACTAATTTAGTAAAATCTTGGAAAAAAGTAGAGGCTTTATATTTTGCTGGAGATATAAATGAAGACTATTTAGACACTCCAAGATATATAGATGTTTTTCATAATTTAAAAGAAAATTTAAATAAACAAATGCAAAGAGCAATTGATTCAAAAGATGCTCCAAGAGTTGTATTATTTAAAAACTCATTTAGAACTATTACTGCTTTAGAGTATGTATTATTTAACGATGATATTATAACTCCTAGAGAAAAAGCAATAGCAGTAGAAATACTAAATACTATTGTTTCAAATCTTGAAGATATTAAAGAAGTATATACAACATATGCAGCTTCAAAACCAAAGTCTGAAAAATGGGAAAATGCAATGATTATAAATACTCTTATTGCAAGTTCTTATAGACTTAAAGAGTGGAGAATAGGTGATCCATCTGGATACTCTACTAAATACAAAGGTAAGCCTGATAATAGAAGAGGTGAGTACTTCTTAAGTAAAAATTCATTTGCTTCAATTAAAGCTATTTTAGAAGCGCATGATGAAGTTGTAGGGGTTCAAAAGTTTTATAACTTTGCTTCTATGGCAAATGAATCAGGTGCAGGGAAACAAGCTAAAGAAGCTCAAGGTGCAATTGAGAATACAAATAAGCAATTATCTTTATTAAAAAAAGATGATTTCTCAAAAGCTAAGCCTTTATTTACATCAGCAAAAACACTTCATAATGCTTACTATTTATCACTAGTTGAACAGTTATCTGTAACAGCTAAAATTTTAGATGCAGATGGTGATTAAAACTTGAACGATTTTTTTGCACTAGAGTATTTTATAAGCCCAAACAAAAGAGTGTTTTGGGTTTATATTATCTCATCTATACTATTAGCTGGAATATACTTTTGGTATAACAAAAAACAATTAAGAGTAAGTCTAAGTTCAAAACTTTGGTTCCATCCAAGTGCGAAGATAGATTACTATTATTTTTTTATTGGCTATTTCATTAAAGTATTTATGCTTTTTCCTATAGTTATTAGTGCAAAAACAATCGCTTTGTTTATAAACAAACAACTTTATTTAAGTTTTGATTATTACGAAAACACGTTTTTTTCTTATGAAATGGTGCTTCTTATGTATACAATTGCTTTATTTACAGTTAGTGATTTTTCTAGATATTGGTTACATAGGTTTCTACATACAATTCCCTTTTTATGGGAATTTCACAAGGTTCATCATAGCGCAAAGGTATTAACACCTATTACTTTTTATAGGGTTCATCCTGTTGAAAACTTACTTTTTGGATTTAGGTATTCACTAAGTATTGGTTTAGTTACTGGAGTGTTTATATACTTTTTCGGTGCGATGATTGATATTTACTCAATATTAGGTGTAAATATTTTGGTATTTGCTTTTTCTTTATTTGGTTCAAACTTAAGACATTCACATGTTCCTTTTGCTTATCCAAAGGTTTTTGAGAAGATTTTTATCTCTCCTAAACAACATCAAATTCATCATAGTACAAAGCACTTTGATAAGAATTTTGGTGGATATTTAGCTATCTGGGATAATGTTTTTGGAACATTAAAGTTTTCAAATGATGTAAAAGTTTTAAAATTTGGATTAAGAAAAAGCCAAATGAATGATTATAATTCAATATTAGCATTATTAATCAAGCCCTTTAAGAATCTACTGTAGGAGGAAAGATTTTATGAAATATTTAAAAGTACTTGGTATCGTAACTTGTGCATTACTTTTTAGTGCATGCTCGAACGATGTAGCTGTTTCAAAAGCAGAACTAGCATCAAATACTAAAGCAAAAGAGCAATTAGGGAAGGTATTATATTTTGATAAAAATTTATCAAAAAATAGAACTCAATCTTGTGCAACTTGTCATAATCCAGATGCTGGTTTTGTTGATGATAGAAACAATGGTGTTGGAGCACAAGTATCTTTAGGTGATGATGGGAAATCATTAGGAGATAGAACAGCACCAACTGCTGCATATGCTATGTATTCACCTAAGTTTCATTATGATGCTAAAAAGAAGAAATATATTGGTGGGCAATTCTGGGATGGTAGAGAAGCTACTTTAGCAGGACAAGCTGGCGGTCCTCCAACAAATCCTATTGAAATGGGTATGGCTGATAAAAAAGCGGTAGTTGATAGACTTTTAGAAAACGCATATTATGTTGAAACTTTCAAAAAAGTTTATGGTGCAGATATTTTTGAATCAAATGACAATGCATATGCTGCAATGGCTGATTCAATTGAAAAGTTTGAACAAACTTCTGAATTTGCACCTTTTGATTCTAAATATGATAGATTCTTAAAAGGGGAGTATGATTTAACGCCATTAGAAGATTTAGGTAGGTCATTATTCTTCTCTCAAGCTAATAACTCTTGTGCAACTTGTCACGTATTTAAAGGGGAAGACAAACAAGGTGAAACATTTACTAACTATGAATTCCATAATATTGGAGTTCCTGTAAATACTGAGCTTAGAGCTAAAAATGGTGTTACTGCTATAGATAAAGGTTTATTAAATAATCCTGCTGTTACAGATGAAAAAGAAATGGGAAAATATAAAGTACCAACACTTAGAAATGTAGCTGTAACTGCTCCTTATATGCACAATGGTGTATTTAAAGAATTAAAAACAGTAGTAGAATTCTATGATAAATACAATCATAAAATGAGAAGAGCTAATAATCCTGAAACTGGTAAACCTTGGGCACAGCCTGAAGTAAAAGATACTATTTCATTAGAAGAATTAAAAGCTAAAAAACAAAATGATAGAAAAGTTGAAGCTTTAGTTGCTTTTATGAAAATACTTACAGATAAAAGATATGAACATCTTTTAGAAAAAAAATAACAACTTTAAAAATGAGAGAAAGGTAACTTTCTCTTGTTTAATAACTTTTAATTTTATTAAAGGTAAATATGTTATTATTTACTTTTATTAAAGGATCTACTGATTAAAAAAACAATAATATTTTTATTCTTAACGCTACAATTATTTGCTTATGAATCACAACTTGAAGATATGTTAACTGAAAAAAACAGTTTAATAGATAGATATGAGATTCGAGTAGAAGTAGCACGAATTGAACGAATGTATACACGAGTTCATATTCTTACAAAAACACTTTCATGTTTTAAAAACTCAAGAAGCAAAAAAGACTTACTAATCTGTAAAGCAGATGAACGACGTAGAATAATGAAAATTATTCGAGGTTAATTTTAAACTTTCTTCTTAAAAAATAATATTTTAAGATAATTATCAATAAACCCTTAATATACTTATAGTAAATAAAAATAACTATGGAGAAATTTTATGACAAAAAGAAAAGTACTTATCACTGGCGGAAATAAAGGTATCGGACTTGCTGTCTCAAGAGCCATGTTAGAATTAGGTCATGACATAATTGTAGTTGCAAGGAATTTTAAAGATTTTTCTTTAGGTGGATTGCCTAGTGTTACTGAAATAGAATATGATTTATCAGATATTGATAATCTTCCAACTTTAGTAGAAGAAATAGGTGAAGTTGATATTTTAATCAATAATGCTGGATATATGCAACCAAAATATACATATGATAATTATCCAAAAGAAGCTAAACAGCATATCATGAATGTTGATTTACACGCCCCTGTTGAGCTTATGAATTTACTTAGTGTAGGAATGAAAAAAAGAGGCTACGGTAGAATTGTAAATACAGCATCAATTGCAGGTCAAATTGGACATCCTGATGTTTGGTATGGTATTGCAAAAGCTGGACTTATAAATGCTACAAAAATATATGCTAAATTATTAGGTGCAAATGGAATTACTGTAAATTGTGTTGCTCCAAGTGCAGCTGAAACTGATATGCAAAATGATAATGAAGAAGCTAGGAAAAAAGCTTTTAAAGCAGCTGTTGTTACAAATAGATTTGCAGAACCTGAAGAAGTTGCAAAAGCAATTGTTTGGTTAGCTACAGATTGTCCTGAGTATATAAACGGTATAACAATTGATATAAATAACTGTTTTTACCCTAGATAAACAAATAAAACTATATTGATAAAAAGAGAGCATATTTATATGTTCTCTTTTTTTTTATTTAAAATTTAGAACATTTGTTCTATAATTTAGAACAAATGTTCTAAAGGATGAAAAATTGTCAAAAAGAAAAGAACAAATAATCGAAATATCAATTAAACTATTTAATGAAAAAGGTTGTGAAAAAACATCTACAAGACACATTGCTGATGAATTAGGTATTAGTGTTGGAAACCTTTATTATTATTTTAAAAATAAAGAAGAGATTATTATTGAAATCTATCAAGAGCTAATGAAAACAGTTAGTGGATATTTAGGTAGTGTAAAAGATGGAATAGATTCTGCTTTTGATTTTTATGAATTTTTAGCTCATCAAATGGAAATTGAAAAAAAATATAGATTTTTAAGACTTGAAATGAATAGCCTGTTTTTAAACTATCCAATTGTAAAAGAAGTATTAAAAAAAGGTGTAGTAGAAAAAACAAATGAATTTAAAGCTTTATATTCACACCAAATAAAATATGGATATATGAACCCCTTAGATGATTATGAAATGGAATTTATAAGATCAAATACATGGGTTATAGCAGTTCAGTGGGAATTATACTGGGTTTTAATGAATGAAAAAAATGAGAAGACTAGAAGATTAAAAGGTGTTTTAAATATGCTTTATTTTGTAAAGCCATATCTTACAAAAAAAGGCCTAGAAGAATCTAATCTTTTAAAATCTATTGAGTATGTTAAAGAGGAGTTAAAAGATGTATAAAAAATATATACTTTTATCTTTAGTATTTTTATTCACAAGTGTAAATGCCTATGAATTAAATCTTGTAGTTGATAATGAGTCAAAAAAATATCTAAGTGCTATAAAAAAAGAGACAAAAGCACTTTTTTCAAGCTCTACAAAAATCAACTTTAAAACTACTATTTGTGAAGGTAATTGCTCAAGCTATTTAAACTCTTCTACTAAAAAACTTCTTTTATTAAATAAAGGAAAAAAATATCCAAAAACTAAAAATAACTATATAATTTCTTATAATTATATATCTTCTGTTTATGATGAAAATACATTTATAAGAACAGCAGCACTTGGTATTTATGAATTTTTAAAAGAAAATAGAGTTAAAACAATTTATATTAAAAATAGAGTTTTAATTAACAATACTTCAAAAAATATTGATTTTTCTAAAGAAGAAGCTTATAGTCTAAAAAAAGTTTTCTCTCTAGCCTTACAAAACAATCTTCAAATAAAACAAAACAAAAATCAATCTTTATTAAGCAATCTAGGAATAGATGAATCTAAAAGTGCATATAAACCAAAAGTAGATATTTTTGCTAATTATATGCAAATAGATGCAGATAGGGCGCAATATAGTAATGGTCAAAATTCACAAGGTACAGTTGATGCAGGTTTAAAATTATCTCAACTTATCTATTCAAATAAAGTAATTGAAAATATAAAAATATCAAAACTACTTGCAAAATCTTCAAAAGACGAAGTATCAGCTTTAAATGATGAAATCATGTATAAAGCTGCAGTTTTATATCTAAACATAATAAAAGCAAAAAAATATGAGCAAATCATAAAGATAAAATATGATTTTATTAGACAGAATTTACAGTTTGCAAAACAAAGAGTTGATATTGGAGTAAAAGATAGAAGTGATGTTTATAGATGGGAGAGTGAACTTGCAAATGTTCAAATAGACTTAGCAAATGCTAAAAAAGATTTAAACTCTCTAAATATTGAATTATCAAATTTATTACTTATAAATAAAAGTATTCCAGTTATTGAATATGGAATGAATTCAAAACTGTTTAAACTTCTACAAAAAGATGCAATTAAATATATAGGGGATAAAAGAATTCAAGAGCTTTTCTCTCAAGATATTGTTCATACTCACTCAAGATTAAAACAGTTATCAACTTTGATTATTGCAAAACAAAAAGAACTTGGAATAAATAAAGATTCAAGATTTTTACCAACTGTAGCTTTTGAAGGAAGTGCAAAAAGAATCCTTAAAAGATATGGTGAAGGAAGTTCAGCTTTACGACCTTGGGATGATAAAGAATATCAAGCAGTGATTAATCTAAATCTTCCTCTTTATGAAGGTGGAGTAAAAAGTGTAAGAATTCAAAAAAGTGAAATTGAACTTATAAATTTAAAACTTGAATATAAAAACACAAAAAATTTAATTATAGAAAATGTTAGAAAAAACTATGAGTCATTACATAGATCATATGAAAAAATAGCATTTGCAAATGTAGCTTTAGGTTCATCAAAAAAGAACTTTGAGTTAATCCAAGATAAGTATAAAAATGGAAAAGAAAATATTATCTCTCTACTTGATGCTCAAAATTCTTATATCGTATCAAAACTAAATCTTAATATCTCTATTGTTGAGTATTTAGAAGATTTGAGTTCTATTTATTTCTTTAGTGGGAAAATAGAAATTTTAGTAGATGATAATAAAAAAGAAGAAGTTGAGAATAGAATTTTAAAAGAGTTAAAAGGTTTTGAAAAATGAAAAAGTATTTATTAATTTTAAGTATTGCGGTTTTATTTACTGCTTGTACTAGTGAAAAAAAAGTAGAAGAGAAAAAAGAGTCTATTAAGTCGGTTTTTGCTGTAAATGTAAAAGAAAAAAATCAAAATCAAAATAGGGTTTTTAATGCTTTAGCTTCTTCAAATCATCAAACAAAACTTAGTTTTAAAGTCCAAGGAAATATAAATTACTTTAGATATCAAATGGGAGATGAAGTACAAAAAGGTAAGCTTGTAGCTAAACTTGATTCTAAACCTTATGAACTCAAAGTCTCTCAAGCTAACTATGCTTTAAGTGAAGCTAGAGCTGCTGCACAAAATAGTAAAAGTACATATGAGAGAACAAAAAAACTGTATGTAAATCAAAATGCAAGCGTTAGTGATATAGATAATGCAAGAGCTTCATATAATGCTTCAAGTGCAAAGGTTCAAAATATAAAAAAAGAACTTGAATATGCAAGACTGCAACTCTCATATACAAAACTTTATGCTCCAATGAATGGATATATTTCAGGAAAATATGTACAAGAAAATGAAAATGTAAATGTAGGAACTCCTATAGTTTTACTAAGTGATAAGTTAGTTGATGAGGTTAAAGTTCAAGTCCCAGAGAGTTATATAAATAAACTAAAAGAAAAAGATGCGGTAAAAGTTGTATTTGCTTCTCTTGATAAAAATAGAACTTTTTCTGCAAATATTTCTGAAGTATCTAAGTTTGCTTCATCAAATAGTAAAACTTATGAAGTAACTGTAAAACTAAAAAATAGCTCAAAGTTAATCAAATCAGGAATGTCTGCTGATGTATATTTTAAAGATATAAATACTTCTTCAAATAATTCTTTTATTGTTCCTTCTAACTCAGTTTTAAATGATAATAGTGGTTACTTCGTATATGTTCTAAAAAAAGATTCAAATAAATATTTAGTAAAAAGAAAAGCTGTTGAAGTAGGTGAGTTAAATAATGATGGTTATGAAATTACAAAAGGATTGGATAAAAAAGATTTAGTTTTAAAAGCTGGTATGAGTGAAGTTTATGAAGGTATGAAAGTTGAAATTTCAAATGAAAAAGATTTAGGAAACTAAGATGAATATCACAAAATTTGCTTTAGAAAAAGATAAAGTAACCATTGTTTTTGCTTTGCTGATTTTTGTATATGGAATTATTTCATTTTTAGATTTACCTAGGGCTAAAGATCCTGGTTTTATTATACGAACAGCAACTGTTATTACATATTTCCCAGGAGCTAGTGCTAAAAGAGTTGAGCAATTAGTAACTGATAAGTTAGAAAAGACTATCCAAGAAATGCCAGAAATTGATAATATAAAATCAACTTCTAAAAATGGTGTATCTATTATTTTTGTAAATATTTTAGAAAAACATAAAAATATGAGAGAAATATGGGATAGTTTGCGAAGGAAAGTAGAAAAAGGTTCACGTGAGCTTCCTGATGGCACATCAAGTCCTGTGGTAAATGATGAGTTTGGTGATGTTTATGGAAGTATGATTTCTATAACTAGTGATGGATTATCTTATAAAGAGTTAGAAGATATAGCTGATGATACAAAAGATATTTTTCTTCGTATTAATCAAGTTGCAAAAGTGGAAATATTAGGAGTACAACCCCAAAGGGTTTATGTAGAGTTTGATAATACTAAACTTGCAAAGTTAAATTTAAGTGCTTCATATCTAAAAAATATTTTAGAGCAAAAAAATATTGTACTATCTGGTGGAAATATAAAAGTTGATGTTAGTAGATTATCTGTGGAACCTTCTGGAAATTATGAAAATATAAAACAGATTGAAAATACTATTATTCCTTTAAATACAGGGGAGCATATCTTCTTAAAAGATATTGCAAGTATAAAATATGAATATAAAGATCCTAGTTCTTTTATTGTTCATAAAGATGGACAAAAAGCTATACTTCTAGCTATTTCTATGAAGAAAGATGGGGATATTATAAAGCTTGGAGAATCAATTGATAAAATAAGTGCTCAAGTTCAAGAGAAACTTCCTTTAGGAATCAAACTTGATAGAATGTTTAATGAACCAAAAATCGTAGGAAAAATAGTAGGGAATTTTGTAAGTAATCTTTTACAAGCAATGGCCTTAGTTATTATAGTTATGCTTTTCACACTTGGTTTAAGAACAGGGCTTATTGTAGCTGTTTTAATTCCTATGTCTATTTTAACTTCTTTTATAATTATGTCTGTATTTGATATTTGGTTAGATCAAGTCTCACTTGCTGCACTTATTATTTCTCTTGGATTACTTGTGGATAGTGCTATTGTTATGAGTGAATCAATTATGGTTTTAATGCAAAGAGGTAAAAATGTAGTTGAAGCTTCATTGCAAAGTGCAAATGAGTTAAAAATACCTCTTTTAACTTCAGCTTTAACAACAGCAGCAGCTTTTTTACCAATCTTTTTAGCTAAATCAACAACAGGAGAGTATACAAATGCTATTTTTAAAGTAGTAACAATTACTCTTTTATCTTCTTGGGTTTTAGCTCTTACATTAACACCTGTTTTAAGTAAATATTTTATGAAAAAAGATTTACATAAAGAGAGTAAAGAAGGTTTTATTTATACAAATTACAGAAGGTTTTTAGGATTTATCTTAAACTATAGATGGTTTGCAATTGCTTTTACAATACTATTATTTCTAGCTTCCTTTAAAGTTTTAGCCTTAGTTCCTAAAAAGTTTTTCCCACCTTCTGATGAGCCTACATTTACTTTAGAAATGAGACTTCCAGTTGGAAGTGCTATTGAGACAACAACAGCTAATGTTGAAGCTATAGAAGCGTATATAAAATCAAAATATATGAAAAAAGAAAAACAACCAGAGGTTAAAAACTATGTCTCTTTTATAGGTCAGAGTGCTCCTAGGTTTTGGCTATCTTATGACCAAGAATTAGCAAGTGTAGAATATAGTACAATTTTAGTAAATGTAAATGAACATAAAAACTTAGCAAAAATAAAAGATGATGTTGCTTCTTTTGTTAAAAGGTCTTTTCCTGATATGCAAGTATCCGCAAAAGTTTTAGGAAATGGTCCTCCTGTTAAAAAACCAGTGGAGATTAGAATCTCTGGAAAAGATATAAATAAACTATTTGAAATCTCTTCAAAAGTAAAACAAGAACTTGGAAAAATAAATGGAGTTATTGGAATTGTAGATGACTGGGGAATTAGAAATAAAAAGCTTGTAATTGATATTGATGAGTCAAAAGCCTTAAAAGAAGGTATCACAAATTTAGATATAGCAGTATCATTACAAAGTGCATTAAGTGGCTTTGAGGTTACTACTTTTAGGAAAAAAGACAAGCTTATTCCTATTGTATTACGTTCTAACGAAAACACTAAAGATGATATAAACAGACTAGAATCAATCAATGTTTACTCTCAAACAAGTGGTAAGAACATCCCACTATCACAGGTTGCAAGGGTAAAAGTTGTATATGAAGAATCAAAAATCATAAGACGTGATAGATTAAAAACTGTAACAGTTGGAGCTTATGTGAATGAAAATGCAAATGCACTAGCTGTTTTTGCTTCTATGAGACCTTATATGGATAGTATTCAAGAAGATTTTCCCTTAGGATATTATTATGAATATGGTGGTGAATTTGAAGCTTCTGGAAAAGCAAATAAATCAATTGCTGTTAATCTTCCAATAGCATTTATGGTGATTTTGCTTTTACTAGTTGCACAGTTTAATTCTATTAGAAAACCTATTATTATATTAACTGCTATTCCTTTAGGAATGATTGGTGTATCTATTGGTTTATTTGCTATGAATTCATATTTTGGATTTATGACTTTACTTGGAATAATCTCTCTATCTGGAATTGTAATTAATAATGCAATTGTTTTATTAGAGCGAATAAAAATAGAAGAAACTCAAAATGGCTTCACTAAATACGATGCCATAATTGAAGCTAGTATTAGTAGATTTAGACCTATTTTACTTACGACAGTTACAACAATATTTGGGCTGATTCCTTTATGGTACAGTGGTGGAGTAATGTGGGAACCTATGGCTATATCTATTATTTTTGGATTGATGTTTTCAACAATTTTAACTTTAGGTTTTGTTCCAGTTTTATATTCACTTTTATTTAAAATAAAAAAATAAAAGACATTATTTTCACACAAAATTGCCATATAATAATCTAAAGGAGATAAGATGTTAAAAAAGCTTTGGTTTCAAGTTGTAATAGGAATGGTTTTAGGTGTAGTTTTTGGTTTACTTTTATCTCCAAGTGCATTTGCTTTAGTTCCTGAACATATAGCACTAGCAATTGCACCATGGGTAGCCCTTGCTGGTAATATTTTCTTAGCACTTATAAAAATGGTTGTAATTCCTTTGGTTATGAGTTCCATTATTTTAGGAATCACAAGTGCTGATGATACCCAAACCCTAAAAAGTTTAGGTGTAAAAATAGCTCCATATTTTGTGTTTACTACAGTAGTTGCTGTAAGTATTGGTATTTTAATAGCATTTACAATACAACCGGGAAATTTTGTTTCAAGTGATATTATTAACTCAATTAGTAATACAGCCCCTATTGTAAAAGAAGTTGTTCCTATTCAAAGTATTTCTATTCCTGATATGTTAGTTGGATTGATTCCTGTTAATACAACACAAGATCAATTAGACGGTAATATTTTAGCCTTTGTAATATTAGCAATTTTCGTAGGTGTAGCTTTAATGAATATGGATAATGATGATGCTAAACCTATGAAAGATTTAGCTAGGTCTTTTCAAGCCTTTTCTATGAAAGTAGTTGAGTGGGCTATGAAATTAGCCCCTTTAGCTGTTTTTGGATTATTATGTAGTATTACTATTAAAATAGGTTTTGATGCAATATCTTCTATGTCTATGTATGTTTTTACTGTATTATTTGGTCTTTTTGCTCTTTTATGTTTTTATTTAACAATTGTTTATTTTATAGGAAAAGTAAAACCTTTAGATTTTTTAAGACAAATAAGAGAAGTTCAACTAATGGCATTTTCAACATCTTCATCAGCTGCTGTTATGCCCTTGTCTATGAAAACAGCAGAAGATAAGTTAAATATTCCAACTCCAATATCAAAATTTGTAATACCTTTAGGTGCTACTATAAATATGGATGGAACAGCTTTATACCAAGTAATAGCAGCTATTTTTCTAACACAATTATTTGGGGTAGATTTAACACTTGTTGAAATAGTGATTTTAGCAATGACAACAGTAGGTGCATCTATTGGAGCTCCGAGTACTCCCGGTGTTGGTATTGTAATCCTTGCAACAATTCTTCAAGGTATTGGAGTTCCGGTTGAGGGAATTGCACTTATTTTAGGTGTAGATAGAATTCTTGATATGTGTAGAACTACTATAAATGTAACTGGGGATTTAACAGCTTCAATTGTTATGAAAAAACTAACTTCATTTAACTCTTCTGTAAAAGTTGCAGAATCATAAAAGATAGAAGATTTTCTTCTATCTTTTAGCCTATTTTTTATTTTCCTTTGAACTCTTTTGTATTTACATCTTTTATAATTGTTTGTGAAATATTTTGAGTAGTTTGTGAAATATCACTTGCTTCATTTGCAATAGAAGAGTTTCTTTGTGTTTGTTGATCTAGTTGAGAAACTGCATCATTAATTTGCATAACTCCCCCTTGTTGTTCTTTTGAAGCTTGGTCAATATTTTCAATAAGTTCTAAAGTTTTACTAATTCCTTTATTTAATTGTTTATATTCTTCAAGCATACTATTTGAAATATTTTTTCCTGTATCTGCTTTTGTTGTAGCTGTTTCAACTAAAACTTTTATCTCTTTAGCCGCTTCCGCACTTCTAGTAGCTAGATTTCTTACTTCTTGTGCAACTACTGCAAAGCCTTTTCCATATTCCCCTGCTGTTGCTGCTTCTACTGCTGCATTTAGTGATAAAATATTTGTTTGGAATGCAATTTGGTCAATAATAGTAATTGCTTCGGCAATAGATTGAGTTTGCTCATTTATTTCATCCATTGCATTCATAGTATTTGTTACAAGTTTTTCACCTTTATTTGCAGATGATGATACTTGTGAGGCATATTTTGTCATATCTGCTATATTTGCTGTATTACTTGCCATTGTTCTAGTAATCTCTTCTAATGCTGCTGCTGTTTCTTCTAAAGAAGTAGAAGCATTTGCTGTTGAGTCAGATAAAGTACTTACATTATTTTTTAATAATACTGCATTTCGCTCTAGTGTTAAACCATTTTTCTTATTTTCTAGAAGATTTTTAGTAATAGAATCCCCTAAGGTATTAATACCATTTGCTAAACGTAAGAAATGCTCTTTTATGTTATTTGTATTTGTAGTATTTAAGAAGTTGTTGTTTGAATATTCATTTAGAATTGTTAATATATTATCAATATTTCCTTCAATATTACTAGCCATTTGATTAACTAAATCTGTTAGTTTTTTTAGGGATTCATTCGAAGTAGATACTTCAACTCTTTTACTTAAATCTCCTTGTTCAAACTCATTTAAAACTTCAACTGTTTGATTAATAATTTTTTGATCTTCTTCTATTGCTTTTTGTGTTTTTAATATATTTTGATTTATAGTTTTTGCCATAGTTCCAATCTCATCACTATTTGAATCATTTAATAAATTTACCTCTTTAGTATTTTTATTTAAATAGTCAAAAAAGTTTATTAGACCATCTTTAAATTCAAAAATAGATTTTCTAATAAATCTTGTAAGTAAAAAAGAGATTATTATTGAAAAAAGTAAAATTATAGCTGAGATTATTTCAATAATTATTAGTACTGATTTTTCATCTTTTTCTGCTTGTTTTGTAGAATTTATAAGTAATTCTTCCATTTTATGCATAAGTTTTACAACATGTTTATGCATTATACTAATCTTTACTTCTAGTTTTTTCCTATCATTATCTAGATTATCATAACCTTCTTTTTTAACATCTTCATCAAACTGAAGTAATACTTTTTTATATGCAAATTGTTCTTCTTCTAATTTTTCCACTTCATCATAAAAGTATTGATATTTCTTTTTTGTTTTATCATCTACATTATGATTTATAGCTTTTTTTGTAAAGTTTTTAAGTTTGATTATAATTTCTTCTGTTTCTTCTTCTAATTTTAATATATGTTTTTCTATATTTTTAAACTCTTTACTTCTTACATCAACACAAGAAATTATAAACTTATAAGTTAATATCTCTTCTTCAAGAATATCTTTTTCTAATTCTGTTATTAAAGTATTAATAGGTATTTGATAGTCTGCTATTTCTTCTATTTCTTTTCCAATTTTTTTAATGCCTAAATAAGATGATACTGAGATAATGGATATACCCAATACCATAATAAACATAGTGATAAATACTTTAGTAGTTAAGTTTAAATTTCTTAGCATCTTATACTCCTTGCAAATTTATTGAATATGTTTAATTCTAACGTAAGCCTGTCGGAAAATAATAAAAATTAAAAATAGGAATACTGTTATATCGTTTGTTAGCTTGTATTTTATAAATAAAATAATATTTTAATTAGGGTTTTAATATGTTTGGTACTATAATTATATAGTAAAAAAATAATATATAAATTTAGAAAAAATAATTGATTTATTGCAATAAATTTTCCAAATTTATCTTTTAAAATAGGTAAATAAGAATAAAATTGTGATTACAAGTAGTATAAATATATTAGAAAATAATAAAATACCTAAAAATAAAACACTTAAAACCATAGCTGAGGATTTTAAAAAGCCTTTATCAAAAAGTATAATAGCAGTGATTAAACCTATTAATGCATTTGCTATAAAAAAACCATCAGCAAAGGCAACTAGAGTACTTAAATTTAGTATATTTAAATACACTAAAGAAAGTGTAATCATATAAATAAAAGATAAGAAGTTTAGTGCTCCAATTGGAGTGTTATTTTTCAAATGTTTTGAAGTATATTTTGTAAATTCTAGTGATGAAATAAGTCTTGCAACTCCACCTACAAAAAGAATAAGTGTCCCTACACAAAGTATTATAGAAATACTTGCAAGTATAATATGTGAAAGCTTTCCAAAAATAGGCTCTATTAACCATACAAGTTTAAAGTCTTCATCCTTTGGAAATTCTCCAAAACAAATAGCAATAGCAGTTAATATATATACTAAAGATACTACTATTGCTGAAAATATTACAGCGTTTGTAAGTGTTTTTATACTTCTTACTTCTTTTGAATAATTACCTATAACTTCCCAGCCTACAATAGCCCAAAATACTAGAAGAAAAGAGTGTCCTAATTCTTGTATTTGTACATTTGGAAGTGTAAATATAAATTCATCAACACTAAGTAATATATTTACACTTGATATAAAAAATATAAGTGTAATAGCAGAACTTACTATTAACATTAGTTTTCCTAAGAAATCTATTTTAATAAGAAGTAGGGCATAGGTTAATATATAAACATAAAGACCTAATAATACAAGGGATGTATTAGCAAAGTATTCTTGCATAAATTCTGCTGCTATTAATAAAACTGCAACTGGGCCAAAAAATACTGCACATATTAAATAAAAAGAAGTAAGATGTTGGTATTTTTTTCCCATAGCTTCTTTTGTAGCTAAGCTAACTCCTCCATCTCCTGGGTATAAGATAGCTAGTTTCCCAAATATTAAAGCAAAGATAAAACCAAGACTTAATATTAATATCCAAATAATAAGTGAAAAGTTTCCAAGCATATTATATAAAAGAGGAGGAAGTAGTACTAATCCTGAGCCTAAAATTGGCCCAATAATTAATCCTGATAGAGTTAATGTATTTAACTTTTTACTTTCTATTGACATTTTATTTGATTTCTTTTTTATTAAATATCTTAATATTATTTAGAATTTTTACTGCAATAATTGTTAATATTGTTCCAATGATTATGGAATAACTAACAGTTTCATTTAAAAAAATCACACTAAATAAAATAGCAAATAAAGGTACTAGAAAAATAAAAGAACTAATTTCATTTGTTCCTAGTTTTTCAATTCCTAAGAAGTAAACAGAGGTTGCAAATGTAGTTGATATAACTGCTAAACTTACGATATTAAACCAAAATATTGAATCATAACTTCCATAATCAATACTTTCAAAATCTACAAAAAATATACTTACTAATATTGTCATAATCACATACATATAAAGACTAAAAACCATAGGAGATATTTTTGTAGCTTTTGAACTAACTATTGTAAGTGCTGGCCATAAAATTGAACCTATTAAAAAATATATATTTTGAGTTGAAAATATTTCTTGGGCTGAAAAAGTCCAAAAATTAAGCATTGTAAGAACTCCAATAGCTCCTAGTATTAAAGCAAATATATCTTTTCTTTCAATTTTCTTTCCAAAAAACAAAGCCATAATCATAAAGGTATTTATAGGAATCAAAGTAGTTACTAAAGCTCCTCCTAGTGAAGCAGTTCCATATTTAGTTCCTAAAAAGTAGCATTTTAAATATGCAATCATAAGTATAGCAGCTACACAAGCTAATAGAAAACTTTTTAGGTTTATATAAAATTTCTTTCTCATGATTATAAGTACAGGAGTTAATGTAATAATAGTAAAAAAGTTTCTAAAAAATATTAGTTCGTATTCATTTATATATGAGCTTAATACTTTTGCATTTACCCATGAAGCACCCCATCCAGCCATTGCTAAAATAGTAAGTATGTAAAATATTGTTTTGTTTGTTTGTGTCATCTAAATTCTTTGTTGTTTTGTGTTTTGTAAAAAACTATTTATATAAAATAAAATTATTGTTTTTTTGTAGTTCTTTTGGTGAATACCCGTAGACTTTTCTAAAGTTTCTAATAAAGTGAGATTGGTCACTAAATCCTACACTAGTAGGTATATAGTTTAGTTTTTCACCATTTAAAATAAGTTCTTTGGCTTTGTGTACTCTTTGGGTTAATATATATTGATGAGGTGTAAGACCTAATTGGTTTTTAAATACTCGCAAGAAGTGATATTTACTAAGATTTGAATTTTTTGCCAATTCATCAAGTGATATATTTGTATCTAAAGTGTCCTTAATATATTCTATTGAATTTTTAATTATTACTTTATCATCAAATAAATTTTGAAACTCTTTTGTTTTAGAAGTATAGTTTTTTATTAAATAACTCATTGCTAATATTAAATTTGTTTCAATTTTCATTAAGTCACTATTTTCATAAGCACTTAAAAAAAACTCATATAAAAGGTTATAAAGATTTATATCTTCAATAATATGTCTTTCGAAAACAGGAATTTTTTTTTCAAAAAATATTTGCTCATAAATTTGAGCTAAAAGTTCAACTTTTGGATAAAAGTTTGTATATTTCCAAGAACAAGAATCTCCATAATGTATCTCTCCTGGATTTAAAATTCGAGTAGAGTTTTTATATGAGTTAATTGTTTGCTTTTCATTTATTGATTTAAATAGTCCATCATGTGTTAATCCAATTGTATATGTATCATGGAAATGTTTTGTAAATTTTCCATTTGAGTTTGTTATATCTTCAAAGATTGTTTCATTTAGGCTTTCTAATTTCATGTTTAATTATATCAAAATAATTATCATGAAAATAGAACAATATTGCTATTTCTTATTCATTTTTTTTGGAAAAATCTTTATATTATTTAATATCTTAACTGCAAGAAGAGTAAGAATAGTTCCTATTATAATAGATATACTAATTCCCTCTTTTAAAAATATAGCGCTTAAAGTAATAGCAGCAAAAGGAACTAAGAATATAAAAGTACTAACTTCACTAGCTCCTAATTTCTCAACCCCTAAAAAATAAATAGTATTTGCAAAAGTAGATGCAGCAATAGCTAAGCAAAACATATTTATCCAAAAAATAGAGTCTAAACTTTCATAATCTATAGTACTTAAATCAATAAAGAAAATCATATTTAAAATACAAGTAACTATATACAAATAAAAAGTAAAAACTACAGGTGAGATCTTTGATGATTTTGAACTAAGTATTGTAACTATTGGCCATAGAAGTGAGGCTAAGATAAAATATAAGTTATGAATAACAAATATCTCTTCTGCTTTAAAAGACCAGATATTTAACATAGTAAGAACTCCAATAGCTCCTAAGCTTAAAGCAAAAGCGTCTTTTTTCTTGATTTTTTTGCTTCCAAATAAAGCTAATATTAGAAAAGTATTTATAGGAATTAAACTTGTTACAAATGCTCCTCCTAGTGAGGCTGTTCCATATTTTGTACCTAAGTAAAAATATTTCATATAAGCTATTAGAGCTAATGATGTTAGTATTACTATTAGAAGATTTTTGATACCTATTTTAAAAGACTTTCTTAAAAAGAAAATTATAGGAATCATCGTAATAGCTGTAATAAAAAATCTAAAAAACATAGTTTCAAATTCATTTAGATATGAACTTAATACTTTTATATTAACCCATGATGCGCCCCATCCAATCATGGCTAAAAATAGTAAAAAATAAAATATATTTTTGTTTGCTTCGCTCATAAACTCTCTTTTTATTTGGAGTTTAGTATAAATGGAAGTTTTTAGTCTAGAATAAAATTGCGGTTATTGAAAAATTAGATATAAGAGAAAAAAGCCTAAGCTTTTTCTCTTTTTGGAGCTCTTAAAATTAAAAGTACTCCAATAACGGCTGCTATAAATGAAGCTACAAATACTCCAAGTTTAACAGCAGCAATGATATTTTCATCTAAAAAGGCTAGGTGAGTAATAAAGATTGACATTGTAAATCCAATACCACCTAAGAATCCAACAGCTAAAACATCATTCCATGAAATACTATCTGGCTTTTTGATGATTTTTAATTTTGTAGCAAGATAAGTAAATCCTAAAATACCAACAGGTTTTCCAACTATAAGTCCAAATACTACACCTAAAACAATCATTAGATTTGCATTTACTGTCGAGAAATCTATAATAACCCCTGCATTTGAAAATGCAAATAAAGGCATAATAAAAAATGCTGATAAACCATGTAAGTCATGCTCTAACCTAACTAAAGGATTTTGAACCTTATCATAATTATAAGCAATATTTTCTAGATTGTGAATTTGATGATTATTTAAAACGGGCACTTTATCTATATGCTCTTCAAACTCTTTTAAATCGTTTTTTGACTCTTTTATGAAATTTCTTTCATCAATTTTTGATTTAATAGGAATAGCAAAAGCTAATAAAACACCTGCGATTGTAGCATGTATACCAATAGCATGGATATAAATCCAAAGTGCGATTCCTAATAATAAATATGGTAAAAGTTTTGTAACACCTTTAATATTTAAAGCCCAAATAAGTCCATAAATAATAGCTGCATGTAAAAAGTATTGACTTTGGATATCACTTGTATAAACAGTAGCTACTACTAAAACAGCTCCTAAATCATCTACAACAGCAAGGGCAACTAAAAATAGTTTAAGAGCTGGATTTACTCTTGTTCCTAAAAGCATTAAAATACCTAAAGCAAAAGCAATATCTGTAGCCATTGGAATACCAAAGCCTAAGGGATTATCAGGATTAAAACCTACATATATAAGTGCTGGGATTACCATTCCACCAATTGCAGCAACTATTGGGAAAGATGCTTTTGCAACAGATGAGAGTTCACCTACTAGCATTTCTCTTTTTATTTCAAGACCTACCATTAGAAAAAATAGTGCCATTAAAGCATCATCAATCCAATATGTTAAAGTCATAGAAATTTTTAATTCCCCAACATTTACCCCTAAAGGCATATGCCAAAGGTCATAATAAGCTTGACCAAAACTAGAGTTTGCGACAATAACAGCAGCTACTGTTGCTACGAATAATAAAACCCCACTTAGGGCTTCTTTGTTAATAAACTTTTCAAAAGTAATCAACGGTTTAATCATGATTTTTTGTTTTCCTTATTTATTTTAAGCAGCTAGGACAAATACCTTTGATAATAATATTATCAACTTGATAACCAACTAGATTGAAATCTAGTTTTTCATGGATACATTCAATTTTTGAACAAACTGAACATATAAAATGAGAATGTTTTGTTTTTTGAATTTCAAAATATCTTTTTTTATCATTTGATTCAAAAGAGTTTATGATATTCTCTTCTTCAAATTTTGTTATGTTTCTATAAAAGGTTGCTTTATCCATAGCTAATTGATCTTTTATATCTTCATAACTTAAAGGCTTGTTGGATTTTAGTAATATTTCTAATATTGCTTTCCTTGCGGTAGTCAATTTTAGATTTGTTTCATTTGTGATGGTTTCTATATTCATAGGTAGATTATATCTTTTTATCTTTAAAATATATTTGTAGTTTATTAAATAAAAAAAGCTTAGAAGGAATTTCTTCTAAGCTTTTAGTAAATTTTAGGAGATTAATTTATACTAGAAGAACCAAAGAACTTGAACTCTACCTACATCTCTTTTGTCAGCTTCACCATCAATATCAACTTGACCTAAAGTAACAGTTGCAGATAAATCACTTGAGAATTTGTATTGAACAGAACCATAAACTTCTGTTTCATCATTACTTGCAACTTCCATAGCAGCATAATTAGCTGAAACATTTAACTTAGGTGTAATATCAACATTAATTCCAGTTGTAATAAGTTCAGCATCTGCATTACCTAATAAACCAATTTGCCAACCTTCTAAGTTAGATTCTGCATCTTCATCAAATGTAACCCATCCACCTTCTTCATCAGTCTGACCATAAGCCACACTAGCTTCAACAGCTCCAACTTTTGCAGAAAGGCCAGCATGCCATAACGTTTGATCAGCATCTACACCATCAATATCAGCAGCAGTATATCTAGCATATGGAGAAATAACAGCTGAACCCATATCGAAGTTTCCTTTTGCACCTATAGTATATGCATCATATCTATCTTCCATAGTTGCATACCATGCATCAAGAGAAACAGGACCTATGTTTCTAGATAATCCAACGTGAGCGTATGATTCTCCACCTGTAATAGCAGTTCCAGGGAAATCAGATGCCGTATCACCTAAATCAAAGTTAGTACTTGCATAATATGCAGCATTTAAAGTAGTTCCTGCAAATTTAGTTGTTAAACTAACACCATTTGCTTCAGATGTAGCAGTTGCTGGATCATATACTACTGTTAAAGGAGTATCTAAACCTTGTCTACCAGCTGAGATTGAAGTATTATCAATTCCTGTGTATGTAAAGTAACTATATACCATAAGGAAACCTTGGTATCCAATACTAGAGTTTGTACTATTTGATGATAAGTTAGCCCCTGCGAACATATATGATACATCATCAGTAATTTTACCAGTTACTCCTAATACTTCTTTATGTAAATATAAAGCATCATCATCAGCAGCATTCCCAGTTGCTGTTTCAGTATTTCTATCTTCATATCTTAAGTTAACGTAACCAAATACATCAATCCCATCTGCAACTTCTGCTAATGTTTTAGCACTTACGTTTGAATTTAAAGAAGCTAAAGTAACTGCTGCTACCATACTCATTTTTACAAATTTTTTCATCTTTTCCCATCCTTAAATATTGAAATTTTTTGTCAATTAATCTAGTCTCATCTAATATCTATATTATTAAATGTAAACACCCTAACTAATGAAACATTCCCAAAATTCTACATGTGGTTTTTTAAAGTTTTCTTAGTGCTATAATAGGGCTATAATACCGCTATATTGGGGCTATTAATCCGCTATAGTTAAGCTATAAAAAGAGGTTATATTAATAGGAAGTTCCCATAACATGGTATGAGAAAAAAAGCTATTTTTTACTTATTCAAATTTTGAAATTTGTAAATTATATGAATATATTTTTTTAAATATTAGGGATTAAAAATCAAAAAGGACGTAAAAATGAGAATCGTAGGTAATATTTTACTATTAAGTTGTGTTTCTACCTTGGCTTTTTCTGAGGTAAGTATCTGTTATAAGAAGAACCATAGTGATATTTCAACTATTGAAAATATCAAATTAGATGGTGGAGCTTGTGCTGGAAATAAAAGTCAAATTGATATGCAAAAAGATGGATGGAAGTTTGAAAATCTTCAAATTAAAGATGATGGATATTTATTTATCTTTAAAAAAGAAAAAGAAGTTGCTTCTTTATCTAAAAATGATTCAAAAGATTTAGAATCAAAAATACTTGCAAAAATAGAATCAAAAAAGCAAGAAGAGATAAAAATAACAAAAGAAAAAGTGATTGCCAAAAAATTTGATATGGGAAAAACACTTTATACAAAAAAATGTTCTTCATGTCATGGTCAAAAAGGTGAGATAAGTGTTGGAAATTCTAATGCATTAAATTCTATAGATTTAGAACATTTTCAAAAAGCAATGAAAGGTTATAAAATTGGTTCATATAGTTTAGGTAATGGATCACAAATGAGAGATTATTCTATTGGTTATACTTCAAGTGATATTAAAAATATTGACGCGTATATAAAGAAGATAAATACAAGTAAATAGATTAAAAGTAACAGAACACATGGGAGAGATATGTTCTGCTATTTTGTTAAGATTACTCTTTACAATTAATATCTCAGAAATCCGCAAAAAAAACTGAATATATTAAACTAGAAAGAAAAGTTAGTACTTTTTTAAAATATCTTAAACTACGATTCAGATATTTTGTAAGAGAAGTATACATGACAATTATAGCCCCCAAATAGCGATGTATTCGAACTTGGGGTCAGGTCATGAATTTCTACTTTTTAGTATGATTTTAGAAATGCTAGAGTCAGATAATTTAAGATAATTAGAGATTTCGCTTTGTTTATAACCCTTTCTAAAAGCATATAAAATCTTCTCATTTCTCTCTTGTTTTGATTTTGAATCTTTAAAAATATAGTATAAAGATTGAACTTTTTGTTTTACAAATTTCTCATTTTCTATAGTTACTTTTTCTTTTCTAAATTCATAAATACTTGCATTTTCTTCATTTGTTAATGGAGTTTGAAAATACTCAATTAATTCATCTTTTGTAAACCTATTTAAAATAAAAGATTTTTTTGCACAGTCTAAAATAGAGTTGTTTAAAATCATAAAAGATGAAGAGTATTTATACTCTCCAATACTATAAGCCAAGTCTTCTAAAATAGGATTTGATTCAATATATTTATAAATAGTTTGAAGATATTTAAGATTTGATATATACCATGATTTAAATCTGTCTTGCCAAACATGACCTTGCCTTGTGTATTTTTTATTAAAATACATTGCATAAATTGAATTTAATTGCCTCATTGCTAATGACAAGTTAGGCATTGAGTTTTCTACTAGTAAATGATAGTTTGTATTTGTAATACAAAATGAATGAACTGTAAGATTATATTGAATAGCTACTTCTTGTAAAATTTCAATAAATTTTTCTTTATCATCATCATTTTCTAAAACAGACATTGTATCTATGGACTTGTTGTAAACATGGTGAAAACCAGGTATCTCTATTCTTTTTTTTCTTGGCATTTTATTACTTTTTTTATTAAATTCATGGATTTAATCCACAGTATACTTTAAAAATATAGCCCTCATATAGCTATAAAATATAGAGGTTTTAATATAAAGAGAAATTTATTTTTACAACTAAGTTGCATTAAAGAGTAAATTATATATTATTTCAATTATGCAACTAAATCGCAAAAATATAAAGGAATATAAATGAAAAAAATATTATTAACATTTTTAGCTCTATCTATTGCCATATATGCAAAAGAAGTGACTGTAAGTATTTTACCTCAAAAGTATTTTGTTGAAAAAATAGCTGGTGATAAAATTGAAGTAAATGTAATGGTAAGAAAAGGTTTTTCTCCTGCAACTTACGAACCTAAAACATCTCAAATGAGAAAACTTTCAAAATCTGAAGTTTATTTTTCTATTGATGTACCATTTGAAAAATCATGGTTAGATAGATTTAAAAATGCAAATAAAAAAATGCTTGTTGTAGATACAACTGCTGGTATTGTAAAACAAGAAATGGAAGCTCATAATCATGAAGAAGAAGGTCATGATGATCATGATGAACACAAAGATCATGACGAGCATAAAGACCATGATGATCACAAAAAACATGACGAACATGATGATCACAAAAAGCATGACGACCACGATGAACATGCAGAACATGGAGAAGAAGATGAACATGCAGGGCATGATCATTCTGGTTTAGATCCACATGTTTGGTTAGATCCAATTTTAGTTAAAACTCAAGCAAAAAATATTTATGATACTTTAGTAAAAATTGATAGTGCAAATAAAGATTTTTATACAACAAACTATAAAAACTTTTTACTTGAACTTGATACTTTAGATGCTAAATTAAAAAATATTTTAAAATCATATGCTGACAAGTCATTTATGGTATTTCACCCATCTTGGGGATATTTTGCAAAAAGATATGATGTTGAGCAAATCTCTATTGAAATTCAAGGGAAAGAACCAAAACCTTCTCAATTAGTAGAGCTTATGGATGAAGCTAAAAAACATGATATTAAAATTGTATTTGTATCACCTCAGTTTTCACAAAAAGGTGCAGAAACAATTGCTAAAAATATCAAAGGAAATACAGCAATTATAAATCCATTATCTTATAAGTGGGATGAAAACTTATTACAGGTTGCAACACAAATTGCAAAAAGTTATAAATGATTAGATTTCTAAGCTTATTATTTCTATTAAAGAGTGTCCTTTTTGGATGCTCCTTATGTACTGTATATTCTCCCAAAACTGATGTAAATATAAATATTAATGCCAGTGATACTTATATAAAAACTATCTCAGTAAAATGGACTTTTGCCCAAGCTTTTAGTGATGAACTTTTACAACTTTATGATACTGATTTAGATGCTACTTTTAATGAAGATGAACTACTTCTTATTGAAGATTCTTTATTAGCATATGTTGAACCAAAAAACTATCTTATTTCCTTAACTTATGGAAATGATTCTCACGAAAAAAAATACAAAGTAAAAATCAAAAAACAAAAACTTAACTTCAAAAAACATATACTTTCATACGAATTTGACTTTGATATAAATGCTAAGATTGTAGATAAAAATAAACTAACTATGAATATATATGATGATGGTGGTTATTTTCTTATGGTTTATAATGAAAAAAATCAAAAGTTTAACTCTTCTCATAATATTATAAAAACTATGAATGACCATGGTGTAAACTTTGTAATTGATGCTCCAACTTTAAATAATAGTGTACGTTCAAATAAGAAAAAAACTATAGCAAAAGTAGTTGAAAAAGCTGAAGAGAAAAAAGAGAACTTAATTGAGAAATCTTTAGAAGAAGAATCTAATGATGAACCAGTAAAAGAAGAAGTTATAAGAGAGAAGAAACCTTTAGATACTTTTGTATCAAAAATCAAAAAGTACTTAGTTGAAATAGAAAAAGGCGAAGATAACATGGCCTTAGTATTTTTATTACTTGCTTCATTTGTTTATGGAGTTATTCATGCTTTAGGACCTGGACATGGAAAAGCTTTAGCCTTTTCTTATTTCTCAGCTCAAAAAAGTACCTATACTCAGGCCTTTTTTATATCACTAGCAACGGCATTTATTCATATTGTTGGAGCATTAGTATTAGTTGTGATTTCAATCTTTATTTTGCAAAGTATTTTAAATAGTTTTATTGATGATTCTATTACTTATATTACTCAAACTAGTGCTATTTTGATTATGCTTTTATCTATATTTATTTTATATAGAAAAATCAAGAAAAAATCTTGTGCTTGTAGTTCATGTTGTGCAGGGGATACTAGTAAACCAGCATTTTCTTTATCTCCTGCAAAAGATGCTAATTTTGTAAAAGCAGTAAATTTAGGTACTCCTGTAGCTTCAAGTACAAGAAAAAAAGAAGATATCTTTTTTGTACTAACAGCTGGACTTATTCCTTGTCCTGGAACTGTACTATTATTTGTGTATGCTTTTATATTAAAAACATACTTTTCTGTGATTTTAGCAAGTATTGCTATTAGTCTTGGAATGGGTGTAGTTATCTTTGCTTCTTCATTTTTAGGAGTTTCTTTAAACAAAGTATCAGCTAAATCTCATAAAATAACAAACATACTTGAAATAACAGCACCTATATTTATGTTTATACTAGGATTATTACTGTTGTTGAATGCAGATATTTTATAAGGAATCACATGTTTGATTTTATAGAAGTTTTACGAGGTGAACTTCCAAGATTTAAAAAAGTTTTAGAACTTGGAAGTAAAGATGGTAAAGACTTAAAACTACTTCATGAATATTATGAAGTAGTAGCAAGTGAAGACACAAAGCTTAAAACAAGAGCTTTAAAAGATGAATTTATAGATATAAGAGTTATCCTACTTGAGCCTATATCTATGGATACTCATAAGAAATTTGATTGTATATTTTCAAGAAATTTATATGATGATTTAGATGAAAACAAAATAGAAGTAAGTTTTGAAAATCAAAAAAAAGTTTTAAATGAAAATGGAATTATTTTCCATATTTTTGATGAAAAGAAAAAAGACTTATCTAAATATATATCTAATGATTTTGAACTTTTAAAAAGTGAAAATAACTATTTTATCGCAAAACTAAAAAGCTAGAATTACTTCTCTAGCTTTTATACTTACCTTACAACACAATAAAACCCATTATAAATTATTTTATTATTATTTTAAGCTTATTGTTACTTTTATTTTTCTAAAATAATCTACTTTTTTATTTAATAATTAAAAAGTTTGGCTTTAGAGCATAAAAGGAAAAGAAATGAAAAGAATAATATGTATATTTTTAATGATTGTATTTACTCTTACTGGTTTAAATGCCATAGATTTTTATGATGATTATGCACATCAACATAAATACCTTGGCTTTAACTATGAGTTAAAAAATAAAAAATATATAGGTTCAAATGATAAAATTCGCTATGTTATACTTAAAAGCCCCTTGAGTTATACAAAAAGAAGAAGTGGTGAGAAAATATTTTTTATGAATAGCCAAAGTAAAGAGACTTGGCTTATAGATGTCGCAACATCGTATAGAGCTCACTTGACTAATAAAATTGTAAGTGATATGTGTAAAAGAAATAATTTAAAATTATCAACATTATTAGATATAAGAAATATGGATAAAAATTTAATAGATTTTTCAATAAAGACTTTAGGGATAGATAAAAAAGAAGTAGTATTTTTTATAGAAGAAAAAGGAAAAGCTTACTCTTTCTATGATGATAAAGTAATTAGTACTAATCATATGTTTGGAAGACAACCCGGACAGGGGTATCCTAAGAAAAATAGATATCTTTATGCTTGTATTGACAAAACAAAAAAACGTTATGCTGCAAATATAAAAGCTTATAAAGAATTATTAGATAAACATTATAGTATAGAAGAAAATAGAGCCAAAAATATAAGAATGAGAAAAAAAGTAAAAGTAGGCGATTATTCTATGCAAGGACAAATACTAGGTATGAAAGGTAATAAAGTACTTATAAAAAAAGATGAATGTGTAGCTACTTATGATTGGGGAGGATGTGCAGAGTGGAAGAAGATTCCTCGATGGATATCTAAAGAAAGATTAACATTTATACTATTTAAGGAGAAATAATGGAACAAATAAAGTGGATAGCCTTAGTATTAGTTTTTTCAGTATTAATAATCGGATGTAATAGTACATATGAAACACCAAGAGTATGGAAAGATATGGATGTAACAAAAAAAGGGAATAAAGAAGAGATAAATATTTCCATAGAAAAAGATGCATTTTATAGAGTTGGATTGGGTTATATTCAAGATAAAAAATCAAAAGAAATTGAATACAAAAAAGCTAAGAATCTAAATGGCCCTTCTTACCGACATATTAGTCTTTTTAAGATTTTAGGTGATACTGGTGATGGTAAAACTGGAAGTAAGATAATATTAAAAGTAAAAGTTACACCATATGAAAAGCAAACAGAAGATTATAAATACAGAAGAGCAGATGATAAAAAGATTTTTACTGTTCATAAAGCCTCAAAAGAAAAACCATTTGAAATAACAATGGACTTGTCAAAATATAAACATATATATCATACAACAGCACCAGATGAGACAGATGATCAAATGAATTTAAAAAATATCGTAGGTGTATACTTAAGAAAAGGTGATTATAAGATAAGTGTAGAGAGTTTAAATGATGTACCAGAAGTAAAGAAGATAAGAACTTATTTAATAATTGAAGCAGATAGTTATGGAAAAGGATTCTAAAAAATGTCTATTTATGATTTAAAATTAGAGGGTAAATATTTAAGCAAAGGTATTTATTCTGAAAGGTATTTTACTGATAAAAATAAATTTTATCTATATCTTGTATATAGAAATGGAAAGGGTAAAGCAAAAGTGATTTCCAGTAGGTATAAAAATAATATTAATAATTTTATAGATTTTAATATAAATGATGATATTTCAAATACTTTTTTTGCATATACAAGTGAAGATAATATTGATACTAGATTATCTTATAAAATAAACATTAAAGAAGATGATATTCTAGCAATTTGGGAAGATATGATCTATACAGGAAGAAAAATATTTGAAAATATAAATCACGAAGTTGAAAAAAGTAGCCTTATTAATATGTTCAACAAAAAAACAATTTTTAGAGATAAAGAAGTTGAAATGTCAAATGCAATTATTGGAACAATAATTAAATATTCTGATTTAAAAATAAAAGATATATTTCCCTTAGATTTCGATATAAAAAAAATATCTGGTATTAGTATTAATCTTTTAAATGATACTAAGACTTCGACATCAGTCTTTCAAGTTATTGATAATTTTTTAAAGAAATATCAAGAAGTAAAGAAAAATTGGGACTCTATGAAAAATGAAGAACAAAAAGAAATAATAAATAAAATTAAATGTAGTAAAAATAGTGATTTAATTTATAAAGGGATTGATAATTTAGCATTTATTTCTAGTACATTAATATATAATGTAGAAATTAATAATCAAGAAGAAAAGTTAAAAAAAATTGAACAAATTATGTGTAAAATCAATAGTAATGAAGAACATAGTGTAAAAATGGCGATATTAGAAGAAACTAATTTATCTAATATATTTGAAAATACTTATGCAAAACAATTAATCAATCAATATCAAAATATAGTAATAGAAAATAATGGTAAAACTTTAGACTCAATGGAATTATCAAAAATAAGATTACCTTCTGTTGATTATGAAAATAATACACCTATTATAAATTATAAAATTGATGTAAATAATGAATATGAGGAAAATGATAAGTTAAACAATAAAAACAATAATAATTAAATATTTTTTAACTTTATATTAAGATAAGAGTAAGTATTATTAAAAAATAATATAAGGACTTACACTTGGATGAAAACTCAAAAGATAGTATTGAACGAATTATTTATAATATTGAATATTTACAAAATAATTTTGATGTGATATCTGAAAATTATCAAATAGATAAAGTAACATTTTTAACTAATTTAACGAATATAACAACAAAAATTAATGAATTAGAAAACTTAATTGAAAAAAATAAAAATCTAACAGGCAATACTGAAAAAGATTTAATGAGAATGTATTTATCAACTGAATTTGAGACAATTAAAAATGACATTAAAAAAGATTTAAAGCTAGAATTTACAAATAAGTTTGATAAAGAATTAAAAAAAATAAAAAATACTAATATTAAATTCTATTTACTTTTAATAATAAGTTTATCTTCGTTTTCTATATCTTGTTTTATCTTAATAAAAAATTTATATTAAATTTAAATATAAGGTAATATTAATGCTAACATTTTGTATATTATTCTCCCTTTCAAGCCTATTTTTCTATATGCTAAATAAATATAAAAAAGAATCTAGAGAGCTTGTTTTCTTACTTGTATTATACTCTATATGTATTACATGGAGTGTATATTTATTAATAGATAATACTAGGCCAACAATTTATATTGAAATAGTAATTCTATCTATGTTAATTTTTGTTTATATTTACATCCAGTCTATTGAAGAATCAGTTGATCCAATAAATATTGTTGCTATACAACAAAATTATTGGGAGGTTGATTCTAAAACTGTTATTAAGTCTTTTGATAAACTTTCAAATGAAAAAGAAGATAGAGTAGAAGTGTCTGCTAGTTTAGATAATTTGTATAGTTTAAATAATGATGAAAAAATATTATCTCCTACTTGTATAGCATACTTTAAAGAGCTAGAAAAAAAGTATAAATCTCCTAGTATTACTAATATTAATGAAATAAAAAAATATCCTTTACATGATAAAATTTTTAAAAAGCTTGTTGATTTTATAGAAATAGAGAAAGAACTTACATTAGATTATTCTATGTTGATAAATAAATTAGACAATAATTTAGATTTTATAATTATATACTTATGGGATAAATATAGCAAAGATTTTAATATTGGTATTGGACAATTAGAAGCAATTGTAAAAAATGATATAGAACGAGAGTTTATAAATACACTTGATAATATGAATTTAAAAATGATTAAACTAAAAGGTTCATATTTACAATATAAATATTATAAATTTATTAATCAAAAAGGTAATATTAATGTCTAATGAACAAACAGTAATTCATGAAGATTTAAAAGAAAGGGTTTTTAAACCTAAAAAAACCACGCTTCTCGAATTTTATAATAAGAATTCATTTTTTAGATTAATTGTTAAAGGAATTATATTATTTGGAATTATTATTTCTACATATTCAACTTACTATTATTATGAACATGGATTATTTGAAAAATATTATATGTATTTCTCTTTAATTATTTCAGTAAGCTTGGCAATAGTTATATTCTTTAATAAAACAACAAATAAAATAAACGAAAATGTAATAAGTAATACTAAAAAAAATAAATATTTAATTACTTTAGGTGTTGAAGTAAAAAAATTCTATGGCGATGCAAAAAAATCTTACTTTAAAAAAAATATTGTTAGACAATTACTTTATGATGCTGAAAAATTTAAAAGACATATGATGATTTTAGCAACAATTGGTGGAGGAAAAACATTTTTAATGAAAGGAATTGCAGAACAGCAAATCATCCTTGGGGGAGGAGCTTTTATTGTTGATGGTAAAGGAACAAATGAATTTGCAAAAGAAATGTTTGCTTTATCTAAATTGTATGGAAGAGAAAAAGATTTTATTCATATTAATTTATTAGATATGGATAATACTCATTCTTTGAATCCTTTGCAAAGTGGAAGTGTTAATTCTTTATACGAGATTTTAACTTCTCTTCTTATTGGAGAAGAAGACCAATGGAAAGTTAAACAAAAAGAATTTATGAAGAATATTTTAAAATTATTAGTTTATAAACGTGATAAAGAAAAATGTGAATTAAATTTTTCTGTTTTAACTGAATATTTATCTTTATCTAAGTTAGCAAATGAAGCTATTCTTTATCGAAATGATGCATTAAAAGATAGCTCTTTAATGGATTTTATTAAATATGTATCTTCTTCTATTTCTATAGATTATAATGAAATCTTAAATACAGCAGTGAAAATCGATTATACTGTAGATAAAAAACTATATCCAAAAGGTCGTATTGAAAAACAAGATAATAAGTTATTAGAATTAATTTCAAAGAATATAAATAGTGGTGAGAGAAACCAAGGTGTCTATGATGTTAGTGTTAGTATTAATGCTTGGAGAGGAATTTTAACTACATTAGGTAGTGATTATAAAAATGTATTTAATGTAAAAGAACCAACAACAAGTTTATGGGAAGTTATACAATATAATAAAATACTATTTGTTACATTACCTACAATGGATTCAGATACTACACCTAAAGAAATAGGTCGATTAATGCTTGGTTTGTTAAAAGGTGTAGCACAGCAAAAAGCTAAGTTTGCTATTCAGCCTAAAATTCCTTTTCTTGCAATGTTTGATGAAGTTGGATCATATATTATCAATGGATTTGGTTTGCTAATGTCAAAATGTAGATCTCTAGGAATTTCTATTATTCCTATCTTTCAATCATTTGCACAAATTGATGTTGTTGATAATGGTAAGGGATTGGAAACAAAACAAATGTTAGATGTTACTGGGACTCTAATTGTAATGAAAGTAACAAGTTCTGATGTAACAGATATGATAAATAAAAAAATTAAACAAAATAGATTTATCGATAGAACATATAATGAAAAAAGAAAAAATTCATCAGGTAGTTCAACTTCTGAAGATACATTTCAGGTTTTAGAAGAAGATGCAATAAAACATTATGAAGTAGAAAAAATGAATAATGGAGAAATGTTAGTTATAACAGATGGAGAAATATATAAATCTATTGCAAATGCAGAAAGAAATGTAATTAATAAAGGTAAGGTCGTAACATATGAAGGAAAAGATTTATCTAAAAAAATACCATTAACACAATTTATGGATAAAAAAAGCTTTTTTCGTCAAATAGAAGAAAATAGTGATATTTGGGAGAATTCGAAATAGATGATTTGGTTACAAGTAGAAGAAGAAACTTTTTACAATGATGAAAAATATATAGAGTTTCAAAAAGAATATAATAAAGATAAGTTAATAATCTTTCCCACTGATGAAGATATAATTAAAAATATATCTTCGAATCCTTTATTTATTGCACCTTATAATGTACCAAAAAGATTTTCTACATTAATCCCACAAGTTAAAATAAATAGTGTCTATGGAGCATTAACAACTCAAGAACATCAATTGGGGATTACAAGTTCTCAAGCTTTAGAAAAAAGATTAGGAATTACAATAGTCGAACCTTCATATTCAATTAATGATATAGGAGGAGCTTTTGGTTTAAAACAATGGACTAAGGATTATTTAATAGCTGCTGAAAAAGGTTATAAAGTAAAAGCTTTATTACTAGCAGGTATCCCAGGAACAGGAAAAACATATTTTGCAAAATGCTTTGCTGGTGAAACAAATAGAAAACTAGTTTTTTTAAATCTAAGTGATATTTTAGCAAAAGAAGAACCTATTTCTGAATTAGATAAAATTCATACTTACTTGAGTCATTTTAAAAATGATAAATTTATAATTCTATTAGATGAAATAGAGAAAATGATTGGAAATCAATCAGCAGCTGAAAAACAAATTTTAGGTGCTTTTCTTACTGTTTTAAATGAGATGAATACTAAAACATCTAAATATAAATTTGATGTAATTTATATTGCTACAGCTAATAATCTAAGCAGTATTTTAGATCACAATCCAGAGTTTTTAAGAAGGGGACGATTTGATGAATTATTCTTCATAAATATTCCTGACTTAGATGCTGCAAAAGATATAATAAAACTATATGCAAAAAAATTTAATTTAGAATATGTTTTTGATATATGCTCTATTGATGAAATAATTAACATGGTTGAAGATTTATATTTAAAAGACAATGCTCAAGCTAATAAATTCCCTTATTCTCCTAGTGAAATAGAAACATTTTTTAAATTATTAGACTTTAAGGAAAAAGCCAGAGGAAAAATAGATGAGCAAATTATTGAAGATGTAATTATTTCTGTAATTCCAATTATTAAAACTGCAAAAGATGGAATTAATGCAATGATTGGACAAAGAGAATTATTTTTAGAAATATAACAATAAAATGTTCTTTTTATTGCATAAAAATAACAATTTTTAAAATTTATAAAGAATTAAGTCCCTTTTTAAATTATATTTAAATAATAATTTAATAATATTACAATTAATTTAAATTTGAAGGTAAAGAGTGGTTGTTAATTTTTCTAGATATATTTTTTTTCTATGGTACACATTTTCTACTAACGCAAAAGTACTAAAGACTAATGAAGATACTATAGAAATTGAAACAAGTTTAAAAAAACTAAAATTAGAAAAAAATAGAAATATAAAACTAAGGTTTTTATTTATTAAATATGTTCCAGTTTTTTTCTTTTTTTTATTGATTATATCTATGTATGAAATAATTAATATGGATATAATAATTGTTTTATCTCCATTTTATGTAATATTATACCATCTGTTCAATAATCACAAAAGATTAATTGTAACTATTTCTATCTTATCTTCTATTATTATTTTTTATATTTATAATATTCTGTATTTTCCTATATTTATCAAATATCTACTCTTTTCTTATGTCTTAGGAGAATTATTTTTTGATATATTTAAAAATGATCAATATTATGTTTATGAATTATCTAAAAATCTAAATGAACCAGTAGCATTTGCTATTAAAGAAAAAAGGAGAGAAGATTGAAAAAAATTGTAATTTTATGTTTGTGTATAAGTTATGCTTTATTAGCTAGGAATACGAGTGATTCAAATAGTCCATTAAAGCCGAGTAATTTTACTTTACCTGATACAGAAGTAAAAAGAAGCAAAAAGGCAAAAAAGAATAAAGATCTAGAAGTAAATAAGTTTTATTTAAATATGAATTCTAATAAATTAAAACAAGTTCAAAATAAAGATAAAAGAAATAAACATGTTTTAGATAAATTTGACAATATTACTATAAACCAAAAACCTGTTATAAAAAGTATTAGTTCTCAAGATACAATATCTGTTCATCCTTATTTTACAACAACAATTCTTTTACCAAAAGGAAGTGTGATTTCTTTTGCACGAGGGAAAATGTTTGATGAAATTTTACATGATCAAAATATGTTAACAATTGATGTTAAAAATAATTTTGATAGAGGTAATTTAGTAATTGTGTACTCTGAAAAAGAGCAGAATAAAATATTAAATTTAATGGTAAAAAGATTTGATAAGAGAGAAATAAAAAGAGAAGTATTAAATACAGTATATTCTTATCGAAATTTTGAACCACTTAGTGATATGGACGTTATTCAAGCATATATAAAAGAATATAAAAAGTATCCAAATGATAAGTTTAATTATTTGTATGTAGCTGATGTTGTATATAGAATTGTTAAAGATAATGATTATGGAAATGTATTTATTAATGGTAATAAATACAGAGTAGATAATGGCATTGTTTATAAATAGGTTTAAAGTATGAATAAAAAATATATAAAATTTGGTTTTTTAGGAATCTTTGTAATCTTTGTAATTTTTGTGATTGTACGAAAAATTAGTGTTGATTCACAATCAAATCAAGTAAAAGTTCAAAATGTAGACAGTAAAAAAGTATCAGAAGTAAAAAAAGAAATTGATCCAAGAAAAAAATTAATGATTAGTGAAAATAAGAAGTCTCCTAATCTAGAAATTGTTGAAAAAAAAATTGAAAATAATAAATTATTAGTTACTAGTGAATTGAAAGAAAAAGAAATTTCAAATGATCTTATGGATAAAACAATAAAAGTAGTAAATGAAAATTCTAAAAAAAATGAATTAAGAAAAGTTAATTTAAAAAAAGAAATAGAAATTTTAAAAAATAAAATGATTACTGCAAAAACTCAAGTTCTTGAAAAAAAAGAAAAAGATATTAACATGGTTACTCCTAATACTAATATTGAAAAAATTACTACTATAGATAAGTTAAAAGAAATAAAAGAAAGTATTTTAATTGATGTAGATAAAAAAATATTTTTGTTTAATCAAAGAACATTTACTTTAAATGATAAGTTTGGAAAATTTACAATTGTAAAAATAAAACCTAAGAAAATAAGATTTAAAAAAGGTGAACTTTTTTATAGTTTAAGGTTTTACTAATGATTAAAGTTATTATGTTTCTAAGTATATTTGTAACATATTCTTTTTCTGTTCAATGTACTGAAAGAATAACTAATTATGGAGGTTTTGGTGGAGATGACTTTAACCCCATTCAAATTCATATAGTAGAGTGTGTAGATGGATATTGGTTTAAAATGATTTACAATACACAAACTGGAAAAATTATTGAGATACAAGATAATAAATATTTAAAAAAAAATAAAAGGAAAAATTAAATGAATAAAATTAGTTTATTTTTAGCAGGAGTTAGTTTAACAAGTAGTTTATTAGCTACTGAATTAGATAGTTTTAAAAAAGGCTTTACAATAGGTTTGGAAGCAGTTGAATATCAATTAAAAAATGAAGGCTATGAACCTAAAATAATGCAATTAGATAGCCCATATATTGTAGTAATGGATATTAAGAATATCCCTACAAATGATATATTATATTTTCAGCATTTACTTGCAAAAGATAGTATAAATAGTTTAATTACTAAAAACTTTTTATTAATAAAATCTTTTGATAGAATTGCAGATGCTAATGAATTAAAAAAATCATTACAATCAAAATACTCTGTAGAACTTAAGGTTCAAGAACTTACTACTGGAACAATTGAAACTTATCCAATTTTATTCTCTCGTACATTTGACAAAGTTATAACTGATGTAACCACAAATTATGACATAAAATATGTAAAACAATATGAAACTCCTTTACAAATTAGATTAGAAAATAAAAATAAACCTAAAAAGAAAAAAGTATATAGAACTTTTAGATTAAAAAATACTGCAATGGCTTATACATATAAATATGACCAAGACAGTGATTTACAATGTGGAAATACTAAAGGTAAATGTTTTGACTCTTCTTTATTTGATGAAAAAAAAGTTTACACAAAAGGGCGATATTATAGAAAAGGTGGTGTTTATAGAACCTCTGATGGAGAATTGTTTCAAAAGGTTTATAACACTAATTTGTTCTTTGATTTAAATGATGTTAGAAAATAAAGAGGTTGTAATGTTTAATAAAAAAATCATTAATTTAGCAATTTTATGTTTGGTATTTATTTTTACAGGATGTACAAGTAAATACCAAACTAATAAACTTCCTTCTGAAGAAAAAATGGTAGTTCCAAAAAATATTAAAGAAAAAAAATATTACTTAAATCTTGATATGAAAGAAGATTTTAGAAAATACGTAATAAATGAATTTAATAATGGAATTGAAAAAAATGAAGATAAATCATCTCTACAAAAATCAAAAATTCCAAAAAATTTATGGAATCAAGGTTATGAGTTAGATAAAAAAAGGTATTAGTATATGAAAAATATTTTATTAAAAACTTTATTAATCACACCTGTGCTTCTTTTTTCTAATAATATGCAAGATAATATTATTAAAACTTCAGGAAATGGTTCTTCCAATGTTATTGAATTGGATGGTGCTTTTCCTATAAAAAAAGAAGAAAATCTTTATAATTATGAAAAAGAAATTCTATTAAATTATTATTTAAGTAGACAAAATGTTTCATTTAAGAAGCAAGATAGTGTTGCGAAAAACTTTGTAGTTTTAAAAGAAAAAAAAGAAGAACTTTCTGAAGATACAAATACGGATAATAAAAAATTAGTTAGTGTAAAAGGGTATTGTATTATTGAAGATACTGTTGATATTGGTAAACAACCCATGTCTGCAAATTTAAATTGTAATACTAATATTGGGCCAATTAAATTTTTTGGAAATTATGTACCTCATAACAAAATGGAAACCTTATTTGTAACAGGTTTACATATTGAAAAAAATGGAAGAAAATATAAAATTGAAAATGCAAAAATATTAAATGAAAATAGAAGTTCTTATAATGTTGCTACTTACGTTAATAATAGAAAACTTGATAAGCTTGGCTATGAAACATTGGGGAATACTGCCGCTGCTGCACAATCAGGAGCAAATGACTATTTAGATCAATTAGAAGAAAGTAAAAAAGTAGAAACTGCAAGTATTGGTCAAAATAGTATTGATAATACTGGTTCTGGTACAGTAATTGCTCAACCTGTAGTAACAAAAAATGTTGCAAAGCCTGATGCTGAAGATTATTTAATCAAAGGTGCAATTGATCTAGTTGCAGGAACTATAAAGTCATTTTCTAATATATATAAAGCAGATTTACCATATTTATATCAAGTTGTTGATGGAAGTAAACTTTATATTGACTTATATGTAAATTCAAATGAAATGAAACTAGATAATACTACTGATAATAATATAAATAATAAAAACTACACAACAAAAGGTAAGGAAAGATAAAATGAAAAAAATAATATTAGGTATATCTTTATTAGCTGCTTCTTTTTTATATGCAGGAGAAAGTGAGGACTTCTATTATGATAGAGGGTATGAAAATGGATATCAAAAAGGTTTAATTAAAGGACAAATGGAAGCATTCTCTGATGCGAAAAGAATACTTCAAGAATATAAAGAACGTATAAAAGCCTATGAACTAGGTAAATATTTAGTTCAAAAACAAAGACTTACTGCACCACAAGTTTATCAAGAACTAGATAGTAATGGAAATATGAAAATTGTTGTAATTCCTTCTAGAATTCAAAAAGAGCTTAATATTGATGAAATATTTGAAGAATTTGGAAGTTTACCAAGACTAAGTCATGGTATTAAAAAACAATTGTCTAATACTGGAAAAAAAGATTTTAATGAATTAAATTCAGTTTATTTAGCAAATAGAGATAATATTAGTGATATTTTGCCAAATAAAGCTAGTAAAAATTCTACTAAGTCCGTTCTTCGAATATCAAAATCTAGTTCAAATAGAGATATATTAAATAGTGCAAATGTTGCATATGTTGAAAACAAATACAATTATGAAGTTATATTCTTTACAAAGCAAGAAAAATTAGAATTTTGTAGTGAGTTCAAAAAGTTTTGTAGATAGAGGTTGAATTATGAGTGAGAAGATAGAAGAAAATAAAGTTGAAGTAAAAGTAAAAAAAGAAATTGCAACAAATGAAAGTATAGCTTTTAAAGCTGAACGTGTATTTGCTAAAAATTGGTATATTATTGCTATTTTAAGTATAAGTGTTGCTTTTTATGCTTTATATGTCTCTGAAAAAACAGCTAATGCAATAAATAGTTTAAAAGATACGGTATATACAAATAATTTATATACTATTATGACTACAGTTGATGGTAGAAGTATTAAAGTAAAGAAAACTAAACTTGAAGCAAAATTTATTGAAAAATGGTTAGCTAAAACATTAGTTACAAACTTTATTGTAAGTAGAGCTGAACTTACTCATAATTTTAAAATTAATAAGTTTGCATCGCCTAAAGATGTAATTACAAATTCATTTAAATTACAGTTTATATATACCGACTTAATGTCTAAAAAAGATAAAGAAGCACAACAAAATTTACGTACATATTTATTTAAACTTCAATCTATGTTAGGTGATGATACTATGCCTGAATTTATTACTATTAATAGATATTCAATTGAATCTTTCACGTTTAATGAAAATAAATTTTCAATGAAAGTAAATGTAAATGTTGGAACTATAAATTATGATTTATCTCGTGATGAAAAATATGAAAAACAGGGTAATATCCCAATTGTTGTATCTGGATATGTGGATTTAGCTAAATCTACAGAATTAAATCCTTATGGTTTAATTTTAAATAACTTTAAAATTGGTGTAATGGTAAAATCTAGATGATGAAAAATATTCTTGTATTATTTCTTTTTACTAATATACAGCTTTTAGCTTTTAGTGATTTAGATATTGCAAAAGCAATAAAAGATGTTGCCAAAAGAGAAGATGTTGATATGAGAATTCTTCATACTATTGTTAGTATTGAAAGTAATTTTGAGCCTTTTGTTATAGCAATGACAACTACAAAAGAAAATGCAAAAGCTTTTAAAAGAATAAACGATAAAAATGTAAGAATAGTTGCAAGTGAATATAAATACAATAAAAAAAAATGGATACTAAGCTTTTATCCTAACAGTTTGGCAATGGCTAAAGCATTAGCAAGAGCATTTAAAACACAAAAGTTTAGTTTTGATGTTGGACTATCTCAAATAAATACAACAAATTTTAAGATGGAAGAAATAGATTATATCTTTGATCCCAAATATAATTTAAGTAAAAGTTCAAAGATTTTAAAAGAATGCCAAAGAATTAAAAAAAATATTATTGATACTATAGAGTGTTATAATTATGGTACAAAAAAAAGAAATAGTAATCCTTATTATAATAGATTTAAAAGTACTTTTATGAAAAATTTTGGAGCATAGTTTGGATATTGGTTTTATTATAATAATTATATTTCTATTTTTTATTATTATCAGAAGTTATACTTCTCGTGATGAATTAAAAAATAAAAATGTAACGTGTTTTTTAGATAAATTGCTTTTTCCTTTTTACTCTTTATATAGCTTATGGAAAATTGATAATTGTTTAAATATTGATTATATAAAAAATGATAAAGTTATTTTAAATACACGATATAAAACACTTTATGCAATTGAAGTTATTAATTTTGATACTTTAGATGATAGTCTAATATATTTTTTATTTTCTAAATTTAAATCTTCAGAAGATAGCTTTTTCTATCAAGTTATATTAAAAGACAATAATTCACAAAGACAATATCTTTTTTCTTATTCCAAAGACTTAATTGATATTATTTCAAATAAAATTAATTCAAAAATTTTATCAGGTATTGAAATATCGAAAATTCTAAAAAAAATCATTTTTGTGGATGATAATAAAAATAGAATTGATTTTAATACTTCAATAAATAGAGAATTGAATAATCTTAAAAAAAGATTTGAAGTTTATCAAGGATATAAAGCTAAAAAAGGTGAAGTTCTTGATGTCTATAAAAAATTAAAAGAGACAGATATTAATTGTGCAATTTGGGGATATTATGACTTTTATGAAGGACGAGTTAATGGATATATCTCAAGTAGACTACAAGATTACGATTTCTATGTAGGTCCTCGTGAATTAGTAATTATTAACTTTATATTAATAAGTGAGAATATTACAAGTGAAGATATAAATAAAATCTCATCAATATATAATATTTCACTAGTAAAAAAATCAATAAATGGAAGTGAAATAATCGCAAAAACTCCTTTAAAACATAGAGATGTTGACTGGGATTTATTAGTTGATTTAGATTATCTTTCTAGTCAATTTTTGGCAAAGGATTCTTAACGTATGGATTTTCAAACAATTATGTTTAGTTCTGTAGCAGCAGCTGGAACTATTGGGATTATGAATAAGTATGATAAAAATCTATCTTTGCCTTCTTGTTTTTTTGATAAGATATTAATACCTGTAAATAACTTACTTAATAAAAGAATTAGTGAAGATATTTTAGAAATTATTGCTATTAACGATGATAATATAGAAATTAACACTTTTCATAAAAAATTATATGCAATAGAATTAAGTGGGAATGATACTATAGAGCAGCCTTTAAGTGAGCTTACTCTAGATAATTTATATGAGTATGCATCAAAAAATACAAAGGGATATTTTTATCAAGCAATATTAAAAGATAAAAATTACCAAAAACAATATCTATTTTCTTATTCTCTTGACTTATTAGAAATAATTGGGAAAACATTAGATATAAATATCTTATCAGGAAAAGAAATCGTTGATGTACTTTTTGACCTTTTTCTAGATAATTCTTTTTATATTCAAGATAAACAATTACATAGGCAATTAAATATTGGTGAAGATACAACAGTTTCTTATTTACCTATTAAAAATACTTTTAATAAGATATTAAAAAATAATGTTTATGAAAATTTAAATACAGTAAATGTATATTCTGCTTCTAAAATAAAAAACAGTAAAAGTAAAATAAATTATAATTCATTATATGAATTGGATTTTACTGGTGTAATTTGGGGCTATTATGATTTTAATAAAGATAGATCTTTAACTTATGCTCGAAATATCTTGGATCAAAGAAAGTTTTATGGAGGAAAAGAACCTTTTGTTAATTATGAACAAGATATCGAAAAAGGTATGGAAAAAGTAATAACTGTCAATTTTGAACTTATCTCTAAGGATATTACTTTAAGCACTTTAAATAAAATTTCAGAATTATTAAATATAAGTTTTTCTCAAAAAAAGAATAAAATTGCAGATACTCTTGCTAAAACACCCTTAAAGTATAGAGATACAAGGTTTGATTTACCTGCAAATATAACATTTTTAAATAATAGAATAACATCAGTTCACAAAAGAGCTTCAAAATCACCAGATTTTTTTGGTGAGGATACTAAAAAATCTCATGTGAACTTTTCATTTTCCGCAGATAATGATAATCCACATTCTTTAGTAGTAGCTCCTACAGGAAGTGGTAAGTCTGTTGCTAAACAAAAGATAATTTCTCAAATGATTGAGATTGATTTTAAAACAGGATTTGCTCGAAAATTAGGTCTAGATAGTAATCAATATGGAATAAGAAATTTTGATATTGGAGGTAGTGATAAGCCTACTTTTGATTTGATCTCTAGTAATAAACAAAATAACGTAGGGGAAATAAAAGGAAGATTAAAAGATTTTTCATTTAATCTTCTTAATTTTGAACTAGATGAAAATAATGAACCAATTGTTGAAGATATACAGTTTTCATCAGATTTAATATCTATGGTTTTGGAAAGTCAAAGTCCTGATTTTACTAGTGAAAATGTAGGTTTAAATATTCAAGAAGTTGGTAAATTTAAAGAAATTGTAAAATATATATATAAATCAGGTGAATATCAAGAGTTTAAAGTACGTAGATTAAAAGAAAAACGTTTTGATCTTTATAATAAATTATTAGAATTAGGATATGTTGATAATACAAAATTAAAAGATATAAAAGAAGAAGAATATAGTTTTTTAAAAGTACCTCTCTTAAGTGATGTTATCAAAATAGCTAATATTAAAAAAACAAATCAGCAGATTAGTAATAAGGAAAGAGAAGGTTATAGTAACTTATATGAAAAACTTTCAGATGTAGATAGTTTAGAATATTTTAGTGACTATGACAATTTAAAAATTTCTGATACAGCTTATTTGTATGCAGAGCTTAATAATATAAAAGAAAGTAGCCTTTTTGTACCTATGTTTTTTGGTATTTTTTGGAAAGTATATATTAAAGATAGAGATAGAGCTCTTAAATTAAAATATCAAGGGAAAACATTACCTAAATTAATTTATGTTATTGAAGAATCATCAAATTATTTTAGATTTAAAACATTTGAAGTTATGTTTGAAAAACTAGTTTATGAAGCAAGAAAATATAATATTCATATGATGTTTATTATTCAAAATGTTGAAGAAATACCTTACACAATATTTAAAAATATTAATACTCGGATATTTCTATTTCCTCCTGATCAAAAAGAAGACATAATTAGTTATATTAAGAATAATTTAAAAGCTCCTTCCAAAGTTGTGAAAACTATGCAAGTTTCAAAACAATATAATTTAATTATTTGGTATAACAAAGGTGTTATTAATATGAATTTAATTTACTCTAAAGAGGAATTTAAGTGTTTTAGTACAAATCCAAATGAAAATTAAAAATAAATAAACAAAATAAGAATAATTTAATTAAAATAAGTATTATTTAATTATTAAATTATTAAATTCTAGATATAATCATATAATTTTTTAAAGGGTATCAGTGGAAGGTAGTAAATTAATCATTTTTAGCACTTTTGTTGCTTTCGTATCTTTTGCTTTTACGACAATTCCATTTATTTCTTCAATACTTGGAGGAATTGTAAAAGACAAACAAGGTAACAATGATAAAAATATAATTGCTATTTTAATTAAAGCATTTTCATGGCATCTATTAAGTGTTATAGTAGTGCTTTTTTTATTTTCAGTAGTCGATATATTTTTAAATAATATCGAGGCAAATTTTATTAAATCAAAATGTATGGAGAGTATATTTTGGGTTGCAGAAAATAAAGCTTCTGTAATGAGTGCTTCTAGTTCTAGTGCAGGAGATTATCAAGTTGAAGGTTCTTATAGTTTACTTTTGACAACATATAAAGTATTTCAAATATTTTATGCCTTTGTACCACTTATTGTAATGTTTTTATCTATTTATATTGGCTATGAAGTAAATAAAAATAAACAAAATAGTAGTATTTTTAATACCTTGGTAAATCTTTTATTATATGTAATTGTTGGCTTGCTTATTTATACTACGTGGTTACATATAACGCAAATTGCGATGTTTTTACCTTCTGGTATGTCATTAGAGACTCTTAAAAATAATTTTTGGATTAGTGTGTTTAGAATTTAGTCGTAAAATTTAGTTTTTACAAAAAAAGTAGAGAAAAAATTAATAAGGAAAAAAGTGATGAGATTATTTATGTTGTTGGGTGTTATTGGATTAAGTGCTGTATTTGGAGCTGCTACGGGAACAGGAACTGGAAGTGGCGCAGCTGATTTTGTTGAGTTTACTAATGTTGTAAATGATGCAGATACTACAGCTAAAGCTACTGCTGGTGTTTTTGGAACATGGTTTATTGGTTTATTACCACTAATTGGTCTAATTGTTGGTATTTTAGGTGGTATGAAATACTTAAGAAAACATTCAAATGGACAAGAAGAAAATTTTGCTAAAGAGTTAGGATATGGTGGACTAGGTGCATTTATTGGATTGTTAGTTGCTATTATATTTATTACTGCAATAGGTGCAGGATTAATGGGTGACTCAACACTTTCATTTGAAGTTCTTAATAAATTTTGGAGAGGTATTTTTGGTGTATAAAAAAGAGGGAAACCTCTTTTTTATTTATTAGAGAGAAAATATGAAAAAAAATTATCTAATATTAATGGTTTTTGTAATGAATATAAATACATATGCATGTTATATTCCATGTGATTTCTATGCATTACAAATATCACAGCAAACACAATCTGTAGTTAATTCTGCATATTCTAGTTTGGATAATGCAATATTAAACAGTGAAAATAAATATAAGTTATATAAAGAATCTTTAGTAAAGCAAAATGATTTATTAGAAAAAATCACAAAAGCAAAAAAGATCAATACTACACAAATGAAAAAAGTAAATTTTTTATTAAACAAATTGATCTTGTCAAAAAATGTAATGATTGATATTGAAACTTTACGTGCAATAAAAAGATTAAATGAAAAAATTATAATTAAGGCCAAATAAATGAAAAAAATCCTGATAAGTTCATTAGCTGTAAGCTCATTATTTGCAAACTCTCTTTTAAACTCTTTTACATCTTTTGATATACTTGATTTATTAGGTGATAGTGATGTTTCTAAAACAGTTGGTATGTGTTATAAGGGAAGTGTAGGTATCCCTGATTTATCTAGTATGTGTAATGTTTTAAATTATCAAGTTAGTGAAAGTTTAGATATTTGTACATTAGCTCCAGCTATTCCTGGACTTAGTAAAAAATCAAGTATTGAAACACTTGGTTTTGGTACAGAAAAACTAAGAGAATATTGTAGTTCATCAATCAATGATAAATTAAGTTCAGTTATTTCAGATGGTGAAATTTGGTCAATTGATAATGAATTAGAAAATGAAAATGCTAAATTTCCTAGTGGAGATACAAAAGAAGAATTTTATAGAGGTGCTACTCCTGTATTGGATGTATCTAAACTAAACAAAGATAGAAATGATAGTATAACTTCTATGTATTTTGCCTCAAAAGATCCTTTTCATCAACAAACTGCAAAGTATTTAATAGACTTAGCAAAAATAAAACATGTTACAGATGTAAGTAAAATTACAACTGCTGATGTAAGTGTTGCTTCTGATATGATTGAATATGAAAAGCAAGTATCTCAACTAAGTGCAGCAATTGCAGGGGATATTAAATTTACTTCTGCTAATTCAGTCTCTTCAACATTAGCTACAAAAATTTCTTCTTATACTACAAGTGCTGCTCAAAACAGTCAAAATTCCACTGCTACAAAATATGTAGAAAAATTAAAAAAAATAGTTGAAAAAAATGCAAGAAATAAAAAGGGTTTATTTAAAACCTTACTTGCTGATGAAAATGATTTAGCAGTTCCAACTCAACAAACATTAGATTTATATAAAGATAATATAAAACCTAAATATGCAATGTTGATTAGAAAACAACAAGCAAGAGAGTCTTACATTGATTCTATTGTTGAAACAGAAATTAAAATTAGACAAGATATTATTGATTTGACTGCAAAAAAAGCAGTGATAATGAAATTTGAATTTGATGAATCCTCAGCAATGTCTGATATAGATTCGTTTGTGAACTAAAAATGAAATTTTTTTTACTTAGCTGTTTTATTGTAAGTAATTTATTTTCAACTGTTGTTTGTCCTCAGGGATGTTTAGATGCTTCTACTAAAAATATCTATACTCAAGAAGGTAAAACAAATTATGATATAAATGACCAGAAAATGTTACAAGCCTTTATTGGAATTGCTAATAAAATGAAAGATTATTACAGTGAATTTGAAAATGAAAGTTCAAAATTAATTGAAGATGGTGCCAAAGTACATTATTTAGAAAATGTAATTTCAGCAGAAGTGATACTTGAATTAAAAAAAGGTAATAGTTTAAAAGATATTGAAATAGATTCAAATTCTTCTAAAGCACAACAAAATTCACAAAGTACTATAAAATGAAAAAACTATTAGTAATTTTTTGTTTTTTATTAATAGAAATTTCATTTGCTATGCCATTTGAAATACAAAATTTCACTACAACATTCATACCTAATGCTAGTGCTTCTAAGATGAAAGATATAATTTCTCCAACTAAGAACATTTTGCAAAAAGCTGATGATATATATTCTTTTGAACAAAAAGATTATGAAGTAACTTTGAAGCTTTCAAAATATAGAAACTTAAAGTCTAGAAATCATACTTTTCTAGTTACTAAAAGAATAAGTTTAGAAGATTTATTAGGCGAAATTACTAATACTAATAAAACATTAGTAAAACAAAATATATTAGAAATAAAAGGGCAATGATATGATAAAAATTATTAATATACTTCTTTTATTAGTAGTACCTTCTTTTGCTTTTTATAGTTTGCTTGCTCCTTCTGTTCCTCAACCACTTGAGCAATTAAATGCCGTAGTAACACAAAGAAGTAATTCTGTAAAAAATAAATTAAATAATATGAAAAATGGTGTAATAGAAAATATTAAAACAGAAATAAAAAACAAAAAAGATAATACCCAAAGACTTAAAAAACTTTCAAAACTTGATTATGTTACAAATTCAGAGTTTTTATTTCTTGTAAAAAAACTAAACCACCTAACAAATAACTCAATTGATGCACAAAATGCTACTACAAAAGCAAAATCAATAGAACTAAATATAAGTAAAAAGCAAAAAGGGAATGACTAATATGAAGCTATTAAAGATATTATATATAATTTTTATTTTTAACACTATATTATATGGAGAGAATGAAAGAAATGATTTAGAAGATTTTTTTTATAGCTCTTATCTTTTGTCAAGTGCAGATCAGACAGTTTGTGAACCTTCTTGTAGAATACCAGAAAACACAGATAAATATAAAACAAAAATCACAGGTTTTGATGCAATCACAGGTATAACAACATGTGAGGTTTTCTATAAGCACTCAGGAGATAATGCTAGGTATAGATTAGCAATAAATGCAAATACTAAAGCACAAGTTTGTGAAGATGAATATAGTGATATAAAAGTTGATTATGTAAGTTCTGACCTTGTAAGTAAAAGTTATACTCCTCCTAATGGAGTTACAAATATTAGTGAATATGTTTCAAATAAAGTTACTATGAGTAAGTTTATAGCTGGTCTTGCAACTTTAGATGATGATATTATAAATATATCTACTTCTGTTAACACAGGTATTATATCTAAGCGTGATCCTGAAGCTATATACTCTTTAAATCCTACTGGAGTTGATGACCCAAATACTTTGCTAAATACTATAGATAAACTATCAAGTGAAAACTTGTCTTATTATGTAGATTTGTTTTATAGTTTAGATAAAATTTATGATTATATTGTGGCATATGTATTTGTATTTATTTCTGTATTTTTTATGGTTTTATACTCTTCAAAAATATTACTTAAAAAAATAGCTAAAAAAACTACTGCTTTTGATGAACCTTGGCAGAGTAAAGTTGCTGTTATAGTGTTTACAACAGTTATCTTTTTTATTCCTATGAAACTTGATGATAAGTATTCTTCTACATTATTTCAAAATATGTGGAAATATTTTGTTTCTGAGAGTTCTTCTATTGCTGATAGAGCAAATAATATTGCGATGCAAACATATCTTAAAAAAGTATATAATAAAGCAGGTGCAAGTGGAGTTAAAACAGAAGCAAATATAAGACAAGTAGTTGAACAACAAGAATATCTAAAATCAACATATGAAGACAGCTTATACTCTTGTATGGAACTATATCCAAATGAAATATCTTTTATAAAATCAAATCCAAATGAAATCTCAAATCTAGAATCTATGAAAATATCTTCTTCTTATACAGGTGAAGAGTTTACATACTCAGCTTGTAAATCTCTTGAAAAAAAATATAAAGTAGCCTATACTACTATAGATCAAGCAAATTTATCTTTAGAGCGAATGGAAAATGCATATTCTTCAAGTGGAGATATAAATGATAGACTTAGTAAAATGACAGAACACTTAGATAAAAGAGTACAAGAAATAGGCTGGTATAGTTCTATCTTAGCTCCTACTTTACATATACTTACAAAAGTTAGTTTTCTTCAAGGAAATGATATTGAAGCACTAACTATATCTGAAAGCTATACTGCTAAGATAAATACAAGAACTGAAAAAAATTTAGGAATTGGACAAAATAATCTATCATATACTCTTCAAGATAATGAATCTGGAGAAGACGATATTAAATCAAAAACGGATTTAGCAAATCAACTAGGTCATAGTGCTTATTATATGATACCTGGTATTAAGCCTTTGGCAGAAGTATTAAAGACTATGAATACTAAGGAGTTAATGAAATCCTTCCCAAATTTTACAAAACTTCAAGATTTATCAACTAAATTAAAAAATGATACACAGTCAGAGTTTTTAGCAGTAACTTTAGCAAAAGAGTTACTTCCTTATCTTCCTTTTGTGACAACTTTTATTGCTGTTGCCTTAGTAATTGTGATGTATATATATGAACTAGTGATATTTTCTTTTGTATCTCCTTTTATAGTGGCTTATTCTGTTACTACAGGTCAGGGACGGAAAATACTTGACTTTTTAGTTACTGCTTTAAGTATCTTCTTAAAGCCTGTTATTATCGTAATAGCTGTGTATTTATCACTGTTTTTATATGATATATTTAATGATATCTTTATACTTATGGCTGATGAACAGTTTTATTTATCTAGTTCTTCTACTAGGGATATTTTCCCAACATTTATGTTTACATATATAAAAGAAGTACTTTATATATTTGCTATGGTAGCTGCAATATTCTTTATGTGGAAACTTATAGTTCAAATGCCTGGCTTTATATTTAAACTAATAGGTCTAGATAATCTAGATAATACCTCTCAACTATCAAACTCTATGCAACAGCAATTTGGTAAGTTCGGCTTTAGAGCATAAAAGGAAAAGAAAATGAAAAGAATAATATGTATATTTTTAATGATGATATTTACTCTTACGAGTTTAAATGCCATAGATTTTTATGATAATTTTAAGAGAAAACATAAATATCTAGGGTCTAACCATGATTTAAAAAATAATAAATATATAGGCTCTAAAGATAAAATTTATTATTATATACAAAAAAATCCTTTACGTAATGCAAAAAAAAGAAAAGGTGAAAGAATCTATTTTATAAATAGTGGTACAAAAGAAATTTGGAATATTGATGTAGCAACATCATATAGAGCTCACCTAACGAATAAAATTGTAAGTGATATGTGTAAAAGAAGTAAGATAAAATTATCAACATTATCAGATATAAAGAATATGGATAAAAATTTAATAGACTTTTCAATAAAGACTTTAGGTATAGATAAAAAAGAAGCAGTATTTTTTATACAAGAAAAAGGAAAAGCTTACTCTTTTTATGATGATAAAGTAATTAGTACTAGACATATGGTTGGTAGACAATTAGGAGGAGATAGATATCCTAAAAAAAATAGATATCTTTATGCTTGTATTGATAAAAGTAAAAGGCCTTATTCATCAATTATGAAAGAGTATAAAGAGATAGTAGATAGATACTATAGTTTAGAAGAGATTAAAGCAAAAGATATAAGAATGAGAAAAAAAGTAAAAGTAGGGGATTATACTAATCAAGGGAAAATACTTGGTGTAAAAGGTAATAAAGTACTTATGAATAAAGATGAATGTGTAGCGACTTATGATTGGGGAGGATGTGCAGAGT